>Ga0209155_1001285_pt1 | contig 11928 bp, 10 predicted proteins | sample GraSoiAngelo_122_FD_185879 | JGI IMG/M metagenome (GOLD analysis project Ga0209155, IMG submission 185879) | Grasslands soil microbial communities from the Angelo Coastal Reserve, California, USA - 14_0927_02_20cm (SPAdes) (version 2) | ecosystem: Environmental > Terrestrial > Soil > Grasslands ...
CCGAAGAAATCCTTGTGGCGCTCGTACTGCGCCGAGAGGTAGAGCGGTCCGGACTCCCACTTCACGCCCATCGACCACAGTTCCTTGTTGAGAGTGTTCCCGACGTCGCTCTTCGTCTCGTCGGGGCTGTACTGCAGGCCTGCCCGAAAGCCTTGGAACTCGGGCGTCTGGTACTGGATCGAGTTCTTGGCGCGCTCGTGAAACCTGGCCGTGCTGCTGTTTCCGATGCCGATCTGCGAAAGCACGTTGCTCGGCGAGATGAAGTTGCCGCTGGTCAAGCCGAAGATCTCCTCGACCTGGCCGTACTCCTTGTAGATGGTGTCCATGTTGCCCAGCTTCACCGTGCCGAAGCCGCCGGCGAGGCCGAGGAACGAATTGCGGTTCGAAAATACTCCGGTGCCGGTATCGAGCTCGACCGACTGCTCGATCTGCCAGATGCCCTTCAACCCGGTATTGCCGAGCTTTCTCTCTCCGCGAAAGCCGAGATACGAGTTCTGCGAGTCCACCGCGATTCGGCTGCCGGCCGTGGTACCGGTTGGCGCCGACGCCAGCGTGGACACAGAATCGCCTGTCCCCGTCGCGCCCGAGCTCTTCGCGGAGATGACCTCGGGATAGAGCTTGCCGTAGAACTGGACGGTACCGATGGTGTCATTGCCGAAAACGATTTGGGCCTGCGCTGCAGGCGCGATGAAGAGCGCGCCAACGGCTACGGCGATTGCGTTCCTTTTCATTTTTCCTCCTCCCGGAAGACGTTCCTCTATGAGAAACCGCGATCTTGAACACGGAACAGCCACTGGGGACGCTACAAGTGACGCTTCACGGCGTCAAGTCCATGCAAGGTTTTTCTCAGCCTCCCGTCATGGCGCAGTGCGGCAAATTTGCGGAAACGCGACGCTACCGTCCGTACTGATCGAGCTTGAAGCGGCGCGGCTTGAGCGCGCGGCAGATCTCTCGCGTTACCTCGGCTTGGGGCAGCGCAATGCCGCACGCAGCGGCCATTTCCGCGACGATCGCCATGTCGTCTTCCGCCCACGCCATGGTCTGCGTGCCCCACTTCGCCAGCGCCTCGTTGGCGGCGCTCGACATGGCGAGCGCATTTCGCATCAGGTCAGTATCCAACCCGTAGCGCCGGGCGAGCGCGAGGCCTTCATGGTCCGCGACCAGGCAGGCCCACATGATGAGGTTATTCACAGCCTTGGCGACCTGCGCTGATCCGACGTCCCCCGTATGGACGACGTCGGTGGAATATGCGCGCAGCACCGGGGTCACGCGCTCCACGATGGGCCGTGGACCGCCCACGAATGACAGCAGCGTGCCGCGGTCCGCCGCGTCGCCACCCCGGCAGACCGTCGAGTCGATGACCTCCAGCCCGGCGGCGCGGCTTTGCCTGGACAGATGCTGAATCGTCTGCGGGTGGATCGTGCTCAACACGGCGCAGACCGATCCGCGCCGCGCCGAACTGAAGGCGCCCCCCTGCACCAGCAGCTCGCGCACTTCGCGATCGAACCCCACGCAGACCAAGACGATGTCGCATTCGCGCACCAGGGTTGCGGCATCCGGCATCCACAACGCTGCCCCCCTCTCTACTTCGGGCTGCTTCTTGAAGTCGACGTCGGTAGCCAGGGTGCGAAAGCCGGCCCGCGTCAGATGGCCGATGATCGGCAGCCCCATCCGCCCTGCTCCGACGACGCCGACGGTCTCGCTCATCGCTTTTGGGTGATGGTGTCGAGAAGCACCGGCTGGCCTGCCCTGACTCGCTTGATCGCGCGCTGCAGCGCGGCAGGAAGTTCCGCAGGCTGGTCGATAGGGCCTTCCGCATACCAGCCCATCGACTTCGCCAGTGCGGCGAAGTCTGGCGCCGGGTCGACCAGGTCCATGCCGATGTGCGCGCGCTCGAGCGGGGTGCCGCGCTGCCTGGCCATGCGGATCTGGTGCTCCCAGTCGTTATAGTAGGCGCGGTTGTTGTACATGACGACCAGCAGCGGAATCCGGTGCTTTGCCGCCACCCACAGCGCACCCGCGTCGAACATGAGGTCGCCATCGGGCTGCAGGTCGACGACCAGGCGTCCGGCGTCGCGGTGCGCCAGCGCCACGCCGAGCGAGATGCCGATCTGGGTTGCGGTGCCGAGGGACCTGCCGGGATGGCGATACGGCTTGTCGAAGTCCCAGATCTTGCGCGTCCAGTCTTCGAGCGTGCCTGCCGTGAGCACCCAATCTTCCCCCTTGATGGCGTCCCATACCTCGCTCGCCAGGCGAGGCAGCGTGATCGGGCTGGCATCCCAGTCCTCCCTTGCCTCTTTCGCCCAGCGGGCGCGCGCTGCCGCGCTCATTTGCGCCACCTGCTTTGAACGCAAATCTCTTGCGCGGGGCGAGATGCGCGGCTTGAGTAGCTGCGTCAGCGCGGGAATTGCCAGGGTGGTGTCTGCCAGCACGCGCAGATCGGCGTGGGCGAGCCGCTGGTAATCCATTGCCCAGCTCGAGATCTCCAGATCGCCGAACCCGATGTCGACCCATTTGCATGTCGCGGGCACGATCGAGGTCGTCTTTCGCGTCGTGCTCACCAGCTCGGTCGTCGCGCGCTCCCAATCGCGCGTATCTAGGCACAGCACGAGGTCGGCGTCGCGGAACACGTCTTTCATCATGCTGACGTTGAGCGGATGCCGGCCGGGAAAATTCAGCCGGCTGTTGACGTCATAGACCGGCGCTCCCAGCGTCTCGGCGAGTTCCACCAGGCCGTGGAAGCCGGCTGCGTCGCGTCCCACGTACTCGGCGAGAATCACGGGACGCTTCGCTGCGGCGAGCATTTCGGCCGCGTGTTCCAGCGCCGCCGGATCGGGCGCAAGCGCGCTCGGCACTTTCTGGGCATTTTGGGGAGGAAGAGGTACATCATGTTCTAGCGGCTGCTCCTGCAGCCAGGCGTCGTAGCACATGTAGATCGGCCCCCGCGGCTCGGTCATCATCACCGAGTACGCGCGCGCGAAGGCCTCGGGCACGCCGTCGATCACGGTCGGCTGGTAATCCCACTTGGTATAGGCGCGCACTGCTTCGCCCTGGACGAGCGCGGTATGGATCCAGTCGATGCGCGGCCGGCGCTTGCTCTCGTCCATCGGGCCGGTAGCGCCGACGACGAATACCGGCACGCGGTCCGCATAGGCGTAGTAGATCGCCATGTTGGCGTGCAGCAGGCCGACGAGGTTGTGCAGGATGGCGAGCATCGGTTTACCGCTCGCCTTGGCGAATCCGTGCGCGATCTGAACCGCGGTCTCCTCGTGCTGGCACAGCATCAGCGCCGGCCGGTTGGCGCCGTAGTTGACGATCGAATCGTGCAGCCCGCGATACGACGCCCCCGGATTGAGGGCGGCGTACGGCAGGTCGTACGCATGCAGCAGATCGACGATGACGTCGGATGCCCAGCGCTTGCTCATGTAGTACTCGCCCTCATTGCAACGCACTTGTCGGGGTCGATCCGCAGGTAAATCGGCTCTCCGACCCGCGTACGCAGCGAAGGGTGGGCGCGCGACTGCAGAGCGCGGTCGCGGATCTTCACCTGAAAGTCGACTGCTTCTCCGAGGAACACTTTCTGATCGACGCTTCCTTCCCAGACGTTCTCGCCTTCAGGCCGCGTTTCGGAAAGCTGGATATCTTCCGGCCGCACCGAAAGGATCACCTTTTCGCCCGGCTGCAGCACTTCCACCGCCCTGACCTTCATTTCGCCGAGCGCCGAGCTCACGCGGTAGTAACCCGGCGGCGCCGCAGGCGCGCCCACGATGGCATCGAGAAAGTTCGTGGTGCCGACGAAGTCGGCCACGAACTGGTTGCCCGGCCGCTCATAGATCTCGCGCGGCGTGCCGACCTGCTGGATGCGGCCGGCGTTCATCACGGCGATCGAATGCGACAGGGCCAGCGCTTCGCTCTGGTCGTGCGTGACGTAGACGGTGGTGATTCTCAGGTCGCGCTGCAGCCGCTTCAGCTCGAAGCGCATGCGCTCGCGCAGCTTCGCATCGAGGTTGGAAAGCGGCTCGTCCAGGAGCAGCAGGCGCGGCTCCATGACCAGCGCCCGGGCGAGCGCAAGACGCTGCTGCTGGCCGCCCGACAGCCTGGTCGCCTCGCGGCCCGCCAGCTCCTCGAGCGCGACCACCTTCAGCACGCGCAGTACGCGTTCCTCGAGCTCGCGCTTGGCGAGCTTGCGCCGGCCGACCCGCAGCGGAAACGCGGCGTTCTCGAACACCGTCATGTGCGGCCAGATGGCGTACGACTGGAATACCATGCCCAGCCCGCGCCGGTTCGGCGGCACGAAGATGCTGCGCTGCGAGGAGTACACGACATCGCCGCCGACCGAGATTTCCCCCTGCCGCGGCCTTTCAAGGCCGGCGATGGAGCGCAGCGTGGTGGTCTTGCCGCAGCCGCTCGGCCCGAGAAGCGTGAACAGCTTGCCCTGCGGCACCTCGAAGGCCACCTCGTGCGCGGCACGGATCGCCTGGCCGCGCTCGTCGACATATTCGGTGCACAATCCCGTCACGCTCAGCACGTCACGCGTCCCTGATGCCGAACTTCCTGCCTACCCACTGGGCAAGCAGCACCAGCACGAACAAGCCCAGGATGAGCATCACGCCGAGCGCCGACAGCTCGACGTACTGGCCGTTCTCCCACAGCTCCCAGATCACAATCGACAGGACCTCGGTCCCCGGGCTGTAGAGCAGGATCGAGCTCGACAGCTCGCGGATGGAAACGATCATGATGTAGATCCAGCCGGCGATCAGCCCGGGCTTGAGCAGCGGCAGGATGACGCGGCGGAAAGTCGTCGCCCAGCTCGCTCCGCTCATCGCAGCGGATTCCTCCAGCTCCTTGTGGATTTGCAGCATCGACGTGGTGTTGTAGCGCAGGCCGTAGGGCATGAAGCGGGTGATGTAGGCGATAAGCATGATCCAGAGCGTGCCGTAAATGCCGACCGGCAGGTAAAGGTACAGGATCATGATCGCCAGCCCGAGAACGATGCCGGGAAATACCATCGGCAAGGAGGCGATGTTGTCGAGCAGCCACCGCCCGGGCAGTTTCGTCTTGACGACGATCCAGCAGATCACCGAGGTCACCAGCATGATCAGCGTGGCGCTCGCCACCGCGAGGAACAGGCTGTTCCACACCGAGCGCCCGAGGTTTGGATAGCTGAGGATGGTGCGGTAAGGATCGAGGGTCAGCCGCTGCAGGGCCTCCATCGAGGGCACCGAATAGAACTTCTGCAACGACGACCACACGAGAACCGCGAACGGCAGCACTACGATCAGCAGGGCATAGGCGAGGAAGATGGCGGTGGTGACATAGCGCCAGCCGCCGAGATCGATCGGTCGCGGGCGAAAGCCCTTTCCGGTCATGGTGGCGTACTTGCTGCCGCTGCTCGACAGCCGGGACTGGAAATACACGCCGATCGTCGTGAGGGCGAGCAGGGTTACCGCGTAGGCGGATGCGAGTCCGATCTGGCTGGGGTAGCGGTGCACCGCCTGGTAGATGGCCGACGTGAAGACCTGGATGCCCACCGGCAGGCCAAGCAAGGCCGGGACTTCGAAGGACTCGATCGCGCGCACGAACAGGATCAGCAGCGTGGCAAAGACCGCCGGCCACGCGAGCGGCAGCGTGATGCGCGACGCCACCTGCAGCACGCCGGCGCCGCTCATCACCGCGGATTCCTCCAGGGCCGGATCCATGGCGCGGAACGCCGCAGTCATCAGCAGGAACGCCACCGGTGAATAATGCAGCCCGTCGACCCACACCATTCCCGCGAGCGAGTAGATATTCACGAACACCGCGTCGGTGTCGAAAAGGCGCTGCAAGGCGAGATTGACCAGCCCGATCTTCGGGCTGCCGAGCAGGATCCACGCCACGGTGAACAGGATGCCTGGAATGATCAGCGGAATCACCGACAGCGCGAAGAACAGCCCCTTGAATGGCGTGTTGGTGCGCTCGTTCATCCACGCCAGCAGCGTCCCGATGCAAAACGCCACCAGCGCTGCCCCGATCGCGAACCGCAGCGAATTCCAGAACAGGATCCAGGTGTCCGGCGAGCCGTAGGCCTCGCGGTAGTTGCCCAGCGTGAGCACCGCCGCCTTGGCGGCGGTCTGCGGCGTGAAGAAGCTCTGCCAGAGCAGGAAGCCGAGCGGCACCACGCCCAGGTACACCGCGAGAACCACGCAGCCGCCGATGATCAGCCATTTGGGGTCGAAGCCGGCTTGGCCCGGGGCCTCGGTGCGACGGAGCAGTGCCGCGGTCACCTAGATTCCCTTCGCTCAAAACCCGAACGACGACCCGCCCACCAGCAGCACGGTCATGCGATCGGCGATCTTCTCGTTCTCGATGATCAGGATCTTGCCGCACTGGCGCTCCGGCCCGCGGCAGGCGTCGTTGTCGCAGCGGCCGGTCACCGCGCAGGGCGTATGCAGCGCGAGCTTGCGGCACTCTTGCACGGCGGCGGTATTGCGAATGCGCTCGATCGCGGCGGTGAGATCCGGGACGAGCTTGTTGAGGCCGGCGACGAGAATCACCTTGCCTGCGCCGAAAGCATAGCCAGCAAGCCGGTTGCCGCTCCCGTCGACGTTGACGATTTCGCCGCCCATGGTGATGGCGTTGACGCCGCCGACCAGCCAGTCGGCCGTCGTCGCCTGGCGGCGCACGCGAATTCGTTCGGCGCGGTCTTCAACCGCGGCGATCGCCGGGCGCAGCCAGGCGTAGCGGCCGCCGCGCAGCACGTCGAGGAAGCCGATCTGCTCCAGCGTGGCAGAACCGCCGTTCATGACTCGGGCGCCCGGCGGAATGCGCTGCAAAAGGTAGGAGAGCGCTTCGCTACCGTCCGCGGCGTAGACGAGCGACACGCCGCGAGAAGCGAGCGCGGCCGCGAGTCGCGGCACGCTATTCGTCACGTTCGACCGGTTTTCCGCCGAGGAACAGGTTCGACCAGGACTTGTCCCACTTGTCCCCCTCGTCGAGGGCAATCGCCGGGTCGATCATCTGGTGCGGAAACTTGTTCAACGGGCTGTCGACCGCAAGACTCGCCGGCACGCGGTTCACGCCTTTCAGCACTTCCTGCCCGTCCCTGGACAGCACGAACTCGGTGAACAGCAGCGCTGCGTGCGGCCGCCGCGAGTGCCTGGCCAGGCCGATGGCGCTTGCCTGGCCGAACACCGGGGGAATCGGCTTCCACGCCACCGGCGCGCCGCTCTGCTTCAGCGTCTCGATATTGTTGTTGTAGGCCGTGACGAGCATTGGAATCTCGCCCGAGGCGACCAGCTGCGCCGCAAGGATGTGGCCGCTGCGAATCATCGGCTTCATCGCCGCCAGCCGCCGAAAGTAGGCGAGGCCCTTGCCCTCCCCCATCGCCTTGGCGAGCGCGGCGAACCAGAGGACGTCGGTCGATTCGATCGCCAGCCGCCCCACCCATTTTGGATGCAGCAGGTCTTCGTAGCTCGACGGAACCTCCTCCGGCTTGACCAGATTGGTGTTGTAGCCCAGGACGAAGAAGGCGAAGCGGTCGGCCACGTACTGACGGTGCGAGCGCGGAAAGGCGGCGGGCGAAAGCTCGTCGAATGCCGGCGTGTGGAAATCCTCGAGCAGCTTTTCCCGGTACAGCGCCTCCATGCGATGCGCGCTCGTCTCGATCACGTCGACTTCGTTTCTGCCGGCGCGGGACTCCGCCAGGGTGCGCTGCACGATCTTTTCCGCGGAGCCCCGCCAATGGGTGACCTTGACGCCGTACTTGCGCTCGAACGCGGCCGCCAGGACCCTGCCGTCCTGCACGGTCATGGTGCTGTACAGCACCACCGGTCCTTCCTGCTTCGCGCGCTCGACCAGCCGCGCCTCGCGGTCGGCGCCCTGGTAAAGGTAGATCTCGCGGTTGCCGCGAGGATCGGCGGCGCCCGCGCCGCCGGCGCACGCAGCGAGCGCGCAGAGCAGCAGCAGCCTGCCGAAGATTCCCATCATCGTCCTCCTCCTTCGGTATGATAGCCCATCGTTTCATATGGGAAACCGCCGTTCCGGAATAAGGAACGATGAGCCTCAAAGGCTTCTTGCTCGGCGTGCTGGTGGCGCTCGCGGCCTTGCCGGCGGATGGGCAGCCGCTGCGCGTGATGGGCTTCTCAGGCAGCTCCAACTGGCCGATTTTCGTGGCGCAGGAAAAAGGGCTGTTCGCTCGCCACGGCGTCGAGGCCGGCTTGATGGCCGCGCCCGGCTCGGCGACGCAGCTCGCTCGCCTGATCGAAGGCCGCATCGAGATCGCGATGACGGCGATGGACAACGTTGTCGCCTACGAAGAAGGCGACCTGTTCGCGTTCCTCGGAGTCAGCAACGGCGGCCGCCTCAACCTCATGGTCGCCCCAACGGTAAAGAGCTACGCCGATCTCAAGGGCCGCACGCTCGCGGTCGATGCGCCGTCGACCGGCTATTCGTTGCTGTTGATGGGCATGCTGCTGCGCGCAGGGCTGGCCGCCGACGACTACGCGCTGGTCGGCGTCGGCGGCAGCCGCGAGCGTCTCGCCGCCCTGCGCAGCGGGAGGGCTGCCGGCGCCTTGCTGAACGCGCCGCAGGACGCGCTCGCCGAAGCAGCCGGGTTCGTGCGGCTCGCCAATTCGGCGGAAATCATCGGCCGCTACCAGGGTTCGGTGGGCGCTGCGCGGCGGCCGTGGGCGGCTGCGAATGTCGGCGCGCTGGTACGCTTCATACGCGCCTACGTGGCGGCGGTCGACTGGCTCTACGACCCGGCCAACCGCGCTGAGGCCATGGACATCCTGCGGCGGCGACTCGCCGACGTCTCGCCCGACAACGCCGCACGCAGCTACGACGAGCTGCTCCACCCGTCGCGCGGCAGCCTCTCGCGCAAGGCGGCGATCGATCCCGAAGGCGTGCGTACCGTGCTCGCGCTGCGCCGCGAATTCGCCCGCCCGGCAAGGCCGCTGTCCGACCCCGGCCGGTATTACGACCTCACTTACTACGAAAGGGCCCTGCGCAATGAGTGATACTGCCGCCAACCCCATCCGGGTCCGCAAGATCGGCCACGTCGGCCTCTACTGCCGCGATCTCGACCGCATGGTCGACTTCTATACCCGGGTGCTGGGCTTCCAGGTGTCGGATACCAACGAGAAGGGGCTCGTGTTCCTGCGCTTCGGTGCCGACCATCACAGCTTCGTTCTCGCGCGCATGCCTGCAGAGGATCGGGAAAAGCCGGCCGGGCCGACGCTCATCCAGCAGATCTCGATGGAGGTCACGGACCTGGACAGCTTGAAGCGCATCCGCGCCTACCTGCTCGCCAAGGGCGCGCGCGTGCTCGGGCCGATCAAGCACGAAGGCCCCGGCGGCAACTACACCTTCGACTTCGACGACCCCGAGGGCAACCGCCTGCAGTTCTTCAGCGACATGGACCAGATCGGCTGGGACGGCAAAAGCCGCCCGCGCGAGCAATGGCGCCGCTTCACGCTCGAGGACTAGTGCGGCACCCTCGGATCCTGGCTGAAGACGAGAGACTTGATGGTCACCGGCACCGTGTGGGACGGCATGCGGATGCGGCCGAGATCGATGAAGTCGAAGTCGCGCAGCGCAATGCCGTCGAGCACCAGGACTTCCGAAGCGACGCCCCACTCCTCCTTGAGGATCGCGCCGAGGGTCTGCGCGATGTCGCCGTCGAGCACGACGTAGATCGGCTTGCCATGTTTGATGGTGTTGGCCAGGCAAAGCGTGATCGCGCGAGCAAAGGCTGAAAGGCGCTGGAAAGACGGCTCGCCGCGCCAGCGAAACGCCAGTGCGATTTCGGTTTGCCCTTCGAGCACGTCGAAGGCCTCGAAGTGGCTGCGGATGGCCGCGGCGAGCTGGTCGGCGTCGATCGCGCCATCGAGGCGCACCGGGGGGTGGAGCACCTGCAGGTTCCTGCGCGGCAGCAGCTCGCCAGGCTGCGAGATGTACACCGTGTTACCGGAGAGCTGGACGCTGTATTCCGACGCACCGAACGCAGTCGCGCGGATGCACTCCCCCGCCGGCAAGAGCCGCCAAGGCAGGCGCCCTTCGTCGACGCGCCGGCGCAGCGCCATCCCGAGCCGCCGGCCCATATCGCCGAAATCGCGCTCTTCGCGGCCGTAAACGTACTCGCCGACGCCGCCCGAGAACATTACGCCTTCTATGCCTGATAAATCCTTGAGCGGCTCGGTGAGATAGTTTTCCCCGGTCGATTCCAGAATCGCACCGCACAGCGTTTCCGCCATCCAGTCGCCGAGCGCGTCGAGTTCGGCGTCTGAAACCTGCTTGCCTAGGCCCCATTGCAAGCCCGCGCGCCGGGCTAGAGCGTGCCCGGCCGGGTCGAGCCGCGTGATGCGGCGTTCGCCGTTCACCACCAGCAGGCGTCCGCCAATGTGCACCGCCGCGGTTTCCAGCACGCGCCCGCCCTCGATCACCGCGAGCTTGGTGGTACCGCCGCCGATATCGACATTGAGGACCCGCAGATCCTGGTCGTGCGAGACTTTGGCGGCGCCCGAGCCATAGGCCGCCAGCATCGCTTCCATATGGTGCCCGGCCGTGGCGCAGACGAACTCGCCTCCCATTTCCGCGAGGAGCTCGGCGATGGCCTGCGCGTTTTCCCGGCGCAATGCCTCCCCGGTCAGGATCACCGACCCGGTGTCGATCTCGTCCGGGTGCAGGCCCGCCGCCTGGTAGGCGTCATCGATGATCCTGCCGAGCGCCCGCTCGTCGATCCGCACGTCGTCGACGTAAGGCGTGAACGTCACGGGCGACTGGTAGAGCGCGTCACGGGCGACGACGAAATACCGGCTCGACAGGTCTTCGCCCAGGCGGCGCATGTGCAGCCGCGAGAAGATCACCTGCGTGCCGGCCGAGCCGATGTCGATGCCGACGCTGACGAGCGAAAGGTTGTCGTGGAGCCAGAGCGGGTTTTCCTCGGGCGGACCGGCCGGCCCGAGGTCGTGATCGTGGTCGTGATCGGCGCTCTCGTCGCCGTGGACATGATCGTGGTCGCTTCCGTACAGGTGATCGGCGAGCGTATGCCGCCGCTTTTTTTCGCCGTCGTTCACCATCCCGCCTAGAAATCGGCGCGCGAGCGCGACGGCAGGTAGCCGAGCCGCGCTGACACCGCCTCCGCCGTCTCGATCACGCTGGGCACGCAAGTCTGCATCAGCTTCTTGTTCATCCGCTGCACGGGCGCCGCAACGCCCAGCGCCGCAATCACCGCGCCGTCGTGGTTCCTCACCGGCGCGGCGATGGCGCGCAGCCCGCCTTCGCTCTCCTCGTCGTCGATCGCGTGGCGGCGCAGCCTCACTTCGTCCAGCATGGCGAGGACGGCCTCCCGCTTGGTGATCGTCTTCGGCGTGTACGCGGTCAGCCCGCGACCTATGGCTTCCTTCACGTAATCGCCAGGTTGATGGGCGAGCAGCACCTTGCCCACGGCGGTGCAGTGCAACGGGGCGCGCCCGCCGACGGCCGCCGCCATGCGGATCGCGCGCCGGCTCTCCATCTCATAGACATAGAGCACGCTGAAGTGATCGACGATGCCGAGCTGGACGGTTTCGCCGGTCTTTTCCAGCAGCTCGCGCAGCTTGGGGCGCGCTTCGTTGGCGACGTCCATGCGGCGGCGCACCAGGGCGCCGAGCTCGAACAGCGCCACCCCGAGGCGGTACTTGCCCGTCTCGCCGTTCTGCTCCAGGAATCCGGCGCCGGTCAGCGTCGCCGCGAGGCGGTGCACCGTGCTCTTGGCGAGCCGCAGCCGGCCGGCGAGAGTCGTTATGCCAAGCTCGTCCTCTTCCCCGGAAAAGGAGGTGAGCAGGCGGATGGCGTTCGCTACCGAGGAGAGCCGTGCTTTTGCCGTCTTGACGGCTTGTTCCATGATCGAGAACGCACTTCCCTATTGCGGAACGTCATCGTAGCACGGTGAATCGGCGAGCCAGCGCG
>Ga0209155_1001286_pt1 | contig 11925 bp, 11 predicted proteins | sample GraSoiAngelo_122_FD_185879 | JGI IMG/M metagenome (GOLD analysis project Ga0209155, IMG submission 185879) | Grasslands soil microbial communities from the Angelo Coastal Reserve, California, USA - 14_0927_02_20cm (SPAdes) (version 2) | ecosystem: Environmental > Terrestrial > Soil > Grasslands ...
TCATCGCAACCTCGGACCGGGCCTACTCGAATCGACCTAGCACCAGTGTCTGGCTTGTGAGCTTTCGCACGCGCGCATTCCGTTTCAGATGGAGTTGCCACTGCCCGTTCGTTACAAAGACCTCCTGCTCGATTGCGGCTATCGGATCGATTTGCTCGTAAGTGGCGATCTCATCGTCGAAATCAAAAGCGTCGAAACGCTTCTTCCAATCCATCAAGCCCAAATTCTTACGTCCATGCGACTCACCAAGGTGCCGCTTGGCTTGCTTATCAATTTCAACCTCGCAAAGCTGCGAAACGGCATCAAACGTTTCGTTCTGTGATCCTTCGTGCTCTTCGTGTCCTCCGTGGTGGTTCGACCGGTCCCTTCAAAAGCGTGGCTGCGAGTTGCACAGCCGATTCGCTTCTCCCGCCGAGCATACGCGCAATCTCTTCCCGGCGCGCTTTTCCGCTCACCTCGTGCAAATCCGAAAACGTGTGTCCATGCACGACCTCTTTAGTTACGACAAAATGCGAAGAGGCAGTCGCAGCTACTTGTGGCAGATGCGTGATGCAAATCACTTGATGATCGCGGCCCAATGTTTGCATCTTGGCGCCAACGGCGTGCGCGATTTCTCCGCCCACGTTTGTGTCGATCTCGTCGAACACGAGCAACGGGATCGCGTCGTGTGCGGCAATGGCAGATTTGATCGCGAGCATCAGGCGTGAGATTTCGCCGCTCGATGCAATGGCGCGAAGCGGTTTGAGCGGTTCCCCCGGGTTTGGCGAGAAAAGTAGTTCCACCGAATCGAATCCATTTGAACGCGGTTCGTCGAGCGCAGTCAATTTTGCTTCAAATTCGGATTGGCGGAACCCGAGATCGCGCAAGTTGCGCCGGATGGTGTCGGACAGTTTTGGCGCAGCTTTTACCCGCAGTTTGCGCAACGCCTCGCCGGCCCGGTTCATTTGCGCGCGGACGTTCTCAATTTCTTTTGCGAGACGCTCCAGCTCTGCGTCGCGTCCTTCGATTTTCCGCATCCGCTCGGCCGCGCGTTCTCCGAATGCAATTACGTCCGCGATCGAGCCGCCATATTTGCGTTTCAAGGTTTCGAAGAGAGAAACACGCTGTTCGAGCGCGGCGAGCTGTTCCGGATCGAGATCGAGCTTTTCTGCATAAGTGGAAAGCGCGCGTGCGATCTCGGAAAGTTCGACCACGGTAGCGGCGTGCGACGATGAAAATTGCGCGATCGAACTGTCGATCTTTTCCAATTCACGCAATAGACGCTGGGTTTCCGCGAGTTGGGAGAGAATGGAATCGTCTGCTTCGGAAAGTTTGTTTGCGACGGCGCTGGCCAGCTCGATCAGTCGTTTGCTACTGCTCGCCAGTTTGTAGCGCTGCTCGATTTCTTGTTCTTCCTCGGCGACCAGATTTGCCGAGCGGATTTCGTTGGTCTGGTGGCGAAGAAGATCAAGCTCCTGTTCGCGGGCCGTTTCAGCCGTGTTGAGCGCAGCATGCTCGGTGAGCAATGTCTGCAATTGCCGGTACTGTTTCCGGTATTCGTCGAGCCGTTCCTTTGCGCGCGCGAACGAATCGAGCAGGCTCAATTGCTTCTCGGGCGAAAGCAAAGATTGATGATCGTGCGGCCCATGAAGATCGACAAGGTCGTCGCCGAGATTTTTCAAGATCGACAATGTGGTTGGCGAACCGTTGATAAACTGACGAGTGCCGCCGGTAGCTGAGAAACTTCGTTTGATGATGAGATCGTTCTCGCAGGGTTCGACTCCGGCCTCGACAAGCTGCAGGTTGAGCTTTTGCAGGTCGTTTCCGGTAAAAACGGCGTCTACCGTGCAGAGATCGGCGCCGGTGCGAATGAGCGATTTGTCCGCGCGCTCGCCGAGCAAAAGTTGGAGCGCGCCGATGATGATCGATTTACCCGCGCCAGTTTCGCCCGTGACAGCGATAAACCCCGGGTTCATCTGCCACTCGAGTTCCTCCACGAGAGCGAGATTCTTAATTCGCAATAGATTCAGAACGGCAGCCATCGGAAGGAGGGTTGAGAGTTATTAGTTGAGAGTTGAGAGTTCCAACTTGCCAATTCCAATCTCAACTCACAACTCACAACTCACGCTCACCTTTCTTGGCACCGGCACGTCGCAGGGCGTGCCGATGATTGGCTGCGATTGCGAAGTCTGCCGCTCACAGGACCCGCGCGATCAGCGGCTGCGCTCCTCGATCTATGTGGAAACGCCCGAGTGCTCGTTTGTGGTGGACACTGGGACCGATTTCAGAACACAGGCGCTCCGCGAGAATATTCGTCGTGTGGATGCGGTCGTTTTTACACATTCGCATACCGATCACATCATGGGCTTCGATGATCTCCGGCGATTTTCGCACGCGCGTGGCTCAATGCCGGTTTATGCATCGGCCGAAACCATGCGCGATCTGGAGCGCGTGTTTCAATTCGCGTTCAAGACGAGCAATCCGGTTCCGTATTATTTGAAACCGGAGCCGCACGTGATCGATGGCCCGTTCAAACTAGGCGAGACGTGGATTACACCGCTGCCGGTGCCCCATGGCGATTCCATCGTGAACGGCTACCTCTTCGCGCGCGCGGGCCAAAAACTGGTGGCGTACTTGAGCGACTGCAGCGCGGTGCCAAGGGCGATTGTCGATCTTATCGCCGGCGTAAAAGTCTTGATCATCGACGCCCTGCGCGATAAACCGCATCCGACGCATCTCAGCGTGAAGCAGGCTCTGGAAGTCGCGGCGCGGGTGGGGCCAGGCGCAACTTATTTCACGCACATTGCCCATGAGCTTCCGCAGTCGGCGGAATCGCGGTTGCCTCCTGGCGTCCACATCGCGTACGACGGATTGGAACTCAGTTTTAAATGAAATGTCAATCTTTCCTCTTACTCGTGCTCATGCTCATGCTCGATGCGCGCGCGGAGCAACCGTCGGCGCAATCGACGATCGTTCTCTACAACAAAGTTGCCCCCGATTCGGTTGAGCTTGCAAAATTTTACGCGGAGCAACGTGGCATCGCCGCCGACCATCTTGCTGGACTCAACTGTTCGACCGAAGAGGAAATCAGCCGCGAAGAGTACAACACGACCATTGCCGGTCCGCTCCGGGAAATCTTCAAGCAACGTCACTGGTGGATGTTGAGTGAATCGACTGACAAACCGCCAGCGATCACTTCTAGTGAGATCCATTTTGTGGCCGTGATCAAAGGTATGCCGCTGAAAATTCGGTCCACCACGGATTATCCGGGGGATCAACCAGGGCCCGGGCCAACTGGGAAGCGCAACAACGCTTCGGTGGATTCTGAGCTGGCTCTGCTCGGTCTCTACTCGCCTCATATTTCTGGTTTTGTCTCGAACCCATATTTTCAAAGTTTTCGCGCGATCAACGATTTCGGGAATCCAGCGTTGTTACTTGTCTGTCGACTCGACGCACCGGATGTCGCGATGGTCCGGAACATGATTATCGACGCCATCGTCACTGAGAAAAAGGCGCTTTGGGGGCGTGCATATGTGGATGGGGGGCACAGCGGCGGAGGCGCGCGAGACTTGGGCGAGCAATGGCTCTCTGAAATTCCGGGGCAACTGCACAAAGTCGGCGTCCCGGTGATTTATGATGAGAGCCCGGAGATTTTCCCACCCGGCTACCCGATGACCGATTGCGCTCTCTATTATGGTTGGTACGCGGAGAAAATGGCTGGACCGTTTACACGTCCTGATTTCCACTTTGTTCCAGGCGCCATTGCAGTGCACATTCATTCCTACAGCGCCAATACCCTGCGGGATGCAAATGCGAACTGGGTTGCGCCCCTCATTTCAAAGGGGGCAGCCGCCAGTCTGGGCTATGTGTATGAGCCATTTCTGCAACTCACGGTGCACCTCGACACCTTCAACGATCGATTGCTGCACGGCTTCACTTTTGCCGAGAGCGCCTACATGTCGATCCCGGCGCTCTCCTGGATGTCGGTCATGGTCGGCGATCCGCTCTACCGGCCGTACGCGACGTGGCTTCAGCTTGAGCCGAAAAGCGAGGCTGCAAAGAACACGTCCAATTGGAAGACGTATCATGAATTTGCCGTGAAAAATGCAACGCATCCTGCGACAGAATTCCGCCCCCTGGCGAGACAAACGGCCTCGGAAACACGCAACGGCCCAATGATTGAGGACATCGGTTTAATGGAAGCCCGCGATGGAAATTTATCGGCAGCGACAGATTGTTTTCGGCAGGCGCGAACTTTTTATTCGAGCCACGACGACGTTCTGCGCGTGGTGCTCGAAGAAGCGGACGCGTGGGTCAAGCAGAGCAAGCCAAAGCGCGCGGTCGATCTTATCCGGAGCGCGTTGCGGACTGCCCCTGACGCGCCGGCCGCGCCGTTGCTGAGAAAATTTGAAGAAGACGTCGAGCGTGCTATCAGCCAGGACACGCCATCCGACTCACGCGGCTAGCGAATGATTCCGCGCTCGCTTTTTTCGATGAACTCGACGATCTGGGTGATCTCTTCGGTGTGGGGCAATTCCTTTTGGATCGCTTCAATTGCTTGGGCGGTGTTGTATTTGGAACGATAAATCAGACGAAACGCCTCCTTGATCAGTTTCACGCTTTCGGGTCGGAAATTCTTGCGCTCCAAGCCAATCAGGTTAACGCCGCGAATTTCGGCCGGATTGCCATCGGCGATCATGAACGGCGGCACGTCCTGGACTATCTTCGAACAACCGCCCGTGATGGCGAACCGTCCGATCCGGCAAAACTGATGCACAGCGGTGAGCCCGCCGATGATTGCGTGATCGCCTACTTCTACATGCCCCGCCAGCGTGCCATTATTTGAAAAGACGACGTCGTCTCCGACTACGCAATCATGTGCAATGTGGCTGTACGCGAGAAAAGTGCCGCGATTGCCGATGCGCGTTTTACCCTGGCTAGTCGTGCTGCGGCTGATTGTGACAAATTCGCGGAACGTATTTTCATCGCCGATTTCCAGATAAGTCGGCTCGCCTTGATATTTCAGGTCCTGCGTCTGCTGCCCGATCGAGCAGGAGGCATAAAATCTATTCCGAGCACCGGCGCGCATTGGTCCGCAAAGCGTGACATGCTGTTGCAGCCAGCAATTTTGACCAAGCACTACGTCCGCTGCGATAACGCAATACGGTCCAATGATTGTTCCCGTGCCGATTTCCGCGCGTGGATCGACAATTGCGGTCGGATGAATTTGCACGTCGCTCATTTATCGAGAAACATGAACATCAATTCGCCTTCCGAGACCACGGCGTCGTTCACGACGCAATGACATTTCGCTTTCGCCAGGCGTTCGCCGCGCGATTTGGTCAGCTCGGCATGAATAAACATGGTGTCTCCTGGGAGCACAGGTTTGCGAAATTTCACGCCATCTGCGCTCATGAAATAGCCGATGCGGCTCGTCGTTTTCGCCAGTTTGAACAATAACAGGCTGGCCACTTGTGCCATTGCTTCCACTTGCATCACGCCGGGCATCACAGGGTGGCCGGGAAAATGCCCCTGGAAAAACGGCTCGTTAATCGTGATGGATTTCACGGCCGTAATTTTGTTTTCGCCTTCGAAGCCGATGACCCGGTCAACCATCAAAAACGGGTAGCGATGGGGCAGGATCTTCATGATTTCGTCAGTATCCAGTCCGCCATCGCCTAGTGGGATGGCGCGTGGCGCGCTCATCGCGCTTCGTCGCGTCTGCTCGCGGGCGAGTGCGCGAGCCAGTTCCGCGTTCGCCGCGTGGCCGGGTTTCACTGCTACCACATGACCGCGAATCTGCCGGCCGACCAGCGCGAGATCGCCGATGATGTCGAGAATTTTGTGCCGAACAAATTCGTCGGCGAAACGCAGCGGTTCTTTGCTCAAGACTGCGTCGCCGCGTATTACGATCGCATTTTCGAGGCTGCCGCCCTTGATCAAATTTTTCTCCATGAGCGGCTGAACATCTTCGTAATAAACAAACGTCCGCGCAGGGGCGATCTCCCGTTCGAAAATTGCCGGCGTTATTTCGGTCGATAAAAACTGCGCGAAACGATTGTTCGGTCCCGCTTGCGTGCAGGAGATGCGAAATGTGTCGTCGGGTAACAAAACAAGCAGCGCGCCCGTTTTCGATTCCACGTGCATCGGTTCGCGTACATCGAAAAACCTTCGCGGTTGTTCCTGCGCGGTCACGCCGGCTTTCTTGATAAGATCGACGTAGGATTGTGCGCTGCCATCGCCGATGGGCGGCTCGTTCGCATCCATCTCAACTACGGCATTGTCCACGCCCATCGCGGAAAGCGCCGCGAGCACATGCTCGACCGTGTGCACGCGCATGGCTCCTTCGCCCAGCGTTGTCGCACGCTCGACCGTTTTCAGATTATCGATGTTCGCGTCGATGGTTGGTTCGTCCTGTAAATCCTTGCGCTTGAACTTGATTCCGTGATCGGCGGGCGCCGGGTGCAATTTGAGAGAGACTTTTTCGCCGGTATGCAACGAAGTGCCGCTAAACCCGGCAGTTTTGCCGACTGTATGTTGAAGCTCAGGAATCGAGGCCATTTCTAATTAGCAATCGCTTGCGTTGTACCGACGCTTGTGTCAAGCACCGTTCTTCTAGTTTCGGCGGTCATGGACCGCCGCCGCAGATCATTTCAAGTCGAAATCGCCACAATCGAAAGCCATCATCTTGTCAACGCCCGAGATGCGGAATTGATGAAGGGCTGTGCCGTCGTCCAGCCAAACATCGATCGACTTTCCGCTTTTCTTTGCGATCAACACGCGCACCAGATTCGGAGTCTCGCTCACCGTGAGCAACGGCAGGTTATCGATCGTTTTCAAGTAGCTTCCGTCCCTATCGAATCCAACACCGAGATCGATAATCGACTGTTTATCGCTGGCCAACGGATTCGGCAGGAGTTTCACTTTGACGCTGACAGTCGCGTTATTTTCCGGAGGCGGAGCTGCGGACTGGCCGAGATCTTCGACTCTCAAGTGGCCGACGAGGTAACCGCGCGCGTGATATTTTCCGGCCGATACATCTTCGCCACCGTCATTCTTGCCGTCCCATTGCGTTAGCAGGGCGTCCGCGCCGATTGTGAACTCGTTCAGTTCGGCTTCCTGATGCAGAACGCGCACGAGTTTCCCATTCCCATCGTAAATACCCAGGCTGATTGTGCCTTCGAGCGGCGGCGGTACGAAGTTGATGCGTGCGTTTCGCGTAGGCGACGCTGAAGGAGGTTGCTCTGAAGCGGGCGAAGGCGTGACAGATTTCTCCGGCAAAGACGAAAGAGAAGGAGATTCCTCTGGTATCGCCGAAGAAGTTGGCGTCGGCAATTCTTGCGCGGCAGCGAATACGGTCATCGCGATCCATGATGCTATAATCCGCAATCCCCGATTCGCAGTCCGCACTTCACGCATAATAACGCCAGTTCACGTTTGGGAAAAGGTTATCGCGGCATTCACATTCGCCCAGGAATTCTTGATCGACATGATTTGCAACGAGTTGATCACGTAACCGATTGAATCGAGCGAGGTGATCCATCGTGCGTTTGGTGGCGTATTCTCGCGCCGTTCCGGTTTTCATCAAAAACGCCCAGTCGCTCGATTGTGCCAGCAGAAGTTCGCGGGCCAGTTGTTTTAGGACGCGGTCCGTCAGCGAAGTCGGATTGTCCGTGTATCGACGCGCGGCTTCGCTCAACGATTGCGCAGCGGTGTGCAGATGGGTATAAATCCAGGCGTTGCTTTGATTCAGCCAGACTTCGAAATAGCCGTGCTCACCCCATGTCGATGTTGCCGGTTCAGTCAGTTGCTGCGTGGGATGGCCCGCCAAATATTCGCTTGGTGTCGTGAGAGAGAACTCTCGTTCGTCGGCCATTTTGCGAATGAAAAACTCGAGAAAGAGCGGCCCTTCGAACCACCAATGGCCGAATAGCTCGGCATCGAATGGAATGACGAGAATCGGATCAAATCCCGCGGTGGTAATTTCGCGGATTTGTTGTCGCCGCTGTCCGATAAAATGGACGGCCTGAGTCTCCGCGACTTTTTCCGCAGCGGCTCGATCGTATAACTCTTTCGCCGCATGGCATCCGGTGATGCGGTGATATTTCAGGCCGGAGAATTTTCTGGTGCCGCGCGCGACAGGTCCCAGATGTTCCATTGGAAGATCGAAGCCTGCGTCGCGATAAAATTCCCGATAAGCAGGGTCGCCGGGATAACCCCCCTGTGCGCTCCAGACCTGCCGGCTTGAATCGCGATCACGCGCAAAAGCCGCCGGTCCCGCTCTGGTGTAGCATGGTGCGTAGATCGCGTGACGCGGGCCCGGCCTTCCAAGCATTAGCCCATGCGCGTCGAGAACGAACCAGCGAATATTTGCCTCTTGCAAAAGGAACTCCAAACCAGGTGTGTATGCGCATTCCGGTAGCCAAAACCCGGTTGGCTCGGCGCCGAAAAGATCGACATAAACATCGCGCCCGATCAAAACCTGCGACCGTGCAGCTTCACGTGATTGTTGCTGAAGCAGCGGAAGCAAGCCGTGCGTAGCTGCGGAGGCTATGATCTCAAGCGCGCCCGTCTTTCGCAGTTCGCGAAAAGCGGAAAGCAGATCACATTTGCATTCATCGACAAAGAAACGCCGGCTCTCTGAAAATAGATCGAGATAGAATCCGGCCAATGCACGCAATTTTGGCTCAGAGCGGTTGCGCTTTCGCTCACGCTTCGCCAGATCGAGAACAAGATCGACATGTTGCACGTACCGCTCGCGCAAGAGTTGATCCTGAAGCATGGCGCAGAGCGTCGGCGTGAGAGACATGGTGAGTTTGAACGGCACGCCGTCGCTCACCAATCGCTGCATCATCCGCAGCAGCGGAATGTAGCTCTCGGTGATCGCTTCGAAGAACCAGTCTTCTTCGAGAAAATGCTCATGCTCGGGATGCCGGACGAACGGAAGGTGCGTGTGAAGAATGAGGGCGACGTGACCCGGCATACAATCACATTTAGCGTGTCATTCCGAGCGGAGCGAGGAACCGCTCAAAACGATTTTGGTCACCATTAAGCCGGACGCACGGCCTCGTCGCAGATATGGAGCGCGATGAAAGCAAGTTCGCGCAGTTTCGGAGAAGTGAGATCCCTCGCCGTCTGCGCGGCTCGGGATGACAATCACAGCGTTCGGCAAAAGTCCTGGAAGCGGTCCAGACCTTTCTTGATCACGTCGATGCTTGTGGCGTAACTGAGGCGGATCGTGCGGTCGTCGCCGAACGCGGCCCCTGGAACGACAGCGACATTGGCTTTGCTCAGCAGACGATCGGCGAAATTTTGGGAAGTCAGTCCAAGCTGGCTGATGTTGACCAGCACATAAAACGCACCCTGCGGCTTGACCGCAGTGACATTCGGGATTTTCGAGATGCGATCGAACATGTAATTGCGCCGCATATCGAACTCCTCGCGCATGTCGGCCAGCGGCTGTTGATCACCCTTTAAGGCAGCGAGCGCGCCGTGTTGTGAAAAGGACGAAGGATTGGAGGTGGTATGGCTTTGGATGGAATCGACTGCTTTGGCCACGGCCTCTGGTGCCGCCAGATAGCCCAGGCGCCAACCTGTCATTGCGTACGATTTGCTGAAGCCATTGATCGTAATTGTGAGATCGTATGCTGCCGTCGAGAGCGACCCGATGCTCACATGTTTCGCATCATCATAAACGAGCTTCTCGTATATTTCGTCCGACAGAATGTAAATGTCTTCTTCCGTGGCAACATCGACAATAGCCTGTAATTCCTCCTGCGTATAAATGGAACCAGTGGGATTGCCCGGGCTGTTCATGATGAGCATCTTGGTGCGCGGCGTCATTGCGTTTTCAAAATCGGCCGCGCGCATTTTCCAGCCATTGCGCTCGCTTGTTGGTACGATCACCGGCTCGGCGCCAACTAATCTGACCATGTCTGGATAGCTGACCCAGTATGGCGCTGGAATGATGACCTCATCGCCGGGTTGACACGTGGCGAGAATGGCGTTGTAGCACGCATGCTTTGCGCCGTTGCTGACGATGACCTGGGCAGCGCGATAATTGAGTTGGTTGTCGGCGGCCAATTTTTCCGCAATAGCCTGGCGCAATTCCGGAATTCCAGCACTGGGCGTATATTTTGTAAATCCGGCCTCCAATGCTTCGATCGCGGCCTTTTTGATGTGTTCGGGGGTGTCGAAATCCGGTTCGCCCGCGCCGAAACCGCAAACATCGATGCCTTCGGCCTTCATGGCTTTGGCCTTGCTGTCGATCGAGAGCGTGAGCGAAGGAGTGAGTTGGGCGGCGCGTTCGGAAATTTCCATGGCAATAGGACTAGTTGTGAGGTTGTTCAAAATGGGAGCGCAAGCTATTGGCGGCGGTAGAAGTTTTCAATCAGAGGTTTGAAATTATTCTCATCAATTTGAATGATCGCCATTTCGCGTTGCGCGTTCTCAGGAGAATCCGAGGCGTGTGCGGCGTTGATCATGATGGTCTGGCCGAATTCTCTTCGAATCGAACCGGGCGGCGCCTTTGCCGGATCGGTCGGGCCGAGCACATCGCGGATTTTGCGGACCGCGTTCTCGCCTTGATAGACAATGGCGATTGATTTTTCCGTTCCCGGAGCGTCATGTTCTTTCGGCGGACATTCGCTCGGTTTCAGGCCCGCCATGAACTCCACAATGCTTTCCCAATTCGCGCGGCCACTTTTTGGACCAAGCTTTTTCTCAAGCACTGGCAGGACCGGGCCGTAGAACTCCTCCGCTTCCGCGACGCTCATCCGATGGACTTTGAATCCAATAATGGAGAGTCCCGATCGGGAAAATACTTCAATGACGCCACCCGGCCGCAGGTTTGGAAACCTGAAGTTGTCGGGTTTAATCAGGACGAGCGTCTTCTCGACTTGCGCGTTCGTGGGAAAAGAGACCGCGCGATCCAGAATTCCGCCGTCGGAATCAGAAAATTCCGCCCAGAGTTTCAAATCCCGCTCTACCACGGTTGGATCGAAAGCTGCCAATACTCCAGGTTCAAAGTAAGTCACCTTCCCTGAGTCGTCCGTGATGTAATCGCCGTACGTATCGCGAATGGTCTCGCCACTGGTGCGTTCATGCACGATGTGGCCAACCGTGCCGCGAATTTTTTCCACTGCGTCCGATCCGCGAAAAATGAGAAACAGCATGCGCGGGCGCTGCCCAGTTTTTTCGCCGGTGAAATTTTTGAGTACGTAATCACGAATCAACTCTTGCGTTGCGCGATGACGGACATCGGTTTCGGTCACAATCGTGTCGGCATAGCGCCTCGTTAACTCCGCGCACGGCGCAAACATCCGTCCACCGACCAGATCGAGCCCTGTGCGCGAAATCAGCCGCCCGACGATGCCGCCGGTCCGCGATTTGCGCATGGAGTGAGGCGTGACGATGACGTAGGAAAGTTGTTCGTCCTGCATGATTTGCGCCGCGGCTTATGATTAAACCGCGTGGATGCAGCGAAACCGAAGCCGCCAGGCTGCGAGAACCTAGCTGTCTGCCGTGCGTTGCGTCAAATAGTTTTGGCCAAAACTGCGCTCCATTTGCCGCGTCGTCGCACTTGGACGATGTCGATCTTGCTGCGTCGCAGAGCGTAAATGAATTCTTTTTCTTGATCGCGCAAGACGCCGGAGAGAATCAGCCAGCGGCCGCGCTTTAATTTCGGCAGAATCTCGATTAGCAATTGGCTGAACAAGTTCGCCGTAACGATGTCGATCCTGTGTGCTGGTTTCCAGCGACGCACATCGCCCACGCGAAAATCGACGTTGTCGATCTTGTTCATGGTCGGTGCTGAGCACAGTTTTATAAGGCGGCTCGGGCCGCGCTTCGCAAGCCGGCAATTCCGAGTTCGAACAGCCCAGGACATTGGCTTACACCTTCGGCATTCTCATTAATGATATCGTTGGTAATCCGATTAATTGATTG
>Ga0209155_1001290_pt1 | contig 11914 bp, 9 predicted proteins | sample GraSoiAngelo_122_FD_185879 | JGI IMG/M metagenome (GOLD analysis project Ga0209155, IMG submission 185879) | Grasslands soil microbial communities from the Angelo Coastal Reserve, California, USA - 14_0927_02_20cm (SPAdes) (version 2) | ecosystem: Environmental > Terrestrial > Soil > Grasslands ...
CGGGCTGCACAGCGCGTCGGGCTCGTCGACAATCGTGCCGCAAGCGAGACAGCGCGGCGGCAGGACGCCATCGACGACGGCGCGGCCGAGCCGGCGCAATTGAGCCGGGAGGGTTGCCGAAAGCTGCATCGCTTCCCATCATCCGCTTGCACCCGCGCGCGTCAACCGCAACGCGCGAGCCTAGCGAGGCTGCTCGCCGAAATGCCGTCGGATCCGCCCGCGACCGCCCTGTTCGACCGGCGCGCCTGGCGCCTGCACCGCGACCGCGCGGCGCGCCTGACGCGAGGTCAGGGGGGCGGGGCCGATTTTCTGCATGCCGAGATCGCGGATCGGCTGATCGACCGGCTCGATCTGGTCAGCCGCGAATTCCCGATCGTCCTGGATCTCGGCGCGCGGGACGGCGCGCTGACGCGGACAGTGGCGATGAGGCCCGGCACTGTTCAGGTCGTCGCGGCCGAGCCTTCCGCCACCTTTCTGACTACCGCGCCGGCGCCGCGCGTCGCGGCCGATCCCGAATTTCTGCCGTTCCGCCAGGCGAGCTTCGACCTGATCGCCAGCGTCATGGCGCTGCATTGGACCGCCGATCTCCCCGGCGCGCTCGTGCAGCTGCGCCAGGCCTTGAAGCCGGACGGGCTCTTCTTGGCGGCGATGCTCGGCGGCCAGACCCTCGTCGAACTGCGAACGGCACTGTTCGAGGCCGAACTGGCCGAGGAGGGCGGGGTCAGTCCGCGTGTCTCGCCGTCGATCGAACTCGGCGATGCCGCGGCCTTGCTGCAGCGCGCCGGGTTTGCGATGCCAGTCGCCGATAGCGAGACGATCACGGTGACTTATGCCGATCCGCTGGGCCTGATGCGCGATCTGCGCGGAATGGGCGAGACCAACGCGCTGGCCGCGCGTCGCCGCAGCCCGATGCGCCGCGCCACCCTGGCCCGCGCCGTTGCCCTTTATGCTGAGCGGTTTCCCAATACAGACGGGCGTATTCCCGCAACTTTCGAGGTCCTGTTCCTTGCCGGCTGGGCGCCGCATCCCAGCCAGCCGCAGCCTCTGCCACGCGGCAGCGCCACGCACAATCTCGCCGACGCGCTGAAGAAATCCGGTTAGAGCAGATCGCGCAGCATCGCGACGAGCGGTTTGTCGGCAGGCGGCATCGGATAATCGCCGAGCCGCGCCGGCCGGACCCATTTCAACTGTTGCCCTTCGCGCGCCGTCACGATGCCCGACCATTTGCGGCAGACATACAGCGGCATCAGCAGATGGAAGTCGGAGTAGCCGTGCGAGGCAAAGGTGAAAGGCGCGAGGCAGCTCGCCTCGACATCGATGCCGAGTTCTTCTTCAAGCTCGCGGATCAGCGCCCGTTCCGGCGTCTCGCCGTCATGCACCTTGCCGCCGGGAAATTCCCAAAGCCCGGCCATGGGCTTGCCCTCCGGCCGCTGAGCCAACAGCACGCGGCCGTCGGCGTCGATCAGCGCGACGGCCGTCACGAGGACGATCGGCTTGGTCGCCTCAGCTCCGGTAACTGCCATTGATATCGATGTAGCCATGCGTCAGGTCGCAGGTCCAAATCGTGGCGCGGCCGGAGCCGATCCCGAGATCGACCGCGATATGGATCTCGCGGCCCTTCATGTGCTCGCTGACCGGCCCTTCGTGATAGCCCGGCACCGGACCGCCCTCGGCGGCGATCTGGATGCCGCCGACCGAGATCGACAACCGGTCGCGCTCGGCCTTCTCGCCGGCTTTGCCGACCGCCATGACGATGCGGCCCCAATTGGCGTCCGCCGCCGCGATCGCGGTCTTGACCAGGGGCGAGTTGCCGATCGACAGACCGATGCGACGTGCCGCCCCGTCGTTCTCGGCGCCGGTCACCTCGATCGTGACGAATTTCTCGGCGCCCTCGCCGTCGCGCGCGAGCTGCTGTGCCAAATCAATCGACACCGCAGCGAGCGCGCGGCGGAAATCGGCAAGGCGGGGATCGCGGGCATTTGTGATCGCGGCATTCTTCGCCTGGCCAGTCGCGCAGAGCAGCACCGTGTCGCTCGTCGAGGTATCGCCGTCGACTGTGACGCAGTTGAAGGACTTGTCGGCGGCTTCCTTAAGGAGCGGCTGCAACACGGTGGCGGGCAAGGCCGCGTCGGTGAACAGGTAGCCCAGCATCGTCGCCATATCCGGCGCGATCATGCCCGAGCCTTTGCAGAAGCCGTTGATCCGCACGGTCGTCCCCTCGATGACCGCGGTCGCCGTGGCGCCCTTCGGGAAGGTGTCGGTCGTCATGATCGCGCGCGCCGCTGGCTCCCACCCGGCAGCATCCAGCAGCGGTGCGATTTTGGGCAGCGCATCGACGATTTTGGCGGCTGGCGGCGGCTCGCCGATAACGCCGGTCGAGGAGATGAAGACCTCCCGCGGGCTGCAGCCGAATAGCGCGGCTGCGGCCGCGGCGGTGCGCTCGCAGACGTCGCGCCCTGCACGGCCGGTGAACACGTTGGCGTTGCCCGAATTTACGACGATCGCCCGCACAGAGCCGTCGGGCAGACAGGCGCGGCACCAATCGACCGGCGCGCCGGGCGTCTTTGATTGGGTGAGCACGCCGGCAATCGTTGTCCCCGGCGCTAGTTCGGCCAACATGACGTCGTTGCGACCAGCATAGCGCACCCCCGCGGCATAGGCGGCGAGGCGCACGCCCGCAATCGGCTTCAGGTCGGGGAAACCGGCAGGGGCGAGCGGGGAAATGGCGGGCATTGGCGGTCGTCTCCGGAGGCGCGGGCGGGCGGCGTTGATGTCGCATATCGGGCCGGCGCGAACAAGTCGCGCCCAAAATTGTATGTTCAATGGAAAGCCGGCGGGCAGGCAGGCCGAATTGACACCCCCGCAGCGCCGGCCTATCTGTCAATTGTCGCCGTGCGCTCGCTTTCTCACCCAGACATCTCCCTCCCGAGGTCCTCATGTTAGGCGCCTTAGCCCGGCGGCTGTTCGGCACCGCCAACGATCGTTACGTCAAGAGCCTCGGGCCGCTGGTCGAGCAGATCAACGATCACGAGGCGGAACTGGAGCAGCTCTCGGACGAGGCGCTGCGCGCCAAGACCGCGGAGTTCAAGCAGCGGCTCGAAGACGGGGCGGAACTCGACGATCTGATTCCGGAAGCATTCGCGACCGTGCGCGAGGCCGCCAAGCGCACGCTCGGGCAGCGCCATTTCGACGTGCAGATGATGGGCGGCATCGTGCTGCATCGCGGCATGATCGCCGAGATGAAGACCGGCGAAGGCAAGACCCTCGTCGCGACGTTGCCGGTCTATCTCAACGCGCTGACCGGGAAAGGCGTCCACGTCGTCACGGTCAACGATTACCTCGCCAAGCGCGATGCCGAGTGGATGGGACAGATCTACCGGTTCCTCGGCATGACGGTCGGATGCATCGTCCATGAGCTCGATGATGCCGAGCGCCAGCAGGCGTATCTGTGCGACGTCACCTACGGCACCAATAACGAGCTCGGCTTCGACTATCTCCGCGATAATATGAAGTTCCGGCTCGAGGAGATGTGCCACCGGCCGTTCCATTACGCGATCGTCGACGAGGTGGATTCGATCCTGATCGACGAGGCGCGGACGCCGCTCATCATCTCCGGCCCGACCGAAGACAATTCCGAGCTTTATATCCAGGCCGACAAGCTGATCCCGGCGCTCGTCGCCGAGGATTACGAGAAGGATGAAAAGCAGCGCACCGTCACGCTGACCGAAAGCGGCCAGGAGAAGATGGAGCGGCTGTTGCGGGAAGCCAATCTCCTGAGCGCCGGCTCTCTCTACGACATCCACAACGTCTCGCTCGTGCATCACGTCAACCAAGCGCTGCGCGCCCATAAGCTGTTCGCCCGCGACACCGACTACATCGTCAAGGACGACAAGATCGTCATCATCGACGAGTTCACCGGCCGCATGATGGAGGGTCGCCGCTACTCAGAGGGGCTGCACCAGGCGCTCGAAGCCAAGGAAGGCGTTACCGTCCAGAACGAGAACCAGACGCTCGCTTCGATCACTTTCCAGAACTATTTCCGCATGTACCCGAAGCTCGCCGGCATGACCGGCACGGCGATGACCGAGGCCGAGGAGTTCGGCGATATCTACAAGCTCGACGTCATCGAGATCCCGACCAACGAGCCGTGCATCCGCGCCGACAATGACGACGAGGTCTACCGCACGACGCGCGAGAAATATGACGCCGTGGTCGAGCAGATCCTGGAGTGCGTCGGCCGCCGGCAACCGGTCTTGTGCGGCACGGTCAGCATCGAGAAATCCGAGGCGCTGTCCGAGCTGCTGACAAAAAAGAAAATACCGCACCAGGTGCTGAACGCGCGCTACCACGAGCAAGAGGCCAACATCATCGCGCAGGCCGGCCGCCCGGGTAATGTGACGATTGCGACAAACATGGCCGGCCGCGGCACCGACATTCAGCTCGGCGGCAATCTCGACATGCGCCTCAAGGCCGATCTGGCCGAGATCGAGGATGCTGCCCAGCGCGAGACCCGCGCGGCCGAAATCCGGGCCGAGATCGAGGCGGCGCGCGAAGTGGTACGCCAAGCCGGGGGCCTCTTCGTGATCGGCAGCGAGCGCCACGAAAGTCGCCGGATCGACAATCAGCTGCGCGGCCGCTCGGGACGCCAGGGCGATCCCGGCGCCTCCAAATTCTTCGTTTCATTGCAAGACGATCTGATGCGGATCTTCGGCTCCGAGCGGATGGATTCGATGCTGCAACGCCTTGGCCTCAAGGAAGGCGAGGCGATCATCCATCCCTGGGTCAACAAGGCGCTCGCCAAGGCGCAGCAGAAGGTCGAAGCGCGCAACTACGACATCCGCAAGCAGCTGCTGAAATTCGACGACGTCATGAACGACCAGCGCAAGGTCGTCTACGAGCAGCGCCGCGACATCATGAGCGCGCGCGACGTCGCCGCGACGGTTGCCGATATGCGCAACGATTCGGTCACCGATGCGGTGGCCCGCGCCATCCCCGAAAACTCATTACCCGAGCAGTGGGATCTCGCTGCGCTACACGCCGAATGCCTGCGCCTCCTGGCGCTCGATCTGCCCTTGGCGGAATGGGCCAAGGAAGAGGGGATCGACGGCGACACGGTCGAGGAGCGGATCATTGCGGCCGCCGACCGCAAGATGGCCGAAAAGACCGCGAATTACGGCGCCGAACTAATGCGCATGGCCGAGAAGAGCCTGTTGCTGCAGCTGCTCGACCAGACCTGGAAGGACCACCTCCTGTCGCTCGACCATCTCCGCCAAGGCATCAACCTGCGGGCCTACGCGCAACGCGATCCCCTCAACGAATACAAGCGCGAGGCGTTTGACCTTTTCGAGGAGATGCTTGTCAATCTGCGGCAGCAGGTAACCTCGGTGTTGAGCCATGTCGAGCTGCGCATGGAGCCACCGCCCCCGCCGCCCCCCGGCTACGCCGAGATGATCTTCGGGGAGCCGATCGCGGCCGAGCAGGAGATGGAATTTGCGGAGGCGGGTGCGCCCGCGGCGATGCCCGCCGGCCGATCGCGGCCGCGGCGCGGCAATGGCCATGCTAATGGCGATGGCGGCAACGGGCTGCCGCGCGAGCGGGGAGGGGAGCGGCTCGGCGCGCCTCGGGCGCCCTGGGCCGGCACGCCGCGCAATGCGGCCTGCCCCTGCGGCTCGGGCAAAAAATTCAAGCACTGCCACGGCCGCATCTGAGCCGCCGGCCGGCATTTCTGGGACGGTCTGGAACGGCAGAGATGCGGATCGGGCGGCTCGCAGCAGTCGGCGCCTTCTTCTTCATGCTGATCGGCGTCGCGCTGCCGCTCTCGGCCCAGAACTTCGCCACCGATATTCCGTTGCCGTCCGGCGGCAGCGAGCGTGTGCTGTTTGCCGCTCCAGCGGCCCCTTATGCCATTCTGATCATGTTTCCGGGCGCGACGGGCATTGTCGAGATCAGCCCGAGCGGGACCACGACCAACCGCAACTTCCTCGTGCGCACGCTGCCGCTATGGGTTGCGCAGGGCTTCGCCGTCGAGGTTCTAGGCTCGCCCAACGGCGCCTCGCTGCTCGGCCAGCGTCATACCCCGGGCTACCTCGTCGCGATCGATCGCGCGGTCGATTTCGCGCGCTCGCGCGCCAACGCGCCGATCTGGCTCGTCGGCACGAGTCAGGGCTCGACCGCCGCGGCTAACGGCGCGGCTCATCTCGGCGGCAAAATCGCCGGCCTCGTGCTGACCTCCTCGGTGACGCGCCCCAATCGCTCGGGCGAGACGGTATTCGACAGCGAACCGGGCTTGATCCCGCAACCCGCTCTGATCGTCGCCAACCAAGGCGACACCTGCAGGGCAACGCCGCCGGGCGATGCTCCGAGCGTGGCTGCGGCCCTGGCCCGCTCGCCGCGCAAAGAGGTCGTCTTTGTGGCAAGCGATCAGATCCAGTCCGATCCCTGCGAGGCGCTCTCGCCGCACGGGTTTCTCGGCATTGAGCCGGCGGTCGTGCACCGCATCAGCGATTGGATCCGCGCCGCGCCGGTCCGGTGATGACGCTTCCTTCGGGTCTCTGCCTCGTCACCGGAGCCACCGGGTTTGTCGGCTCGGCGGTGGCGCGCGTCCTGCTCAAGGCCGGGCATCCGGTGCGCGTATTGGCGCGGCCGCGCAGCGATCGGCGCAATCTCAAGGGGCTCTCGGTCGAAATCGTACAGGGTTCGCTCGAAGATGCGGCTTCGCTCGCCGCCGCGGTCGCGGGGTGCCGGTATCTGTTTCATGTCGCGGCCGATTACCGGCTGTGGGTACCGGATCCCGGAGCGATGTTCCGCGCTAATGTCGAGGGCACGCGCGAGCTGATGCTGGCGGCGCTCGCGGCCGGTGTTGAGCGGATCGTCTATACGAGCAGCGTCGCGACGCTGGGCATCGTCTCGGATGGCGTTGCCGATGAAGAGACGCCGAGCCGGGCCGAGGACATGATCGGCCCCTATAAGCGCTCGAAATTCCAGGCCGAGGCCGTCGTCCGCGATCTCGTCGCCGAGCGGTCGCTGCCGGCTGTCATCGTCAACCCGTCCACGCCGATCGGACCGGGCGACATCAAGCCAACGCCGACCGGCCGCCTGATTGTCGAGGCGGCGCAGGGCCGGGTGCCGGGATTTGTCGATACCGGGCTCAACGTCGTGCATGTCGAGGATGTCGCGCTCGGGCATCTCTTGGCCGCGGATGCCGGCGAGATCGGTCGCCGCTACATTCTTGGCGGCGAGAATATGAGCCTGGCGGAGATCCTGGCCGAGGTGGCGCGGCAGACGGGCCGCCGACCGCCCTCCATCCGGATCCCCTACGCCGCGATCCTGCCGATCGCAGCCGGGGCGGAGGCGCTCGCACGGTTGACCGGCCGCGAGCCTTTCGTCACGCTGGATGGCGCGCGCATGTCGAAGAAGAAAATGTTCTTCAGCTCGGCGCACGCGGTGCGCGAGTTGGGTTACGCGCCGCGGCCGGCGCCCCAGGCTATTGCCGATGCGGTCGCCTGGTTCAAAGCCAACGGGTATCTCGGATGACCGCTCTTGCCGCCGAGACTCCGCCGCCCCAAGAGGGCACCCTCGAGACTCCGTCCGGCAAAGGGCGAAGCGGCGAGAACTTCCCCGTCGGCTCCTGGCTGATTCGGCGCGACCTGCGGCCGCATGTGCACGCCTTCTATCGTTTCGCCCGCAACGCAGATGACATTGCCGACAACCCGGCATTAACCCCTGACGACAAGGTGCGACGGCTCGATCGAATGGCGGCGATCCTGGACGGCGCCGCTTACGGCCCGCCGGGCGAGGATTCGCCGGCCGCGCTGGCGATGCGCCAAAGCCTCGCCGAGACCGGTGTTACCGCGCAGCATTGCCATGATGTGCTGCACGCCTTCCGGCTCGACGCGACAAAGCTGCGCTACCGCAACTGGGACGATCTGATGGGCTATTGCCGCTATTCGGCGTCGCCCGTCGGGCGGCAACTGCTCGATCTTCATGGCGAAAGCCGCGACACCTGGCCGCCATCCGATGCGCTCTGCTCCGCGTTGCAGGTGCTCAATCACCTGCAGGATTGCGCCGCCGATTACCATGCGCTCGATCGCGTCTACCTGCCGCTGGACGATCTCGGGGCGGCCGGCTGCACCGTCGAGGCGCTCGCGGCGCCGGTGGCGGTCCCCGGGCTGCGGCGCGTTATCGATTCGCTGCTCGACCGCACCGAAGCGTTGATCGCCACCGCGCGCGACCTGCCACCCCGTGTCGCGGCGCGAGGCCTGCGATGGGAATCGGCGGTCATCGTCGCGCTCGCAGGCCGGCTTGCGCTCCGGTTGCGGCGTGGCGATCCGCTGGCAACCCGGCTCAAGCTCTCGAAAAACGATTTCACGGCAGCATTCCTGACCGGTATCCTCGCCCGCAGAGGATGACTGGAACGGTGTGGCATACCGTCGGGGCCGCCCCCGACGCGGAGTCGTTGCGCCAGGCCATTCGCCAAAGGGTCGAGGCGGCCGGAACCTCGTTCTATTGGGCGATGCGGCTCCTCTCTCGTGAGCGCCGCGACGGCATGTACGCGATCTACGCGTTCTGCCGCGAGGTCGACGACATCGCCGACGATACTGCGCCACCGGCCCAAAAGCAGGCGGCGCTAGCCGCATGGCATCGCGAGATCGACGAGCTCTATGCCGGCAGTCCGCAACAGCTCGTCGCCCGAGCACTCGTCGAGCCGGTCGAGCGCTATCGGCTGCGCCGCGATGACTTCCACGCTGTTATCGACGGTATGGAAATGGATGCGGCCGAGGATATCCGCGCCCCGGACCTCGCCACTCTCGACCTGTATTGCGGCCGGGTCGCGGGCGCGGTCGGGCATTTGTCGGTGCATGTCTTCGGCGATGCGGGCCCTGCGGCGCATACGGTCGCCGACCATCTCGGCCGTGCGCTGCAGTTGACCAACATCCTGCGCGACCTGGACGAGGATGCGCGGCGCGGGCGGCTCTATTTGCCCCGCGAGATCCTCGATCGGCACGGCATCGCTACCACCGAGCCGCTGGCGGTATTGCGGCATCCGGCATTGCCGGCGACGTGCCGCGATGTCGCCGCTTTGGCCGTGACGCATTTCGACAAAGCCGCCGAAGCGATGGCGGTTTGCTCGCGCTGGGCGATGCGGCCGGCTGCGGTCATGGGCGCCTTCTATCGCGGCATGCTCGACGCACTGCTGCGCGAGGGCTGGCGCGATCCGAGCCGTCGCGTCCGGCTCTCAAAATCGCAAAAGCTGCGGCTGGTATTGCGCCACGGGCTTCTATGACGCGGCCTGGCCGGGTGCACATCATCGGTGCCGGGGTCGCCGGTCTGGCCGCGGCTGTCGCCCTGAGCGCGGAACGCCGCCCCATTTCGCTCTACGAAGCGAGCCAGCACGCGGGTGGACGGTGCCGCTCATTCTTTGACAGCGAGCTCGGCTGCCGGATCGATAACGGCAACCATCTGCTGCTCGCCGGCAATTCGGCGGCGCTTGCCTATATCGAGCGAATCGGCGCGCTTGATACCTTCGAGCGACCGGCGGAGGCCGCGGTCCCGTTTGTGGATCTTGCGACCGGCGAGCGCTGGGAGTTGCGGCCCAACCGCGGTGCTCTGCCCTGGTGGCTGTTCGATAGCGGACGCCGGGTGCCAGGAACAAGGCCCCGAGATTATCTCGAAGCGCTGCGGCTGAGCCGTGCACCCGCGACTGCGACCGTCGCCGCGGTGCTCGATCCGAAAAGCCTGCTGTTCCGGCGGCTCTGGGAGCCGCTCGCGGTGGCGGCATTGAACACTGGCGCCGAAGTGGGCTCGGCCCGGCTCTTCTGGCGGATCCTAGTTGAGACGCTCGGCCGCGGCGGTGCGGCGTGCCGTGCTCTGGTGCCACATGAGGGCCTATCCGAGAGCCTTATCGACCCCGCCTTGGCATTGTTGCGGCGACAGGGCACCGAGATCCGGTTCGGCGCGCGGCTGCGCGGCATCGAGTTTGCCGACGGGCGCGCTGTCGAATTGCTCTTCGAGAGCAGCCAAGTCCCGCTCGGCGCTTCCGACAGCCTGATTCTCGCGGTGCCGGCCAGCGTGGCGGCGCGCCTCGTCCCGGGACTCACCGTCCCGGACGAGCACGCGCCGATCGTCAACGCCCATTACCGCTATGTCGCGCCGGCCGAGGCGCCGCTCTTCGCCGGGCTGGTCGGCGGTACGGCGGAGTGGGTGTTCAAGAAACGCGAGGTCGTCTCGGTCACGGTCAGCGCCGCCGATCGGCTGCTGGATGAGTCGGCCGAGAGCTTGGCTGGGCGGCTGTGGCGCGATGTCGCGGCGGCTTACCGAATCGCCAGCGTTCCGGTGCCGCCGGCGCGGATTGTCAAGGAGCGGCGCGCGACGTTTCGGGCTACCCCGGAGCAGGTGAAAAGGCGGCCGAGCACCGCCACTCCGTGGAACAATCTTCACCTTTCAGGCGATTATGTCGATACTGACTTGCCTGCTACGATTGAAGGCGCTATTCGCTCCGGCTTTGCCGCAGCAGGCCGCACCAGTCGAGATCACAACTCCTCCACGGCCGTTATCCCGGTCACGATGCGGCGGACGGACATCCCCGAAACCACAGAGGATCGCCAGCGCGCTTTGCCATGACCCAGGGAATGACGGCGAGAGCCAAAAACGAGCCGATCGTCAGCCTGGCGTTGCATGTGCCAGGCCTAAACGACGCGATCGGCCGCGCGGCCGCTTCGCTGCTGTCACTGCAGCGTGAGGACGGCCATTGGGTGTTCGAGTTGGAGGCCGATGCGACAATCCCGGCCGAATATATCCTGCTGCAGCATTATCTCGGCACGCCCGAGCCTGATCTCGAACGGCGCATCGCGCGCTATCTCCAATCCACGCAGGCCGAGCATGACGGCTGGCCGCTGTTCCATGGCGGCGAATTCGACCTGAGTGCGACGGTCAAGGCGTACTTTGCGCTGAAGGCCGCCGGCGATCCGATCGACGCGCCGCACATGCAGCGCGCCCGTGCGGCGATCCTGGCGCGTGGCGGCGCCAGCCGCTGCAACGTCTTCACCCGAATCCTGCTCGCCCTGTTCGGCGAGGTGCCGTGGAACGCGGTGCCGGTCATGCCGGTCGAGATCATGCTGCTGCCAAGCTGGTTCCCGTTTCACATCGACAGGATCTCCTACTGGTCGCGAACCGTCCTGGTGCCGCTTCTTGTGCTGATGGCCCTGCGGCCAAAAGCGCGCAATCCGAATGGCATCCGTATCCCCGAGCTGTTCGTCGAGCCGCCTGAGACGGTGCGCCACTGGATCCTGCCCGCGACGCCGTCGGCGACCGGCTATGCCTTCACATTGCTCGACCGCATCGTGCGCCTTGCCGAGCCAATGTTCCCGGCGGAGCCGCGCCGCCGTGCGATCGAGAAGGCGGTCACCTTCGTGACTGAGCGCCTCAACGGCGAGGATGGGCTCGGCGGCATCTTTCCAGCGATGGCCAACTCACTGATGATGTTCGACTGCCTCGGCTACCCGCCGGACCACCCGGACCGGGTTGCCGCGACAGCGGCATTGCGCAAGCTCGTCGTCGACAATGGCGAGCAGGCGTATTGCCAGCCTTGCCTGTCCCCGATTTGGGACACGGCGCTTGCCTGTCACGCGTTGATGGAAGTCGGCGAGACCCGTCTGACGCCCGCGGTGCGGCAAGCGCTGGATTGGCTTGCCGAGAGGCAGGTGCTCGACAGGGTTGGCGACTGGGCGATCGCTCGCCCCGGGCTCCGACCGGGCGGCTGGGCCTTTCAGTACGCCAATCCGCACTACCCCGATCTTGACGACACCGCGGCCGTGGCATTGGCGCTCGACCGCTTTGACGGAGCCGCATACGAGCCGGGAATCGACCGGGCGGCCGAATGGATCCTCGGCATGCAGAGCCGCAACGGCGGCTGGGC
>Ga0209155_1001291_pt1 | contig 11909 bp, 10 predicted proteins | sample GraSoiAngelo_122_FD_185879 | JGI IMG/M metagenome (GOLD analysis project Ga0209155, IMG submission 185879) | Grasslands soil microbial communities from the Angelo Coastal Reserve, California, USA - 14_0927_02_20cm (SPAdes) (version 2) | ecosystem: Environmental > Terrestrial > Soil > Grasslands ...
TTCGCGTCGAGCCCCTGCGCGATGCGCCGCGGCGCGCCGAAGCGCATGCGGTCCACCAGCGCCTGCAGCTCGATCAGCAGCGGCCGCCCGCCCTCGCGCGTCACCGTCACGACGCTACCGGCGGCCGGCTGCGCCGCGCGCGAGAGAAAAATGGCCGCCGGGTTCCTGACCTCCTTCAATCCGCTCGCGCTCATGGCGAAGAAGCCCAGCTCGTTCACCGCGCCGAAGCGGTTCTTGGTGGCACGCACGATGCGATAGCGGCTGCCGGCTTCGCTTTCGAAGTACAGCACGGTGTCCACCAGGTGCTCGAGCAGGCGCGGGCCGGCGATCGTGCCCTCCTTGGTCACGTGGCCGACGATGATGACGGCGGTGCCGCTCGACTTGGCGTAGCGCACCAGCTGCGCGGTGCACTCGCGCAGCTGCGACACCGCGCCCGCCCCCGCGCCCGCGCTCCCCGACTGCACGGTCTGAATCGAATCGATGACCAGCACGGCCGCGCGCCGCTCTGCGGCAAGCGCCAGGATCGACGCCAGATCGGTGTCCGCCACCACGCCGAGGGCCCCGGCCGTGAGCGCCAGACGCTGCGCACGCAGGCCGATCTGGGCCACCGACTCCTCGCCGCTGGCGTAGATCACCGGGCGTGAGGCGGCCACACGAGCCGCGACCTGCAGCAGGAGCGTGGACTTGCCGATGCCCGGGTCGCCCCCCAGCAGGATCACCGACCCCGGGACGATGCCCCCGCCCAAGACCCGGTCCAGCTCCGCCTGGCCGCTGCCAAAGCGCCGGGCATCCTCCGCGGGTGGCCTCCCCAGGCTCACGGCGGCCGCCGGCGCGGCGGGCCGAGTCCGCGCCGGGTTGCGCTGCTCGAGGGAATTCCACTCGCCGCACAGCGGGCACTGCCCCTGCCACTTGAGGGTCTCACCCCCGCAGGAGCCACATACGAACACCGCATTCGGGCGAGCCATCGATGCGCCTTCGGTCAACTTTCGGCTAGGATTCGCGGCCGGGGGAGGCCCGATTGGCTTCTTTTGTGACCAAAGCCGCCCGGCCTGCCTGCTGGCGATGCTAGCTTATGCCGGCTTGAATCGGGGACGGGAAAGTGACGCGTATCACAATCGGAGGACCACTGGCGTGCCGGGCCGCAGCATGAGCTTGCGCAACAAGCTGCGTTTCGTCGGGCTCACCGACACCGGCAAGGTCCGCGAGCACAACGAGGATACCATTGCCGTTGATCCGGACATCGGGCTGCTGGTGCTCGCCGACGGCATGGGCGGCTACAACGCCGGCGAAGTCGCGAGCGGCATCGCCGTGAAGACCATCGTCAACCTGGTGCGCGAGCACGTGGAGCGCGAAGACCTTTCGGTACCGGACCGTGAGTCCGGCCTGTCACGACCCAACATCATCCTGCGCGATGCCATCAGCCGTGCCAACAAGATCATCTATCAGACTGCGCGCACCCAGCCGCAATGCGAGGGTATGGGGACCACGGTGGTCGCGGCGTTGTTCTTCGACAACAAGGTCACCATCGCGCACGTGGGCGATTCGCGGCTGTACCGCCAGCGCGCTGACAAGCTCGAGCAGGTGACCATGGATCACTCCCTGCTGCAGGAGCTCGTCGACCGGGGCTTTTACTCCGCCGAGGAAGCACAGCGCGCGGGAAACAAGAACTACGTCACACGCGCGCTCGGGGTCGAGTCGAACGTGGACGTGGAGATCCAGGAAGTGCCGGTGGGCAAGGGCGAGGTGTTCATCCTGTGCTCGGACGGTCTTTCGGACATGGTCGAGGACGAAGATATTCACTTAACGATCAATACCTTTAGTGCTAACCTTGACACGGTCGCCAAGCAATTGATCCAGCTGGCCAATGACAATGGAGGCCGGGACAACGTCTCGGTGGTGATGGCGCACATCATGGATGCGTTCCCGGCTCGCACTAAGATATTCGACAAGATCCTGGGTTGGTTCGGCTGACACGCGAGAGGGGCAAAAGCACATGGCAAGGTTGGTCTTGAGCCTGGATAGCCAGGTGATGGCGGAATACAACATGAACAAGGAGCGCTACACCATCGGGCGGCTCCCTGACAACGACATCCGCATTGACAACGCTGCCGTCAGCGGTCACCACTCGCTGATCATCAACATCCTCAACGACTCGTTCCTCGAGGATCTGAACAGCACCAATGGCACCTACGTCAACGGCAAGCTGATCAAGAAGCATGCCCTGCAGCACGGCGACGTCATCACCGTCGGTCACCACCAGCTGCGCTTCGTCGAGGACGACGAGCAGCAGGACGAATTCGAGAAGACCATGGTGATCCAGCCCTCCGCCCGGCCGGTGGAGAGGGTGCGCGCGGCAGCCGAGGCCGCCGAGCAGGTCGGCGGCTCGCTGACCGGGACCGCGCGCACACGCGCGCTCGCGGACGGCGCCGCGGCGCTCAAGAAGGCGAAACTGCAGGTGCTGTCGGGGGCGTTCGCAGGCCGCGAGGTCGAGCTCAACAAGGCCCTCACCACGCTCGGGCGTCCCGGGGTGCAGGTGGCCGCCATCACGCGCCGCGCCGAGGCCTATTACATCGTGCACGTCGACAGCGGCAAGGCCAACGACTACCCCTTGCTCAACGGTACCCCGATCGGAGCCCAGGCGACGCGCCTTTCCGACAACGACGTGATTCAACTCGCCGGCGTGAAGATGGGGTTCTTCGTGAACTGAGGGCGCCCGCTGCAGCGCAACAAAGCCGTCGCGACTTTAGCCCGCCTCGGGGCGGCCGACGACCAATGGCACGCGCGGGTTCACCGCGCACAGCAGCTCGTACGGGATCGTCCCGGCGTGGCGTGCCACCTCTTCAACCGCGAGTCCCGGCCCCCACAGGAGCGCCGGCGTGCCGATGTGCACCCCGCCAAGCTCCGACACGTCCACCGCCAGCATGTCCATCGACACCCGGCCGGCGAGCGGCGCGCGCCGACCGTCCACCAGCACCGGCGCACCGGGGGCGAGACTGCGGTGCACGCCATCCCCGTAACCGCCCGCGATGATCGCAATCACCGAATCGCGCGCCGCGACCCAGGCTCCGCCGTAGCCGACGCGCTCGCCGCGCGCCACGCGCCGCACCGCGATCACCGAGCTCTCGAGCGTCATCACGGGCTTCAGGCCCAGGTCGGCCGCCGAACAGTCGGCAAACGGGGAGGCACCGTAGAGCGCCACTCCCGGGCGCACCCAGTCGCACTGCAGGGGCACCGCGCCGAATAGCCCCGCAGAGTTGGCGATGCTCACCGGGTACGCGAGACCCCGCGTCGCCTGACGGAAACGCGCCAGCTGCTCGCGCGTCACGGCATCATCGCGCTCGTTGGCGCACGCCAGATGCGTCAGCAGGCGCAGCTCGCGCGCGGGGGGCGCGAGGCCCTGCAGGCGCCCGAGCGCAGCGGCGAATTCCGCCACGGGGAAGCCGAGGCGATTCATGCCGGTATCGATCTTGATCCATAGCACGAAGCGCTGCGCGCCGCCCTGCGGCCGCTCGAGCAGCCCGATCTGCAGCGCGTCGTGCACCACCAGGTCGAGGCGGTGCTCGGCCGCCCGCTCGAGCTGCTGCGCGTCGAACACCCCCTCGAGCAGCACGATGGGCTGAGTGATGCCAGCGCGGCGCAGCACGATCCCCTCCTCCAGGCGCGCCACGCCGAACGCGTCCGCGGCGGCCAGCGCGCTCGCCGTCGCCATCAGCCCGTGCCCGTAAGCGTTGGCCTTGACCACCGCCATCACCCGGGCGCCGCCGGCGCGCGCACGGATGCGGCCGAAGTTGTGCTGCAGGGCGTTGGTATCGATGACGGCGCGGATGTGGCCGCTCACCGCAACACGCCCTCCGCGTAGCTGTCGGGGAGGTAGTTGGCGAAGCGCGTGAACTGCCCCTGGAAGGTGAGCAGGAAGGTGCCGATCTCGCCGTTGCGGTGCTTCACCAGGTCTATTTCCGCGACGCCCTTCTTGGTGGTGTTGCGGTCGTAGACCTCTTCGCGATAGATGAGCAGGATCAGGTCCGCGTCCTGTTCGAGAGATCCAGATTCGCGCAGGTCCGACATCACCGGCCGCTTGTGCTCGCGCTGCTCGACCGCACGGTTGAGCTGCGAGAGTGCGATCACCGGCACCTGCAGCTCCTTGGCGAGCGCCTTGAGGCCGCGCGAGATCTCGGCAATCTCGGTGGCGCGGTTTTCCCGCGTGCCCGGCACGTACATCAGCTGCAGGTAGTCGACCACGATGAGATTCAAGCCGTGCTCGCGCTTGACGCGCCGCGCGCGGGCGCGCAGCTCCGTGGGGTTGAGGGCCGGAGTCTCGTCGACGAAGATCTTGGCTTCCGACAGCTGGCTGGTCGCGCCGGTGATGCGCACCCAGTCGTCGTCGGAAATGCGGCCGCTGCGCAGACTGTTGAGCGGCACGCCCCCGATCGAGGACAGCATGCGGGTGATGACCTGCTCGGCGGGCATTTCCATGCTGAAGAGCGCCACCGAGGCGCGGGTGCCGGGGTGCACGGCCGCGTATTCGGCCATGTTCACGGCGAGCGTGGTCTTGCCCATCGAGGGCCGTCCGGCGACGATCATCAGATCCCCGCCGCGCAAGCCGCCGGTGAGCTTGTCGAAGTCGGTGAATCCGGTCGGCAGGCCGCGCAGCTTGTCGGGATTGTTGTGCCAGTCATCGATCTGATCGATGACACCCGGCAGGAGCTGGCGCACCGGCACCGCGCCGTCGCGCTTGCGGAAGCTCCCTTCGGCGATATCGAAGACACGCTGCTCGGCGCGGTCGACCAGCTCGCGCGCGGTCTCGCCGTCGTTGTTGAACACGGCGGAGGCGATGTCGGTGCCGGCGCGGATCAGCTGCCGCAGCAGCGAGCGCTCGCGCACGATGTCCGCGTAGGCGCGCGCGTTGGCGGCCGTCGGGGTATCCCGTGCCACCGAGCTCAGGTAGGCGAGGCCGCCGGCCGGCTCGAGCTTGCCGGTGCGCTCCAGCTGCTGAGACACCGTCACCACGTCGCAGGGCTTGCCTTCGCCGGCGAGCGTGCCGATGGCGGCAAAGATCAACTGGTGATCGGGACGGTAGAAGTCCTCCTGCGTGATGACGTCCGCGACATTGTCCCAGGCCACCGGATCGATCATCAGGCCGCCCAGCACCGCCTGCTCGGCCTCGACCGAATGCGGCGGTACGGGCGCGTCCAGCAGTGCGACCGAGCCCGAATCCGAGCGCGCCTTGGCGGAACCGGCCACCGCGATTGTGCCTCCCGCTCGGCGCTACTCTTCCGCCACGATCGTCACGTGCAGCGGCACGTCGACGTCGGCGTGCAGATGCAGGTTGATCAGGTGCTCGCCCAGCATACGCAGCGGGCCGGTCGGCAGGCGCACTTCACTGCGCTCGATGTTGAAGCCATCGCGCGTGCAGGCCTCGGCGACGTCGCTGGTGCCGATCGAGCCGAACAGCTTCCCCTCGGTGCCGGCCTTGGCATGAATGACGAGCTTGAAATCCCTGATGGCGGCCGCCCGCTCCTCCGCGGAAACCAGCTGCTCGCGCGCCAGGCGCTCGAGCTCGGCGCGGCGTGCCTCGAAGCGCGCAATGTTCTCGGGAGTCGCCAGGGTCGCCTTGCCCTGCGGCAGCAGAAAATTGCGGCCGTAGCCGGAGCGCACCTTCACGCGCTCGCCGATGTTGCCGAGATTGGCGACCTTCTGCAGGAGAATGACTTCCATCGAGGTGGCCTCAGTGCTGATCGGTGTAGGGCAGGAGCGCGAGAAAGCGCGCCCGCTTGATCGCCACCGCGAGCTGGCGCTGATAGAAGGATTTCGTGCCGGTGATGCGGCTCGGAACGATCTTGCCCGTCTCGGTGACATAGCCCTTCAGGGTGGCGAGATCCTTGTAGTCGATCGACTTCACGCCTTCGGCGGTGAAGCGGCAGAACTTGCGGCGACGCGAAAAGCGGCTGCCGCCGCCGCTCCCGCGCTGGTCTCTGGACATTGCCATGGCTGTTATTCCTCGAATACGTCAGTTGCTGACATGCCGGTGCGGATGCGCACCGCGCTCACACGCTCTCGGCGACCGAGTTGTCTTCGTCGTCGGGCGGCGCGACGCCGTCGTCGCGCGCGCGGTCGCGGCGCCGACCACCCTCGCCCTCCTCGTCCGCGGCCTTCGCCATCGGGGAGGGCTCGGTCACGGCGGCATCCATGTTCACCACCAGATGACGCAGCACCGCGTCGCTGAAGCGGAAGGAGCCGGTGAGCTCGCCGAGCGTCTTCTGATCGGTCTCGATGTTCATCAGTACGTAGTGTGCCTTGTGCACCTTGGCGAGCGGATAGGCGAGCTGGCGGCGCCCCCAGTCCTCCAGGCGGTGAACGTGGCCGCCGCCGGCGGCGATCATGCCCTTGTAGCGCTCGATCATCGCGGGCACCTGCTCGCTCTGATCCGGATGCACCAGGAAGACGATCTCGTAATGCCTCATTGTGTGCTCCTTGCGGATTGAGCCGCCCGGATTCAAGGCTCGCCCGGTGCGGCAAGGAGATGCGCGGACGGATAAAAAGGGGCGCGAAGCATACTGAAACCGCCTCGCCGCTGCAATGCCACGGAACCACGCTCAGTGCGCCTGCCTCTGGCGCACCGCCTCGTACAGCAGCATACCGGCGGCCACCGACACGTTGAGACTCTCGACCGCGCCGAGCTGCGGCAGCCTGACCAGAAAATCGCAGGTCTGTCGCGTCAGGTGCCGCAAGCCGGTGCCTTCGGCCCCGAGCACCAGCACCACCGGCCCCAGGAGATCCGCCTGGTGCGCACCCTTGTCCCCCGCGGCGTCCGCGCCGATGACCCACAGACCCGCCTGCTTGAGGAGCCTCAGGGTGCGCACCAGGTTGGTCACTGCGACCACGGGGGTCGTTTCCGCCGCGCCAACCGCCACTTTGCGTACGGTGGGCGTGACCTGCGCGGCCCGGTCGCGCGGCACGATCACGCCGAGTGCGCCGCAGGCATCCGCGCTGCGCAGACAGGCGCCGAGATTGTGCGGGTCCTGCACGCCATCGAGCGCCAGCAGCAACGGAGCGCTCACGTTCTGCAGAGCCGCTAGCAGCTCATCCTCGCTCCAGGGCGGCAGTGGCGTGATGTCGGCGGCTACACCCTGATGGGCGACGTCGCCCAGCAGCTGCTGCAGCGCGCGCAGCTCGACGCGCTGCACCGGTCGATGGTGGCGCCGCGCCAGCTCGTCGATGGCGCGCACGCGCGGATCGTCGCGCTGCTGCGCAATGCGCACGCCGTGCACGCGCTCGGGATGGCGCTCCAGCATGACGCGCACCGCGTGCAGGCCGTAGATCGTGTCGGTGCCCTTCATCGCGGTGCTCGCCGCCACGGCCGGTCGCCCGCGGCTAGGCCTCTTCCGCCAGCGCGAGGTCGACCAGGCCTTCGATGGGATTCACGGCGGTCACCAGCACCCGCACGTGCGCGCCGGTGCGCAGCCGCCGTCCCGTGCGCCGGCCCCGCCAGGCGTGACCGTCGTCCTCCATGACGTACTGATCATCCCGCAGGTTGTCGATGTGCAGCAGGCCGTCCACGGCGACGTCCAGGATCTGCACGAAGCAGCCGAACTCCACGACGGTGGTGATCAGCCCCTGGAACGTCTGCCCGATGCGCTCCTTTAAATAGGTGCATTTGAGGAATCCGGAGACGTAGCGGTCCGCCTCATCGGCACGCTTCTCCAGCCGCGAGGTGCTCTCACCCAGAGCACTGAGTTCCGCGGTCGCGTAGCGCACGCCCGAGCCGCCCTGGGCTCCGATCAGCGCCTTGAGGGTCCGGTGCACGACCAGGTCCGGGTAGCGGCGGATGGGTGAGGTGAAATGCGCGTAGTGAGTGAGCGCCAGTCCGAAGTGTCCGATGTTGGCCGGCTGATAGACCGCCTGCGGCATCGACCGGATCACCAGCGACTCTACGAATGCGCGCTCCGGCGCGTTGCCCACGCGCTGCGCGATCGCCTGCAAGTCCCGCGTGGTCACGGTCTTCGGTATGCGGGCATCGATGCCCAGTGCTTTAAGGGTTGCCGTGAGGCGCTCGAGCTTCTCATCCTCCGGCTGGCCGTGCACCCGATAGAGCGTCGGAACGTGCGCCTTCTCGAGCGCCTCGGCCACCGCGACGTTCGCCAGAATCATGCACTCCTCGATGAGGCGGTGCGCATCGTTGCGTGCGCGCAGCTCGATGGCGCGCACCCGCTCGCCGGCGTCGATGACGAATTCGGCTTCCGCCGCATCGAAATCCAGCGCACCCCGGTGGCCGCGCGCCTTGTAGAGCGCGCGGTAGACATCGACCAGCACCATGAGAGGCTCGAGCAGCGGACCGAGCTGGGTGCGCGCCGCCGGCCGGCCCACGAACAACGCGTCGTTCGCGAGGGTGTACGTGAGGCGCGCCGCCGAGCGCATCACCGCCGGATAGAAGCGTGCGTTCTTGAGGGCACCGCCGCGGCTGACCACCATGTCCGCGGCAAAGCACAGGCGATCGACCCGCGGCGCGAGCGAACACAGGTGATCCGACAGCGCGGTGGGCAGCATCGGCAGCACGCGCGTGGGGAAGTAGACCGACGTACCGCGCCTCTGCGCTTCGGCATCCACGGCACTCCCCGGCCTCACGTAGTGACTCACGTCGGCGATCGCCACGATGAGGCGCAAGCCCCCGGCGTGCGGCTCGGCATACACCGCATCGTCGAAATCGCGCGCATCGTCGCCATCGATGGTGACGAGCGGAAGCTCGCGCAGATCCACGCGCTCGTTCGCTTCGCGCGTATCGACCTGGTCACCGTGCGCCTGCGCCTCGCGCAGCGCCGCGGCCGGAAACTCGTGCGGCAGATCGAAGCGTGCGATCGCCGATTCGGTGGCGAGCTCGACCGGCCGATCCGGGTCCAGACGCTTGCCGATCACCGCGTGGGCGCCAGAAGCCGAGCCGGCGTGACGCGTGATCCGGGCGATCACCCAATCGCCGCTGCGCGCGCCGTGCAGGTCCTGCGGCGCCACCGCACAGCGCAGCTGCAGGCGCCGATCCGCTGCGTTCACCCAGGCGCTGCGCCCCTGCACCTCCACGGTGCCGAGAAACGCACTCACCCCGCGCTCCAGCACCTGCTGCACCGCGCCCGACCAGCGATCGGTCGCATCACGCGACACCTTCACGCGCAGCCGGTCGCCGTGCATCACGCCACGCATTTCCGGCGGCGGCAGAAACACGCTTTCCTTGAATCCCTCCACGCGCAGGAACCCGTAGCCGGCGCGATTGGCGCTGACCGTGCCCTCAACGAGCGAGCCCGGCCTCACGTTGGAATCAGGCGGCACGGACCTTCCGGCGCGCACGCTCGAGCGCGCGCCGTGGCCCGTGGCCTCGGCCCGCCCGCCGCCCCCGGATGTAGCGCCGCGCGACCTGCCACCGCGGCTCTTCGACGCCGCACCAGCGCCGCGGTCGCGCGGGCCGAACTTTCCTCTACGCGCCTTCAATTGACAGCCCCCGGACCCGTGCGTACATTTCGCGGCCTTCCTCGCCTGCCCGGGTGGCGGAATTGGTAGACGCACTAGTTTCAGGTACTAGCGGGTAACACCGTGGAGGTTCGAGTCCTCTCCCGGGCATTCTTTTCTTATTTTTCAATTTATTATGAGTTTGTATAAATGTCATTTCGAGTACCGTAAGGCTCGCACTTCTGTTTGGCACTATAGAGGATCCGGGTACCGAGCACGTACCCAAACTCTTTCCGCAACTCCGCTGATTAGCGGTCTGATATGGCCTGACCTGTCAAGTGGCACAACGCATCTTCCTCGCATTTTCTTCACGATAATGATCTGAGGCAACAAACAGGCGGACGAGCAACGCGACGCGCAGGCAGTCATGGCGACGATGGATCACACTGATATCCGCGGATTGGTTACCGACACTTCATCTATCCGTCGCGGGGCTGCCTACACTCTAGGGTCGGGGATCATCGCGATGGATGCCCACATAGACCGCTCGAGGATTCCCCTCATCGGGCCTGCGCATCGCGTTGCGCCTCCGCTGTTAGGTGTGGAGCTTAGATTGTTCGGTCGTGTAGTGTGACCTCCCGATGTGTTGGCCTGGCTGGTATTCGCTGTGAGTTCAGGTCGCCAGTTTCACCTGCCGGGCGATATCCCAGAGAAAACCGGCGAGCTCTCGAGCAATGGCGACGCAGATCTTGTTCGGGTGCAGCTTGCGCGAGCTCAAGCGCCGATAGCGGTGCGCCAGGCGCAGCTGTGCCCGCCAGGCGATCTCGCGCACCGCTTTGGGTTGACCCTCCTGGCGGATCTGCAGAACGCGACTGATGCGCGCGGGGAAGCGGTAATTCCACGCCGCTTCCACCAGCACCCGCCGCGCATGGCTGTTGCCGGTCTTGGTGATATCCCCCTGGCGGCGGGTGTCGCCGGTGGAGTACTCCGAGGGCACCAGGCCCAAAAATCCCATCAGCTCGGTGGGGTGGGCAAAGCGGCCGAAGTCGCCAATCTCGGCGGTGAGCGTTACGGCGGCCACAAAATCAATGCCGCGCAGAGTGGCAAGCCCCGCCACGAGCGGCTTCAGGCGCCAGTGCTCGGCTTGGGTGCGCAGCGCTTCGGTCAGCCGCTCGACCCGCTCATGCCCTTCGCGCACCGCCTGACGATATTCGGCAAAGGCGATGTCCTGCGCGGGGTGGGCAAAGCTCACCGCCGCCAGATAGCGCTCATGGGCGAGCGTCCAGGAACTCTTCCCGCCGTAGCGATGACCGTGCCGCAGCAGCAGCGCCTTCAGTTGCTGGCGGGCTTTCAGCCGCGCTCTCACGCCTTCCTCGCGCGCCCGCGACAGATCCCGCATCGCCTCATCGCCTTCATCGGGCACGATCACCTTCACCAGATCGCCCGAGCGTGCCAGGCGCGCCAAGGTGAGTGCATCGCGGCGATCGGTCTTGATGCGCTCCCCGGGACGGCGCGCGATCTTGCCCGCCCCGACCACCTCGCAGCTATAGCCGCGCGAGCGCAGCTGTCGGGCCAGTCCATAGCCGCAGGGGCCTGCCTCGTACACCACCAGCATCGTCTCGGGTTTGCCCAGACTCTTCAGTGCCTTGAGCAGTTGCCCCAGATCCGGGTTCTCCCGTCCAGCCTCAGCCTCCCCTATCGCGGTGGAATCCTTGTGAACGTCCAATCCGACGAACGAAGTGATAGTCTCACTCACGGGTCTGCCTCCTCTGAATGTTTGCGGCAACACGCCCTCGGGCGTTTCCGCATGTGGCTCGGCGCACTTCGGTGCGCAACCCACGATACTGGAGGCAGACCTCTTACCCTTCACTCTCCGCATGACCCTGACTCCACCAAGTCAGGCCATGATGTCTAGATCGCGGCGCTCTCGTAACTAACGCGGCGCCCTGCGCCGATCTGTCGCGCGCATCGATGGCGCACGTTTTCGACCTTATGCTCTCTAAGAAGCCTCGTATCCCCGACAGCTCTCCCCACGGCTGCCATGCGGAGCTGCCGTATATCGCCGGTACGCAAGCGTGGGAGGGAGTTGCTAGGCGGAGTTCTGTTTCAGCCGCTCGACGAACCGCACCATGTCAATGACCATTCGCTCGTGGGTGCCGGTGCCAATGGGCGCGACACCCTCTGTCGCTTCGATCTTGAACTCAATGCGGCGACCATCGACCTTGGTTACCTGCGCTCCCGCGACGACTTGCCTGGCGACAGGCGTTGCCGCCAAATGAAGCACGTCGATGCGCGTTCCCACCGCACTCCCCGCTCCTTAAGGAAGGGCTTGATCGCGTTGAGAGCAGCGTTCTCCATGGCCATGATCATGACCGGTGTCGCCGGCGCCTCCTGCCAAGGCTGCGGGCTGCTTCCCGGAAGAGAACGCGCCGCTCATAAGCTAACCACAGGCAATAGAAGACTGCGACGCCATGATG
>Ga0209155_1001292_pt1 | contig 11905 bp, 15 predicted proteins | sample GraSoiAngelo_122_FD_185879 | JGI IMG/M metagenome (GOLD analysis project Ga0209155, IMG submission 185879) | Grasslands soil microbial communities from the Angelo Coastal Reserve, California, USA - 14_0927_02_20cm (SPAdes) (version 2) | ecosystem: Environmental > Terrestrial > Soil > Grasslands ...
GTGGTAGCGGGCGTGGCAAAAAGGAAAGAAGGAGCGCCTCGCGCAAAGGCGGGCGAAAGGGAGGGCGCAGGAAAAAAAGGTAGCGCTCTAGCTACGATGGCCGACACGAGAGTTTATCGTTGCGGTAAGCGAGTCGACTGTTCCTAAATTCGTCCAATCAATGCCAGGACCAGTACGATACGTTCAGTCTTGACCTGCTGTTAGGGAGTTCAATTCTGACGTAAAGTTAGCCGCGCTAGATTTTCGTCTCACTAGTAGTCTAAACACTCACGGTGGCGGCTGGTTGCAGAATGATCAGTGCAGAAGGCTTCACTGTGATTTCGATTTTGCGGCTGCCTTTCGGCTCATGCTTTTTGCGTGGCCAAAGTTCATCGTCAAAGTGAAGCGTCGATCTTTCCCAAATGATGCGTAATTGACGGAACCTTCGGATGGACAATGGAAATTTGTGCTTTTTTCCTGCCAACCGCGCATCAAGGTAATCCATGAGAAGGGAGCGATCGGTTTCGCGCACGCATACGAAATCGAGTTTTCCGTCTTTGGTCGCGGCCCGTGGTGCAAAATAAAGGGCGGGACCTACTGAACGAATGTTCATCGCTTCCCAAAGAATGTAGCGATCCGAAACGTCTTCACCGTCGATGTCAATCTTGCACTTCAGCGCCGAGTAGTCGTGTAATAAACGACGCAACAATGAAACGTGGCGCGTCATCTTTTGTTCTTTGGAACCATTTTTGGACTCCTTATCTTCCTTCCCTGCAGCTCGAATGTAATCCGCCAGAAGGCCAGCGCCTGTGCCTTCAAGAAAATATCGTCTGCCCCATGGTCCTCGCGCGACCCCAACATCAAAGACGCGTTTTTTTCCGCCTTTGAGACGTGCAATGATTTCTTCGGGCGAAGAATTGAAACCCAGCGTGCGGGCGAGATTATTGGCCGTGCCGAGCGGGAGAATAGCCATTGAAACTCCGCTATCCAGGAGTCGGCATGCGATCTTCGCGGCCGCTCCGTCGCCTCCTGCGACAAGCACGAGATCAGTCGATTTTTTTAGCAGCTTTTTGTAATCGCTTCTTGGTTGATTGATAAATCGCGTGATGTCCAGCTTTGGCCAGTGCCGCCATCAATTCTTGCTTCCGGTGCTTCCGGTTGCCCGCTTTCGCGTTATGCATCAGTGTGATTCGCATCTTTTCTTTGCAAAGTATTCGTCCAAACGCGCCCTAATACTCGTTTTAATAATAGAATGAAGACGCGAATTCTGATTTCGAACGACGATGGCATCTCGGAGTAGACAAAGTTACCTGTTTCGTCCACGCAAGTGCGCTATCCACGAGGTCAGTTGCTTAAACGACATGAAATTAACAATTCGTTCGGCAGGAATTCGCGCACGCAGTGCCGCGGCTAAACCTAGGTAAACGAATTCGAGCTGCCATGGATGATGCGCATCCGTGCCGATCGAGATACGGGTTCCAGCGGCCCGCGCTAGCTTGAGCAGACCGACGTTCAAATCTTGGCGATCTGGATAACAGTCAATTTCTAACGCCTTATCGAGCTTGGTCGCTTCCGCAAAAACTCGTCGCCAATCCGATTTCAAACCGACCCGGAAATTGTAAATGCGTCCACGAGGATGCCCAAGAATTTGGATATGCGGATTGCGCAGAGCCGCTAGATATCGGTGAGTCTGATCCTCAATTCTTCGCAAAGAGGAGTGAAACGATCCAAGTACAAGATCGAGCCTGGTCAACGATCTCGGCTCCATGTCTCCTTCGCCACGCGGATTCAAATTCAATTCGATTGACCGAAGAACGGTGACTTTTCCAGCTAGACGCGAAATCGCTCTGTTCGCTTTTTGAATCTCAGATTCTTGCTGGCGCAATGCGCGCTCGTCGATGCCACCCGCAATTCTCAATCCTTTTGAATGGTCCGTGATCGCAATGTATTCATAGCCTCGTTCGCTAGCTGCGTCAGCCATCTCGCGGGCGGTGCCAGATCCATCGCTCCAACAAGTGTGCATTTGCAAATCGCCCCGCAAAAGTCTCGGCCATTCGGGCTTGGATGCGAGCAAGAGCTTCGCGTCCGCGAGCGCGAAAAAATCGCGGCGAACCGGTGGAACCTTTCCCCTGATAGAGACAGTACCTTCTAGCCAAGGCTGAATGCGTTTCGCGATAAAGGGTCCAATCGCTGTCAGTTCCGTGAGCGGACGGTTCTGCTTAACGAGGGCTGCTGCGCTTTCTGGCCAAAACAGAGCACAGCGCGCAGCGCGCCTGAATGCTCGAACCAGAACACCAGACTCCTTCTCAGCTTGCCGCGCGAGCAATTCAGCAAGCTGGACATTCGTTAACATCCGCGAATTTCCGACAACTAAGCAGGAGACAGCGGCTCTTCGGCAGGGCCGGCGATCACTTCGCCGGTCGGTTTAAAGCGCGAGCCGTGACAGGGGCAGTCCCAAGTGGATTCGGCCGGGTTCCATCGTACCAGACATCCCATGTGGGTACACACCGCCGAAACTTTCAACACCTTCCCGGTTGTAGTGCGATAAGCTGCAACTTTTTTTCCGCGCGACTTTATAATCGTCCCGTCGCCCGCCTTGAGTTCGCGAACCGAATTGCCTCGTGACCGAGCGAATCGGCTTTTGATTAAGTAGTAAGGATAATCTTTGTTTTCCCGAATGTAATTCCAAGTGGCTCCCTTGATTTTTATTCGGTCGACAGCAAACAAGTCGCGCCACGGGTTCTTGCCTCCGGTCGCCCAATCGCGTGCCATGATCGCAGAAATGGTTCCAAAGGTGATACCGTTGCCGCAAAATCCTGTCGAAATAAACTGTCGCTCAGCGTTCTCGCCGATGTAGGGCAAGCCGTCGGGGGTGGAAATGATTTGCCCAGACCATCGATAGTCGACGTGCGCTGCCGGAATGATTCTTTTCAACCTTGCCAGCAATCGGGCATAAGGTTTTTCCGTCCTTTTGATTTGGCCTGTCTTATGGTCTTCGCCCCCGAAGATCGCGTAATCGAAGTCTTTGCGTCGATCGATGCGGAGATAGTCATAAGGATCTCTTGTGTTCCAAAATATACATTCTGGAATGACCTTTAAAGGAACCCGTGCGCCGAAAACATAACTTGTGTAAAGGGCGAGCTTCGTTTGAAAAAGAGTTGCTGAGGCCATGTTGGCCAATCCTACCAACGGATTATTTGTCGCTATGATCAGACGTTCAAAACTAACCCAATGATCATGGACTCTTGCGCGGCGTTTCTTTGCATCGAAGCGGCTCACCGCGCTCTTTTCAAAAACGTGGGAACCCGCACCGTTAATTTTGGCGATGAGCTGTCCCAGATATTTCCTTGGGTGAAACTTTGCCTGATTGGCAAAATGCACGCCGGGCAACTCGAAATAAGGCACTCTCTTGACATATCTCGCATCGAAGCCGAATTCGCTCGCTAGTTCGGCCTCTTCTTTGAGAGAAGAAATATCTTTCTTGGAAAATCCATCAACGGGAACATGCAGGTACGCGGGGACGCGCTGGAATTCGCAATCCAGCTGCTCCTCCGTGACGATGTTTTCTATTTGATCAATAGCCGCTGCGCCAGCATCCCACGCAGCCTCTGCATGATCTTTACCGAAATTAGTGGCTAATTCATGCAGCCCCACATCAGTCACGTAAGTGAGATGGGCAGTTGTGTGGCCGGTATCGATTGATGCCACTCGCTCGCGCTCAGTCAATATGACCTTCAATCCTGCTTGCTTCAAAAGATATGCCGTCATGATGCCGGTAATCCCCGCGCCGACCACTAGGGCGTCCGTGTTCAAGTTGCTTTGTAGCGTTGGGAATCGCTTGATCGGGGTACTATCGATCCAAAAAGAGCTTCGTTTCATCTCTGGCTCGTTCGCATCTCATAGGCGTTTCGGTCGTTGGCAACGGTTCTACCGTCGTCCCGTCGATTCCTTGTGACCCAAATAATTTCAAAAATTTGTGGGCCGCAACCGAAGTTCGCGATGCGATGTACGTTATATGGCACAACAAAAAGAAATTATTTCGACGATTAACGGTTTGATCGAGACACTTAAAGACGGTCAAGAAGGCTTCAAAGAAGCCGCCAATGCGGTGAAAGATCCGCAACTCAAGTCGCTTTTCAGCGATTATTCCCAGCAACGTTCGCGGTTCGCGACAGAGTTGCAAAATCAAGAGAAGAGCCTCGGTGAAGCGCAGCCGGAAGAAACCAGTAGCGCCACCGGCGCAATGCATCGCGCGTGGATTGATTTGAAAGCCGCTGCTACCAGCGGAGACGATCATGCCATTCTGACCGAATGCGAACGCGGTGAAGATTCAGCTGTGAATGAATACGAAAGCGCTATGAAGCATGGCCTTACACCACCATTACGCGAGGTCCTTTCGCGCCAGTACAGTGAGGTCAAAGCGGCGCACGATCGGATCAAGACTCTTCGAGACACTGCCAAGAAAAGCTGATTAGGTGGCGATTCTCGACGCGTCGCCGAATTTTGCTGCAATAGTATCACGCTAGAACCGTTTCTGGGACCGCCGCCCGCGTGGGCGACCTAAGAAAGGGTGTGGCGTAATCTATTTACTACTGACCGATAGACGAATCGGCGGCAGCACAACAGGTCGCGATGGCCGATGGGTTATCGTCAGCTGCGCCAGTAACTTATGTGCAGCCACGCAGCAGGAAGATCAACAGCAAGATCGGAATTGGAATTCCGAGAAGCCAAAGCAAGATATATCCGGTGGCACCACTTTGTTCGATTTGATACTTTAAACGCATTGCCGTCCTTTCTAAATAAATCGCATCGAAACTGAAGACTGCGCGTGATTAGAAGCGCGAATTCTATGCTCGGTATTTTGCCAGGGGAACCAAATGGGATACGTCGGCGCTTGACCGTCAGCAATGCCTAGTAGGCGAGAAGCTTGAGATCACCTGCGGCGCAGCGATTGACGGCTAACCAGGCGATGCAGCCAGTCGCTACCCCGCTTCCGATTCACTTTCGATGATCCTTGCCAAATCATCTTGCCTGGATTGCAGACGTGATCGCGTGCAATCTCTGGCTCATTCGTTGAGGCGCTATCGATCTCGCCATGAGTGAGGATGCCGAGAAGGAACAGAAACCCGCTGTTCGTACCGGACAGGGCTCAACCAAACTAACGAGAGCGGAATTCGAGCGGCGCTGGAACGCTCGTTTCTATGATCCGGCATTCGATGTGGCGCGCTCCGAGATCAAACGTCTAGTGAACATTGCGTGGGATGCATATGAGGATGCGCGCAAAAGTCCGCGCACGCGCAAGGCCGGTGCCGCTTTCGCCAATCCCGAACATGAGCTGTCGATTGAATGGCTCGAAGCACGTGCGAAAATTCAAGAAGCGCGAGATCGACAACAATCTTCGGACTCGCGTTCACGAATCTTGTTGATCTGTGCTTCGCCGCGCACGGATGAAACTTGTCCAGGTGAAATGTCGAAAACGTTCCGTATCACGCAGGTGGCTCGGGAGGCTATCGAGAAATCAAAGAAATTCGACGTGGATCTTCTCGACCTAAGCAATCTGACGGCGGAGTACGGCCGCGTGATCTATCCGTGCAAAGCTTGCGTCTCAACGGCGATGCCTCTCTGCCATTGGCCCTGTTCGTGTTATCCGAATCACGCCATGGGTCAGGTAAACGACTGGATGCACGAACTATATCCGCGCTGGGTGGAAGCGCATGGCGTGATGATTGTTGCACCTGTTCATTGGTATCAGGCCCCGAGCGTTTTGAAATTGATGATGGACCGGCTTGTTTGCGCCGATGGAGGGAATCCCGACCCAACGACGACCCACGGAAAAAATCCGGAAGAAGCGAAAGCGCTCGAGCTTAAAGGCTGGCATTATCCACGGCATCTCGCCGGTCGTCTTTTTTCAATTGTCGTCCACGGAGACGCGGAAGGCGCGGGCGGTTTGCGCCAATCACTTCATGATTGGCTTTCAGACATGCGGCTGATTCCGGCGGATGGAGCGGCGATGCTCGACAGCTATGTTGGATACTACGAACCGTACGCCACAAGCCACGATTTTCTCGATCGCGATCCGGCCTTTTTAGAAGAAACGCGGAATGCGGCGCAAATTTTGATGAAAGCGATCGACGAGGTCCGCGCTGGCCGCCGTTGCATCGACTTCGGAGTGACGGAATCGCGGCCGAAGTAGAATTTAAACGCCGAGGCCGACGCGCTCGCGACTTTCTTGCGCAGACGGATTTAGTTTGCCGTGCTCCTGATCGCTATTTCTGATTTCTGTATCGAGTAGTCGACTCGATATGCCGACATTAAGCTGTGTATTTAACACTATCGACCGGTGGCGTCGTAGGTGGCACCGCTGACACGGTTGGCCACGTCGGTGCAAAGAAAAACCACGGCGGGTGCGAGCTCATCCGGTTGCATCCAGGGAATTCCCATGACCGATTGCGGCATTCGCGCCGCTACGACTTCTTGCTCAGTCGGATTATCTTTCGGTTCTTTGCCTGCTTCTTTGAGCGCTTCTTTCCAACGGCCGGGATTGCGCATCAAGGGCGTGTCGACCAGCCCGGGCTCGACGCAATTGATCGTCACGCCATTTTTCGCCACTTCCCATGCTGCCGATTTCATCAAACCGATCACGCCCCATTTTGAAGCGGAATAGGCGGAGCCATTTTTAAATCCGTGGGGTCCCTGGCCAGAAGCGATGATTACGATCCGACCGAATTTCCGCTGGAGCATGTGAGGAAGAACTGCACGTAAAGTGTTAGCCGTGCCATTGAGATTCACATCAATGACGTTCTTCCAATTTTCGTCCGACATCTCGGCGAGCGGGCCGTAGATTTAGATGGCGGCATTCGCAACTGCGATGTCGAGCTTACCGAATTCTTTGATTGCGCGATCAACCGCTGATCGCATCGCAGACATGTCGCGGATATCGCCCTTAACGCCGATTCAACGGCGCCCTTGTTCCGCAATCATCTTGCCGGTTTCATCGAGTTCTTCCGGCGTCGAGGGCGGATAAACAAGGTTCGGTGCGGCGACCGCGCAAATATCAAGGCCCAAAACGTCAGAACCAGCTGCAGCGAGCGCGACACAAATCGCGCGGCCAATTCCACGGGCGGCGCCGGTGACGAGCGCCGATTTCTCCTGCAAACTGAAATTAACGTGCGGCGTCTTGTCTCCGACATCCGCCTTTTCAACAGGCGAAGCGCCGCGGCTTGGGATCGACGCACCGAGAAGTGCCCCCGCTGAGGTGGTGATCATTTTCCGTCGCGAAACACCGCGCGGTCTCTCATCGGGGCTAGATGTAACTAACTTGGAGATGTCCGATTTCACATTAAAGAAAACGCATCCCGAGGCAGGTTTAGTTTTATTGTTGGGCGTGATCGACCGTCAGCGGCCTCAGCATTGCATCCTGCTCAGCAACTCCCGCTCTGGCTCACAACGGAAAAAGAGGAGACGACCATTCCCTGGCTGGCAGACGTAATTATTTTGTTATGACGACGAAATTACAGGTCAAGGGTGGATGGAACGAAGTGAAGGGAAAGTTAAAACAAAAATATGGTCAATTGACCGATAGCGATCTTGCCTTCTCGGAAGGAAAGGAAGACGAGTTGCTCGGACGGTTGCAACAAAAGCTGGGCAAGACGAAAGAAGATCTGCGGGCCGAAATCGAGGGACTGTAGTTCGGAAGCCAGCGCTCAGAAGTTAGACGACAGGGTTTAAAAAAAGCGCAGAAGAGACGCATTAAAAAATAAAAATTTTCGGACGTGGTTGTTCACTCACGCGCGGAATATTTTTATATGGCTTTAAATATTCTTGGCAAAATGGTTCCAGACATCGGCGTCTGGAGGGCAACATAGCTATCGTGACCGCCGCGGGCACCGGCATCGGCGAAACGATCATCGCACAAGTTTGCGACGGAGGGTGTGAGCGTCGTCGTCGATTGCCCGACGATCTGATCGAAGATGGTATCCAAGCGAGTAACGCTAAACATTCACGTCATCCCCGCGACCCCACTGGCTTTCCAATCTGGAACGCTCCTGAGCAAAACCATCCGCCAAGCGCCTTGTTACCTCCGCCACCAGTGCATCGGCCTGCTCGACCGAGCGGCGCGGCTCAGAGCAGGCAGCGATTGCGTCAACTCAGGTCAGCTCCAGCTCAATTTCCAGATCTTGAATCTTTAGATACGACCCCAAATTCTTCTTCTAAACTTTAAGCTTTTTGAATGTGAGCCGAATGCCTGGATCGGAAATGCTGACGCTCCAGCCATTAGCTTTAGCGAAGGCTTCGATTTCCTTGATTCTGCTATCGTGCTCGTAAGCCCTCGGCCACACAACCGCCAGCTTGTTTTCGAACATGGTGCACGTTACATGGTCTTCGAGCCGATTTTTGATTAGATCTGCGAGTGCTTTCTTGTCGTCAGAGGACTTCATCGAACAGTGTGCCAGCGAACGATGTCCGGCAAATAGCTTGGGTGATTGCTGGCGCAATGCCGCCCGATTGCGATTGGCACGGGCAGATTTTTCGGAAGTTTGTTCAGCAGCGAGATTAAAGCCGGAACACCGCCCGTGGATGCTTCAATCACCAAGACGCCAAAGGAAGGCAAGACTGCGAAATTCTTGATCATGGGCTCGACTCAATGTCCGCCACCGGACATACAATGTGCCTGTGTCCGGTATCGGACGCAAGCAATTCTTATTCTTTTTTCGGGCGCCGGCCGAGCAGCCGATCGAACTCATTCTGCACCACGCGGTAACATTCGCAGGAAGCTTTCTCTAAACCTCGTCGATTGAGAACCGTCACGTGTCCCCGCCGATACGTAATCAATCTAGCCCGCTGCAACTTTCCTGCGACCTCGCTGACACCGGTTCGTCGAATGCCGATCATTCGTGCAAGAAATTGCTGCGTCAGTTCAAATTCATCACCCGGAACCCGATCGTGCGTCATGAGTAGCCAACGCGCGCACCTCTGTGAAACATTGTGAGCCCGATTGCAAGTAGCGGATTGCGCAACTTGAGTAAAAAGGCCCTGTGCATAAAGACGGAGCCTGTCGTTCAAAGTTCCGTTGCGCGCGGTTTCCTTTTTGAGCTCCATGACAGGGAGCCGATAACCTTTTCCCGGAACCTGCCAGAATGCTTTTCCCGGACTTTGCTTGGCTCCCAGAAAAACTGGAAGACCAACTATTCCTTCACAGCCAATTGTTGCGACTTCCGTCTCAGTTCCATCCTCCAGCAGCGTCACAATCGAAGCAACTGCGGTCTCCGGAAAATAGACGTATCGAAACGGCTTATTCGGTTCATGAAGACACTCGCGCGGAATTGCATCTACTTTGCTAAGCGTCTGCGCGATCCGTTTTAAATCGGCAGCGGGCAAATGGCTAAGAATCCGATTTCTGAAGCTTTTTCTTGAAGGCTTTACCTTCATATAAAGACATCGCGGACGAGCCGAGCCACAGACGCGCTTTTTTGCCGCGAAGTGCTCGCTCAATCAGGAGCGGTCGGGCAGCGGAATAAGAAATGAGGTCACATCTAGACAATTGACATCCATCATATCTAAGCACGTTAGAGGCGCTAAAGCGCTAGATTTCGGCTGCGGCGCTGGACGCTCGACGCGGTTTCTGAAAAAACTCAACTTCGATAGTGTCGGGATCGACATATCGAGCAGTATGATCCGGGCGGCAAAAAACGCCGATCCGCATGGAGATTACCGACTCGTTCGGGACGGCGACTTCAGCGACTTCGAACCTGAGAGCTTTGATCTTATTCTTTCCGCGTTTGCTTTCGACAACATTCCGGACGTTGCGAGCTTTTGCGCCGACTCTGACGATTACTGAACAGAGACGCGCGGATCATGTTGCTCGGGTTGACACCCGATATCTACCGGCACGAATGGGCGTCGTTTACAACAAAGGATTTCATTTACGTCTTGAAACGAAAGTAGGCTGTATGCTAACCCCGTTTCCTAGTCGCCGTATCGTTCGTCCGTATGCTGAAGTGTAAGTCTTCCGCGTATAACCCACTAAACACCTAAGACCTGAGGAATTTGGAAACGCTTGAAAACTAGGATTTGTGCTAGTTTGAGTGAGTTTCTGAAGCCAGGGTGGCGAAATTGGCAGACGCGCCAGACTTAGGATCTGGTGGAGCAATCCTTAGGGGTTCGAGTCCCCTCCCTGGCACATGACCCGCGTTGAGATGTTGAGTGGGTTGAGGCGTTCGATCAGAAGATCTGCCATTTCCTCTCGCCACCGGCTTTTGTTTCCCAAAGACGGACGCCACCGAGAAAAGCGTTTTCGTTTTTGCCGCGCTCAATGCCTTCCGGCAATTGATCGAACCGGTGCACATTGCCGCCACCGAGGACGACATAATCGGCGATGAACGATTTTTTCAATTGTGTGACCGCAAAAATCACTTCACGTTTCCATTCTTTTTCTCCGAGTCGTTCGATTCCAGGAATGCCGAGAAAATTTTCAATGATGTCGCGATCGCGATAAGGAAGATCGCCGAGCTCGAGCGGAAAGAGCATGTTTTCAAAAGCGAGCGCAGAACCGAGCCCGGTGCCAAGTCCGAGAAAAAGCATTCGCCCGTCGTGATAGCTTCCCAGTGCCTGCATCGCGGCATCGTTGATAACATGCACCGGTTTGCCTAACGAGTTGCCAAAATCAAACCCGATCCACCCTGGGCCGAGATGTTTCGGGTCTCTGATTACTTGACCTCCGCGAACCGGTGACGGAAAACCGATCGAGATGTTTTCGAAATTCCAATCGCGAGTGTTTTCTTTTACTCGAGCGACAAAGTCGGCCGGCTGCATTCGCATGCCGGAATCGAACACGCGCTGGTCTGCGCCTTCGATCATCAGCTTTACGTGGGTGCCGCCGATGTCGACTACGAGAGTCCTGTTCATCGACTCGCGAATACTTCCGAGTTACTCGCCGAGACCGACGACCTGACCGAGGCGCTGGAAAATGCCCTTCTTTTCCTGTCCGGTTGCGCTGCTACCCGGCCAGCATTCAACAATTTCAAGGGCGAGGAACCGGAAAAGCGTCACGCTGGCGAATTTTAGATCGAGCCGCAGATTTTTTGCGATCTGTTGGACCGAACGCACGCCGTTGAACTGCGATGCGAACTGCGCCTCGGCGACGGTCAGCCGCAGGTTCTGCACTCTCTCAAATCCGTCGCGGGTGTAAGCCGGAACGGAGGTGGGATCATAAGAAGCGCGGTCCCCGAGTTCCGGAAACTGAACGAAGCGCAGGGTCGCCAATGCCCATTGATCGACATCGAGCTCGCCCGGGAGCGCAGTGGCGAAGTCCGGAAGCGCTCCTTGATGAAATGAAAAGCGAACGCACGGTGCGCTCCAAAGTTCGGCGAAGAGTTTTTGCCCGTGATGCTGCGTTAATTGCATTGCCGGCTCGTGCAAAATCAAATTCTCCTGTGCAAGCGTGACGAACAGCGGGCACCCGGTCTCCTGTTGTTGGGCGCGCGCAGCCGCGATCCGGTCCGGATCGACATTGCTCAGAGTCACCGGCGCTTCGGAGCAATACACTTCCGGATCACGCGACGTGGCAAAGAGGACCTGTCCGTTCTGAGTCCAAAGCTCGACCGGCTGCTTGTCCCAAAAGAATCGGAGCGTCCCGGTGAGTTTTTGGGTCGCAATAATCTGGAGCGCGCGATTTAACGAGAAGAAGCGCGTGTCGCCGCAGAAATAAGCGTCGCCGGTGAGCGATTCGTCGGGAACATAAGATTGCTCGGCCGCGGGCTCGAATGCCGCCGGTGTCGCTGCAGTTGGCATATCGGTCGCCGGCGCTGGGGTCCACCATGGAGTTTCCTGCGTTTGCGTAATTTCAGGGCCGACTTCGCTCGCTTCACGATAGGCCGGTTCCTGTTCGACCGGGAACTCCGCTTCCGTCGCCGGTGTCGGCTCCGCG
>Ga0209155_1001294_pt1 | contig 11895 bp, 14 predicted proteins | sample GraSoiAngelo_122_FD_185879 | JGI IMG/M metagenome (GOLD analysis project Ga0209155, IMG submission 185879) | Grasslands soil microbial communities from the Angelo Coastal Reserve, California, USA - 14_0927_02_20cm (SPAdes) (version 2) | ecosystem: Environmental > Terrestrial > Soil > Grasslands ...
CGAGGCGCCAGCGGCCGCGAAATAGCCGCGATCGAACACATACGACGCTGACGTAGTATGTAGGCGAGCCTACGACCCTACCGTCGTAGATCGGGCGGTGCCGAGTGGCCATCGAAGACTGGGACCTGAACCTCTTCACGAGCGACCCGACGCTTCTCGAGCGTTCGGGCGATGAGGAGTACGAGCGTGCCGCGGCGGCGCTCGAGCAGCTCGCCGATCCGCGACGTCTCCGCCTTCTCCACGCGCTCGCCGTCGGCGAGGAGACCGCGCAGCGTGCCGCGGTGTGGGCGGGCCTCGAGCAGGGCTACGCCGAGCGCGAGCTCGCCGCTCTCGCGCTCCTCGGCATCGTCGAGCGCCGCGACGGCCCGCACGGACCGATCTACGTGCCGCGCGACGGGCATCTCGTCGTGCAGGTCCACGTCGCGCTCGCGCACGGGCGCGAGTCGCGAGCGGATCAGCACCCGCGCCTCATGCGACGGCGCGCGCCCGTGACCGTCCGAGGCCGCCGCGCGGGATAATCGTGGCGTGGGTCGCCCGGACCTCCGCCGCCTCCGACGTCCCGAGAAGGGCGAGGACAAGTTCCTCGGACCCCTCGAAGCCGAGGTCATGGACCGCCTCTGGAAGCGCCGGTCGGCGACCGTCCGCGACATCGTCGGCGATCTCGCACGCTCGCGCGAGCTGGCCTACACGACGGTGATGACGATCATGGTCCGCCTCAACGAAAAGGGTCTCCTCGAGCGCACGCGTGAGGGCAAGACCTACCTCTACCGTCCCTCGTTCACCCGCGAGCAGCACCGCGCCCGCCTCACCCGCGATCTGGCTCGCGGCCTCGTCGCGGAGTTCGGCGACGCCGCGCTCGCCGCATTCACCGCCGAGCTCGACACCGTCGACGCGCCGCACCGCGCGGAGCTTCGGAGGCTCGCGCAGAAGGGCTCTCGTGGCGCGCGCTGATCGCGCCTTCGCCGTCCTCATCGGGCTCGCCTTCGCGTCGAGCGCGATCCTCATCGCGCTCCTCCTTACGCTCGCGCCCCGCGTCGAGCAGCTCGCCGCCCGCGGGGCCGAGGACACTTCGGACCTGGTCGCCGCGCTCGTGCTCGTCCTGGCGACGTGCGGGATCTCCCTTGGCCTCGCGACGCTCTTCCGCCAGCTCGTCGCGACTGCCGCGCTCATCCGCTCCCTCGTCGCGCGGAAAGTCCGCCTGCCGGCACGGGTCCGGCTGGCGGCCGCCGGGCTCGAGCTCGACGGGCGCATCGACGTCGTCGCCGACGAGCGCCCATTCTCGTTCTGCTACTGGTTCCTTCGACCCCGGATCTGTCTCTCCACCACGCTGGTGGAGCGCCTCGATCGCGACGAGCTCCGCGCGGTCCTGCTCCACGAGCGCTATCACCTGCGCCACCGCGATCCCCTGCGTCTGGTCGTCGCGCGCTACTTCGCCGCGGGCCTCTACGTCGTTCCTGTGGTCGACGAGCTCCTCTCGTTCCACACCCTGCAGAAGGAGGTCGAGGCCGATCAGGAGGCGGTGCGCGCATCAGGCGGCGTGCGCTCTTTGGCCGGCGCCCTGTACAAGCTTCTGCCGTACGCGGACGACGTATCGCTGGGCCTCCTTGTGCCGGTGAGCTCGCTCTCGGTGACCGAGGCACGCATCGATCAGCTCGTCGCGGGACAGCCGCTCTCGGTCGCGCTCTCGCCGGTCTCGGTCGTGTTGTCTGGCGGTGCGCTCATCGCGGCCGCGGTGCTCGTCGCGGTGAAGGGTGGTGCGAGCGTCGCTTTCGAGACTCTGCCACCGCTTTACGCGGTCCCCGGCCTGCTTGTCGGACCGGCGAGCTTGCTTTTCGCGGCCGCAATAGACGGGGGACTGCACCAGCTCCGCCCTCTGACGCACCGCCTCTTCGGGTAACGCATTCGACGTAAATCTCTCTTTACTTCGGAGCGGCTTGGTCCCAGAGTGGCGCTGACCGGGTCCAGAAAATCCGCCGGTGGGGTCGGGGAGGACCCACCGAATGTCGACTCTTCGCAGCGTTCAGATCGTCGCTTTCCTCAGCGCGCTCGCGTTCACGCTCGCAGCTTCGCTCGCGTCCATTGCCTACGCGTGCGGTACGAACGGTGGTGGCGGTTTCTGCTAGCAACTGACTTCGGCCGCGCATACGCGTTGGCTGACCGAGATTCGGGCCAAACTGGGCCCGTAGGACCCCGACCGGCAGTGCCCCGGTCTCGGTCCCTAAGAATCCGGTAAAGATTAGTTTGACGGGTCTACTTCTCACCCGTAAAGTGCCCTTGCTGTGGCTGAGGTTCGGTCACCCATGGTGGCCGATGTGGGGGCGCGAATCCGTTCGTTGCGTACCGCAAAGGGCCTTACCCAAGCCCAAGTAGCCGAGCCGCAGTACACCAAGGCGTACATCTCGATGCTCGAGTCCGGACGTACCCGCGCGTCGATGAAAGCCCTCGAGCACATCGCGGGGGTCCTCGGGGTGAAGCCAGCGGACCTTCTCGGCGGCGCTGCCTCACCTTCGGCGCCGCAGTACACGCTGCTGGAGGCTCGCCGACTCCTCGAGGAGCGCCGCCCAGAAGGGGCGATCCCATTGCTCGAGGGACTGGAGGAGGGTCTTACGCCGCAGGACCAGCTCGTCCGGCTGCGGTATCTCGCCGCCGCCTACAACGCGACCGCTCAGCCGAAGCTCGCGTTTCCGGTGATCGAGCGGGCGCAACGGATGGCCGATCTCCTTAACGATCCCGAGGAGCAGGTCCGAATCAAGAGCGTTCTCGCGGCCGCGTATGAGCGTACCTACGCGTACGAGGAGCAGGTACGCCTGCTTCGCGAGTGCGTCCAAGCATGCGAAGACGGGACCGTCAAAGATGTCACTTTCCACTACCGCCGCCTTGTGGATCTCGCGCTGGCGCTTGGAAACCAGCGCCAATCGAAACAGGCGCTCTCGGTCTATGAGCAGGCGTTCGCCCTAGCGGACCAATTCGGCGATCTGCCAACAACCGCATCTCTGTACGCCGGTATCGCGCAGGCGTACCACGACAGCGGTGACGTCGAGGCCGCAATCATGGCCAGCCAAAAGAGCCTCGATATTTATGAGCAGCTCGGGCTTCTCGATCAGATGGCGTGCGCGCTCGACAACGCCGCGGCTCTCTATGTCGATTACGGGAACCTCACCCGGGCACGCGAGTGTCTCGCTCGCGCGAGCGGTCTGGCCGAGCAGGCGAAACGCGACGGGACGCTTGCATCGATCAAGGCGTCGGAGGCCGAGGTCCTCGCCAAGAGCGACGTTGCTGAGGCCCTCGAAGGAGCGCAGACCGCTCTCAAGTTCGCGCGCAAGGTCGGCCAGGTGGACGCGGAGGTTCGCATGCTCGTCCTCACGGGAGAGCTTCGGATGAAGGCGAACGGTGCGGCAGCGCGTCGCTCGTTCCAAGAAGCTCGGCAGCTCGCCGAAGAGCGTGCCCCGCAGCTCCTGCGCGTGATCTTCGACCGCTGGTCGCGCGCCGCCGAGGCGAGTGGAGACTCCGACGAAGCACTTCGTCTCGCGCGACGCGCACTGGATACCGTCCGGGCCTAGACCCGTCCCGGCTAGCCTCTTTCGCATGTCCCGTCTCACCGCGGAGCTCGTGCGCGAGCGCGTCCGCGGGACGATCCTCGAACGTATCGGCGACACGCCACTCATCCCACTGCACCGGGTCGGCACGGGTCTGCGCGGCGATCTGTGGGCGAAGATCGAGAGCGCCAACCCCGGCGGCAGCGTGAAGGACCGGCCCGGGCTCTGGATGGTGCTCGACGCCGAGGAAGAAGGCAGATTGCGCCGCAGGCGCGTCGTGCTCGACGCGACGAGCGGCAACACGGGGGTCGCGCTCGCCATGGTCTGTGCGGTGCGCGGTTTCGCCCTCGAGCTCTGCATGCCCGACAAGGTGTCGCTCGAGCGCAAGCGCATCGCCCGTGCGTTCGGCGCCCAGCTCGTTCTCACCGACCCGCTCGAGGGGACGGACGGCGCGATCCGCGAGGCCCAGCGACGCGCTGCAGCCGATGCTGATCGCTACGTCTATGTCGATCAGTATTCCAATCCGGTGAACCCGCTCTCTCACGAGCTCGGCACCGGTGCCGAGATCTGGAAACAGACCGCGGGGCGCGTCACGCACTTCGTCGCCGGCGTCGGCACGTCCGGCACCATCGTCGGCGTCTCCCGCGCGCTGCGTCCGAAGCACGTTCGCATCGTTGCGGTCCAGCCGAGCGACGCCCTTCACGGCATCGAAGGCTGGAAGCACATGCCGACCGCGCTGCGTCCCGCGTTATGGGACGAGCGTGTCGCGGACCTACATCGCGTGATGGCGACCGACGAGGCGATCGCGATGACGAAGCGGCTCGCCCGGGAAGAAGGGATCTTCACCGGACCGTCCGGCGGTGCCGCGGTGGCTGCCGCGGTCGCGGTCGCACGGGAAGAAGCGGGCCGTATCGTCGTGTTGATAGCTGACGGGGGCGAGCGCTACCTCAGCACCCCGCTTTGGGAGTGATTGCATGTCCGTTACGGTTCGCCTTCCCGGCGCGCTACGCGATGCGACCGGAGGCGAGACCAAGCTCACCGCATCCGGGGGGACCTTGCGCGAGGTGATCGCCGAGATCGATCGTCGTCACCCCGGCTTCGCGTCTCGTGTGCTGGACGAGGGTGGCGCTCTCCGTTCGTACGTCAACGTGTACATCGGCGAAGACGACGCGCGCAGTCGTGGCGGAAGCGCCGCCGCGGTGCCGGACGGGAGCGAGGTCATGGTCATTCCGGCGATGGCCGGCGGCCGCTGATCGAGCGCGCGCGCATCGTCCTTCCGCGCGCGCTGCGGGACGAGATCGTCGTGCACGCGCGGGAGTCGGCACCGCGCGAATGTTGCGGTCTCCTTTTCGGCGATGGCGAGGTCGTGGATCGGCTGGTGCGCGGACGCAACGTGCATCCGACACCCGAAACCCGATATGAGATCGATCCGTCGCAGCTTCGTGCCGCGCTCCTTGAGACCGACGATTCCGATCGTTCGCTCGTGGGTATCTACCACAGCCATCCGGCGACCAAGCCCGAGCCCTCGTACACCGATATCACGAATGCGCGCTGGCCGGCGCAGGTCTACGTCCTCACGTCGCTCCGCTCGGAGCCACCCGACGTCTTCGCCTACCGCATCACCGGGGGCGAAGCGAGGAAGATCCCGATCGTGGAGCGCTAAGGCGCCGTGCCGAAGTGCCAGGTCGCGGCGATCGCGGCGGCCTGCGCGAATGCGGCGTCAGCATCCGGCGGATCGAAGAAGCGGAATTGCAGCGCCATCCCTTCCGTTCGGACAAGGATCGCGAACTGACGGAGAGCGATGTGACGGGCTTCATATGTCCCATCGGCGCGGTCATCGACCGCGACGACTCCGTTTATGCGCTCGACCGATCGTTCGTTCCGCGCCGCCGAGAAACCGAGACGCTCGCTGCGTGCGATCTGATCCGCGAACGAGTCCATCGTGGCGAGATCCTCGGGGCGCAAAACCGCGACGTTCAGAGTCGCGCTCGCCGTTTCGAAATGAGCGATTTCCCCGGCAATGCCGCGCACCGAGTAGGTCCAGTCCTCGGGGACCGTAAGGCTGGCTTCTTGAAAGTCGTAGCGCTTTCCCTCCGCTGGTGTGGCGCTCAGCGGGGAGGCGAGCTCGGGGGCGATCGCGTACGCCGTCATTCGGATCCTGGAGACCTGGTCGCCGAGGACGATCCATCCGCTAGCGAGGGCCAGGAGCAGCGCGAGCGCTGCCGCCGGTAACGGAAGGATCGCGCGCAGGTTGAGGACGAGGCCGGCGAGCGCTCGCAGCCCGACCAGCAGAACGACGATGCCTACGAACACGACGAGATTCGGCGCAAAGACCGCGATAAGTGCGGCGAGCGGTGCGATCAAGAGCGGCGATGACGCGAACGCAACCGCGTTGAAGCACTGATCGAGCGTGAAGTCGCTCTGCCGCGCGACGCGCGCCCCAAGGAAGACCGCAGAAGCGACGACCGCCGCACTCACCGCGAGGCGCGCGCCGAGCAGGAGCGACTCGAAGATCAGCCGGGCGACGAAGCTTGCCGGGGATATGCCCTTTGTCGCGAGGACCAGCGCGTCGATGGTGAGCGAGAGCGCGATACCCGCCCCGACCACGACGAGCACGCCGGCCAAGCCGAAATGCTCGCTCGCGAGAGACCGGGCGAAGGAGCGCGGCCGCACGATCGAGCGAAGGACCTCGCCGCGAAACCAGGCGAGCTCCCCCGTGGATTCCACCCGCCGAGACTACGGAAACCGGTCATTACGGTTCCGCAACAAGCGTCACAAAAAAGCGACCCCCGGTTTTACGGGGGTCGCCGTCGCTTCCGGCTACAGGCCTCATTCTCTGGCCTCGATGAGAGAGATCGTCAAAAGCGATCTCCGAATTCAATCCGCCGGGAGCGAGCTCTCGGCAGTGCCCCCTTCCGTCGAGGGCGTCATCGATCGACTTGGAGCACTCCGAGTCGTTTGTGAAGCCTGACCATGCGACCTCCGATACGGCGTCCGCCGGTCTTGCTTGTCCGCTCCGTGGGCCCGTGCGGAGCTTGACTCTGTTCTACACCCGCCACGGAGGGCCGAGTCAAGTGCTACCAGAAATGGGTTTTAGCCTTTCGGCCTATCGCGCTGGAGCCGCTCGCGGATGACGGTCGGTGTTATGCGAACGTCCGGCCACCACGATTCGTCGGCATCCTCGCCGGCGGCGAGGGCCGCCTCGACGCCGAGGGCGATGCCGCTCAGGAGGTCGCCCAGACGGACTATCTCCGGCGCGAACCCACCGTCCGCGGCCGCGTTGTGATAGTTGATGTTCGGGAGCGCGATGCCCGTCGCGGTCCAGCCGAGCCGGACGAAAGACGACGCCTCGCACGTGCCGCCGACGAGTAATGCGCGCTGTGTCGGGATGCCGCGCTCCGCGAGTCGCTCGCGCGCGACACGGAGGTAGCGCTCCGCCTCGTTGCTGAACGTGTTGTGGAGGTCGCCGGCCCGAACCACGATGCCGCGACCGGCCTCGGCGCCGGGAAGCGCGCGACTTGCCTCGACCGAGATCACGTACGCGTCACGCGGGAGAAGACCGTCCTCGGCCGCGAGCCGGGCGCCGTAGAGGCCAGTTTCCTCGGCTCTGGTGAAGATTGCATGGACGTCGTGGGGCGCACGCTCTCCGCGAAGCGCCAGGAGCACCGACACGATCAACGCGCATCCCGCGAGGTCGTCGGCGGCGCGCATGCGTATCTCGTCGCCGGCGACGTCCGCCGCCGGGAGGTCGAGCACCGCGAACTGCCCGACGGCGAGCGGCTTCTCGGCATCGATCCGGCACACGGTCGTGGAGTTGTGGAGCGGCTCGATGTCGGCGACCGGCTCGGTGAGGATTGCCGCGAACGAGGCGCCCCCCGCGTCGCCATGGACGGTCACGGCAACATCCGGCGGGAACACGCGCTGGCGGAATCCGCCAAGAACGCGGGCCTTTCCGGCCTTTCCGGATGCTTCGATGACCTCGAACGCTGGATGATCGGTGTGCGCGGCGAAGACGAGCGCGCGCTTCGCCCCGCCTGCTGAGACGCGCGCGTGCACCTGTCCGAATGGGTCGGTCTTCGTCGGAATCCCGCCACGCTCGAGCTCGCTGCGGATCGCATCGAGCACGCCCCACTCGTGGTACGGGGCCGTCGGAGGCAGAGCGATGTGCGCAAGGATGGAGAGGACCTCGTCGGGTTCGATTGAGCGCGGCACCGCGCGCGAGGATATCGTCCACCAGAGGTGCTATGGCTCTACGACACGCGGCGGCGCGGCACCTTCGCCTTCCAGCCCCGAGCCCGTACCGCGACGATGTACGTCTGCGGTGTGACCCCGTACGACACCACGCACCTGGGCCATGCGCGCACGTTCCTCGTCTTCGACGTCCTCGCACGGCTGCTGGAGACCCGCGGGCAGCGGGTGCGCTACGCCCAGAACGTCACGGACGTCGACGAGTCGATCCTGCAGCGCGCCGCGAAGGACAAGGTGAGCTGGCGCGACCTCGGACGGCGCGAGGAGCGTGCGTTTCTACAGGACATGCGGCGCCTGGGCTGGCGCAAGCCGGACGCCATGCCGCACGCGACGCGCGAGATCCCCGCGATGATCGAGCTCGCGGAGCGTCTCAAACGCCGCGGGCATGCCTACGAGACTCCGGGCGGGATCTATTACGACGTCTCGACGTTCCCCCGCTTCGGCCAGCTCTCACGCTTCTCGACACCGAAGATGCGCCGCATCCTCGCGTCACAGGACGATGCGCGGCTCGACGACCCGAGCCGGCGATCGCCACTCGACTTCGCGCTCTGGCGTCGCGTGACCGACGGTCCCACATGGCCGAGCCCCTTCGGCCGTGGCCGTCCTGGGTGGCACCTCGAGTGCTCCGCGATGTGCGACCGACACCTCGGTTTTCCCATCGATATTCACGGCGGCGGCAGCGATCTCATCTACCCTCACCACGAGTGCGAGACGGCCCAGAGCGAGGCCGCACACGGGATGCGGACGCGGTTCGTCGGCCACTGGGTGCATGTGGGACCGATGCGGCTTGACGGCGCGAAGATGTCTAAGTCGGACGGCAACATGGTCTTCGTGCGCGATGCGCTAAAGGACACCTCGCCGCAGGCGCTGCGCCTATACCTCCTCGATGTCCATTACCGGCGCCCGTTCGATCACGACGAGGAACGTCTCGCGCGCGCGCGGAAGCGTGCGGCTGCGCTCGCCGAATCGCTCGGCCACGGCAGGCTCGGTCCGCTCGAAAAGGATGCGTCGACGCAGGATGTGCTCGCCGCGCTCGAGGATGACCTTCATGCCGAACGTGCGATCCGCGCTCTCGAGCGCCATTCCCGTCGCGACCTCGCGCCCGACAGCTTGGCATCGCTCCGCACGATCGCGCGCAAGGTGCTCGGGATCCTTTAGGAGTCCCTGGGCTTCGGTCCCGCCTCCGCTACCCAATGCGCGGTGGTCCGTTGCAGGAGACGGACCTCGCCGGCGAGGCTGTCCAGCGCGGTCATCGCCTTCGCGCTCTCGCCGCGTTCGACGGCCGATCGCGCGGCGATGAGCCCATCGACCATCCCGGTCAGAGGGCCGTGAAGCTTCGTGGAGAGAAAGGTGAGCAGCTCCTCCCGCATGCGAAGCCCCAGTGATGCCTCTCGGTGGGCGAGCTTGGCGGATGCGGCCTCACGGCGCGCCAGCTCGCGGGTTTTGCGAAGACGAACGGTGATCTCGACGATGAGGATGGCCTCAGCCAAGAGGGCCACCAGCGCGAAGAGGTCGTCACTCAGAACGCCGATTCCGGCCGGCGGCAGAAATAGGATGTCAGCGCCGATAGCCGCGACCGCCGCCGCCAGAAGGCCCGGCCCACGGCCTCCGTACCACGCCCCCACCATCACTGCGGCGGGGAGCAGGACGAACGGATGATCGGCCCCGAGGCCGCTGAAAACGTACTTGATCGCCATGGCGACCCCGACGGCCGCTACGGCGACGACGTAGCCGATCAGTGCACGCGCGGAACGTTCCATCGGCCGGCGCAGCATATCCCCGCCAATCGCTAAAGTCGGCTCGATGACGGATCGGTTTCCTGCCTGATGGAGCTTCCCTGATGTCCGAGGAGCTCGTCCTGTGGCACGACTTCAACGTCGCACTGGTGACCGCGGCCGCGGGACTGCTCGGGCTCCTCTTCGTCGCGCTCTCCATCCACATCCGTGCACTCAGCGATCGCCGGAACGAGGAGCTGCGTGCCGTCGCGCGCACGATCTTCCTCGGCTACGTCGTGGCCCTCGCGTTCGGTTTCCTCGCGCTCATGCCGCAGTCGCTCTGGGCTCTTGGGGTGGAGCTCATCGCGCTCAACCTCGCTGCGGTGATCCCATTCGCGAGCGCGGCTCGTTCCGGCCTTCGACCCGTGGGCGTCGGCTACGACCGCCGCGTCACGATGATCCAGTTCGTCGCGGGGTTCCTGCTGTTCGCGGCCGCGCTCACCGGATCGATCGGCGTTGCCGTAGGGGAGAGCCGCGCGCTGTTCCTCATGGCGGGGCTCGCGGTCGTGAGCCTTCTCTGGGGCGTCTTCAACACGTGGGAGCTGATCTTTCGGATGCAGAGCGTGGGCGGGTAGGGCCCGGGTCAGATCGCTCGCTGACCCGCCGTTTGTGTCGCGCGCTCGGGCATCGCGCGCAGGACGATGACCGCCGAAACGAAGAGGAGACACGCGCTCAGCAGGAACGCCGCGCCAGGCAGGCCGAGGCCGGCGAGCGGCCCGATCGCGGCCGCGAAGGCCTGCGTGTAGAGCACCGGCGTGATCAGTGTGGCGACGGAGCGCAGGCTCGCGAGCGCGCCCTGCAGCTGACCCTGCTCGGTCGGCCCGACCGAGCGTGACGCGATGGCCTGGAGTGACGGGGTGGCCAGGCCGAAGAGCGACCACACCGGGATACCCGCGAGGAAGAGCGGCGCCGTCGGCGCGAGGCCGAGAAGGAGCTGTCCCAGGAGCCCGATGAAGAGTCCGGTGAGCAGCGCTCGGTACTCGCCGAGCGCGGCGACGACGCGGCCGATGACCCCGCCCTGGACGATGAGCGACGACACGCCGGCGAGCGCGAGCGCGAGACCGATGCTTCGCTCGTCGAATGCGAAGCGATGTGCGGCGTACAGCACGAACGTGACCGGGAGCGAGTCGTGCGCGAGGTACGCGAAGAACGCGGCGCCGGCGAGACCGACGAGACCGCGATGTCCGCCGAGGAAACGCAGCGCGCCGATGGGGTTCGCCGCTTTGGGGCTGAACCGGCCGCGCCGCTCGCGAGGCAGCGACTCCGGAAGGATAAGCAGCCCGTACAGGAAGTTCGCGAACGAGAGGACGGCCGCCGCCCAAAACGGCGCGCGCAGGTCGACGCTTGCCAGGAAGCCGCCGAGTGCCGGCCCGATGATGAATCCGATACCGAATGCGACGCCGAGCATGCCGAACCGCGCCGCACGCTTCTCGGGTGGAGTGACGTCCGCGACGTATGCCCCCGCCGTGCTGAACGAGGACGACGTGATGCCCGAGATAAGGCGGCCGACGAAGAGGATCGGGATCGTCGGCGCAAGCGCCATGACGACGTAGTCCGCACCCAGGCCGAGGTTCGAGAGAAGGATCACGGGTCGCCGTCCGAAGCGGTCCGCGAGCGCGCCGAGGAACGGCGCGGAGAGGAACTGCATGAACGCGAACGCGGTGCCGAAGATGCCGAACACGCCTGCGGCGCTCTGGGTATCGCCGCCTTCGAGGGTGACGATGAGCTGGGGAAGCACGGGGATGATCACGCCGAACGCGACCATGTCGAGCAGGACCGTGATGAAGATGAAGATGAACGCGGCACGCGCGCGCGTGATCACGCGAGGATTATCGAATGACTCGCGTAAACTGAGGTTCTCCGGCCCGGTCGCCTAGTGGTCCAGGGCGCTTCCCTTTCAAGGAAGAGGTCAGGGGTTCGAATCCCCTCCGGGCTACAGACCGCGTCGTTATTGGTCGCTATGCGATTCGTTTTCCGTACAGGCCGCCTCTCTGCTGTGAAGGCCCCTTCTCTGACGGTCTCTTCTCTGAAAGTGCTGCGCGCGACGCGGTGAAGGGCGAGGGTGCTTTGCGACGTTCTTCGAATGGTCTCGCTTTGCAGTCCCGCTCCACCATCCGTCCCGTCGTCCATCCGCCCTCGACTTGCATGTCGAACTTGGATCCCGAACCGGAGCGGTGGAAGTTCGTTGCCCAGGTGTGCCGGAGCATGTGCGCGCACAGGTCGAGGATGCCCGTCCGTGCTTTGAGCCGCTCGAAGAGCTTGCGGACGGCGTTGCCGGTTAGTGCTCTGCCGTGGCGATCCGTGAAGAGCGGTGCCTCGCGTTCGTCGGCGCCGAG
>Ga0209155_1001295_pt1 | contig 11894 bp, 9 predicted proteins | sample GraSoiAngelo_122_FD_185879 | JGI IMG/M metagenome (GOLD analysis project Ga0209155, IMG submission 185879) | Grasslands soil microbial communities from the Angelo Coastal Reserve, California, USA - 14_0927_02_20cm (SPAdes) (version 2) | ecosystem: Environmental > Terrestrial > Soil > Grasslands ...
TGCCAAATCGGGGACGATCGATTGCAGGCTGGCTTGCGGTACATCCTGCCGGTACATGACGAGGTTGTTGAAGACGCCCATCATCGGGCGCACCGCCGCTGCGGTCGCCTCCTCGTGCAGCGACACGCTCGCAGGGCTGTCGAAATGCGAGATGTTGAGGATTCCGCCAGATTTTTGTGCGGCTGCAGCATGCGCCGCGATCATTGCAATCAGTAACGCGCCTCCCGCGGACAGCATCCGCTGAGACAGCTCCATCTTCGCCTCCACGTCCGAGGCGCTGCGGATTTACTCCACGCGCCCGAAGCTCCTGTTCTGGGCCTGCCGCGGGTTTGCCCCGCTTTAGCCCTTCGGCACGCTAGCACACCCACCAGAACGGCGCAGCCCAACGAAAGGACAGGTGGCGGACCGAAATGGCCACGCGGCGCTTACGATCGGTCGCTCGATCGTACCTCGTTAAGAGCTGGAATAAGCACAGTTCGAAACCTAACGGAATCTAAGCATCGATGTCGGTAAACCCAGCTAACACCTGCAGGACCTCATTGCGCGAGGGACGGACGCGGTGCACTCTACGTGTGACCTCCGAAGGGCGGCCCGGCCGCGATCGAGGAGGCGATGAACAGGAGGGCACTATGAGGAGGCTCCCGCGAGGCGCGCTGGCACTTGCTGCTGGCGTGACGATTGGTTTTTTCGCGATCAGCGACCTGGCCGCCCAGCAAAGAGAAATCATCGTCGGAGGTATGTGCGATCGCACCGCGCCGACCCAAATCAACGGCATCGGGATCTGCCCTGGGATCCAGGACTATTACGAGCTGGTGAACTCAAAGGGCGGTGTGGAAGGCTACCGGATCAAATACATCGAGATCGACCACGAGTATAAGGTCCCACAGGGTGTCGAGGCCTATCAAACGGAAAAGCGCGAAGGCGCGGTCTCGATCATGGTCTACGGCACGCCGCAGGTACAGGCCCTGAACCAGGTTCTGACCGAGGATAAAATCCCGGGAACCTCACCCGGTTTTGGTATCGCCGCATCGGCCGACGGAAAACGCTTTCCCTATCTCTTTCCAGTCGCGGCGACGTACTGGTCACAGGGAGCCGCTGCGATCCAGTTTGCGAAGGAGAAATTAGGCGGCACGCTCGACGGCAAAAAGATCGCGTATGTTTTTTATGACAACCCGGCGGGACGCGAACCGCTGCCGGTCATCGAAGACCTGCAGAAGCTCGAAAAATTCGAGCTTCGGACCTTTGCCGTGCCGCCGCCCGGCGTCGAAATGGGCGCGCAAGTGCTCGACATCGCGCAACGTTACCGGCCCGACTTCGTGATTGCCCATCTGTTCGGCCGGTCGCCGTCGCTGGCGATCAAAGAATTCAAACGCGTCGGCTTTCCGCTTTCGAAAGTGATGGGTCTGGTTTGGGCCTCGTCTGAGCACGACGTTCTAGCAGCCGGGGGTTGGCCGGTGGCCGAAGGCTATCACACGCTGACCTTCGCCGGCATCGGTGACGAATACCCGGTCCGCCAGGAAATCAAGGCAATGTATAAGGCGCAGGGCAAGGAACCGCCGAAGGCGATGGACGACTCGGTCATGTACAATCGCGGCATTCTGTGGGCCTCGGTTCACGTTGAGGCGATCCGCAATGCTCTCAAGGCGACCGGCGGCAAGCCACCCACAGGTGAGGACGTCAAGAAGGGCTTCGAGCAGATCCAGGACTTCACACTGGGAGGTCTGGTCCCGCCGCTCAAAGTCACCGGTGAGGACCATGAGGGCGGCGGCTGGGTCCAGGTGTTCCAGGTGCGCGACGGCAAGTTCGTCAAGGAAACCGATTGGTTCCGGGCCTATCCCGAGGTGGTAGCCAACGCTGTGAAGAAGTCGGAATAACAAAACAGGGATGGAACGCTGATGAATTTGCTCGCGCGAGCGCTCGCGCTGACCGGGATATTGCTCGGCGGCGTGACGGCAAACGGCGGCGCAGTTGCGCAAAAGCCGGGCGGCGTTCTGAAGATGTACTTCTTCGACAGCCCCGCCTCTATGTCGATCCATGAGGAGGCCACCATCGCCGGTCAGGGTCCCGCGATGGGCGTGTTCAACAACCTGGTCATGTACGACCAGCACAAGCCGCAAACCAGCATCGAGACGATCGTGCCCGATCTCGCCAGCGAATGGTTGTGGAGCGAGGATGGCAAGGAGCTGACCTTCAAGTTGCGCCAGGACGTCAAATGGCATGACGGCAAGCCGTTCACCGCCAAGGACGTCAAATGCACCTTCGACCTGCTGCAAGGCAAAGGCGCCGAGAAGCTGCGGCTCAATCCGCGCAAGGCTTGGTATCGCAACCTGGATGATGTCGTAGCGAATGGCGATTACGATGTGACGTTCCGATTGAAGCGGACGCAGCCGGCTTTTATCGCGCTACTCGCATCGGGCTTCACGCCGATCTATCCCTGCCACGTGTCGCCGGCGCAGATGCGGCAGCAACCGGTCGGCACCGGCCCGTTCAAATTCATCGAATTCAAGCCGAACGAATACATCAAGGTCGTCCGCAACCCCGATTACTGGAAAAAGGACCGGCCGTATCTGGACGGCATCGAGTACCAGATCATCAAGAACGTGGCGACCGGTTCGCTGACTTTTGTGTCGGGCCAGGTCGACATGACCTCCTGGTACTTCCTGCAAGTGCCGATGCTGAACGACATCAACAAACAGGTCGGGCAGGAAGTCTGCCACATGGCGCCGACCAACGTGCTGCGCAGCGTCATCATCAATCGCGAGAAGCCGCCCTTCGGCGACGCCGATTTACGTCGGGCGATCGCGCTGACCATCGACCGGCAGGCATTCATCGATACGCTGACTCAGGGCAAAGGCATCGTTGGCGGCGCTCTGCTGTCGCCGCCCTTCGGTGTCTGGGGCATGCCGTCGGACATGATGAAAACGCTGCCGGGCTACAGCCCGGATGTGGCGGCGAACCGGGCCGAGGCGCGCAAGCTGATGGAAAAGCTCGGCTATGGCCCGAACAACCGGCTGCAGACGAAGGTCGCGACGCGCAATATCCCGCCCTATCGCGACCCGGCGGTGCTGCTGATTGATCAGCTGAAAGAGATCTACATCGACGGCGAATTGGAGCCGATCGACACCGCCGTGTGGTACCCGCGGCTAGCCAGGAAGGATTTCACAATCGGCCTCAACCTGATCGGCAACGGCCTCGACGAGCCCGACCAGACACTCTACGAGAATTACACCTGCAACGCCGAAGGCAATTACGACGCCTACTGTAACCCCGAGCTGGACAAGATGGTCGATCAGCAGTCGATGGAATCCGACAAGGAAAGGCGCCGCAAGCTGGTGTGGGAGGTCGAGCGGAAATTGGCCGAGGATGTGGCGCGCCCGATCCTGTACCACAGCGTCTCAGGCACCTGCTGGCACCCTTACGTCAAGGGCTACACGATGACGGTGAATGCTATCTACAACGGGCTGCGCATGGAAGACGTGTGGCTCGACAAGTAGCAGGGGAGGAGCTTCGAAAATGCAGCGAGTCCTGTGCCTGTTCATCGCCTTCGGCGCGCTGATCGCCGCCGCTCCCGCCGTCGCGGAAAAGTCGGGGGGCGTGCTGAAGGTCCAGCACTGGGACAGTCCCGCGAGCATGTCGATCCTCGAGGAAGCGACCTATTCGACCGTGGTGCCGGTCATGGAGGTCATGAACAACCTCGTCATCTACGACCAGCACATCGCGCAAAACAGCCTCAACACGATCCGTCCGGATCTCGCCGAGAGTTGGTCGTGGAGCGAAGATGGCACGGAGCTCACTTTCAAATTGCGCTCCGGTGTCAAATGGCATGACGGCAAGCCGTTCACTGCCAAGGACGTCAAATGCACTTTCGATCTACTGCAAGGCAAGACAGAGGACAAGCTGCGGATCAATCCGCGCAAGGGCTGGTGGCACAACGTCGACAACATCAGCGCCGACAGCGATCTTCAGGCCACCTTCCATTTGAAGCGGCCGCAACCGGCGCTGCTGACGTTGCTCGCCTCGGGATATTCGCCGATCTACCCTTGTCATGTGTCTCCGGCGCAGATGCGTCAGCATCCGATCGGCACCGGTCCTTTCAACTTTGTCGAATATAAGCCGAACGAGTACATCAAGGTCGCGAAGAACCCGGATTACTGGAAGCCGGGCCGGCCCTATCTCGACGGCATCGAATACGACATCGTGCCGAACCGCTCGACCGCCATTCTCGGCTTCGCCGCCAAGCAGTTCGACATGACCTGGCCGTTCTACATCACGGTTCCCTTATTGCGGGACGTGAAGAGTCAGGCGCCAAACGCGATCTGCGAGTTACGCACCAACAACGGCACCAGCAACTTGTTGATTAACCGCGACAAGCCGCCATTCGACAATGCTGATCTGCGCAAGGCGTTCGCGTTGTCGATCGACCGCAAGGCCTTTGTGGACATCCTTACGGAGGGCCAGGGCAAGATCGGCGGCGCAATGCTGCCGCCGCCCGAAGGGTTATGGGGCATGCCGCCCGAACTGCTGCAAACAATCCCCGGTTACGGCCCCGATGTTGCGAAGAACCGCGCCGACGCGCGGGAGATCATGAAAAAACTTAGTTACGGGCCCGACAAGCGGCTCGAGCTAACGATCTCGACCCGTAACGTCCCCAGTTTCCGCGACCCGGCGGTGATCCTGATCGACCAGCTGAAGGAGATTTATGTCGGGGGCGTGCTCGACACAATCGAGACCGCCAACTGGCATTCGAAGGTGACCCGCAAAGACTATATCGTCGCGATGAACGGCACGGGCAGCGGTGTCGATGATCCCGACCAGCAATTCTATGAAAACTATGCCTGCGGCTCGGCCCGCAATTACAGCGGCTATTGCAATCCCGAGCTAGACAAGAAGTTCAACGAACAATCCGCGATGTCCGATCAGGACAAGCGCAAGAGGCTGGTATGGGAGATCGATAGGAAATTGCAGGAAGACGCTGCTCGCCCCATCATTTTTCACGATATTTTTGCCACCTGCTGGCACCCCGAGGTGAAGGGGCAGACGATGATGGTCAACAGCATCTACAACGGCTGGCGCATGGAAGACGTGTGGCTGGATAGATAAGCCCCAAGGCGATAGCGCCGGTAGGTTCGGACAGGGAGGTGGGCATGCATGCGCGCTACGTTGGCATAGCGGCGGCAGCGGCGTTGCTCGCGGCGATAACGGCGGCGCAGACGGGGTGAGCACAAAAACGCGGCGGCATCCTGCGGATGTGCACGCCCGACAGCCCGGCGGGCATGTCGGTCCCACGAGGAGGCGACGGTCTTCCGCAGGGCCCGATGTCAGCATGCAATCGGTCGTACCGGACCTCGCCACCGTCTAAATCTCTATGACAGGTGAAAATGGAAGTGGCGACATGGCAGCTTTGGGTTCGTGAGCAGCCAAGTTGACAACGCTTCGCTGATGACCGCTGTCGGCGCTTCCTCGTCATCCTGCGGGCGTCTCGGCGAAGGTCTCGCCGTTCCCTGGTCGCACCCCCATGGTCTCTTTAGGGGCAAAACCGGAAGCAGATGAGCTCGAAGATGAGCTTCCGCGTAGCGCCGAAAGCGGACGTGTCCGCCAGCTCCGAAACCCGACGTTATCGGTAACTTCAGCTGATCAACACTGACCGAAACTCGACTGGGCGAGAAGAACGCAACCTTCGGGACGGGATTGTTAAGATCCATCCCTCAGTTCATGTCAAACGGCGGATATTCCCGGAACACATTGGCAGCCGTCACGAGAATGTGTTGTGTCACCGCACGCGGCGGCAGTTTCTCGCCGGCCAATAGGCGCAGGGCGAGCGGAAGCACCTCGTAGCCGTAGCGGTCCATGTAATAGGCCACAGAGCCGAGCACGACGCTGCCGCGGTTGTTCGGGTCGATCTCCTTCTTCTCGCTGGCGCTGCCATGGATGTTCCGATCGAGCCCCTGACTGACAATAATGCAATCGCTCTGCCGCCGGTTCATCTCGATCGCATTCTTGGCGTAGACGGCGGCCAGATCGTCGAGGGTCGCGATCAGCACGTGCTGACCGCGCTCGGTCTGCAGAAATTTGGCCACCAGCGCGTCTGCCCGCACGGGTTGTCCGCCGGTATCAAGCAGCGCGAGTTTCAGCGATGGCAATGATTCGTGCAGGCCGTCCGTGATGCCCTTCACGCGCTCGCTGATCGCGGGACCGGGATCGGCGAGATCGCCGATGAGCACGCCGATCACCTGCTCACCGGGCCAGGTCTCCACCGCGAACGCGCCGAGCGCGCGCCCGGCGATGCCCCCGGCGGCGCGGTTGTCGGGTCCGTAGAGCGGCGCTCCGGGGAGCGGGTGAACGAGGGCAAGACCCGGAATGGATGCAGCCGCGAGACGGCGGGCGATCTCTGCATTCGCCTCCCTATCGGTGTTGTACTCGATCAACAGGTCGATCTTGGCAGCGATCGCCGCTTCCGCGTTCGCGATGGCTCGCGCCGGATCGCCGGCATTATCGAAATAGAGCATGTCGACCGGCAGCGTGCGCGCTGCCAGCTCGAAACTGCGCCGGACCTCGGCGCCGGTAAAGCCGAGACCCTCCAGCGTCACACCGGGGGTTTCGTCTAGATTCGCCAAGGCGATCCGAAACCGCCGCCCCTCAGCCCTCGCCGGACGAATGCCGCACGCGAGCAATCCGCCGAGAAATAACCGTCGCCGAAGCCCCGGCCGCCCCGCCATGCGCTATTGGATTGCCTCGATATTCACGAAGGTGCCGGTGAGGCCGACCGCCTTTGGCACCGTCATTGAGAGGAAGAATGTGGCGCGCTTCGAGGCCGCCGCGGCATCTGCGATCAGCTGTGTGCGCACATTCTCGATGATGTGGATGCCGTTATCGGTGATCAGCGTCTTGTGCACCGGGAAAGCAATGTCCTTGTCTTCGCCGGGGATCACCTCAACGGCCCAACTGTCGCTGCCGACGACGACCACCTTCTGAGAGGCGAGCCATTTGGCCGCCGAGTCGGTGATGCCCGGCTCGCCGCCGTTATAGGCCGCGTTCTGCGCCGGAAATTGCTCAAACAAATCACCCCATCCGGTATTGATGAACACCGCATCTCCTTCCTTCAGGGTTACGTTGTACATCTTGAGCCCGGCTTGCAGATCGGCTTCGGTGATCATCGTGCCCCCGTCCAGGCAGGGGCGCTTGCAGGCAGCGTTCGCCTTCAGCTTGCCGGCGGCCTGAAACACCTTGACCGCGTCGATGACGACGCCGCGCGTCGCAAACGTTTTGATGTTCTCGATACCCAAGCGCTTGAGGTTGTTCTGCGTGATGTATTTCCCCATCGGAGTCTGGTTGTAGTAGCAGTCCTGCACGCCGATGTGGCCTATCCCGTCGATGTGGGTGCCGACATGGCTTTGGCTGAGATAGGTGTCTTCCATATAGCTCAGCTTGTTCTTGCCGAACTCGGCTCCCGGCATCGTCGCGAAGCTGGTCAGGACGGTCTTGCTGAAGCGGGTCCCGAACAGCGGCACGCCATCGGCGAGCGGGTAGGCCATCGGGGTTACCACCCCGGTCTGGATCTCGGCGGCGGCGGCCTTCGTGACAGCCGGCGTGACGCGATTGGTGGCGCCGGTTTGATCCTCCGGCCCAAACGGCGAGGGCGCGACGAGCGCTTTGCAATCCGCCTCGGCCCGGGCTGGCGCCGTTGGTCCGAACAACGACAGGACCGAGATCCCTAGGAACGCGGCTAATCCGACGATTCTCATGGCGCTCCTCCCTCCTGTTCTGCGCGTCGGTTACGACGCTAAGCTTAAGCGGAAGGATGACGCAGTTGGCGGGATTGCGCTACCCTCGATTGACCAGCCTTTAAGCGGTTGCTGTGGGCAGACCGGATGGGGAGGGGAGTGGTTTCGCTTCGGCGAATAAAGGGAGTAGACGGCGGCGTCGGCTTGCGCGATGTGACCGTGCGCTACGGGCGGCGAATAGCCTTGGAGGCGGTCAGCGGTGAGTTCATTTCGGGCAGCCTGACTGCGGTCGTCGGGGCGAACGGGGCCGGCAAGAGCACCCTGCTGGCGGCGATCGCGGGCGTCGTGCGCCTGGCCGGCGGAGCGGTGAATTGTACGGCGCGGTCGCGGTTGGCCTATCTGCCGCAGCGTACGGCAATCGACCATGAGTATCCGCTGACATTATCGGAGTTGATCACGCTCGGCGGCTGGCGGGAGTTCGGCGCCTTCCGCTCCCCCGACGCTTCGCTAAGAGCGCGTGTCGCAGCGGCGACGGAAACCGTCGGGCTACCGGGAAAGCTGGCGCGCCCGATTGGCGAGCTGTCGCTCGGCGAGTTGCAGCGGGCGCTATTTGCGCGGGTGATTGTGCAGGATGCCGCAATCATTCTGCTCGACGAGCCGTTTGCCGCGGTCGATGCGCAGAGCCTCTCGGTGCTGCTCGATCAGGTGACACGATGGCACGAGGAGGGACGGACCGTCATCGTCGTGCTGCACGATCTCAATTTGGTGCGGGCGCACTTTCCGTCGACTTTGGTCTTGGCGCGGCGCTGCCTCGCCTGGGGAACGACGGAGATCGCACTACCGGCAATGGCGGCGTGATGTCGGCGCATGCGTTCCTTGTTGAACCATTCGAGACGCTCGCTTTTATGCGCGCGGCTCTGGTTGCTTGCCTAGCGCTGGCGCTGGCCAACGGCGCGGTTGGAACGCTGCTGATCTTGCGCCGCGCGAGCCTCGACGGCGATGTCCTCGGACATGCGGTCATGCCCGGCGCCGCGATCGGGTTTCTGTACGCAGGGCCATCGCCGGTCTGGTTGTCGCTAGGCGGACTGGCAAGCGGGTTTGCCGTGGCGGCGCTTGCCGGGCTCCTCGCCAGTGATCGGGCGAGGCGTGACGTAGGGCTCGTCGCGTTTTATCTGATCGCCCTCTCGCTCGGCGTTCTTCTCGTCGCGTGGCGCGGCAGCAATGTGGAAATCATGCGCGTGCTGTTCGGCACGGTCCTGGCGATCGACCGCGCCGCGCTGCTGCAGATTGCTGCCCTTGCCAGCATTATACTGTTGGTCATAGCAGCCCTCTATAGACCGCTGGCCGTAGGCGCCTTTGACCCGGCGTTTCTTCTCGCGGCGGGCATACGGGCGCCGTATGGAGCGGTGTTCGCCGCGCTTGTCGTGCTGGCGCTGGTCGCGAGCTTCCAGGCGTTCGGCACGTTGCTGGCGCTCGGCCCGATGCTGCTTCCGGCGGCAGCGGCGAGGTGCTGGCGCTTGGGGGCGGCAGCATCGATCGCCCTGGCGACCGGCTTCGGCGTGGCCGCTTCGCTAGCCGGGCTTCTCCTGTCATATCACGGCAATCTGCCCTCTGGCCCGGCGATCGTGCTGAGCGCGGGAGTGCTGTTCGGGATGTCGTCCATCCTTGCCGGCATCCTGCGGCGTGTGACGCCTGTCCCGGGGTGGAGCACTTGATGCTTCGCCATATTTTCGCGATCGCGTTTGCGGGCATGTTGCTTTCCAACCCGGTGCTAGCGGCGGACCGCATCCCCGTCGTCGCGACGTTCAGCATCATCGGAGACATGCTCGCCACTATTGGCGGCGGTCACCTCGATATAAAAACAATCGTCGTAGCGGGAGGTGATTGCGAGCTGTACCAGCCGACCGCAGCCGATGTCGCAACGGTAGCCGCCGCGCGCGCCGTCTTCATCAACGACCTCAACGAGGAGTTCGAGCCTTGGCTCGAGCCGCTGCTCAAGCAGGCTCGGTTCGAAGGCGCGAAGTTCGTCGTCAGCCGGGGGGTGCGGACGCTCACCGCGGAGGAGGAGCATCCGGTTTCCGGTCGGCAGTTTCCGGCGGCCATCGATCAGCACGCCTGGCTCGATCCGCGCAACGGCATCATTTACGTCCGCAACATCGCCGAAGCACTCTCTCGTCTCGATCCGGCCGATGCCGCCGATTACCGAGCGCACGCCGCCGCCTACACAAACGAGCTACGGGCGATCGATGACTGGGCGCGCAAGGAGATGTCGGAAATCCCGCTACGAAAGCGGCGGTCCTTGGCGTCGCACGATTCGCTGCAATACATCGCGACCGCCTACGGCATCACGCTGCTGGCGGTGAACGGTTGGACCAACAAGAGCGAACCGTCTGCGGCAGAGCTTGCGAAACTAGCGCGGCAGATCAAGGCCGAACACGTCAGGGCGCTGTTTCTCGACAGCATCACCGATCCGCGCACGATGCAGCGCATCGCGGCTGAAACCGGCGCGGTGATCGGCGGCACGCTATACGGCGACTCGCTCTCCCCCGCCCCGGGCATGGCGGACACTTACCTCAAGATGCTGCGTCATGATGTGTCCGTCCTGAAGGCCGGGATGACGATGAACTGAGCCATGTTGCTGGTTTCGGTGTGGTGGCGCCTGCTCGCCGCGGGGATCGCAATCGCCGGGTTGTGGGCAGCCGTGTTGTGGGTTGCGCCGTCAACCCCGTCGATTTCATCGGCTGAGGCCCCGGTTCGCGTCGCGGCGCCGCCCGTCGTCGTGCCGGTGCTCGCTAGTGGCGGCTTGCGCGCGGTGGTCCAGTCCGGTTTCCCCGCGCCCGGTGGCGGCCGCTTCGATCGTTTCGATGTCGCTGCGCACCCGGTTGCCGCGCCGGTCAATGCGCGCGGTCAGGTCGCGTTTTATGCCACCGTACTGCGCTCGCCGGCCCGCGAGGGCATCTTCATCGCCGAAGGCGGCCAGGTGAGAAAGCTAGCCGCGTTCGGCGACAATCTATCGGGGGGCGGAACGCTCGCGGAGTTCGGGGCGCATCCGCTGCCATCATTGAATGCGGCGGGACACGGCGCGTTTGTCGCGCACATCGCCGGCGGGCGCGCAACCGAGGGAGTTTTCCTCGCCGCGCCGGAGGGGGTGCAGACGATCGCGCGCGCGGGCGACGATGCGCCGGGAATGCCGGGAGGTGTCCTGATCAGTTTCGACGCGCCGTCCGTCAACGACAATGACGAGCTCGCTTTTGTCGCCAATGTGCGCCGCGGCCGCGACACTCTCGATGTGCTGTATTTCTGGAATGGGAGGCTCTTGCAGCGGGTAACAGCAGAAGGCGACCGGCTGCTTCGGATCGGCGGCACGATGGACAAGATCGGCGGCCCGGCGCTGAACAACGCCGGCGTTATCGCCTTTCCGGCGGCCCTCTTCAGGGGCCCGGCGCTCGGCGGCATCTTCGTCGCAGGTGCGCGCGAGCTGCGTCTGGTGGTCGGAGCCGGCGACCGGGCCCCGAGCGGCGCCATGATCCTGCGGTTCTCGGAGCGGGTTGCGATCGATGATGAGGGCGGGATCGCATTCGGCGCTTATCTCGGCGAAGGCGGGACGACACGCGAAGCGGTGATGCGGAGCGGCGCGGAAGGTCTGGCCGAGATTGCCGCGGAGGGAGCACCCGCGCCGGGTGGCGGCCGCTATGCCGGTTTCGGTCCTTGGCCCACTGCTGGGCCGGGTGGGGCGACGGCATTCATAGCCGCTCTCGACGGCGGCCCCGGACCGCTTGCTGCCTTTGCCGGCATGCCAGGCGAAATCGGCCGAGTCGCGACCGCCGGCGAAACCCTGCCGAGCGGTGAAGTGATCGGCCGGTTCGCCGTTAACGCGATCGCGATGGCGGGGCCCGGCGGCGCGTTGACGTTCGCGACGGTGGCGCAACGGCCGGATGAGCGCAGCGCGATCTACTGCCGCAGCCCGGAATTGCGTTAAAAGATTGTAGTCTATGAGGGAGACTGTTTTGGCTGCTTCGGATGGCTGCTAGCGGGCAGAACGGGTCGAACGACGCACCCAGCTCAATATCGGCTATGGGGCCAGGCTGTGTGGAAACGGCGTGAGATTTCGGTGCTGGTGATTCCGCTCTGGGCGAATCTGCTTTAGAAATCCTGAAGCTTGGGGCTTCGGGG
>Ga0209155_1001299_pt1 | contig 11886 bp, 8 predicted proteins | sample GraSoiAngelo_122_FD_185879 | JGI IMG/M metagenome (GOLD analysis project Ga0209155, IMG submission 185879) | Grasslands soil microbial communities from the Angelo Coastal Reserve, California, USA - 14_0927_02_20cm (SPAdes) (version 2) | ecosystem: Environmental > Terrestrial > Soil > Grasslands ...
GCGCGCCCTCAGGCAGGTGGTCGGTCGGGTGGAAGCGCTCCCATTTACCGGTCGCGAGGTCGAGCCTGAAGATGTGCTGCGTGCCCACGCTCTTGGTCCAGACCTTGCCGTCGACGTCGTGGCGCAGCCCCGTGAAGTTGAGCTGCACGGTGTCGTCGTTGTATTCCGGCGGCAGCGGGTAATAGGCGATCTTGCCCGTCTGCGGATCGAGACAGCCGAGCGAGCCCTGATACATCGTGTCGAACCAGATCTTGCCGTCCCGATCGAACTCGATGGAGAGCAGGCCGGTCGGCGCCTTGTCCTTGAACTTCTGGATCGGATACTCGACGAGCTTGAGCGTCTTCGGATCGAACTTGCCGATGAACATCTCGCCGAAATCCGTGTACCAGACCTTGCCTTCCTTATCGACCAGCACGTCGTGCGGCTCGCTCGTCGGCCGCACCACGTCGTACTGGGTGACGATCGCGCGCGTGTCGCGGCCCTTGGGTCGCGGCAGCGTTTTCAATTCGTACGGCCAGTGGTCGACGGCGCTCAGGTTGATGGTCGCGAGATAATCGGCCAGCTTGCGAAACTGCTCTGGCGTTCCCGCACGCCTCCGATCCAGCATGGGTTGGGGCTTGATCGGCTGGCTTACGGCGCCGTAGCCCCTCATGCGGGAGATCACGTGCGTCCATTCGTCGGAATCGTGCGTCGAGCGCACGACGCGCTCCAGCGTGTGGCAGCCGACGCAGTCGAGCAGCCCGGCCTTCTGCTCTTCGGTGCCGGGGACGCTCATCATCCACTCGGCGTTGGTGAGCTGGCCGGCGAGATTCTTGGTCGTCCTCAGCTTGATGTCGGCCGTCGCGGCTTTTCCATTCGCCACGGTCGCCTTGGCCGGGGAGTCGATGTCGTAGCCGACCGCCCGGATGCTGAGCGTGTAGTCGCCCGGTTCCAAGCGGTTGCGCGGGAAGCCGTAGCGGCCCTCCGCATCCGTGGTCACGCTGACCTGGACGATCGATCCGGGACGGCGCGCGGTGACGACGACGCCTTCCATCTTGCCTTCGGCTTCGGAGCTGACGATTCCGGTGAGCGCCGCTTGACCTTCAGCCCGGACCGCGTCGATGGCCGGTGGAAAGACCATCGCGGCGGCGGCGGCGGTGGCGGCAAGTGTCAACATCAGATTGGCTCGCATAGCGCTCTCCTGATGAAAACTACGGCATCCTGCCACACTTGCGTTGCGGCTGGCGATCGGCTTTGCTTACATACGCGGTGATCGCTGCCGTGCAGCAGACAAAGAGAGGGGAATATGTTCATGTTCACACGCTTCTTTTCGGGGATTTTCGGACTGGGGATTGGCCTTGCGGTCGGCATCGCGCCGGCGCATGCGGCGGATGAGATCGAGACGAAGGCGCAGCTCTGTGCGGCGTGCCATGGCGACAAAGGCGTTCCCGCCGATCCCAAGACCATTCCTGTCATCTGGGGTCAGGAACGGAGCTACCTCATGAAGCAGCTGCGCGACTTTCGGAACGGCGAGCGCAATAGCGCCGTCATGTCGCCGATCGCCAAGGGCCTGGCCGAAGACGATCTGCGCAAGATCGCGGTCTATTTCGCGGCCAAGACGTGGCCGGCGCGGCCCGCGCCCGCAAAGCAGCCGTTGCCGCCGAAGGGCATCGCCCAGTGCCAGGCCTGTCATCAGCCGAACTTCCAGGGTGGCATGCCGGCCCCGCGGCTGGCCGGGCTCAGCTATGAATATCTGGTCGCGGCAATGCGCGCCTTTGCCGCCGAGCAGCGAACCAACAACCTCGACATGCCGAAGTTCATGCAGGCGCTGACCGACCGGGAGCGCAGCGCCATCGCGCGCTATCTCTCCGCGCTGTGACGCTTGCAAACATGCCCGCCCCGCTCTCCTTAATCAGGATCCCCGTTGGAGGCTGCAAGAATCGGGCGGACAATAACTGGCAGAGCTCGAGTCTGGGAGGGAGAGACAGATGAATACCGTTATTTGCCGCACCGTAACGGCTGCTTATTTCACTGTTTTCATGGCGGTCGCGTATGCGCAAAGCGCGGTGCTGACCGGCCAGGTCAGCTCTGCCGAAGAAGCGGCGATGGAAGGCGTTGTCGTCAGCGCCAAGAAGGACGGCTCGACGATCAGCATCAGCGTCGTCACGGACGCGCGCGGCCGCTTTGCTTTTCCGGCCGCGAGACTCGAGCCCGGACATTACACGCTGAAGGCGCGCGCCGCCGGCTACGAGCTCGCCGCGGCCGCACCCGCCGTTCAAGCGCAGCAAAGCGATCTCGACGAAACGCAGCGGCTCGGCCGCCAGGTCTTCGCGCAGTCGTGCGGCATCTGCCACCTGCAGCCGTCGATGGGCGTCAAGACCTACGGGCCGCCGCTGAACAAGGCCTCGGCTGGCGGGAACGACGAGGTCATGCGCGTTTTCATCGTCAACGGCAGCGAGCGCATGCCGGCGTTCAAGTACTACCTCAAGCCCAGTGAGATCGACGCCATCATCGCTTATCTGAGAACTGTTCCAGGAGAATCCCGATGAGCAAGGTACTCGCTTCACTCCTCGCCTGCGCAACATCCGTGCTCGCGGCGAGCGCGGCCCACGCGGCCGATCAGTCGCTGAGCGGCGCGGTCACATCGCGTTCCGGCCAGAAGCTCGAAGGTGTCACGGTCTCGGCCAAGCTGGAGGGCTCCACCATCGCCACCAGCGTCTACACGGACGCCGCGGGCAATTATTATTTCCCACCCTTGCCCGCGGGCAAGTACCGCGTGTGGGCGCAAGCGCTCGGCTTCGAAATGAGCAAAAGCGCCGTCGACCTGTCCGCGGAGCGCCGAGCGGATTTCACGCTGCAGGAGATGACCGACCCCGAGCGGCGCTTCCGCCAGTTGCCCGGCGAGATGATGGTCGCGGCATTGCCCGAGGCGAGCGCCGACGACGCCCGCGCCAAGAAGATTTTCATGAACAACTGCACCGGCTGCCACTCGACCAGCTACGTGCTGCAATTCCGCTTCGACGAAGCCGGCTGGAGCAAGATCATCGACCTGATGAAAGTCGTGCCGGTCACCGGCGTCTATCCAGGGCCGAACGCAAAATCCAACCAGATCATGGAGCGCCACCAGAAGCAACTTGCCGCCTACCTCGCGCGGGCGCGCGGTCCGGGCGAATCGTCGATGAAGATGGCGACGCGTGCGCGGCCCACGGGCGAGGCGGCGCGCGCCGTCTGGACGCTCTACGACCTGCCCCTCAATCCCGACGCGGGCATCGGCACCCGATACAACGCGAACGACGGCACCGACTGGTCGCTCGGCACCACATCGAAAATGGGTCAGCTACCGCACGACGGCGCCCTGGGCCTCGACGGCACGATCTACTTCACCTGCAACAACCCCAACCGCGGCGTGACGATCGGCAAGGTCGATCCCGTGACGGGCGCGGTCAAGTACCTCAAGGCCGATGGGGCCAAGGGCCTGGCCGCCACCACGCACGGGCTTGCGCGCGACCGCGCGGGCAACCTGTGGTTCGACATCAACCCGGGCCGCCGCGCGCTCGGCAAGCTCGACACCGCCACCGAGAAGATCACGATCTACCAGACTCCGGAAAGCATGGCTCCGGTGGGCGGGGCGGTCACCATAGACGTGGACGGCAAGGGCATGATCTGGGCGTCCACGCCGAGCGGCGCCGTGCGCTTCGATCCGGCGGCCGAGAAGTTCACCGAATTCAAATCGACGATCCCTGAGCGCAATCCGAGAGGCTCGGGGGCGACCTACGGCGCGGCCGGCGATCGCGACGGCAACGGCTGGTGGGCGCAAATGGCTATGGATACCGTCTACAAGGGCGACGTCGCCGCCGGCAAGACGATCGAGATCAAGATGCCCGACGTCAAGGTCGATCGCCTGTTCGGCGAGGACCGCGCCTTCTACGAAACCGTCAGCGACCTGGGCTTCAACGCTCCCCTGCCTTGGTCGCAAGGTCCGCGCCGCATGGGCACCGACAAAAACGCCGACCTGCTGTGGGTGGGCAATTCGTACGGCTCGTCGTGGGCGAAGATCAATACGAGGACTCTCGAGACGACGATCGTCCCGCTGCCGGATCCCGCGATGCAGGCGTATCACATCGCCGTCGACAGCAAGCACAACGCGTGGGGCAACCTGTGGACCGCGGACCGCATCGTCAAGCTCGATCCGGGCACCAACACGTGGACCATTTTCGATCTGCCGGTGCGCGGCACGGAAATCCGCCATATCGCGCTGCACGAGCGCGACGGCAAGTTGTACGTGGTGGTGCCGGTCTACCGCACGAGCCAGATGGGCGTCATGACGGTGCGCAGCGAGGGCGAGCTCGCGGCCCTCAAAGCGAAGGCGCGGTAATGCTCGGCTCTATCGTGCGGCCAGTTCGTTTCGCACGACCAAGCCGCCTTTCATCACGAACTTGACGCGCTGCATTTCGGCGACGTCGTCGAGGGGGTTGCCGGCCACGGCAATGATGTCGGCGAGCTTGCCCTTTTCGATGCTGCCGATCTGGCTTTCCCAGCCGTAGTTCAGCATGCGCGCGGCGGGCAGGTAGGCCGTCTGCAGCGCCTGCACCGGCGTCATGCCCCATTTCACGAAGTAGGCGAACTGGTCGGCCTGCCTGCCATGCGGGATGGTCGCGGAGGTCGCGCCGCTGCCGAACACGATCGTCACGCCAGCCGCGAGCGCCTTCTTGAAGGCCTGCTCCATCAGGCGCAGGCGCGAGTTCCTGCCGCCGGTCTCGCGCAGATCGGCCTTTTCGAGCGAGATCAGATCGTCGATGGTCGGGACGAAGAAGAGCTTCTTCTGCAGCAGCAGCTTGACCCCGGCGTCGTCGAGCTCGAGCAGATGGTTGGGCGAGTCCACGCCCGCGCTTAGGCAGCTCCTCATGCCTTCGCCGCCATAGGTATGGCAGGCGACTCTCAGGCCGAGCCGGTGTGCCTCGTCGACGATCGCCTCCACTTCCTCGAGCGTGAGCGACGGGCTGTTGACGAGCGTCGCGTCCGATCGCCACATGTGCACCGGGCCGACGAAATCCTGGGTCGTATAGATCTTGATCCAGTCGACGCCGTGCAGCTTCGCCTCGCGCACTGCGGCGCGCGCGAGCCACGGCGAATTGGTGTTCTTGTTTTCCGTGAATCCCTCGTAATAGCGCAGCGACTGCAGGTCCGGGTAGAGGTTGGTGGCGCGCTGATTTATCGATTGGCCGACCACCTGCATGCGCGGCCCGAGGAACATGCCCGAGTTGATTGCGTCGCGGATCTCGACGGTGTTGAATCCACCGCGCGAGTCCATGTCGAGAACGGTGGTGAAGCCGGCCTCGAGATCGACTTGCCCGTTAGCGAGCGCGATCAGCGTGCGCTTGGACGGTGAGTCGGGCTGGTTCAGATTGAGGTGGACGTGGCCATCGATCATCCCCGGCAGCACCGTTGCCGAGCCGAGATCGATCACAGTCGCGCCGGCGGGAACCGGCAGGCCCGCGCCCACCTCGGCGATGCGCTCGCCGCGCACGATGATGACGGGGTTCGCGAGCATCTTGCCCGACCTCGAATCGAACAGCCGCGCCGCTCGGATGGCGACGACCTGATCCGCCGGCGCGAGGAATTTCCGCGCCTCGCGTGACGCGGACGGCGTTCTCGGCGCTGGTGCCGTGCCTTCGGCCTCCTGGGATCGCGCCGGAACGCTGGCCGCCGCTATGACGGCGCCAAGCAACATGACAAGCGTGCGTTGAGTTCGCATGAGCCTTCCCCTATCGGACCCCAGATTGAGTCACTCCGGCTTGATATTCGCCCGCTGCACCACCTGGGTCCACTGCTTGATTTCCCTCTTGACCAGAGCATCCAGGGTCTCGGGCGTGCCACCGGCGAGCGTTACGTCGATCCTGGCCGCCGCCGCCTTCACATCCTGAAGCGCCAGCACTTTGTTGACTTCGTCATTGAACTTGCTGATCACAGCCGGCGGCGTTTTGGCGGGAACCATCACGCCGGTCCAGGCTTCAACAATCATGTTGGGAAAACCCGATTCGACCATCGTGGGGACATCCGGCAACCCCGGCGCTCGTTGCGAGCTCATCACCGCGAGCATGCGTACCCTGCCGCTTTGCACGAGCGGCGCCGCCGTCTGAAACACCATCATGCTCGCCTGCACATGACCCGCAATGAGGTCATTGATCACGCCCGTCGTGCCTTTATAGGGGACATGAATCATCCTGGTGCCGGCTTCGTGCTGGAGCAGTTCCATCGACAGATGAAACACGCTGCCGGTACCCGCCGACGCGTAGTTGAGATCGCCCGGCCGCGCTTTGGCCTGGACGATCAACTCTTTCACTGTGTTGGCCGGAAAGTGGTTGGAGACCACCAGGCTCAATGGGCTCGTTCCGAGCAGCATGACCGGGGCGAAACTCTTATCAGGATCGTAGGGCAGTTTCGGGTTCATCGCCGCCAGCGTGCCGAAGGCGGTCGAGGTGAAGAGGAACGTGTAGCCATCGGGATTGGCTTTCGCCACGGAGTCGATGCCGATGATGCCGGCCGCGCCCGGCTTGTTTTCCACGACGACCGGCACGCCCCAGCGCTGCGACAGGTGCGGTTGCATCAGCCGCGCCAGCGAATCCGCCGTCGTGCCCGGGGTGAATGGCACGACGAGCACTATGGTGCGGGACGGATAGTCCTGCGCCCAGCCGAACACGGCAGCGCAGAGCAAAGCCACACCGGCAATCAGTTTGGCCACAGGCTCAGACGGCGACGTGGGGTGCCCCTTCTCGATATTTCACCGCATCCAGGGCATGCTCCTCGAAATCGGCTTCCACGGGGATGACGAAAGAGGCCGAGCGCACGAGCTGGGCTTCCGCGCTCAGCCCCGGCGCCTTGCCGTCCTTCTGGAGTTCCTTCGCGGCCTTCGCCAGCCGCGCGCGCGCCATGGTGATGGCCTTGTCAGTTGACTGGAGCTTCTCCTTGGTCCGGTCCGCGATGGGTCCCATGCTTTCCTGCACCGACGCGTCTTGCATCGCGAGACCCCTGACGCCGTTGTAGTGACGGCCGCTCTTCTGTTTGGCACGATCAATCAGGTAATCGTTGCTGCGGTTGGCCACCGGACGGAACGTTCCGGGTATCAGCTCGGCATGAACGCCGTTACCGTCTTTGATGAGCTCGATATGCTCTTTGGGTATGGGGTGAGTGGGATGAAACGTCATTGACCACGCCATGCAATTTTCGTCGTCAATGGGCACCCACGCGTGGCCGTTGAGCGCGTTGCCGGCGTAGGGAGGAATGAGGGTGTACCACGGCATGATCCACTGCGTGATCCGCCAGTAATAGTTGCCGGGATCCGCATCGCGCCGCGCGCCAATGATCAGGCCGCCGGCAGAGTCGAGGATGTGGAAGCTGGTCTTCGTTGATTTCGCGAACTTCGCGCCCGCGGTGTTCCGATGGAATGGGTCGGTGGCCAAATCCCCGCGGTGCAGGAACGAAACATGGCTGGAATCGATGCCGCCCTCGATCGCCTGCAGGTAGTTGCTCTCCTGCCACCGCTTGGTGGTGACGCGATGCGACGGGGGCAGATGCACCCACTCGAAGCTCGGCAACGGCGGCTTCTCCGCCGGCGGGCCCATGTAGGTCCAGATGACGCCGCCCAGCTCCACGCACGGGTAAGACTTGAGCTTGATGCGCTGGCGTATGCGGCTTTCTTCCGGCTCGGAGGGCAGGTCCACGCACTGGCCGTTCACGTCGTACTTCCACCCGTGGTACGCGCAGCGCAGCCCGCACTCCTCGTTGCGGCCGAACCAGAGCGACACGCCGCGATGGGCGCAGAACTCGTCGATGACGCCGATGCGCCCTTCGCTGTCGCGGAACGCGACCAGCCTCTCTCCCAGCAATTTCACGCGAACCGGGGGGCAGTCGCGCTCCGGCAACTCCCAGTCGAGCAAGGCGGGTATCCAGTAGCGCCGGAACAATTCACCCATCGGCGTGCCGGGGCCCGTGCGCGTGAGAAATGTATTCATCTCCTGGGTCAGCATGGCGCCCTCATCGTTCGCGCACCCTGGCGCTGTCGATATCGATCTTGCCGCTGAAGGCGAGAAGCCTGGTCAGCTCGCGCGTGCTCTTGACCTTGTCGAGGGACCACAGGAGCTCCGTCAGCCTGGCTGCGCGCTGCGCGCCGGCGACCGGCTCGACGTTCTCGCGCAGCTTCTCATTGAGGTCCGCGTCGGTAAAGGGATTCTTGTGGTGCCCGGGGAACGGCCGCGCATCGCCATGCACGACTGCGCCGTCGTCGAGCTCGATCTCGACGCGCGACAAATAGCCCATCTCGACGCGCTTGTGCTTGCCCATGGCGTGCGAGCCCAGCTCCAGCGCAGGCGCGCAAATGACCTTCTTGATGAACGCCTGGCGCTCCGGGTCGAGAACCACATTCGGCGTGAAGCTCGCCACCCCGATGGTACCGTCCAGGACCGCGGCCGCGACGATATAGGGCAAGGAATGATCGGCGGTCTCGCGCGAGATGGGATTCCACGGGTCCTGGCGTATCTTGACCAGGTGATCGTAGGCGCCCTCCTCGGCGAACACGCGTATCTGTTCGATCCTGGAAAGATCCTTGATCCGGGACCGGGCGTCAATGGCGGCCTGGATGGCGCTCTGCGCCACGGAGCCGACCGGCCAGCGCTTCATGAAGGCCTCGCTCACCCGTCTGAGCGGGATGCGCGGGTTCAGCCGCTCGCGCAGCACGGGGACCGGGTCGTCCTGCATGTTCATTTTTTGCATGAAGCCGCACTTCCCGACGAACGGCCTTACCGCCGCTTCGACGCCGACCTGCGCGAGGAGACAGGCCTGGAGCGAATTCCTGACGGCGTCGGCCCCGTTGAAACGCTTCCACATGGAAAGGTCGCCGCGCCGGTTGAGCTCACCCGATTCGATCTCATCGGCTGCGAAATGGGGGATCGCGGTCAGGCCCATGGCTTCGCGGGTCTGGTCGGCATTCAAATTCAGCAGGCGCGCGATCGCGGCGGTCGCGCCGAGGGCCATCAGGTTCGTATAGTCCCAGCCGCCCTGCGCGGTTGAGAACGCATCGAATGCCGCTCCCACCATTTCATAACCTATGGCCACCGCCGAGAGCAGTTTTTTCCCGGGGGCGTTCGTCCATTCGGCGGCGGCAATTACGCCGGAAAGAATGTCGCTCGAATGACCGCTGTTGCGCCGCCCGACGAAAAAATCGTTGTAGTCGTGGCATCTCAGGAGCACCCCGTTCGTCAACGCGGCGAGCTCGGGCGCCGCGCGCTTTTGCGTGCCCCAGATCACGCAGCCTTTGCTATTCGCCGGAAAGCGGTAGGCGTGCTTGCGCGCGTTCTGTGCAGCCGGGTGCCGCAGGGCCGCTATCGCGACGGCGATCGAATCGATGAGGACGGCTTTAGAGGCACGCTCGGTGCGCGCGTCGAGCTTGTCGGAGACGTTGACGACATAATTGGCGATCAGCTCGCCGACTTCGTCGCGGTATTGTTGTCGATTGGCGTTGGTCAACGATTTGCCCATGAGCTGACGGCTAGTATAGTTACAGAGCGCTCTTCAGGGAGGAGGACCCTATGGCCAATTCCAATCATGATCATGAGCACGACGGTCACGCCCACGACGGTCACGAGCACACGCATGACGGGCTGCCGCCTCATTCGCACGGCGAGCCAACCGGCAACGCCATCGAAAAAATAGGCTTCACCCGGTCTCAATTCCTGCGCATGTGCCTGGCCGGAGTCGCCGCCGGCGCGGCGGTCCCGTTGGGCCCACAGGCACAGGCTCAAGCACCCAAGGCCTCTAAGCCGAGGACTGATTCCTACGATGACCCGGTCGCCTTCAACGGGCCGAGCGCTTACCGGCGCTTCCTGCAGAAGGAAGGCATTCCCGTCTACGAGGGCGGCGCGATCGACGTGAACAAGGTCGAGCTCAAGCCGTGGAAGCGGGTCGGCGCGCTCGGCGCCTACATCTTCCTGGAAGGCACCGCGGGGACGGTCGACGCGTGGGTCGCCGAGATCCCGCCGGGAGGCGAGACCAATCCGGAGCGCCACATCTTCGAAGAACAAACGCTCGTCCTTGCCGGAAAAGGACGGACGCAGGTCTGGCAGGGCGATCCGAGCAACATGCTCACTTTCGAGTGGGAACGAGGCGCCGTTTTTCCTTCGCCGCTCAATACCTGGCACCGCCACATCAACACCGGCAAGGATCCGGTGCGCCTGGTGGCCATCACCAACGCGCCGCTCCTCATCGACATGTTCCGGCACACCGATTTCATCTTCGATAACGACTACGCCTTCCCGGAGCGCTTCGACGGCCGCAAGGATTACTTCAGCGCGACGCCGCAGGCCTTCTTTCCCACCGTGCCCCGCGACCGGAGCGGAAAGACCAAGGAGCGCGGCCACCACTCGCACTCCCTCGTAAACTTCGTTCCCAACATCTGGAAGTGGAAGCTCTATCCCGCGGGCCAGGGCGTCGAGGATGACGACAACCATCTGGCGATGGCGCGCAACAGCATGGCCTGTCACGTGGAGCAGTTCCCGACGGGCACTTACGAGCGCTGCCACCGCCACGGGCCGGGCTCGACCATCATCCTTCTCGACGGCAGCGGTTTCAGCATGATGTGGCCGCACGAGATCGGCACCACGCCCTTCAAGGACGGCAAGCAGCAGCAGGTGCAGCTCTTCGAATGGAAGGAAGGAACGCTCGTGGTGCCGCCGCTGCAGTGGTTCCACCAGCATTTCAACAACGGCAAGGTCCCGGCACGCTTCGTGAAGCTCGGCGGCTGGAACAACGATCTCTACCCGTTCACCACCACGCTGGTGTCGGATCCCGGTCGCACTGAAATCGACTATCCGGATGAAGACCCGAGGGTCCGGGAGATTTTCGCGGAGCGGCTGGCTGCCGCCGGCGGGCAGTTCAAGATGCCGGAGAGCGTCTTCAAGAGACGGAGCGGTTAATCGACGAACTCCGAGTCGATCAGAGGAGCGGCTATGACGATATCCCTGCTGGGCAGTCGCCTCGCCAAGTTGACGGTCGCTGCATTTCTTGTTGCGATCGCGCAGCCGGGCATTGGGCAGCAACCGAAGCACAAGCCGATCAGCGTGAAGACGCCGGATGGCCTCACCATTTCGGCGCAGGAATGGGGCAACCCGTCCGGTCCGGAAATCCTGTTCATCCACGGTTTCTCCCAGAGCCACCTGTCGTGGATGCGCCAGGTCGACAGCGCTCTCGCCCGGGAATTTCGCATCGTGACCTACGATCTGCGCGGGCACGGCAATTCCGACAAGCCGCTCGATCCCGCCCGCTACCGGGATTCCAAGGCCTGGGGCGACGAGGTCCAGGCGGTGATGGACGCCGCGGGCTTGAAACGCCCGGTGCTGGTCGGCTGGTCCTACGCCGGCCGCGTGATTTCCGACTATGTCACCACCCATGGCGCGGGCAAGCTCGCTGGCATCAACTTCGTCGATGCCAGCATCAAGGCCGATCCAGCTCTCGCCGGCGACAATCTCAAGAACCTGCCTTTGATGGCATCGGAGGACCTCGCCACCAACATCGCGGCGACGCGCGCCTTCGTGCACGGCTGCTTCTCCAGGCAGCCGACCCCCGACGACTTCGAGGTCATGCTCTCATTCAACATGATGGTGCCGCCCAAGGTCCGCGCCGGCCTTGGCGGCCGTCCGCTGGATGCGACCGCCGTGATGTCCAAGCTCAAGTTGCCGGTGTTGGTGACTCACGGCGCGGAGGATCGAAACTCCAAGATAGGCAACGCCAGGTACACCGCCTCGGTGATCCCCGGCGCAAAGCTTTCGATCTATGAAGGCATCGGGCACGCGCCTTTCTACGAGGACGCCGCTCGCTTCAACGCTGAACTGGCCGCTTTCGTGCGGGAGGCCAACA
>Ga0209155_1001309_pt1 | contig 11860 bp, 9 predicted proteins | sample GraSoiAngelo_122_FD_185879 | JGI IMG/M metagenome (GOLD analysis project Ga0209155, IMG submission 185879) | Grasslands soil microbial communities from the Angelo Coastal Reserve, California, USA - 14_0927_02_20cm (SPAdes) (version 2) | ecosystem: Environmental > Terrestrial > Soil > Grasslands ...
CAAAGAATGCTGGCCCTATCTGCAAACCATGCTGCGGTTAGTCCGCGCCCACCATCGCGGCGAATACGATCGAGTCCCCGACAACGCACTGCTGTGGATCGTTGCCGCTCTCAATTACCTGATCGACCCATTTGATTTGATTCCGGACGCAACCCCGGTCCTCGGCTTCGTCGATGACGCAACCGTGATTGAATTCGTCACCGATAAAACCCGCCAGACGCTCGATGATTTCATGATGTGGGAAACGCGCGCACTGTAGCCGTCAACCTTGTCGGCGACGCAGTTCGCGCGAGGCGCTCACATCGACGTCCCAGTTCGCTCAGCGAAGCGGCTACAGGTTTAAACCATCAGCAACGCCGGGTTCTCCAGCAGGTGACGCAGTTCCTTCAAGTATTCCGCGCCGAGTGCGCCATCGATGACACGATGATCGCAACTCATCGTGATCGACATTCGGTGGCCCACGACGAGTTGGTCGCAATCATCGATAACGGGAACTTTGGTGATCTTGCCGACGGCAAGAATGAAGCCTTGCGGAGGATTAATCACGGCGGAGAAACTGTCGATGCCCATCCCACCAAGGTTCGAGATCGTGAATGTGCCGCCCTGAAATTCTTCAGGTTTCATTCGCTTGTTTCGGGCGCGATGCGCCAGGTCCTTGGCCAATGCGCTGATCTCGCGTAGCGATTTGTCTTGGGCGTCGCGAATTACCGGCGTCAGCAACCCGTCTTCAATTGCCACCGCAACTCCCAAATCGACGTCCGCGTACTGCACAATCGATTCCTTATCGAATGAAGCATTCACTCGCGGTACCTTCACCGCAGCCATCACCGCGGCCTTCAAAACGAAATCGTTCACGGTGATCTTCGCCGCGTCTGCTCCTTCCCCGGCGGATTTCAATTCCTCACGAGCCTCCATCAGCGGGCCGGCGTTGATCTCGATAGTGAGATAAAAGTGTGGAACCGGGCCAAGACTTTCCACCAGCCGCTGCGCAATGATTTTGCGCATCCCGGAAAGTTGAATGCGCGCGCTTTCGCCAGCCTGTAGTGGCAGCCGTGCCGGCTGCTTTCCCGCGGGCGACACGCCCGCCGCTACAGGTTGCGATTTCGCCGCTGCGCGAACGTCCGTTTCGGTCACTCGCCCCTCAGGTCCGGTGCCTTTTACGCTAAAGAGATCAACGCCGAGTTCCGATGCGATTCGTCGCGCAACAGGCGACGCTTTCACGCGGGGTTGTTCATGTTCTCGTCCTATCGGCTCAGGCTTCTGTTGTTTTTCTTCATCGAGGGCGGCTGACACCGCGCCCTCTCCACGTTTTTGCTGCGGTGGAGCGATTTCCTCTTGTTCGGCTCGCGCCGGTGCAGGTTTTTCCGTTTCAGCCTGCGGCTTGTTTTTTTTCTCTCCTGCCGAGTCCGGCTCTTTCCTCTTCTTCTGTGCCGACGCTTCTTGCGCGGGAGCTTCCTCCCCTTCGCCCCGGATGAACGCGATTTTGTCTCCAACGTTCACCTTCCCGCCTTCCTGCACGTAAATGTCGGCGAGCGTTCCGTCCTCGGGAGATTCCCACTCCATGGTCGCTTTGTCTGTCTCAATCTCGGCGAGCACTTCACCAGCCGAGACCTGATCGCCCTTCTTTTTCTTCCACGCTACGAGGGTTCCCTCACTCATCGTGTCGCTCAGTTTCGGCATCTGGATCTCAGGCATGGTTCAAAAGGTTACAACGTTACAGGAGTTATATCGTTACAGTGGCAATTCCTTTTTGTAATGGTTGTAACTCCTTTAACTAATTTCACGCGTAGCAGACCTGTTTCACAGCGGTGACCAGTTTTTCGGCGTTCGGCAGGACGGCGCGCTCCAGGTCTTCATTGTATGGCATCGGGACATCTTCCTGTGATACGCGCAGAATCGGCGCATCGAGCGAATCGAAAATGGTTTTTTGAATGCGATAACAAATTTCCGCGCCAACACCGCAGAATGAGTGGTCCTGTTCGACAATCACGACGCGATGCGTTTTCGCTACAGATTCGAAGATCGCCTTCTCGTCGAGTGGCTTGATCGAACGCAGATCAACGACCTCGGCGGAAATATCTTCCTCTTCCAGTTGAGCCGCGACCGTGAGGGCAATGGGAACAGTCTGCGCATAGCAAATCACGGTGACATCGCTGCCTTCGCGCTTCACGTCTGCCTTTCCCAGCGGAATGAGCAGCTCCTCATCGGGCGGCTCAACCATTCCCTTCGAGCTGTAAAGGAGTTCCGCTTCAAGGACCAGCACCGGGTTATCGTCGCGCACGGCAGTTTTCAACAGACCTTTAGCGTCGCGTGGCGTCGCGGGCGTGCAAACTTTCAGACCGGGCACGCTGGCGTAAAAGTTTTCCGTGGCGTGCGAGTGCGTCGCCGCAAGCTGATGCGCCGGACCGTTCGGACCCCGAAATGTGATCGGGATATTGAATTGCCCGCCCGACATCATGAACATGTTGGGCGCGTTGTTGACGACCTGATCGAACGCCACGAGCGAGAAACTGAACGTCATGAACTCAATGATCGGTCGCAGGCCGACCATTGCCGCGCCGATACCGAGGCCGGCGAATCCGTTCTCGCTGATCGGCGTGTCGATGATGCGTTTCGACCCAAAGCGTTGAAGCAACCCGGCGCTCACCTTGTACGCTCCCTGATATTCGGCCACTTCTTCGCCCATCAGGAAAACGTTGGGATCGCGTTCCAGCTCTTCAGCAAGTGCCTCGTTCAAGGCCTGACGATATGTGATTTCTCTCACGCCTTTGCTCCGTTGAAATAGACGTAGTCGTAAAGTTTCTCGACCGGCAGCTCGGGGCCTTGCTCGGCAAATTTCACCGCAGCCAGCACTGTTTCCTTCGCCCGCTTGTCGAGCTGATCGAACTGTTCGTTGGTCAATTTGCCCTCCCGCGTGAGCTGCGCGCGCAAACGGATGATTGGATCATCCAGGCGATATTTTTCCAGTTCCTCCTTGGTCCGGTAACTCGCCGGATCCGACATGGAGTGGCCGCGGTAGCGATACGTGCGCACTTCGAGAAATGAAGGGTGCGATTCCTTCCGAATGGAATCGGCAACCTCTGCGACCTTGTCGCGCACTTCGCGAAAATTCATTCCGTCAACGATTTCTCCGGGGATGTCGTAACCCTCCGCGCGGTCGACGATCTGCTTGAGCGAGGTCGATCGTTCCACCGATGTGCCCATGGCGAAAAGGTTGTTTTCACAAATGAAAATGATAGGCAGCTTGTACAGTGCAGCCAGGTTCAGCGCTTCGTGAAACGAACCTTGATTAATCGCCCCATCTCCGAAGAAGCAGAGCGTGACGCGATCTTCGTCACGGTACTTGATCGCGAAGGCCAACCCTACCGCCAGCGGCACATGAGCGCTGACGATTGCGTGCCCGCCGTACATGTGGTGTTCCTTGTCGAAAAAATGCATGGATCCGCCAAGTCCACGCGAGCAGCCGGTCTCCTTGCCGAAAAGCTCTGCCATGCACGCCTTTGCGGTTGTGCCACGGGCAAGAGCATGCCCGTGATCACGGTATGCGGTGATGATGTAATCATCCGGGCGAATAGCAGCCACCGCGCCAGCCACAACCGCTTCCTGTCCAATGTAAAGGTGACAAAATCCACCAATCTTCTGCGCTTGATACTGCTGGCTGGCGCGTTCTTCGAAGCGCCTGATCAACAGCATCAGCGAGAGCATCTCGACTTCGTCGCGCTGCTCCAGCGGCTGCATGGCGGTCAAGCCGTGCGCGGAACTGGGGCGCGCGCCCGCGATCCCGCCGCGCTTCGGCCAAGCTTAATGCAAACAACAAAAAGCAGAGTGAACAACAGATCGCTGACTAGTGAATTACGGAAAAACATCCAGCTGGGAGTCGCGCTGTATTGAGGCAAGCCAACCGTCAGTGATTGAATAAATCCAGCGAAGTTCTTGGCGTAACCAGGGTCGTAAATCCACGAAACGGAATTAGTGATGACGTAGAAGATGATCGACGCGGCGACCGATGCAGGGAGGAGTGTTTTCCACGACGCGCGGTTTTGAAGGAGCAATCCAAGGCAGCCGACAATCGCAAAGCCAACGTAGTGCGAGAGCACAAACGGACTAAAAAGTGAAAACCCGTAGTGCGCGTCCAATAGCACATCGGAGATCAGCAACGCGATCATGGGGACGGTGAATTTGTACTTCCGCGGGAAGTAAGCAGCCGCGCAGAGCGCAATCGCGGCAATGGGCGCGAAGTTCATCCACCCCATTGCATCGGAGTGTCCGAAAAAGCCGGTGGCGATACGAAACACCACCGCAACGATGATGAGAAGAAGCGCAGGAATCATTTCTCAGAATCTATCCGGCCAGCAAGATATGCAAAGGAGAAGATGGTAAAGATGCCGGGCTGCGGCATACGGCCCTCGCACCGCCCGACCCTACCTACTTTCACGCCATCGCCGACACCGCGCGAGCGAAACCGCCTGGCAAACGCTTTGTGCTTCAACGGAAATTTCTTGCCACCCATTCCGGTCCAATCTTTCTAGGCGGCATAATGAAGTAGCTTTAATAATTAATTTTCCTTGAAAGGTAAAACCCATTTTAAGTCTTGAAATGGCGAATAGCTCACCTCTGATAAATTGCAAGTTGGGTCAAACATATATTGAAAGGGCTTACCATTTACAGACACCTGAATGTCGGCCCTGATAATGGGATCTTTGATACCCATGTGTTGTTTCGTTAGTCGTTTCAAGAATTGGACATATTGAAACAGCATATAGGGATTGGTCGCCATGATTAATTGTTTATCGTTCAATAATTTCTGGGGATCAACGATGTAAACGCCCTTTGTACGTGGATCTTCAATGGTGATGCTCACATTAGTTTCATGGTGATCCGCCATCATACGCCAAGAAAAGTTGCTTCCTTCGTGTGTCCACTGCAGATCTCGCCTATAGAGCAAATGCCTTAATGGGATCAGAATTTGTAGAGATGTATAAATAATGACAAATCCCAGAACCCAAGGCGATCCTTTGATGGGCGTGCCTTGATTACTAACCTTCCTTTTTGTCATGTCTTATCCATTATCGGTTCGTATTTCAAAAATTTTCCGTTTAAAAAACGCGCAACGGATTCTCTTACAATAGCGCTTGGTAGAAACAAAACATAAGTCGAGAGCATCAAATAGGGAAAAGTTTGGATTCCGAGACCGAACAAAAAGATATTCGTGCCGTTGAATAGACAAAGCCAAGTAAAGGTTAACTTGTGCCAGCGATTGATAAATAACAATATCCCTAACCCAAGATCCGATAACATCCCTCCCCAGCTAAGGACAACAGCGATCCATTTTTCTTGAAGAGGATAGCCCAGGAAAAACAAATGCTTGACTAGATTTAGATAAAGGGGCGCGGCGTGGATTAGCCAATCTGCATTCAATTTTGCTAGGCCAGCAAAAAAAAACACAACACAAATTTGGAAACGTAACAAAAATAACTCCCAATAACCAACTTGTTCCCTTCGGGCATTTTTATTGATCAGACTATCGAGAGAAAATATGGAGCCTGAATGGCCAAAGCACATTAAAAATGAGAGCAGAAAAATGAGATAGTAATGATTGGTGTAAGGAGCGCTCTCCATGAAAAAGAAATATCCGAATGCCGAAGTAAAAAGAATAAAACATATTCGCGTAAGTAGACCCAGCATAATACCAACAGTCGAGATTTGCAGGACATTGAAAATCAACCATAGAAAAGGCTTAGACAGGGGCTTTAATCCCAAAAGGTCGAAAAGTGGATAAGTAAAATGAAACAAGGGTTCAATGTAATAATGAGGAAAGGTTTTACGGCTTAACACGAGAAACTCAATACATAACAGAAATCCAAAAAGAAAACGAAAGATTCCCAAGGGCAAAGCATCGACGGGTTGGAATAAATTCTCTTTAGCAGATTTCTTGAAGGATATGATCATGACTTATCGTCCAAATAATTTACTATATTAAAAATTTAAGAGGCAAAAACAAGGCATGGCGAATTGCCTCACATTAAAATCACACCCAAGGGAGTGAGGTGTAAGGAATCGTTGCCTCATATTCGAGCGTACCGATGGAAACGTCGGAATGGTTAAAGGCTGGTCAAGGAGCTAGTGGCGTTGTGCGGTTACAGTCGCAAGCACGCCATTGGGTTGTTAAAATGGGCGAGGAAGGCTGCGCGTTTACTTAAGCGCAGCGGAGCTAAGCCCCGTTTATCCACCGAAGCAAGTGCAGCTGGTGCTCGAGCGGATTTGGTTTGAGAGCGGTCAGCTTTTGCGGGAAACGACTCCAAGCGGCACTGCCAGAGTGGCTGCCCGAATTACGAGAAAGAATACGGCGCGCTCGCTTTACCGCTTAAAGAGAAGCTGGCAAACATCAGTGCGGCGACGATTGATCGGCTGCTTTCTCCGATGCGAGCCAAAGCGCGGCCAAAGGGGCGCGGGGGAACCAGCCTAGCCGATGGTTGAAAAACCAGATCCCGCTGCAAACCGATCAATCGGACGAGCATCGGCCAGCGTTTTCGATTCTGCCATAGCCCTGCCCAAGATGGCGGTTCGCGTTATTTTGCCGTGCCGACCGCCTTATTGAGCCGCGCCTTGCGACGATTGGCCACGTTGCGATGGATGATCCCGCGCTTAGCAGCTTTGTCTATCGCTGAAATGACCAGGCGAATTTCATCGGCGTTTGGCGCTGGCGCGGAGCGGATCGGCTTCTGCAGACTTCGCAGGTGCGCCTTAACGCTTCGATTTCGGAGCGCCCGCCTTTGTGTCTGGCGGGAACGCTTGGCCGCTGATCTCGTGTTAGCCATTGCTGATAAAAACTTTTGCGAGAGCCGGATTCTGCCGAGAGCAATTCCTACAAAGGCTTGTTCGATGCAAGCTTTGTCTTCTGCCGGGCGCCGGCAAGCGCTCCAGCCATTCGCATTTGATCTACGCTGAGTGACCCGGAAGGCGGCGTCGCGAGCGTGGTGGCACTTATTTGCGGTGGCGGTTCCGGCGCTGCGTTTGCAGCCACGACACCGCCGTTTGTTTCCTGACGCGGCTTCGCCTTTTCCAGTTTGGGCAGCCGATCAGGAACAATTTGCACTATAGCACCGAGCGGCACCTGTTCATAAAGCTCGGCGACGTCCTTCGATTTCATGCGGATGCAGCCATAACTCGCCGGACGACCGATTTTTTTTTCCTCCGGCGTTCCATGAATATAAATGCAACGTTGAAACGCGTGCGCGTTTTGCGCTTCCAATCCGCGTAGCCAAATGATGCGCGTAGTGATCGGATCGCGGCCGGGAGTGTCGGGCTGAAGAACTTCACCCGTTAGCCGCCGATTATGAAACACAGCACCGACCGGCACGTTGTCGCCGATCTTTTTTTCTACCGCCAAATACCCGAGAGGAGTGGTCATTCGTCCCCACGCGTCGCCCAAGCCGAACATCGAAGTTGATATGGGATAGACCGCCACTTTATTGCCGTTGCGCAGAAGCATCAGTCTCTGATCACGGACGCTGATGATCAACTGGTTTGAAGTGTCCAGCGGCGCGATCGCAAACGCGGAGGTAGCCGAGATTACGCTAAAAATGACTGCAAACGGCCGAAGCATGGCCGAATCTTTTACTCGAGAATTCCGATTTGTCACGCAGGAATTGTGGCCTGCACGCGTGAGCTGCCAACATTGAATTTTGACCAGCCAGCCAGGAATGAAGAGAGACAGACGTAGAGGAAGCCGCCCTGAAACATGAGCAGAAACGGCACTGACAAGAACTGCCGATGTATAATAGCGAACACCACGAAGTAGGTGAAATAGATCGCAAATGCCAATTCAGCCAACGGGAGCGCCGACTTGAGCGGCCGATACTTACAACTGCGCCACGGCTGCCATTTGTGTTCAATTCCGTACTTGGGTGTCCGCGTAAAATCCGACTTGTGATTAATCATCGCTTCGAGCACTGCTCGCGCGTTGTTGAGCGACAGACCAATTCCCAATGCTAGCAAAAATGGCAAAAAAAGGATCTCTTTGATCCATTTTCCGGGATGCAGTTCGCGTTGGGCGCAGATGTAGAAAAGGCCAACGGAAGCCGATGCTGCCAGGAAAATCGGAATGTCCACTAGCACTGTGCGAACCCAGCCCACCGGCGGTCCGCCGGTGGAGGGATACAGAAGAACACAAAGAATCGCCAGCAGCAGGTAGGCAAAATTCGACATCAAATGCCCGGTCGCCTCGAGCTTAATCGGGAACGGCAATTGACTCCGCCAGACGCTCGGCAACAACTTCTTGCAGGTCTGGACGGAACCCTTGGTCCAGCGATGCTGCTGAGATTTGAAGCCGTTCATGTCGACAGGCAGCTCCGCCGGCGTGACGACATCGGAAAGATAAATGAATTTCCAGCCAGCAAGCTGAGCGCGATAGCTTAAATCCAGGTCCTCGCACAACGTATCATATTGCCAGCCTCCGCTCTGCTCGATGCAGGAACGCCGCCACAACCCGGCCGTTCCGTTGAAATTGAAAAAGCGGCCGCTACGGCTGCGCGCGGTTTGTTCCAGCAAAAGATGTCCATCCAGGAAAATTGCCTGCATCCGGGTGAGCAGGGAATAGCCCCGATTCAAATGCCCCCATCGAGTCTGGATCATTCCGACCTTCGGGTCGGTGAAGAAATGGATGGTCTGTTTAAGCAGTTCTTTTTGTGGCACAAAATCGGCGTCCAGGATGCAAAGAAATTCGCCTTCGGCGGCAGCGAGACCCACCGCCAGCGCTCCAGCCTTAAAGCCGGTGCGCTCAGTCCGATGGATACGCTGCACGTTAAAACCACGTTGGCGCAGTTCCTCTGCACACGCGGCGGTGATCTCGCGAGTCTCGTCCGTTGAATCGTCCAGGACCTGTATCTCCAAAAGCTCCTGCGGATAATCCAGTTCGCTTACGGAACGGAGCAATCGCTCCGCCACGTACACTTCGTTGAAAATCGGCAACTGCACAGTCACTTTCGGCAGTTTCTCGAAGTGGCACGAAGGCACCGGCGGCCGATTGCGGTTTTTCAGGTACAAATAAATGATGAAATACCGATGGACCCCATAAGCGGAAAGCCCGATGAGCACGCTCAGATAGCAGACCGACCAGATAATATGTCCGACGCTTTCCTGCATGGAGATAGCTATTGCTGGAAATGTTGAAGCAGTAAGGGCGACATGATGCAATTTTCAGGGATTGCGTCAATCCAAATCTCAACGTTGGCGGTTCAAACCGCATTCACATCATCTTGACGGACAGCACTCTCTTATCGGTTCGTAATTGCCATACTTGTCGGTTTGGCGATGTCTCCCTTAGCCGCGTTGTGTATCTGAAATGCTGCCGAACCTATGGCGAATTCCCCTTGCCTCGGGCGGTCAGCAGGTTAACGGTGACTGATCCAATTCTCGCCAAATACGGCATGTAGTTGGGAGGTTTCATGACGAAACGAAGGCGTGACCGTTTCGAGCGTTCAAAGATTATCATTCCGATTCTTCTGGCAGGATGGATCCCCTCCATTCTGACGCTGATCGTTTCCTACACGATCCTGCGCGACACGTTGGAATCACGCATTCTGCGGGACCGGCAAACGCTGGTGCAGTTGCTTGGCCATGTGGTCGGAACCGATCTCAGCCGTAGCAGCGCCCTCGTCAACTACTACCAGACCCTTCCCGAGGTCGCCCGAACTCTTAGTTCCCCAAATCCCGCGCCTGCCGCGCAGCAGTGGCTCAATTCCGCATTCTATTCGCATCCAAATATTGACGGAATGTTCTTGGCTGGACCGGATGGTGCGCTGCTTGCGTCAATCCCCACTGCGCCAGACATGGTCGGCAAAGATTTTGGGGCAAATAGCTGGCACGAGGAAACAACTGCATCCGACCAGGCGTTTGTGTCCTCGGTTCATCCGAGGTTCTCGGATGGTCGCCTGGTGACCGATATTGTCACCGCCGTTCGGGCACCTGATGGGACGCTGCTTGGATTCGTTGGCGACTCGGTCCTGGTCGAACGAATTGGCAGGCGGCTATCCGCAATCGAGTTTTCCGACCGCTTCCTTTTCGAGGTCCTCGACCAAAACGGTGCGGCCCTTTTCGCCAATGATCTGAAGCCAAACCCCGGTGCGACTTCAGCTGAGAGCGGCGAGCTAGTGAATAAAATTCGCCAGAGCAGCAGTGGGCACTTCGAATACCAGAATAAACTTTATTCCTTCAGTCGTATTGAATCCACTGGGTGGGTGGCGCTTGTGGAGCAACCTGTCCCGGTGGCTTACAAACCGGTTCACGACCTTCTTGAGCGAATGACGGTTTTGGCGGCCTGGCTGGTTGGCCTGACGGCCGTATTCGCGTGGCTGGGCAGCCGGTTTTATCAACGGCAGCTGGAATCGAAGCAGCGACTCGAACGTGAAGTGATCTTCAACGAGAAAATGCTGGCGAACATGCCTGGCGGGATCGCTTTAGTCGATCCAGTATCGCGCAAATTTCTTCATGCGAATGATTCGTTCGCTCGGATGGCGGAACGCTTTGGAGACTTGCCGCCCGGACGCGATATTACCGAAGTTGTCTGCGATGACGTAAAGATTGCCCCGCCGGGAGCTATTGAGCGGGTACTTAGCTTTGGAACGCCATTTCAGCTCATCGAGCAGCCGCTGAACGACAAGACGGGCGTCACGCATTTCCTGGACATCAACCTGCTCCGGCTACAAGGAGCCGATGAAACCATCCAGGGCGTGCTTTACCTTGTGGAAGACAAGACGCGTGACGTCACTCTGCGCCAGGAACTAATTGCCGCAAATGCGGCGAAGGACCAGTTCTTGGCACAACTATCTCACGAGCTTCGCAGCCCTCTTACGCCAGTAATCGCGATGGTGGGAGAACTCGAAGCCGAATTGCCCGATTCCAAGCCCGTCGCAGAAGCGCTCGAGGTCGTCCGGCGAAATGTCGAACTGGAAGCGCGGCTCATTGATGACCTGCTCGACGTCACTCGCATCTCGAAAGGGAAACTGCAATTGAGTTTTGAGCCCATTTGCGTTCACCAAATCCTTCAGCGCGCTTATGAGATTTGCCGAAATGACATCGAAGCCGGGAACCTCGAAGTGATTTTTCGCTTACGCGCCGCTTACACGTACGTGGATGGCGATCCGGCGCGATTGCAGCAGGTCTTTTGGAATCTAATCAAAAACAGCGTGAAGTTTACGCCTGAAAAAGGCCAAATCACCATCGAGACGGTGAACTCAACGCCGGACAAGATCGAGGTGCGCGTCATCGACACCGGCATCGGCATTGAGTCTGAAGCGATCGATAAGATCTTTAACGCATTCGAACAAGGACCACGTGATATCACGCGCCGGTTTGGCGGACTCGGCCTCGGTTTAACGATTTCGAAGACGTTGATTGATGCGCACGGTGGACAAATCCATGTTCAAAGTCCCGGGAAAGATCAGGGAGCCAGTTTTTCCGTCGAGCTAAACACCGTTGACACTCCTGTCGAAGGCGACGGGCACAGAGAGGATCGCCCAGTGGATCGGGAACCGAAACCTATTGCTGCCAACCGGCGTGTCCTGCTGGTGGACGATCATCAAGATACGTGTCTCGGCATGAAAAGAATGCTGGAACGCCGCGGCTACCAAATCAGCATCGCCCATTCCGCTCAGCAGGCCGTAGAGAAAGTTCGCACACAGGAATTCGACCTGCTCATCAGCGACATTGGATTGCCCGATCGCAGCGGCTATGAACTGATGCGCGAAGTGCGACTTAACAAGCGTTTGCCCGGAATCGCCTTGAGCGGTTTCGGCAGCGAAGAGGACGTAAACCAAGCCAGAGAGGCAGGTTTTGCTGAACATCTCACCAAACCGATCAA
>Ga0209155_1001310_pt1 | contig 11858 bp, 10 predicted proteins | sample GraSoiAngelo_122_FD_185879 | JGI IMG/M metagenome (GOLD analysis project Ga0209155, IMG submission 185879) | Grasslands soil microbial communities from the Angelo Coastal Reserve, California, USA - 14_0927_02_20cm (SPAdes) (version 2) | ecosystem: Environmental > Terrestrial > Soil > Grasslands ...
CCGCGTTCGGGGACTCCGACCACTGGTACGTCCTCCAGCATCTCCTCCAGCCAGGCCCAGACCTCGGGCAGCAGCATGAGGGCCGCGCCGTAGGGCCGCGGATCGACGTAGCTCAGCATCAGCATCCGGGGCCGCCCGTTTTTGTCGGTTTCCAGGCCGGTGAACTTCATCCCGTTGCGGAACATCAGGGCCAGGTTGGTGAGGGCGATCACCTCGACGTGGTCCCGTCCGACGTTCCAGGCCGCCAGGTCCTGCGGCAGCAGATAGCGCATTCCCTGCGCATAGTGGGCCGCGTAGGTGACGACCATGTCGGTCAGCATCCGGCGATACACCACCGGGCCGCCCGCCGAATCCAGAAAACTCGCCGGCCGCAGGACCGGAAGAATCAGCGGTGCCCCGAAGAGCGCCTCGCTGTCGCACTCCTGGTCGAGCCGGCGGAGCCGGGCCGCGAACAGCCGGTCGAGGGCGGACGGTTGCTCGCGATACTGCTGGTAGAAACTGTCGAGATTGAAGCGCAGGTCCGTTTCCCGCACTCGGCGGATGGTCAGCTGAAACGGCTCCGGGCCTTTCCTCACGGTCCATCCCGGGCGCAGCGCGGTCAAGCGCTTCAGCACGTGGTTTTCGAAGTCGTGGGCGTTCATCGCCGTCTGCTGGCCCATTGCCGATGTAACGGGGTGCGGAAGACAGGCTTGCAGGCTCCCGGTGGGCGACACCATGCCGCTTAGCCGTTGGTTTTCCGGTGGCCGTCCGCGGCTCAAGGACCGGGTGGTGAAGGGATTACAACAGGCTCGCGACGGTGACGTGGATGGCGCGATCGAAACGATCGCGGAAAGGTTTCACGACGCGCTGAGCGAGCTGCAGGCCCGGCAGCCACCGCAAGACAGCGGATGGCTCCGGCTCGCCGCCCGGCTTGCCTACCGCGCCGGTGATATGCCCGCGGCGGCGGATTATGCCCAGCGGGCGCTCGACCGCGACGAGGATGCAGCGACGTGGAACCTGCTGGGGCGGGTCCGGATCTGGCTCAAACGTAACGATGCGATGCCCGCGTTTCGACGGGCGGCCTCCCTCGATCGCGGTCGCTTCGTCGTCCCCCATCGGGTCACGCGCGACCGGTTCGCCCGGCTCGCCGAGATGGCGCTGGCCGGGGTGCCGGACGAGTTCCAGGCGAAGATGTCCAACACGATGATCGTGGTCGACGACCTGCCCGATCTCGACGCGGTCCGCGAGGGCGAGGACCCCGACCTCCTCGGGCTTTACGAGGGCGCCACCGTGCTCGAGCACGGGCTCCCGGAGCGAATCGTGCTCTATCAGCGCAACCACGAGAACGTCGCCGCCGATGAGCGCGAGCTGGAACGCGAGGTGCAGGAAACGATGCGGCACGAGATCGGCCACCACTTCGGGATGGAGGAGGACGAGCTCCCCTACTGAGTTCGTGAGGTCTTGACCGGGAAGGGATTTCCCGACGGCGGGAGGGCCAGGGTTCCGCCCTGGTCGATGGTGCTCAGCGCGGCGATGAAGTCGCGGAAGCCTTGCGCGGGATCGTAGCCGGTTAGCGACCGGTAGCAGGCGCCCAACGCGGGGCCGCCGGCCGAACAGATCGACGGCCAGTCGAAGGTCAACTGCGAGTGCAGGTAATAGAGGAAGAGGTCGCCACAACCCGATGCGAGCTGGTCGGTGTCACCAGCCGAGTTGTCGTTGACGTGGTCGGGGTGCCCGGACGCCCACCAATCCTGCTCGGTCTGATTGAAGTCGCCGGCGATCTCCGGATGACGGTCGAAGGCCAGCACCCGGGAGAGAGATTCGCCGTTGGTGACGCCGCAGTCCCAGCCATTGTTGAGCGCGGCTTCAAACACTTCGACGATCTCAGCTGTCAAGAACCCAGGGGCAAGCGCGGGGTCGGAAAGCACGTGCACATCGGTGCCGGCGCAGCTCAGGTGGTAGGCGCCGCCGGCGTTCGGATCGGCGTATACGTAGAAGGGAAGGTTCGGTGGCGTCAGTCCGCCGAACCATTGCTGAGTGGCCTGAAAGTCGCCTTCGGCGCTGCCCAGCATCGCCTGCGCCGCGGCATCACCGTTCGCCGTGCCGTCACTGAAGACGATGAAGTTCGTGGTCTGGCCCGCCCGGCGCTCGCGAAGCGCCGGGGTGTGGCGCGCACGGTGGGCCCGCAACACCTCCGTCGAAAGGGTGGCGCCCGGCCGGAGAAAGACGCGCGCCCGAGCACCGGAGCCAAACAGTCGTCGGAACATGCGGTCCGCCGCCCGGTTACACCTTCTTTCTGGACGAGGTGCTGGCGGCTCCCTCGATTCGGAATCCGATGCGGACCAGCACCTGGTACTCCGTGAGCTTGTTGTTCTGGACGACAGCCTTTGACTGCGCGACCTCGACTGTCTCGATCCCGCGAACCGTTTTCGCGGCCTCGTTGACGGCCTCGCGTGCCGCATCACTCCAACTCTGCTTCGAGGTCCCCACCAGCTCGAGGATTTTCAGAACTGCCATACCTGCCTCCTATAACCCATAGAGTCGCTTGGCCGCCGCCACGATATGCCGGGCTGAAATCTCCGCCTTGTCCATCAACTCCGCCGGCTTGCCCGATCCGGGAAGATGCCGGACCGCAAGATGCACGATGCGCGGAGGATCCATATCCGCCGCCAGAGCCTCCATCACGGCGGCGCCCAGTCCTCCCTCGGGATAGTGATCTTCAACGACGATCATCCGGCCGCGCGTGAGTGCCGCCGCCTCCTGCAGGGTCTTGCGGTCGACTGGCTTGACGCTGTAGAGGTCGATCACGCGGCTCTTGATGCCTTCGCGTTCCAGGTCGTCGGCGGCCGCCAGACAGTTGTGCAGCGTCACGCCGGCGCCGATCAGGGTCACCCGGTCGTTGGGATCGCTGCGAACGAGCTTTGAGCCGCCAATGTGGAATTCGGCGCCGTCCTCGTAGAGCACCGGATAAGCGCCCCTGGTTGTACGGATGTAGCTGATGCCCTGTTGATCAGCCATGGCTTTCACCAGCAGGGCGGTCGATGTGGCATCCGACGGATAGAGCACGGTCGAGCCATGCACCGCCCGCATCGCCGCCAGGTCCTCGAGCGCCATCTGCGATGGTCCGTCTTCACCGATCTCCACGCCGGCGTGTGAACCGCAAAGGCGGATGTTGGCTTCGGAGATCGCCGCCATCCGAATGAAGTCATACGCCCGCGAAAGAAAGGCGGCAAAGGTCGATGCGAAGGGGATGTAATGCCGCACGCTCATCCCGACGGCGGTCGCGACCAGCTGCTGCTCGGCGATGAACATCTCGAAGTAACGCTCCGGATAGGCCTTGGCGAATTCCTCGGCGAAGGTGGAGTTGCTCACCTCTCCATCCATCGCCACCACCGTCGGTCGCGCCCCCAGGGCTTTGAGTGCATCGCCATAGGCTTTGCGGGTCGCCACCTTGTCCCCTTTCTTATAGGTAGGAAGCGTGACGGTCACGTTGCCGTCCTTGATGGCCGGCTCGCCGGGCTCTGGCTTCAGCCCGTCGATCCGGAGGTGGCGGACGCCGCCCAGCTCGGCAATGGCGCGCTCCGCCATATCGGAGGGCAACGCCTTGCCATGCCAGCCGTCTTTGTTCTCGATTTCGCGAAAGCCCTTGCCCTTCACCGTGCGCGCGATCACGACCGTCGGCTTACCGGTGGCCTCACGCGCCTGCGCCAGCGCTTGATCGACCTGCTCCAGGTCGTGGCCGTCAATCACGATGGCGCGGCAACCGAACGCCTGGACCCGATCGCGATAGTGGTCGGTCTCCCACTCATATTCGGTTGGGCCCCGCTGACCCAGCCGGTTGATATCGAAGATCGCCGTGAAATTCGCCAGGCCGTAGTAGCCCGCCTTGTCGAGTCCCTCCCAGATGGAGCCCTCCGTCAGCTCGCTGTCGCCCGTGAGCGTCCACACATGGTATGGCAGCTGATCCAGTTTGCGGCCGGCGAGGGCCACGCCCACCGCGATCGGCAGCCCTTGTCCCAGGGAGCCCGTGGCGACATCGACCCAGGGCAGCGCCGGCGTGGGATGGCCTTGCAGGCGCGACCCGAACTTGCGAAAGGTCAGCATCTCATCGTCGGTGATGACGCCCACCGCCTTGAAGATCGCGTAAAGCAGCGGCGACGCGTGGCCTTTGGAGAAGATGAGGTGGTCGTTGTTCGGCTGTCGCGGGTCGTTCCAGTCATACAGGAAGTACCGCGTGATGAGCACCGCCATCAGGTCGGCGGCGGACATCGATGAGGTGGGATGGCCGGAGCCGGCCGTCGTGCTCGATCGAATGCTGTCGACCCGCAGCTGTTGCCCGAGCTCCCGGATGAAGTCGAAGCCCTGGGTCGTTCGGACCTCGGTTACGGAACTCTTTGCCATCGGCTCACCCCGTTTCAGATGGATGTCCCTTGCCTAGATTAGCCTCCGGCCGATGCCCGATGCTGATCGGAAGGATTCGGTCGCCGTCCCCGCGGACGGCGGCGACGGCGGTTCCACGGCTCGCTCCGCCGGATGTCACTCCGCGCGATGTCCCCCCGGCCGTGGCCGTTTGGCCGAGCTTCGGTAAGGGATGCGGCGACGTAGCGCCAGTCGCCTTCGCTCAGCAGATGCTTGACGTCGAGCTCCGGTAGGGCTGGCGCACCCTGGCGGCGCAACATTCGCCAGGCCGGTTCATCCTCAGGGGTGAGAAAGGTCAGTGCCCGACCCTTGACACCCATGCGCGCGGTGCGTCCGACGCGGTGGGTCAGCCACTGGGGCGAGTCCGGGAGGTCGTAGTTGATCACCAGGTCCACATGGCTGATGTCGAGGCCGCGCGCGGCCACATTCGTGGCCACCAGCACATTCGTGCGCAGCCCACGAAAGGCGTCCATCGTTCGATCACGAACGTTCTGGGAGAGATTGCCCTGCAGGTCCGCGCTGTCGTGGCCCAGGTTGCGGAGGTCGCGGCTCAACTTGCGCACACCGTATTTGGTCCGGCCGAAGACGATGGCCGAACCCCGATGGTTGCGAAGCAGCCGGCTCAGTGTCCGAAGCTTTTCCGGCCGGGTCACGCGAAGCAGCCCGTGCTCGAGCGCCTCCTCGGCAGGACCGGCAATCGAAATCCGGACCGGGTCATCGAGGTGTCGTTGGATCATGCGGGTGACCCAGTCGGGCATGGTAGCCGAGGCCAGCACAATTTGGGGTTGGTAGGTTAGCTCGATGATGCGCTCGACATCGGGCGCAAAGCCGGCATCCAGCATCTCATCGCCTTCATCGAGGACGAGCAGCTGGACGCGACTCAGGGAGAGCCGGCGACGAGATACCATATCGAGGATTCGGCCGGGGGTGCCGATCACGAGGTCCACCCCATTCCGTAGCGCCTGCTCCTGCGTGGCGTATCCGACGCCGCCGTAAACCAGTGCGGATTTCAACTCCGTGCTGAGTGATTGGAAGACCCGCTCCACCTGGATCGCCAGCTCCCGAGTCGGGGTAACAACGAGCGCACGCGGCCCCGGCCCGTTCACCGCCAGCAGCCGTTCCACCAGCGGAAGGATGAAGGCCAGCGTCTTCCCGGACCCGGTGGGCGCCTGGATCACCACATCGCGGCCGAGCCGTAGCGGCGGAATGGCCTCGACCTGGACGGTCACGGGGGTTTCGATCGAATTGCGGGCGAGCGCGTTGAGTAAGCGGGCACTCAGGCCCAGGTCAGCAAACGTTGCGGTCAAGAAGGGTACTCCTCGGTCCCCTCTACCTTTCTTTTAATGGCCGCGATCTTCAGGACACCGTTCTAAGACGGGGAGGAGAACCGAGAGCGGGCGACCTGTTATCTCTTGAGGTCGTTCACCAGTGTACCAGCTTTAGCGACGGCCTAAACGCGCTGCAGCAGCTTAACCGGGTATGGGAGCTATACGTCCTGCCATGATGGCGTCATGGAGGCGCGGGCGATGTCGTCCCCGCTCGAACCAATCTTCGGCCGGGCTCAAGCGCCCGCGGCGTTCAAGGCGCAGTTCCTCCATTCTGTCGACGATCCCTCCAGGATCGTGCTCGAGGGTACGCTGCACCATGTCTGGCACCGGCCTCGCTGGTTGAGGCCTCTGTTTCAGGTTCTCGGCCGGCTACATATTCTGGTTCCGGACACTGGGACCGAGATCCCGACCACACTCGAGGTCGTCGCCAAGCGGCTGCCCGACGGACGGGCGATCCATGTCTGGTGGCGCACGATGCATTTTCCGAAGGTGCGACACTTCCCAACCACGATCGTCCACGATGCACGGCGTGACCGGCTTATTGATCTCGTCGGACCAGGAAACGCCATCAACATGGTCTGGCGTGCGAAGTTCAGCCCGCCTAACACCTTCACGCTCGACACCGACGCGTGCGGCATCGACCTCCTTGGGCGTGTTCGATGGCTCCCGCCCTGGTTTTGGCCCTGGGTCCTCGGCACGGTACGTTTCGTCCAGCGCGCTGACAATCTCGATATCAAGCGTGTGGAGATTGAACTCGTCATTTCCCATCCACTCCTCGGTGATGTCTTCGGTTACGACGGGACTTTTTGGGTCCGGCGATATGAGAGTTGAGCCAGCGGCTGCTCGACACCGTGACTCCTCCGCACTCGATCCCTACCGACCCTGGCTGATGGCGGCTGCTATCTACAACCTCGTCGCGGGAGCGGCGGTTGTGTTTGCACCGACGCTGTATTTCCGCATCGTCCACATCCCGCCACCCAACTACCTTCCCCTCTGGCAGGTCGTAGGGATGTTCGTGCTTGTTTACTCACCGGGATACTGGTGGGCGTCTCGCGATCCGGTCGCGCACAGCCATCTCGTGCTGATCGGCCTGCTCGGCAAGATTCTGGGTCCAATCGGCTTTGCCTGGTCGGCATGGACCGGCCAGCTGCCCATGGTCTTCGGAGTGATTCTGATCACCAATGACCTCGTGTGGTGGCCGGCCTTCATTACATTCGTGACGAAGGCGGCGCGTCTGAGTGGCGGCTGGCGCGTCTACCTACTGGGAGGCTAGCGATGGGCAGCGGTTCATACCCCCAGGCGGAATCGAACCGCCGTTCCGGCCTTGAAAGGGCCGTGTCCTAGCCGCTAGACGATGGGGGCACGGGCGAATTCATGCTAGCAAGAGAGCGGCGACTGCCGATCGAAGTTTGCTACTCGCCCCACCGAGTCTTCAACCGCTCGTACGACAGCGAGATCAACGTCTGGGCAGTGTAGTCCCAGTTGCGCCCCTGCGTCCAGGTCACCACCAGGGCTCGAGTCGCGAGGGACAGCGACTCGTAAAGCGGATACCGGGCACCGCGGTACTCCGGCCGAACCTGACAGTACGCATCGAGAAAGACCCGGCGCGCCTCGTTGGATCGCTCTGTGTCGGACCAGTGCTTTGGTGCTGAGGGCGCGAGGTGTCCGCAGTACTTGCCCAGATCAAAGCTCGGCTCGGCCTGCACGAAATACTCGACATCGATGAGGCCGAACTGGTTGCCGTCATAAAGAAATTGGTTGTATTTGTAGTCACCGTGCGATGGCACGGGGGCTTCAGGTGGGACGCGTTCGACGCGGGCAGTGATCTGCTTGAGCAGGTCGCGCAGCGCCAGGTAGACCTTGGGCGATGACATCTTGAACTGCTCCAGCCGGTCGTACAACCGCTGAATCTCCACGTCGATCGTATGTGGCGTCCCGACGGTGATCCCGGAAGCGTGGATATGCCCGATCGTTCTGCCGGCCATTTCCGATTCAGCCATGAACAGGTCTGAGTGCCGGTCGCCTTTGACATCTTCACCCGGCAACTCGGTCTGCAGCATCAGGTCGAGGTCGGGATAGTAACCGAGCGGCTCCGACAAAAGCATTTCGCCACTGGCACGAGCCGGTAGATCCCAGAGCGCCTTCATCACGTCGTAGGTAAACGCGCCGCGGCGGCTATGCTGCACCTTTCCATAGATCGAAAGCGGCCGCTCCTCCCCAATATCGGCCTCATACCGAACGATGCAGGAGATTTCCGGCAAGTATTTGACGCGCACCGCCCTGAGCGACCGGATGCTGGCGTCCGGCCGGACGTATCTGAAGTGAGGCTCCAGAACCGGACGCATCGCCTCCGGATCAAACACGGTAGGAAGGGCCGGGAACGTCGGATCCGTGGGGAAGAAGTAAAGAAAGAGCCGGTGCTCCGGGAAGAACTTGACGAAGCCCTGCGGATCGAGAGGGTTGCCGTTTCGATGCTTGAGCATCCAACGAATACGGTGGCGATACTCTTCGCAGTCCGAATCATTGAAGAACGCTTTGGTCCAGACCAGCGGACGAATCTCCGTTCCCCCCGGCAGTTCCAGCTCCGCTTCGTAAACATTCCAGAGGACTCGAGGGGCCTCAAACCTCCGGCCCGACGTGGCCCTGACCTTCTTAACGGCGACCGCGGGCAGTACCGGGTTGATGACCTCATCGGCCAGGAACGTCGCCATGACGTCCGGCTCGGACATCGCCTTGATCGAGGAGTAGGTCGCGCTCATGTCCCTCCCTTCAACAGCTTACGCACTTTCACGCCGGACCAAAGAAAAAGCCGCCGGGCTGCTCGCAACCCGACGGCTTCTCATCCGCCCTACCGAAGGAACCTCGACAGAATCTCGCGCCGCTTGATGTATGCGGCTGCCAGCAGAGCGATCAGGCCGGCGATGCCTCCGGTCGCCGCCGGCGACGACTCCGCCCGATTCAGCAGGCCTTGCCCGGTCGTTGCCAGGGTCCCGACCTGTGCCGCCGCCGCGCCAGCACCAACTTCGCCCGTCGTTTCCGTCACGGTCCCGCCGCCGCCCGCGCCGCCGGCGCCAACGGAGCCCGTTGTCTCGATGACGGTTCCACCCGCCATCGTTGACTGGGTCGAATTGACGCCCGTGCCGGCCGCGCCGGTCGCGTTCGTTGACTGGGTCGAGTTGACGCCCGTGCCGGCCGCGCCGGTCGCGTTCGTTGACTGGGTCGAATTGACGCCTGTGCCGGCCGCGCCGGTCGCGTTCGTTGACTGGGTCGAATTGACGCCTGTGCCGGCCGCGCCGGTCGCGTTCGTTGACTGGGTCGAGTTGACGCCCGTGCCGGCCGCGCCGGTCGCGTTCGTTGACTGGGTCGAGTTGACGCCCGTGCCGGCCGCGCCGGTCGCGTTCGTTGATTGGGTCGAACCCTGGCCCGTGCCAGCGCCTCCGGTTTGCTGCCCACTCGATTGCCCGGAGCCGGCGCCAGTGCCAGCGCCACCGGTCGGCTGCCCACTCGACTGCCCGGAACCGGCGCCAGTGCCAGCGCCACCGGTCGGCTGCCCACTCGACTGGCCGGAACCGGCGCCCGTACCTGCGCCACCCGTCTGCTGTCCGCTCGACTGCCCGGAGCCGGCAGCCGTACCCGCAGCACCGGTTTTGGCGACGCTCGACTGCCCGGACCCGGCGGCGGTACCCGCAGCCCCGCTTTTCGCGACGCTCGATTGCCCAGACCCGGCGGCGGTACCCGCAGCCCCGCTTTTCGCGACGCTCGACTGCCCCGACCCGGCGGCCGTTCCCGCCGCACCGCTCTTCGCCCCGCTTGACTGCCCGGACCCGGCGGCCGTACCAGCGGCACCCGTCTTCGCCCCGCTCGACTGCCCGGAACCGGCGGCCGTACCAGCGGCACCCGTCTTCGCCCCGCTCGACTGCCCGGAACCGGCGGCCGTACCAGCGGCACCCGTCTTCGCTACGCTCGACTGCCCGGAGCCTGACCCCGTTCCGGCAGCTCCGGTGTGAGCTGAGCCATGCGAATCGTTCTCATTGGAGTGCTGGCTCTTCGACTGGTCTCCCCCACCGCTCTTGCCGTCGTGCGAGTGGTTGCCATCATGTCCACCGCCGTCCCCACCCTCCCCGCTGTCGCCGGCGTTGAAGGCGAGCACCTCCTCAGCCGCGCTGCGCTTGACCGCGCTAGACGGATCGATGTTTCCGTTCGACTTCGGTACCGGCGTGTTCGGTGAAGGGCTGGACTTGCCGACCATTAAGACTTGCAGTGGGCTCGACGCCGCATGATACGTCGGCGTCCACGTGACGTCGCCGTAGCTGGCAGAGCGCCCGACGATCAGGAGGCCCGCAAACACGAAGCCCGATAGCTTTAGAGGCCATGTCGATTTCGAAATCAGGACTTCCGAGTCGACTGTGTCATAAACGGCACGGTTTACCAGATATGAGGACGTGACGTTCACTCCATTTCCCTCCAAACCCGTTGTTATCGTCGCCCGGTCTCCCAGCACGCAGTGTGACGGTAAATCACGGTGCGGTCAACAATCCTATTGGTTTAGACGATAAGCTACCTCTGCCTCTGCTGTCAATGGCTACGATATGAAATCTGATACCGGAGATGGCCCATTTTTGGGCCGGAAGCCGGCCGACACAGCGAAAGCCGCCGGGCTCGCTTGAACCCGGCGGCTCTGATACCTCGATAGGTTCGCGTTAGCGAATCAGCCTGCGGAGTACCTCCCTCGGTTTCAGCAAGGCCGCTCCGATCAAGGCGAGAAGCGCTCCCAGCAAGGTCTCGGCCGCAAGGGGAGCCCCACCGGTGCTCGCCAGCTGCCCGGCTTGTCCGCCGGCGACCACCGACGTCGTCGTCTCCGTCACGGTGCCAGCTGCGCCGCCCTGGGTCACCGTCTCGGCGCTGCCGGTGCTGCCCACCACGGTGGATTGGGTTGAGCCCTGTCCGGTCCCTGCCGCGCCGGTGGCAACTGTCGACTCGGCGGATCCGACGCCGGTTCCCGCCGCACCGGTGGCTACCGTCGATTGGGTCGACTCGACGCCCGTACCCGCCGCGCCGGTGGCTACCGTCGATTGCGTCGACTGGACGCCCGTGCCCGCCGCGCCGGTGGCAACCGACGACTCGGTCGAGCCGATCGCCGTGCCCGCCCCGCCGCTCGGTGCCGCCGTCGACTGCGTAGATCCGGGAGCCGTCCCGGCCGCCCCTGTGGGAGCCGCAGTTGACTGAGCCGACCCGAAGCCGGTTCCTGCGGCACCCGTCGGTGCCGCCGTTGACCCGACGGAACCCGCGCCCGTTCCGGCTGCGCCGGTCGGCGCTGCGGTTGACTGCGTGGACCCGAAGGCCGTTCCGGCTGCCCCGGATGGGGCGGCGGTGGATTGCGTTGATCCGAAACCAGTCCCCGCAGCACCGGTTGGCGCGGCGGTCGACTGGGTCGAGCCGGGCGCAGTCCCCGCTGCCCCGGTTGGCGCCGCGGTCGAGCCTACCGATCCAGGTCCGGTTCCAGCACCGCCGCTGGCTGGGGCTGTCGACTGCGTCGATCCGGGTGCGGTTCCGGCTGCGCCCGTGGCGACGGCCGTCGATTGGGTCGAGCCGGGGCCAGTGCCTGCGGCTCCAGTCGGGGCCGCCGTCGACTGGGTTGAACCGGGTGCCGTTCCCGCCGCGCCTGTCGGCGCCGCGGTCGAGCCTACCGATCCAGGGCCGGTGCCGGCCGCTCCGGTCGGCGCCGCCGTCGATTGGGTTGAGCCGGGTGCCGTTCCGGCCGCCCCGGTCGCCACCGCTGTCGATTGCGTCGAGCCTGGTGCTGTGCCGGCCGCGCCGGTTGGCGCCGCTGTCGATTGCGTCGAACCAGGAGCCGTCCCCGCCGCACCGGTCGGTGCTGCCGTCGAGCCAATTGAACCCGGGCCGGTGCCGGCCGCGCCGGTCGGGGCCGCGGTCGAGCCTACCGATCCAGGGCCAGTGCCGGCCGCCCCGGTTGCCGTCGCCGTTGATTGTGTCGAGCCCGGTCCGGTTCCCGCTGCACCGGTGGGCGCCGCTGTCGATTGCGTGGAGCCTGGGGCTGTGCCGGCTGCGCCCGTGGGGGCGGCCGTCGACTGCGTCGATCCGGGCGCCGTGCCGGCCGCGCCCGTCGGGGCC
>Ga0209155_1001312_pt1 | contig 11852 bp, 8 predicted proteins | sample GraSoiAngelo_122_FD_185879 | JGI IMG/M metagenome (GOLD analysis project Ga0209155, IMG submission 185879) | Grasslands soil microbial communities from the Angelo Coastal Reserve, California, USA - 14_0927_02_20cm (SPAdes) (version 2) | ecosystem: Environmental > Terrestrial > Soil > Grasslands ...
GACACGTTGGGACAACTGATCCCACCGAAGGCGACGATCAGGGGCGGGGCGGCTTGAATCGGTGAGGTCTGCCGGGTCCAGGTGCCACCGCCATCGATGGTGTGGAGGAGTGTGTTGTTGCTACTGCCAGCGAAGCACACCAACTCTGTTGGACAGCTGATGGCGCCGACTCCGGGTGAAACCGGCCTCGTGAACCAGGAAGCGCCGCCGTTGTTTGTGACCAGGACCGCCCCGGGCACGCCGCCCACGTAACACACGCTGGCGGTCGGACAACTGATGTCTCCGAGGTCGTTTCCGACGGGAAGCGGATTCTGCCAACTCCAGGGGCTGCTGCCAGGAGCGCCAGCGGCAAGTGCCGGGACTGGGGCAGCGATGGCGGCGACGCCAGCCATGAAAATCAGGCCTACGAGCATGGCAGCCCTGGCCCGAATCCGGCTCATGTTCACGGGTGGCGCTTGCGGCCAAGGCCGGTAAGGATCGCGGACGCCGATAGAGCCAGGAGACCGCCGATGACCAATGCCAGCGCGAGGGGAGCTGGTTGAGGCGGACCACCGCCGGTTTGAGCCAGTCGCCTTGTCACGGCCGGCTTCGGCGTCGCGGTTACCACCGCCGTGGCGTGGGCGTTGTTGACCACGACTGCCGGTCCGGCTTGCCCAATGTCTCCGTCCATGGTCACGGTCGTATCCGCAGCGCGCGCGGCGCCCGCCGGTAGCTGGACTTCATGGAGCGTTAGCGCGATGCCGACCGTTAGCGTTGGAAGCTCCGCAGCCTCGCCGTTACAGGCCACGCTCACATCTGAGCTTGTTGGAAGCGAAAAGGCGTCGGCGTATCTCTGGCTCCCGAAGGCTGGGAGAACAACTGACAGACGGAACACGGCTGATCCGCTAACGCCCTGATCGCACACCTTTCGGACGCTGCCGGTGACCGGGCCGGGAAGGAGCCAAACGCCATTGCCTGGACCCTCATTTGGCGGCGGATTGCATGGTTGACCGGCAACACCAATCGCGAAGTGGTAGTCGGCTATCGCAGTGTCCAGGTGCGGCATGAGGACCGTAACCCAGACCTCGGAGATGCCAGCGCGCGCGTTCGACTCGACCGTCCAGCTGTATACGAACTTGCCGTCCGCGCCCGTCGCGGCCGCGATATTGTGCTGCCGAGTGCCGTCCGGATACGTCACTACCACATGCACGACAGACGACCCGCCTGTTCCAAGGGGGACGGTAATAGTCTGGACATCGCCAGGCCGGACACACAGCTCGGAGATTGTCATCACGAATGGATAGCTGAAGGCGGCGGACGCTATAAGCGGCGAGCTGGTGAGCGCGCCCCCTATCGCGGCAATCAGACCGACAAGAGATGCGATCCTCGCTGCCAGATGCTTGATGCCCTTGGACCTCCCTCCGATGCGACCGCGATGATGCGGCCTAAATATTGCCGCTCAGCTCCAGGTTGTCAAGGGCCGCTTGTTATCCTGACGTGGTTAGCTGACCCGTAGAGGAGGATTCCGCATGGCCGTCACCACACAAGCACGTCCCGAATCGCGCCCAACCACCGAGAAGAAGTGGGTCTACCTGTTCGAGGAAGGGAACAAGGACATGCGGGACCTGCTCGGGGGCAAGGGCGCCGGCGTCGCCGAGATGACGCGGGCCGGGTTGCCGGTGCCGCCCGGGTTCACGATCACGACCGAGGCCTGCAACGCCTACTACGCCTCCGGCAAGCGATTTCCTGACGGCATGTGGGACCAGGCGATCGAGGCGCTGCATCACGTCGAGGAGAAGGCCGGCAAGAAGCTGGGCGACGTGAAGAATCCCCTGCTGGTATCGGTCCGCTCGGGCGCAAAGTTTTCAATGCCCGGCATGATGGACACCGTCCTCAACCTTGGCTTGAATCCGAAGACTCTCGAGGGCCTTGCCAAGCTCACCAACGATCGGCGCTTCGCCCTCGATGCCTACCGACGCTTCATCCAGATGTTCGGCAAGATCGTGCTGGGTATCAATGCCGAAAAGTTCGAGAAGCGCTTGGAGCTGGCCAAAGAGAAAGCGAAGGTCAAGACGGATCCCGAGCTCAAGCCCGAGCAGCTCGAGATGCTGGTCAAAGAATTCAAGGACATCATCCTGAAAGAAAGCGGCAAGCCATTCCCCGATGAGCCGCAAGACCAGCTGCGCGCCGCCATCGAGGCGGTCTTTTCCTCCTGGAATAACAAGCGGGCCACGGACTACCGCAACTTCAACAAGATCCCGCACGACCTGGGCACCGCCGTCAACGTGCAGACCATGGTCTTCGGCAACATGGGCAACGATTCCGGCACGGGCGTCGCCTTCACGCGAGACCCGAACACGGGCGAGAAACTCCTCTACGGCGATTACCTGCCGAACGCCCAGGGCGAGGACGTGGTCGCCGGCATCCGCACGCCGCAGCCGATCGCCTCGTTGAAGAAGCAGCTTCCTGATGTCTACAAAGAATTTGAAACCAACGCCGAGCGGCTGGAGAAGCACTATCGCGATGTGCAGGACCTCGAGTTCACGATCGAGAAGCGCAAGCTGTGGATGCTGCAGACCCGGTCCGCGAAGCGCACCGCGCAGGCCGCGGTCAAAATCGCGGTCGACATGGTCAACGAGCAGCTGATCTCGCAAGACGAGGCGGTGCAGCGGGTCGAGCCCACGCAGGTCGACCAGCTGCTGCATCCGCGGATCGATCCCAAAGCCAAGCCGAAGGTCATCGCGAAGGGGATCGACGCCTCACCGGGGGCGGCCAGCGGCAAGGCGATCTTCGACGCCGACCGCGCCGAGGAGTACGGAAAGAAAGGCGAGGCGGTGATCCTGGTTCGGATCGAGACCAATCCCGACGACGTGCACGGCATGATCGCGGCCAAGGGCGTATTGACCGCGCGCGGCGGCAAGACCAGCCACGCCGCCGTGGTGGCGCGCGGCATGGGCAAGCCCTGCGTGGCCGGCGCCGAGAGTCTGAAGATCGACCTGGAAAAGCGCGTCTTCGCGGTCAACGGCACGAAAGTCAAGGAAGGCGACCTGATCACGATCAACGGATCGACCGGCGACGTCATCCTGGGCTCGGTCCCGATGATCGAACCGGCGATCAACAAGGACCTGAATCAGCTGCTGACCTGGGCCGACGCCCGCCGCCGGCTGGGTGTATGGGCGAACGCCGACTATCCGCGCGACGCGAAGGTCGCCCGGAATTACGGCGCGCAGGGGATCGGGCTCTGCCGCACCGAGCACATGTTCATGGAGCAGGAGCGCCTGCCGATCGTGCAGAAGATGATCCTGTCCGAGGATGAAAAGGAACGCCGGCAGTGGCTGGCCAAGCTGTTACCGTTCCAGCGCTCGGATTTCGTCGGGATCTTCAAGGAGATGCACGGCCTGCCGGTCATCATCCGGCTGATCGACCCGCCACTGCACGAGTTCCTGCCGAACTACGACGAGCAGCTGGTCAAGGTAACAACGATGCGGCTGAAGAAGGCGCCCAAGAAGAAGCTCGATGCGGAAGAGACCCTGTTGCGCGCCATCGAAGGCATGCGCGAGCAGAACCCGATGCTCGGCCTGCGCGGCATTCGACTCGGGCTGCTGTTCCCCGAAATCATCGAGATGCAGGTGCGCGCCATCCTCGAGGCCGCCATCTCGCTCAAGAAGAAGAATGTCGAGGTGCATCCCGAGATCATGATCCCGCTGGTCGGACACGTAAACGAGCTGCAGCGCACGCGCGAAACTGTGGAGCGCGTCGTCAAGCAGGTCTTCAGCGAGCTGAAGACGGAGATCCCTTACAAGTTCGGCACGATGATCGAGATCCCGCGCGCCGCGCTGACGGCGGAGGAGATCGCGAAATACGCCGAATTCTTCTCCTTCGGAACCAATGACCTGACCCAGACGACCTTTGGGTTCTCGCGCGACGACGCCGAGGGCAAGTTCTTACTCAAGTACGTCGAGGAGAAGATTCTGCCGGTCAACCCCTTCGAATCGCTCGACACCTCAGGCGTCGGCCGGCTGATGACGATCGCCGTGCAGGAGGGACGCAAGGCGCGGCGCGACCTCGAGATCGGTATCTGCGGCGAGCATGGTGGCGACCCTGCCTCGATCCGCTTCTGTCACACGCTGGGACTGAACTACGTCAGCTGCTCGCCTTACCGCGTGCCGGTTGCCCGGCTTGCGGCGGCCCAGGCTGCGATGGAAACGAAGGAGCGCGACCGCTAGCGGCGGACGGAAGCTGAGCTCGACCACCGTCTAGTCGATACCACCGGCATCGTTGCGGGCGATGTCTTCGTGTACCAGGGTGGCGGCGGCGCTGCGCTGGGCTGGCCGACGGGCGCCAGCTTCCTCCAGGTCGAGGGGGCTTGCCGTCGCTGAACGACCTTCGCGATGTTCCCGGCGTTCTCGGGAAACCACACGTTGCCGTCAGGACCGGCCGTGGGCCGGCGCGGCAGGCTGTTCGCGGTCGGGATCGGAAACTCGGTGATGGCGCCCGCCGGTGTGACCACGGCTATTTGATTCGCGCTGTTTTCGGTGAACCAGACATTTCCGTCAGGCCCCCTCGCGATCCCACTAACTCCGGCATTGGAAGTCGGAATCGGAAACTCGCCGAGCAGGAGACCGCCCGTCGTCATGCGGCCGATGCTGTTGTTGCCCGGCTCGCCGATCCAGAGGTTGCCGTCGGCGCCAACCGTGATGCTGTTCGCTCCGCGATTCGGTGATGCGGGAAGGGCGTAGCCCGTGAACACGCCGTTGGTGGTCATCTTCCAGATCTTGTTCTGCGACTCGTCGGTGACCCAGAGGTTCCCATCCGGCCCTGCCGTGATGGCGATCGGATCGGCAGACGCGGGGTTGCCCGGAACAGGGTAGTCCGTTTCGGTCCCCGTCGGCGTCATCTTCGCCACGCTGAAAAGGTCGCGCGCATTGAACCAGATGTTGCCGTCCGGTCCGGCGGTGATCCCAGAGGTGAAGCCGGAGTTCGTCGTGTACTCGGTGACGGTTCCACCGGCGGTGATCTTCCCGATCTTGACTGTCGGGGCGCCGTTGAATTCGAGGAACCACAACTTTCCATCGGGCCCGACTGTGATCTCGTTCGGTATGACGTTCGCCGTCGGCAGAGGATAGGCGGTCACGGCCCCCGATAGCGTGAAGCGATCGATTGAGTTCTGACCGGCGTCCGTAATCCAAAGGTTGCCATCGGGTCCGGTCACGATGCCATTGGGGCCTGAATTCGGGATCGAGTATTCCACGATGATGACGGCGGCTGAAACCGGCATCAGGCCCGCCAGCATGCCGGCAACCAATCCAGCGAGTACCGCCACCCCCCATCGCACCCTCCAACATTGCCAGCTAGGCCGAGTCAAGTCAACGGCTGACTGTCCGGTCCGTTTAGGCTGCGGTCGGCTCCGAGCTTCCGAGCTTAACCTGCCGGCCGCCGGTGAGATACAAAGATGATGAAGACGGCGCCATTTTAGTCAAGGACGGGGCGAAGATGGTTTACCGATGGATCAATCAGGCGTTAGCTCTTCTATCGATCGCCTTGGGTGTCTTCGTGATTGCGGTCGGCCTTTTTGGCGGTCGACCGCAATTGGTACCGTTGGGATCCGGTCTGCTTGTCTTGGGTGGCATTGCCGCGTTGCTGCATCCAGCGCGCGAACGGTTTATGCGCCGGTGGGACGACAGGAGTGTCTTGTCGTGGGTTGTCTTCATGTTCGTAACGTTGCTCGGCGGGGTACTAGCCATCCTGCTAGCGCTTGCATCCATAGAGTCGAGCGGGCTCGAGTTGGCTATTGTTCTTTTTCCAGTCGGCGTCTTTGGCTTGGCGGCTGCTGCGCTAGCTCTGCGCTACATCCTGCTGCTTATATCGGAGTCGCATGCCGTTAGACCGTTCGGTTTCGAAACTTTCGATAAGTACGATCGAGATCGCCGAGCGAAGGGATGGGATATCCAGCGCATTGCCAATGAACTCGGCCGGACACAAGCGTGGGTTGAAGGGGCCCGGCGCCGCTACGAGGGCGCAGCGTGGCTTCGTCGTCGCCAGGCGAAGTAAGATCAGCCGGTTGACGCGGGAGCAACTGAGGAAGACGGTGAAGGCGGCGTCGGTGCGCGCCTTCCTCGCACTCGATAGGGTCGGCCTGCACGTCCTACCCAAGCATTACTACAGCTCGGTGCCGGACATGGCCTGGCTGCGCAAGCATCGCAATGCCTGGCAGAAACCCGCGAGCCTGGTCGGCGTCCGTTGGAACCTCGACGAGCAGCTGGAATGGCTGCGGAAGATCTGCCGCCCGTACTACGCCGAGGTCCAGGGTTTGGGTCTGTACCGCTCCATCCTGGCGAGTGGCGTCGGCCTTGGCTACGGTCCGATCGAGTCCCAGGTGCTGCATTGCTTCATCCGCTCGGCCGGCCCGCGCACCATCATCGAAATAGGCGGCGGTGTCACCACGGCGCTCATGGCCGAAGCGTCGAAGATGAACGCCCGCGACGGCGGCCGGTCGGGGCGGCTCGTCTCGGTCGAACCGTTCCCCAATTCCGCCCTGCGCGCCCTGCCCGACGTCACCCACATCGAGCAGACCGGCCAGGAGGTGTCAGCGTCAGTCTTCGATCAGCTGGAGGCGGGTGACCTGCTCTTCATCGACTCGACCCACGTGGTGAAAGCCGGCTCTGATGTCCTGCGAATCTATCTCGAGATCATTCCCCGGCTCAAACCGGGCGTGTTCATCCATATCCACGACATCTATCTCCCCTATCTCTATCCGCGCGACCTGCTCAACAACTTTTTCGACTGGCAGGAAAGTTCGCTGGTCCTCGCCCTGCTCACGAATAACCCGCGGCTCTCGGTGCTCTGTTGCGAGTCGGCGCTGCATTACGAGCGGGCAGCGGAGTTGAAGCAAATTCTCAGCGACTACCAGCCGGAGCCAAACGACAACGGGCTTAGCCCCAACGGGCGGCGCACGGGCGACTTTCCTTCGAGCCTCTGGCTCAAGACTGTCTAACTCCAGATCTCTTAGCGTCGATTCAGAGGTATGTGAGGCGGTCCGGCGCCGGCCATCGATCCGGGGGCTGGTCATACCAGACGTATTCCATTGAACTCAGTCGCCCCTCCTTGAGGAAGAGGATGATGCTGCCTGGTACCTCGTGGGCCTCAGGCGATACGACAGCCTCTACAGGCGCTAGCTTCTCGGCTATCCCAGATGAGGGCGAATGGGCATCTACTTCCATGTATATGGTTGGGCAACCACAATCGCACCCGCCGACGACCCGTGCCCCCGCTACCTGGGCGCGCAATTGTTCAACGCCATCGAACTCGGACTGAAGCAAGAAGTTCAGAACCGCACGCTCCTCATCATTAAGCGGCCTGGGATGATCAATCTTCATCGGCCGGCTATTCGGTGCCCTTGATCGATGCCAGGGGAATCAATTCGTGCTCGATGGTGGCCAGCCCGGCTCGCGTCACGGCCTCGACCACCTCGCGCGACGACTTGTAGCAATCCTTCGACTCGTCGATTGGGACCATGCCGTCGGTGTTGACCACGATGCCCGCTTCTTTGTAGGCGGCGTCGACCTCGGCCTGCTTGAACATTTTTTTCGCGGCACCGCGCGACATCCGCCGGCCCGATCCGTGGTTGACGCTGTAGCCGCTCAGGTGCGCGTGCTCCGCTGCCCGAAGAATAAAGCTGGAATCCCGGTTGCTGCCCGGGATCAGGATCGGATGACCGGCCTGCGGGTCGTCGTAGTCACGCGGAAAGGCACGGGTCGCCCCCTTGCGGTGGACGTGGACGTCCCCGAATTCGGGATGGTGCTCGCGTTGCACGAGGTTGTGGCTGATCTCGTAGACCAGTGACAGCGGCTTGCCAAACACTTCCTCGAACGCATCGGCGATCTGCTCGAACATCGCCAGCCGGTTGACGATCGCGAAGTTGCCGCCCGCGGACACCGCGTTCAGGTAGGCACGATAGTGCGATGACTCCGGCGTGAAGTAGCCGAGATCGAGCGCCTTGATGGCCGGATTGTCGGCCTTGGCCAGGTGGAAGTAGTTGGTCGCCAACCCATGACCGAAGCCCCGGCTGCCAGAGTGCATCTGGACATAGAGCGCGTCGCTTTTGACGTTGCCCTGCAGCTCGATGAAATGGTTGCCACCGCCCAGCGTGCCGAGCTGAGGAATGCCGCGTTCGGGCCGGCCCTGGGCGCCCCAGGGCACCTGCCAGGCGTCGTCGACCGGCAGCCGATCGCGCTCGGCGCGTGTTCGATCGACGCGCTCACCGAAATGTTGCGCGTAGTGCGCCGCGCCGCCGCGGATGATGGCCTCGAATTCCTTCTGGCTCAGATGCTTGAGACGCGTACGGCTGACCTTCCCCGCACCGAGGGCGACCCGCCCAGTCACCGCGCGGTTGAAGCGCAGCCGATTATCCGGTGTTGCGGCCGAGACGGGCACGTCGCTGGAGGCCGACATCATGCCGCAACCAATGTCGTAGCCGACGGGTCCCATAGCTACCGCACCGGAAGCGGCGTCGGTAAGAAGAACCGTGCCGATGGGCACGCCGTAGCCGTAATGGACGTCGGGCGTGATCGCCACCAACTTGACTCCCGGAAAGCTGGCCGCATTCACGATCTGGGGATAGATCGACTCTTCAAGTTCGTCCAGGAGCTGGGGCGTGAGGAAGAGCCGGACCGGTACCGCGCCGGTGTCCTCCGTCTGCAAGGTGTAGAAGCCCTGACCCGAATCCTTGACGGCAGATTTCCAGCTCATGGAGCCCTGAATGCTAGCATCAACGATCTTCGCCAACAGTCGTTTGGCTCATCAGGGGGAGGTAGAGCGATGGCCGTTGTCGTTCCGACCAGTCAGCTCACGTTCAGCTGCCGCCTCCTGCGGCAGTTGCTGCGACGAGAGCAGGACAACGTCTTCGCTTCGCCGGCGAGCGTTGGGCTGGCGCTGGGAATGGTGGCCGCCGGCGCCCGGGGCAGCACTCTAGCGGCGCTGGAACAGACGCTTGGGATCGACGCAAAACTTGCTGCGAACCGGGCCGAGCGCCTGTTCGCCAGCCTCAAAACGCTGCCCCCCGGAGTGACCGTGGAGCTGGCGAACTCGCTTTGGGCGCGGTCCGGCCTGCCCCTCTCGCAACGCTATGCGGCAGCGATGCGCGAGAGCTATCGCGGCGAGGTGCGCAGCATAGACTTCACGCTGGCGAGCGCGCCCACCATCGTTAATGACTGGGTGAGCCGCGCCACCCATGGCCGGATAAACAGCCTGGTCGATTCGATTGAAGACGCCGCCATGCTCTTGCTGATCAACGCCACCTACTTTCATGGCCGGTGGGCGTCCCCCTTCGATGAGAAACGGACTATCGATCACGAATTCGCGACCGCTTCAGCCAGTGTTGCGCAGGTTCGGATGATGCAGAAGTCGGCCTCCTTCAGCTACATGGATGACTCGGACGTGCAGGCCGTTCGCCTCCCGTACAAGCAAGGCCGTTTCCACCTGCTTGTGGTCCTGCCGCGCGCGCGGCTGTCAACAGCCGCCTTCGATGCCATCGCCCAGCCGGAGTCGATGACGCGGATCCTCGCCAGCCTCCGGGAGCGGGACGGCTTCCTTGGCCTGCCGAGGCTACGGCTCGGCTACACAGCCGATCTTGTGCCGGAGCTGGCCGAGATGGGGATGGCACTGGCGTTGACGGGGGACGCCGATTTCTCCGGCATCTTCGACGGGAACGTTGGTGCGTTCATTTCGAGAGTCCTCCACAAGACACGCCTCGAGATTGATGAACAGGGCACAACCGCCGCGGCCGCGACACTCGTCGAGATGTCCCTGGGAACGTCGATCATGGCACCCGCACCTTTCGAGATGATCGTCGACCGGCCGTTTCTCGTCGCGCTGATTGAGTCCGAGACCGACCTGCCGCTGTTTATCGGGGTAATCGGCGATCCGACTGCGCGGTAAGCGCAGAAGCTAGCGCCGACTCGACGGTTAACGCCGGCGGCGGATGATCGTCGCGTCGTGCAGGTTGCCTCGATGGATACCTGTGCTTAGCCGCCGGCCGGCGCTGGCGCCAGTCACGCCGCTTCCGGTAAAGGCCACCGACTGCTGCAGGTTGGCCGCATTGTCGGTGAGCGTCAGATCACCGGCGCGGGGGCCGGCGAGGCTTGGAGTGAAGGTGAGGATGAACACGCAGCTGACGCCGGGCGCCATGGTGACGGGCACGGTCCCGCAGGTGGTGGTCTGCTTGAAGTCTCCCGAGGTCGTCATCGCCGTGACGATCAGCGGTTCGGTCCCGTTGTTGACGAGGGTGATCGTCAGTGGCGAGCTCGGCGTGTTGAGAACAACCTGGCCGAAGTCGAGACTGCTGATCACCGTGCCACCGAGCCGCAACTGGGCGCCGGGCCCGGTGGCCAGCGCGGTCAGCGGCAACTGCTGGGTGCCCGCGTCATCCGTCACAACCAGGTTGGCGGCGTAAGGCCCGGCGATCACCGGCGCGAAGGCGACATCGATCGGGCATTGGGCTCCCGGCGGCAGGCTGTAGGGCGCGGCGGGACAGGCGCTGCCGTCCGACGAAAAGTTGGTCGCGTCATCGGTGGCGATCGATATGATCGTCAGCGGTCCGTCGCCGGTGTTCGTCAACGTGACAACTTTGTGCACGCCGGGCATGCCGGCGCGTAGCGCGGTGCCAAATGCGAGCACCGTTGGCGGGTCGAAGGCGACGGCCGGCGCGGTGCCGGTTCCGGTCAACGGCACCGTGCGCTGGCTGCCGGCGGCGTCATCACTGATGGTGAGCGTCCCGGGCCGCGGTCCGCCGGCGGCCGGCGTGAGCTGCACCGTCACCTGGCAGGCGAGGCCCGGCGCAAGTGCGCTGGGGCAATGCGAGATCGCGGCGAACTCCGGAGTGGGCGTCGCCAGCACCGTGCTCAGATGCAGCGGCAGGCTGCCGTTGTTCGTCAGCGTCACGTCCTGTTGGCCGCTCTTGCCGACGTTGACCGGACCGATGTCGAGCGACGGCGGGCTGACGTCGACGAGGTAGGAGGGCTCGGCATCCGCCGTGATGCTGATCGGACTGTGCCCGTCAAGACGGAAAAACGTGAAATGGCCCTGATCGCCATGGGCGAACGACGACCCGCCGTTGTCGTTGTCGACGGGCCACGCGTCCTGCCCCACCGTCTTGGGGCTTGAGTCGGTGTAGGTCAGGATCGCGGTGACGTCCTCGACGGTCAGCGCACCCGTGTTGGAAACCGTTCCGCAGACCTCGTCCACCGGGGAGCCCGACGGGCAGGGGGTGCTGACGGCGTCGAGGTGATAGGGGGTGGCGATCGACGGGCTGTACGTGATGCTGGCCACCCTGAAGTTGTCGTAGTGCAGAGCGGCTGCCGGGAATTCGATGTCTTCGAATGGCGAGTAATCCAGATTCGCCAGCACCTTCCTGGTCGCGATGGTCGAGCTACGCCCGACGACCGCATTGTTCGAATTGAGCCAGTCGAGGTTCAGCTGGACCGACGCGACATTGACGCCGCTCTGATTCTGGATCTGCCCCACCACGTGAACGACCTGGGTGGTTCCGAGCGATTCGGTCCACTGGGAGCTGGTCACGACCCGGATCGGCGACACGGCGGCGACCGGCATCGCCGGCAGCGTCGCGGCCGGGAAGGCGATGGCGCCCGCGATCAGCGTCATCAGGGCGCGATGAATCGCCGGGCGCGCGAGGTCAGGGCGCGGAAATCCCACCTGGACAGTGTCTGGGCAGCACTCCGCGCGAACAAGGACTCATGGGACGGGACGCAAGGCAGGGGTTGCTGCCCGAGGGGGCAAGTGCGTCGCCCCTTCGGGCAGTTCACCCCCACCCCGACCCTCCCCCACAAGGGGGGAGGGAGAAAGACAAGGGAACGGGG
>Ga0209155_1001313_pt1 | contig 11846 bp, 14 predicted proteins | sample GraSoiAngelo_122_FD_185879 | JGI IMG/M metagenome (GOLD analysis project Ga0209155, IMG submission 185879) | Grasslands soil microbial communities from the Angelo Coastal Reserve, California, USA - 14_0927_02_20cm (SPAdes) (version 2) | ecosystem: Environmental > Terrestrial > Soil > Grasslands ...
CCCAGCAGTGGACTCACGGCCCGCAAATCATGCGACGGCCCCAGTGCGCGCACCAATTCCTCGCGCACGGAAATATCCCGCTCCTGTGCAAGCTGCGTCAGCAGCGCATCCACCGCCCCCACGCCCGCCGTTCCCAGCGTGATCGCCACTTCGCGGCGAACGCTGCTGGCGCTGTCGCCCACCATTTTTCGAAGCTGCTCAAAAACCGGCGCCGGCACCGCGCGAATAGCCATAGACCGCCCGGATGCCGGCGTCCTGCAGCGAGCGAACGACTTCGCACGCTTTGTACGCGGCGATGCCGCCACACACTCCGAGAGCGACCTTCATACCATTATTGTAGTCGGATAGCGAAATTCTTCAGATGGCAGATGAGGAACTACTCTTCCGTCGGTTCGGGTGGGGCTGCTTCGACAACTGGCGCTACAGGATCGGGCACGACATAACGGACCTTGCCAGCCTGGATCTCGTCCTGAGCAATCCGACACGCCTTGCGGGAGTCCGTTTCCACCAGCGCATTCGTACCTCCCTGGAGCTGGCGCGCACGGCGGGCCGCGACGAGGATGTAACGATATTTGCTATCGAAGTCTTTCGTCGGTTCCATTCCTGATGTACCTCAGAGGTTGGTCCTGAATGATTGTAGAACGGGTTGAACTTTTTCGTGGCTCCGTGAGAGCAGAGATCCTTCAGCGATGCGCTCCAGTTCCTGATCTTCCGCGGTGGGCGCCTTTCCTGAGCGACGCGTTCGCTCAGAGAGGACAATGGCTTTCAACTCGTCCACTGCCTTTTCCAGGATCTTGTTGACGAGAATATAGCCGTATTTGTTGTAATTCACAATCTCCTTCTCGGCGTTCTCAAGTCTTCGCTCTATTACTTCAGGCTCCATCTTTTCGGTCTGGCTGCGGCGGCGCAATCGGCGCTCGAGAATCTCGCGGTTCGGAGGCATTACGAAAATGCTGACTGCATCCGGGACCTTCCTTCGCACCTGCTCCGCGCCCTGAACATCGATGTCGAGCAGCAAATCCCTGCCGTTTGCCTTCGCCTCCTCAAGAAACCGGCAGGCCGTCCCATAGTAGTGGCCGAATACTTCGGCGTACTCCAGAAACTTATCTTCCACGATCATGCGTTCGAACTCAGGCCGTGTGACGAAGTAGTACTCGCGCCCATTCTGTTCGCTGCCCCGCGGCGGTCGAGTAGTGTAAGAGATTGAAAAGTCCAAATTAGGGACGATTGAACGAAGCTCGTTTACGAGCGTAGATTTACCCGACCCAGAAGGCGCGGAAATGATGTAGAGGATGCCCGACATTAGGAATTGTGACTATTGTTGCTGTATTAAGAATCGGGTGATCGGGCAATCGCGTCATCGGGTTTGCATTTCACCCGATCACCCGATTCCTCCTCACTCCACGTTTTGTACTTGTTCCCTCGCTTTTTCAATTTCTGACTTCATCAAAAGTCCCAATTCCGTAATGCGCAAGCCCTCACCTGCAACTCCTGCCGTTTTTGAAAGAAGAGTGTTGGCTTCGCGATTCAGCTCTTGCAGGAGAAAGTCTAGTTTCTTGCCGGCTTCGCCGCCGCAATCGAGTAGCGAATAAAAGTGCTTGATGTGGTTCTCGAGCCGGACAACCTCCTCCTGGATGTCGCTCCGCTCAGCCAGCATCGCCGCTTCCTGCAGTACACGATCCGGATCGACATGGCCCGCAATCAGCTCGTCCATTCGTGATTGAACCTTTTCCAGATAAGCGCGGGAAACGAGTGCCCGCAATTTTCCAATTTCGCTGACCGCGTGGGATAAGCCCTCCATGCGTTCCCGTAATTCACGATCCACTCCGCGGCCCTCCTCTTCGCGCATGTGATTCAAGCGTTCGATCAGCTGTTCCAGTTGCTCCAGAATGACTTGCTCCGTTGTTTCATCCAGCGTGGTTGAATCTCCAGAAAGTGCACCGGGGGTGCGCAGAATGACGTTGAGATCAGGTTGTGCCACGATGCCCAATCGTTCTGCCGCTTCCTGAAATGCGCGCACATAGCCTTCTACCAGAGCGTGGTTTAACTGAAATCCGCCTGCATCACCCTGTTGCAGCGACAGCGCTACTTCGATGTGTCCACGCGCTATTTTCTCCTTCAGGATCCGGCGCATCTTCAGCTCGAGGGGGTTAGCTTCCAATGGTATGCGGAAGTGGAGATCGAGGAAGCGGTGGTTCACCGACTTCAAACTCAATGAAAATGAGGTCCGATCACTCACCTGATGTGTGAGCTGAGCATATCCAGTCATCGATCGGACAGGCATTTAGGCAGGATCCTCGGGCACGAACTACTTGACGACTGCGACGTTATCGATTTCAACGAATTGAAGATTGTACAAGCGTTGATAAGTTCCGAAGCGTTGCAGCAGCTCATGATGCGATCCGATGTCTGTAATGGCGCCCGCCTCCATAACGATGATGCGATCAGCCCTGCGCACTGTCGAGAGACGATGAGCGATCACGAACGCCGTTCGATTCTGCATCAGGTTATGGAGTGCCGACTGGACCAGAACCTCCGACTCAGCATCGAGCGCAGAAGTTGCTTCGTCAAGAATCAGGATCGGAGAGTTCTTAAGAATTGCCCGGGCAATCGAGATTCGCTGCTGCTCGCCGCCGGAGAGCCGCATACCGCGCTCGCCGATCACTGTCTCGTAGCCGCCGGGCATGCGCATGATGAAATCGTGAGCTAATGCAGCTCTCGCCGCGGCTTCGACTTGCTCCTGAGGAACATTCGGACGCCCGTAGGCGATATTGTTGCGCACTGTGTCATTGAAGAGAACGGTCTCCTGAGTGACCATGCCGATCTGGCTGCGCAAGGAACGCACGGTCAGGTCCCGCACGTCATGGCCATCGACGAGAATTGCTCCCGCATTGACATCGAAGAATCTCGGCAACAGGCGCACAATCGTCGACTTCCCTGCTCCGCTGGGTCCAACAAGCGCGACAATCTCTCCCGCTTTGACCTCCAGATTAATATTGCGGAGAACCCGGTGCGACCCTTCCTCGTCGTCGTAGGAGAAGTCCACGTTCTGAAAACGAATGCTCTCCCTGAATGCGGGCAGACTGACAGCGTTCGGCTTGTCTTTGACGTCATCTTCCACTTCCATGAAATCGAAGATCGCCGACGAGGCTCCCAGCGCCTGCTGGAAGTTGTTGTAGAACTGCGCAAACTTGCGTACCGGATCGTACAGCTTGAATACCGCGACAATAAATGTAAGGAATGTGCTTTCAGTGAATGCCTGATGCTTAATTTGATCGCGACCGAGCAGTAGCAGCAGCGAAATGGCGACTGCGCCAATCACATCCATGAGTGGCGAGCTGATCGCTTGCGCGCTCACCGAGCGCAGACTAGCGCGGAAGAGCCGGCGCGAAGCTCCCCGAAATCGCATCGTCTCCCAAAGCTCCATGTTGAATGCTTTTACGATCCGATTTCCCGCAATGGTCTCGTGCAGCAAATGCTGAATCTCAGCCAGCTTGTCCTGGCCTCTTCGTGTGGTGTGCCGAACGTTCCGGCCGATTCGACGCGCCGAGGTAATCACTATCGGCACAAACAACAACAGTACCCATGCAAGCTTGCCGCCAAACACAATGACAACACCGACGGTAAAGATAAGCGTGAACAGTTGCTGGAGAAACTCAGCCAGCACCGAGGACATCGCGTATTGCACGCGCTCGACATCATTAATGATCGTCGAAAGCAGCGCGCCCGTTGAATGCTTGGAAAAAAACCCTACCGAACGCCGCAGAATCGAATCGTAGAGCTCGTTGCGCAGGTCGGTAATCATCCCGAACCCGCCGTAGCTCACCAGATAAGTGCCTGCATAGTCGCAAACAGCCTTGATGATCGTTGCGCCGACGAGCGCGACGGCCACCATGGTCCAGGCGTTGTGAAATTGGGTAGGCAGGAACTGATGCAGATAGACTGGGCCATGTCCCGGCAGATGGAATAAGAGAACATCACGGCCCACGGAATCGGGATTCAACACGCGATCAAAAATGGGTCGAATCAAGATGATTCGAAAGGCATCTAACAAACCAACCGTCGCGAGCAGAACAAGGGACGCAAGAATCGACCACCAATACGGGCGCACGTAATGAACGAGTCGCAAAAGGCGACGCACATGCATGCCGGGTTTCGAGGGCTCGGAAGTCAAATGGCCAAATGGTTGCGAATCCCTATTGTAATTGCGCTTGGATCGCCATGGGATGAGGCTTTCCCATGAGAATCGCCCAAGAATGTGGCTTTCCGTAATGCCGATGATATTCCGGGAGGCGGGACGAGGGATCGATCCCCCTTCAATTCCGGAAGTCTCAATCTGTACTTTACGCGCACTGCAATCAGTGCTGGGCTAAGCATGGATTCGTCACTTCGTTCAGGATGACGAAAAAACCCATCTTTTCCACTGCCCCCTCCACACAAACGCTGCTACTATCGCGGCAATGGCGGTTAGGAAACCATCCAAGCGGGCCAAGAAGTACTTGAAGCTGCTCAAGCCGGGAGAAGAGCAGCGGTCGATGTCTACCCTGAAACTGCGGCTGCTTAAAAAACTGAAATGCACTTTGAGGTATGAGAAGCTCGCCTGGGCGGATGGCGCCCAACTTGTAGCTGGCGTCGATGAAGTCGGTCGCGGGGCACTCTTTGGTCCTGTTGTTGCGGCTGCAGTGATTCTCAAACCGGACTATCGAATTCGCGGTCTGCGCGATTCCAAGCTGCTGCTCCCGGAAGTGCGAGAGGTGCTTGCCGAACGCATTCGCGAGCATTGCATCGGCTATTCCATTGCTTCGATAAATGCCGCTCGCATCGACGAGATCAACATTTACTGGGCATCGCTCGAGGCGCTCGCGTTGGCGGTGAAAAACCTTCAGCCAGTTCCTGACCATGTGCTTGTGGACGCTCTAAAAATCGACGTCCAATGCAAACAGACAAAGATTATTCATGGCGACGCGCTAAGCTGCTCGATAGCGGCAGCATCGATCATTGCCAAAGTGGAACGTGATCGCTGGATGCGCGACTTCGACGCGCAGTATCCTCTCTACGGCCTCGCGTCCAATAAGGGCTACAGCACTCTCAGACACAAAGCCATATTGCGCGAGCATGGACCTTCTCCGCTCCACCGCCAATCGTTCGCACCGGTGTGGATGGCGCAGGCTGAACAGACTCCCGATTTATTCGCCGAGATTCAGCAGGAAGTGGAAGAGCCCGTGTTGGAGGAACTGGTATCGGAAGAGGCTATTCTGCTGGAGTCACATCAATAGGCTTGTCTCTCAGAATTCCCGCCACAAAGTACAAGTTTTGAACAACGAAGCCCTGCTTACAAAAACTCCAGATGGAACTTAGTTAAGCGCGCTCCATTCCCATCAGTCACCAGCAACACGATGCGATCCTCCGGGCGAACGTCTTCAAGTGCGAATGTAGAACGGTAGACTCGCTCATCGGAGGCCTCGCTCTCGGGGACGCCAATTATCCACGTCTTCACCGGCTCCAATTGCCTCATTTCCATTCCCCGGAAGATCTGCAAATGGAAATGCAGATCGAGCAGGAAGTCGTTCAGGCTCTTCGTGCAATCGAGTGGCATTGAGTTGGATTCAGTAAGTTTGTCACGCGTTCCCGCCGTGACACGAAATGTGATTGACTTCGGAAGTTTTCGTACGGTTTGATCGGATGCATCAAGGAGTACGACTTTGCTTTCTCGTTCCTTCAACGTCCATCCTTCAAACTCGGGAACTTCAGCCGAAGCCAATATTTGAACGGCGAGCCGCGAAGGGTACAGCAACAGCGAATCAAAACCGAGCGGCACACGAGCGTGTAAATGCCAGATTCCTCCGTCAAGCACAGCCCTGGCGTGATTCGACTGCGCGAGTAGTGGATAAACCAGTGTCGTTGAGAGAAGCAAAATAGCTCTGAGTTTCAGTTGAGAGCTCGGTTTGAACCTGGAGTATTGCATTGCATGGGTCGGCGGCAACACCGCTTCTGGTTAGACTTGGATGTCATTCACTGCATAGAGAGATGCTGACTGTAATTACGTTGTTTCGGCCGCCCTCGGGCGGCTTGCTGTTGAAATCCCTCTGCCGCTAGCTGCTGACCATCACGTGCTCGAAGATTTCAGGTTGGTGCACGCCTCACTTCAGTTGCATGCTGCAAATCCGGCGAAGGGCGGCCGGAACCACGAAGCATGTTTCATTGCAATAAGAGCAGCAGCTCCGAGCAGGAGTTTCCAATTCCAGTCGCTATCCATCTAAGCAATCAGAGGCCGCTAATGGCACGCAAAGTCAAACCCGAGGAGCCACTCCCGCCCTTTGAGCCTGAGGAACCAGTTCCGCTCGATCTCTATACGCCCACTCATGGGAATTTGCTGGCAATGATGGCAGAAAGTGCTACAGTTCCTGAGGAGAGTGAGTCCGTTATGCATGGCCAAGCCATACAGGACGATCACGCAGTAGCAGCCAGCCTCCCGGTCGAATACTCAGCGATTGAGGCAGACGGGCACATGGACCATCATCGGAAGCCAATCATCTCTGTTCACGGGAAGGACATCGATGAACACGAGCTTGACCGTCAGAATGCTGCCTGAGCACGTAGTTCTCGATAAGTTGCCGCGCTAGAGCTGAGGATTTCCCCTGCAGGGCGAGTAGAAGTTCTTAGACATCCTTGGGAATCGAGACCAGAAGGTCCGGCAGGCGAGATTCCGTAGCTCGTGACTCGGTCGGACTCCGTTCTTTTCCTTCGCGAGTGATTCCGCTCAACCACAATTCGGCCATCGTCTGAGCTACTTCTTCGATGTCATAGCTGTGATACTTTCCGCCGCCGAATAGCTCCTGGACTAGGTAGTGATGGAACACCATTCCCACAAAGCCGCGTGCTGCGAGTACGGGATCTACCCTGCGGAAATTTCCGTCTTCCATCTGCCTGCGAATGTAGCCAGCCAACAACTCGTACCACTCGCTCATGTACGTCTTGAAAAAACGCTGAGAGAGGCGATGATTCTCGAGCGCGCTGAAGAGAAGCAACCGGCTCTTAGCCGGGTCTTGCATGTTGCGATTCAAGACATATCGGGCAATAGCCGTAAAAATCTCTTGCGGCTCAACATCCGTCTGGAGTCTTTCCTCCAGCCGCTTTTTGACTTCGTCTGGAGCGCTCTTGGCGCTGAGTACTTCCCAATACAGATCGTCTTTAGTCGCGAAATGGCGAAAGACCATCGCCTCCGTAATTCCCGCTCCGTCGGCGATCTGGCGAGTGGTCACGCCGTCGAAGCCATGGCGGCCGAACAGTTCGGTAGCCACCTCGAGAATCTGCTTTCTTCGGTCTGAGGACGTCAACCGGGGCATGGGGATAGACGCTCCATTGTATGCCAGTTCGAAGCACCCCGATGCGCGATCAACATGTGGGCGCGTATAGTTTTCGATTGCTGTCAGAACTAACTTCAGAACTATTCAGGGATGAGAACAAAATGAAACGAGTCCTGCTGTTTACTCTCCTACTTGCAGTCCAAAGTCTCACGGCACAGGATTGGGCGCGAGCAAAGCTTGAGAAGTCGCCGCGCCATCGTGAGTGGGTCAGGATAAAGCACGACAACCGCTCAGTTGAGACATTCGTCGCTTATCCGGAGTCGAAGGATAAAAGTCCCGTGGTTCTCGTGATTCACGAGATCTTCGGCATGTCGGATTGGGTGCAGAACCTTGCCGACGAACTTGCCGAGGCTGGATATATAGCCGTGGCTCCCGATCTGCTCTCTGGCATAGGACCCAATGGAGGCCGTACGAGTTCCTTTTCGGATCAGAGCAAAATCACCGAAGCGGTGAGTCACCTGAATCCCGATCAGGTCACGGCGGATTTAAACGCTGCTGCCGATTATGCAAAGAAGCTGCCGGCATCGAATGGCACGCTGTTCGTTACCGGATATTGCTGGGGCGGCGGGCAAAGCTTTCGTTTTGCCACCAATCGCAACGATCTAAAGGCGGCGTTCGTTTTCTATGGACCGCCTCCTGACAAAGATGCGATGAAGCGCATCAATGCGCCGGTCTATGGCTTTTATGGCGGCAACGATTCCCGTATTGATGCCACTATCCCGCAAGCGAAAGAGAATATGGCTGCCGCGGGCAAAACCTACGTTCCCGTTACTTACGACGGAGCAGGTCACGGCTTCATGCGTGCCGGCGAGGCTCCGGACGCGAGTGAAGGCAACAAAAAGGCGCATGACGACGCCTGGGCTCGATGGAAGACTCTACTCGCGAAGTAGAAAATGATTCTCCATTTAGAGCTGAATCCCAAAAGTTTTATCTCTTGAGCAAATGAAGCCGGCGAAGGTCGCATCGACTTTCGCCGGCCAGCTCTGAGGAGGGAGAATCTAAGCTCAGTCCATATACGTCGATCTCGCCTCGTGGGTTGGCGGAGGAGACTGTGTCATGAGCGGCGCCTACGAAGACAGCGCGTCCGAGCTCAAACAAGTAGGCGTGCTCCACGTTTCGATGCCTGCGCGAACAGACACGTGCACGGGAACAAGATCAGCGATCCTAATGCGCACGTTTTTGTTAGATACCGGGCCAGCTAACATGGTGTATGTCTTCAACTCCGGCGGTGGCCACTGCTCCCTCCAACGTCATTCGGGTTCTGGCTTACTGCGCTATTTATTTCTTGTGGGGAGCGTCCTTCTTAGCCATTCGCGTCATCGTTGCTGCAGCCCCGCCGCTCCTCGCAGCCGGAGTACGCTTTCTGAGTGCGGGTCTGATTCTATTCCTGTGGGCAGTACTGCGCGGCACCCAGCTTCCGAATGCTCGTGAATGGCGCAGCGCCCTTTTCTTAGGAGTGGGGATGTTCGCTTGCAACTACGGGCCACTCTTTTGGGCGGAGCAACGTGTCGATTCGGGCATCGCGGCCATCGTGTCGGCGTTGATTCCAGTTTGGATCGCTGTATTCGAGTCAATGCGTTCTCGCTCGCGCATATCCGCGTCACTGATCATCGGCACCGCCTGCGGAGTCGCTGGTGTCGTTGCACTGAGCCTGACACCTGGAGATGTATCAGGTCCAATTGAATTGCTGCCTCTAGCCGCGCTGCTTTTTGGAACACTCGCGTGGGCGGTGGGCACAATCTGGTCGCAACGGCTGCCCCTCCCCTCATCCAAGCCCATGGCCGCGAGCATTCAGATGATCCTGGGGGGAGTAACGCTCAGTTTGGTCTCTGCTGCGGTCGGCGATCTGAACCGCTTTTCCTTACGCAGAGTCGATGGACATGTGATCTTTTCGATGCTGTACCTGGTGCTCGGCGCGTCAATCGTTGCCTTTACCGCCTACGTCTGGCTGCTAGGACACGATCAGCCGACGCGGGTGGCGAGCTATGCCTATGTAAATCCTGTAATCGCGGTGCTCCTTGGATGGTCACTTGGCGGGGAAAGGCTCCCGATTCAAGTAATTCTCGGCATGGCGCTCGTGCTCACAGGCGTGGTTGCGGTGCTGAGACAACGCCCTCTTCGTGAGACTTAATAGGCTACTGTTATCTCCAATTTGGGAAATGACTGGTTACGAAAGTGCATTGATTCCACAAATGTTGTACTTCATACTCATGGCATGAGGGCAGACCTCGCCAGCATACAGACGCGATTTGGCAAGTCAGCCGAACGGCAGGCGCCTCGATTCAAGGTTGATTTCAGCGTGCGTGTGACCACCGGATCCGCCAGCGGCTCGATTTTTCAGGGCAGGGCTCACGATCTCAGCGAACGAGGTCTCTCGATGTATGCTCCCGCTGAGTTTGAGGAAGGGCAGCAATTGCAGCTGGAATTCACACTGCCATTTTCCCGCAAAGCTCTAAAGTTGATTGGCATGGTGCGCAGCCGTTCTGGAAATCGGTATGGGATGGAACTTCGCAGCGTGCACCATGATGCCGCACAGGAGCTTTCGCGAACCTGCCGCGCCCTTTCACTCACCGCGCAATAAGTCCCAGAAAACCGTGTTCGCTGGTTGCTCGCAGAGGCTCCATTGCCTCATAATGACGTGCAATGCTTCCCCTCGACCTGAGACTCGCGCCTTCCTGCTGCTGGCGTTCCTGCGTCTCGTATTATCGATATTGGCGATTTTGATCCTGCCACAATCGTGATTTACCGAGCATAAGCTCAACAACCTGCCGTACAAACTAGTTCAATTAATCCAGCATGGCCTCCATTCTTCAGCAAATCCTTTCTCAAACGCGGGCGAGATTATCTGCGGGCGTGAGTCCCTCTCGTCTTCGCGAGCTGGAGAAAATGGCTGCCAATCATAAGCCGCGAGGCTTCCGACAGGCATTGCTGCGAGCCGACGCGAATGGCCCAGGCGTAATTGCCGAGTTAAAGAAGGCCTCGCCCTCACGTGGCTTGATTCGCGACGACTTTTCGGTGGCCGAGCTGGCTCCAGAAATGGCCGACGCAGGCGCGGCAGCGCTCTCGGTTCTGACGGAAGAGAAGCACTTTCAAGGCGCACTCCAAAACTTGCGTATCGCTTCAGAGCGCGTGAAGATTCCATGTCTGCGAAAGGATTTCATCGTCGATGAAATCCAATTACTCGAGGCGCGAGCCTACGGCGGCGACGCCGCCTTGTTGATCGTGGCGGCGCTCTCAGATTCCGAACTGCGCACGTTGTCAGCTTCGGCACTCAATTTGGAGCTGGACATTCTTTGCGAGGTGCACGATGAGCAGGAGCTACAGCGGGCGCTAGCTGCAGGCTTCGGAATAATCGGCGTCAACAATCGTGACCTTCGTACATTTCAGGTTTCGCTGGAGACCAGCGCCCGGCTCAACGCAAAAATTCCCCTCAACGCTGTGCGCGTAGCGGAAAGCGGGATTCACACTGGTGCGGAAGTTGCACGCCTGCGCGGGATGGGATATCACGCATTTCTCATCGGCGAATCTCTCATGCGCCAGCCAAGTCCGGGTGACGCATTGCGCAAGTTGCGCGCCGAGGCGGCGCAATTCGCCGGGAAGCACGAGGTCGCAAAGCAGTGACCTGGATCAAGATCTGCGGAACGACCAATGGGCGAGACGCCGATATCGCAATTCGCGCCGGCGCGAACGCGTTGGGCTTTGTAATGGCCCAAAGCCCGCGTCAGGTGACCGATACCGACGCGTATTCAATCGGAACGATTGTTCCGAAGGGCATAGAAACCGTTGGAGTGTTCGTGAATGAGCACATCGAGACCGTTGTGAAGACCGCACGTTTCTGCAAATTTTCAGCCGTGCAACTCCATGGAGAGGAAGACGCTGGTTACGTTGCTGAAATCAGAAAGGATTTACCGGGCATAAAGATCGTGAAGGTAATCCACGCAGATGGATTCACTAAGCTACGCAACCATAAGCCTGACTTCTGGCTAATTGACAGCGCGCGCGGCTCACAGCGCGGAGGTACCGGGAAGACGTTCGCGTGGCGCGAAGCCCAGCCTATGATCAAGCAATTGCGCGAGCCAGTCATCGTCGCTGGCGGTCTTAATGCCGAAAACGTCCGAGACGCGCTAGACATTCTTCAGCCATGGGGAGTTGATGTTCTAACAGGAGTCGAGTCTTATCCAGGCCGCAAGCACCCGGGACTGGTTACACAGTTTATCGATGCCGTGCGCCAGTTCGACGCTGCTACAGCAAAAGTCCTGCAGAAGGAACGAAGGCGATGAGAGAAGTGCAAATAGAACCTTTCGGCACACTCGCGCGAGCCGGTCAATTTGGTCCTTACGGCGGACGCTATGTTCCAGAAACGCTGATGGCCGCGCTCGAAGAACTCGGCATCGCTCAGGACACCGTACCCGTCACGTACATGAACTCGGCTGCCGCACTGAAGGCGTTCGTTGGCGAGCACGGCGGCGCTGTCTGCAC
>Ga0209155_1001314_pt1 | contig 11844 bp, 10 predicted proteins | sample GraSoiAngelo_122_FD_185879 | JGI IMG/M metagenome (GOLD analysis project Ga0209155, IMG submission 185879) | Grasslands soil microbial communities from the Angelo Coastal Reserve, California, USA - 14_0927_02_20cm (SPAdes) (version 2) | ecosystem: Environmental > Terrestrial > Soil > Grasslands ...
GCTGTTCGCGGTTTGGCCCTGGTGCGCGAATGTTCGGTACGTCAGGTACACGGCGCCGTCGGGACCAACCGCCAGGTCCGCAAAGGATTCCTCGCCCAGGCCGGGCGAGATCCGAACCGGCGGTGAGAAGGTCGCACCGTGATCCGTCGAGCGGGAGAACAGCACGACGTTGTTTGCCGCACGGCCCGAATAGCGAGACCAGGCGAGGTAAATATTCCCCGAGTTCGACCCGTTGGTCTGGTCGACCGCAAGGTTGATCTTGTCCTGGAACAGCCCTGACGAAAATTGGCCGGCAGGCGAGCCCTGTGCGACCAGGACCGTCCGCAGGTAATGTCCGCCGTCCTGGTCGTAGGTCGTCACATAGGTGGAACCGTTCACCGGCTTTGCCCTGTTGAAGCAGATGAAGCCGTAGAACAGCCGCCCGCTCCGATCGAAGGATTGGGTCGGATCACCGGCCGCCCCGCACTGTCCATGCGCCGGCGAGGCGAGGCCCGCCGCCGAGCCGTCATCCGGATAACCGGGCACCAGACTGTCGTTCCAGCTGGCGCCGCCAGTCGTCGACCGGTAATAGCCGGCCCAGACATCGCCGTTGACCGTAGCTGCGCAGTAGTCGTTCGAGCCGGCCACAACGACGTTCGTGTTGTGCGGATCGACCGCAACGGTGGGCTCGTTCTGGGCCCGTTTGTTGATGCTGCAGTCCATCATCGTGGCATCCGTACCGCCGTCGTAACGCGTGTAGCTTCCCGCCTGGGAGTCCCGCGTCACCCGGCTGTTTGTGCCATTGGCTACGGCCGCCGCCGGTATCAGGCCGATCAGGCAGGCGACCACGGCGACCCCAGACCTAAGGAAACGTACGCTCATCTTCCAAACCCTCCTATCCCTCTTTACAGCTGGTAAGCGCGCTTTTACAGGATACGTCAACCCGGGAACTTCGCCGAACATTGAGGCATGAGCCGCCTCAAACCGACAGACCTGCTCGACCGGACCTTCGAGGTCGGCATCACCCTCAAGGGTCTCGACGGCGTTCTGGAAGTCGTCGGAGGCATGCTCCTCCTTGTCGTGAGCCCGGTCAGGATCAACCAGCTGGTCCGGAGCCTGACGCAGCACGAGCTCTCACAGGATCCGCACGACTTCATTGCCACCCACCTCCTCAACGCCGCGAATGGATTAACCGGATCGTCGGTGCGGTTCGGCGCCATCTACCTGCTCTTGCATGGCGTCGTCAAGATCGTGCTGGTGGCGGCGTTGCTGCGCGACCAGCTCTGGGCCTATCCGTGGATGATTGTCTTTCTCGGTATCTTCATCGCCTATCAGGCCTACCGGATGACGTTTGCGCCGTCGGTGGGGCTGGTCGCGCTTACGGTCTTCGATGTCTTCGTAGCCTGGCTCACCTATCGCGAGTACCGCAAACAGGAGTCCCACCCCGCAGTCCCTCCCCCGCTTGCGGGGGAGGGTCAGGGTGGGGGCGCTTAGCAGGCCTGTCCGACGACGTAGTTCGCTCCGTAGCCGGAGTCGGGCGCTCGGTCGGCGGCCGACGTGTAGTACACGCCGGTGCCCAGCACCGTGAACGACCCGCGGGTATCGGCAAAGGGGCTCGTCAAGGTTGCGCCGTTCGCCGGGCTGCCGACATCCGCCCGCGGCACCGTGAAGACGATGGTGCCGTTGGGGCCCGGGTTGAAGGAGCCGGTGATCGCGTTCGTGGGGTTGAAGTTGCCACCGCTGAAGGTTCCGTCGCTGTATGTCACCACCGGCCCATTGCTGGTCGCCTGCGCGTAGTACGTGGTGCCGCCGAAGGACCAGTAAACAGTCCAGAAGGCCGAGACCAGGTTGACCGGCGGCGGAGGCGCCACCAGGTCCTTGATGGTCATGGTGACCTGCAAGTCTGAACTGCTCGGCGTGCCGAAGAACGCGTTCACCACATCGAGGTTGTCGATGTTGCTACCGTCGCCACCCGGATAGTTGTTCGGGGCGTCGCCGACGTAATCGACCACCTGTGGCCCGGGGCAGGTCGTGCCCTGGGGCGGCGGCGGCACAGGCGCCGGCGCCACGCAATCATTGACCAGCGCGGAACCCGTGGTGGCGCTGGTTCCGGTGCATTGCCGGGTGAAGTAGACGACGGCGGTGCCGGGCGCTGCATGATCGTCCGCGAAGGTGACGTCGGCGGCGCCGTTGGTGGGATCGATCGACACCTGGAAGAAGTCGAGCAGCGTCCGGTCTCGTGGCGGATTGCTCAGGTTGCAGCCGAGCCCGTCGATGCAGAGCGGGCCGTGGTGAATGACGTGGTCGCTGGCTTTCGAGACCGTGAAGCTGCGGCCCGCGTTTGTGGACTGGGCGAAGTAGGCGTTCCAGACATTGTTCGGATCGTCCTGCGGGTTCGGTTGCGCGCCTGCGCCACCCGACGCCCCGAAGAACACCACATCGACGATGCCGGCAGCGCCCGCTTGCGCCCAGGGCATCAGCGCCGTGTTGACGCCCGAAGGATTGGCGATCTTCGAGGGCGCTTTGCTCGGCCGCCAGCCGGTCCCGGTGGCATCGCTCTTGTAATCGATGTGGTTGCCATCGGACCAGAAGGCGTAGACGCGGCCGCCGCCATCGACTGCCGTCACCGGAAAGATCCGGTCGTACCGGGCGCCCAGCGGCCCGTGGTAGATCTCGTAGTTGCGCCAGGAGATCACCGGCGGCGCCGTATCGGCGGTCACCGTGCCAACCGCCTCGTAGACGCGGTTGTAATTGGCGGTTCCCGCCAGCGCCTGGTTGGTGTTATCGGTCGGGCTGTCCGGCGTCTCGAAAATCGAGTACAGCGTGAGCCCGCTGGCCGTCCGTCGGGCCACGATATTGCCGAGCTCATTGCCATCGCCAACAAAGCCCGCGCCCGAACCCTGCCACTGCCCGGGCGGGACGTCGCTGTTGTTGATGATGGGCGCGTTCTGCACATAGCTGAAGCCGCCGTCGATCGAGACCCCGAGCTGGATGTCCTGGGGGCCGCCGACGTCGTGGTAGGTCATGAAAATGTCGGCGAAGCCCAGCGTGTTGAGCCGCGGATCCGCCGCCATCCACATCCGGTCATCGCCGCCCACCTGTTGCGAGTACACGTTCGGCGGCCCGAAGCTGTTGCCGCCGTCGTCGGACTTCCCGGTGGTGATATTGGCGAGCGACAGGCTCGAGTAGGCGAGGTCGTCGTCGGTCGGCGCGGGCGAGATGGTGGCCGACGTCTCCTGCGGCCCGATCGCCCAGTCGCAGTCGCCGCCACCCGCGGTGTGGTCGGGCTGGCCGATGTAGGTGGCGCTCGATCCGTCATGGGTCACGCGCCAGGCCTTGCAGCCCGCCGGCACCCCGGTTGGTCCGATCACGAACGAGCGTCCGAAGCGATCGGTCCGGATGCTGGGCTCCGCCGTGTTGGTGCTCCCCTGGAGGAGCAGATTGGGGTTGAATGTCGACGCGCTGGTGGGTTTGGCCGCCTTGGCCGGCTTGGTTGAGTTGGCCGCCGCGGCCGCCGGGCCGAGCAGCGTCAGCGGCAGCAGGCCGAGGGCCGTGACCGCCACGACCCCAACGATTCGCCGGATGACGCTGATCCTCAAAGCCCCCTCCTACTTAGCGCGGAAGTTGTAGCAGCAGACACCGTCGATCTCGAGCGGCACGTTGTCGGCTTCCGCCTGGGCGTTCGTCAGCGCGCCCTGCTGATGCGCCGAGGCGAAGGCATAACCGCCCACCTCTTCCAGCAGATTCGATCCGGTCGGACTGCCAACGTCGGCTACCTTGACGGTGATCGTCACCGTGCACGGATTCGATGCCGACGGCGAGGCCGGGCAACTCACGCTGCCGGTCTCGGCCGAACCGCCAAAAGCGGGCTCCGGATAGGTGATGACGTGCGGGAAGCAGGCGGAGACGGAACAGAGGTCGACGCTCTGCGCCTTGCCGGCGAAGAAGGTGGGCTGGTTGAGGGCCGTGTTCTCCATCGCGGCGTAGTAGATGGTGTTGCCCATCTGCCAGCGAGTGACGTACTGCACAAAGGCGGCACCCGGAACCCGGGCGATGGTCAATGCTGGGTTGGTCAGATCGGCCACCTTCGCCGTGATGGTGAGTGTCCGGCTCGACAGGCTCAGCTGACTGGACAGAATGTCCATTCCGGGAACATTCAGGCCGCCGATCACCGGATAGAGCGCGTCACCGCTCACGTCGCTCAGGCCCGTTAACGGCGAGTTCGACGGACCCGAGATATTGGTGCCGAAGAGGCCCGGCCCGGCCGATTGCTGCGCGATCGTGATCACGCCGGCGCCGGCATGATCGACCAGCTGCTGATTGTCGGGCGTGAACCCGGGCTGAACCAGCCCGTTGGAGGTGTCGTCATACACGATCTCGGCGGCTCCGCGGGCATCGATGGTGATGTCGAAGAAGTCCGCCAGGTTGCGGTTTCCCTGCGACTCGATGCATCCCGTTCCCTGCAGGCAGATGTCGTTGTAGTGCATCGGATGCGGAGTGACCTTGACGAGGCGCGTGGACGGCGCCGCCCCGGTCAGCCCACCGGTCGCGTTGGTCGGGTAGACCACCTGGGACATGAAGACGTTCCACTTCTGGCCCGACTGGCTGCTCGGATCCACGCTCTTGTCCGATCCGTACCAGACCGCATCGGCGCGTCCCGGTCCCCCCGCCTTGATCCAGGGAAAGACGTTGACTGCATCGCCGGTTCCCGTCGACGCGTCGCTGACCTGTACCGGTGGCGTCCATGTCGACCAGCCGCTGGAGGCGCTCGCGCCGCTGACAAAGACTTGCCGTTTTGTCCAATCGCTGGCGCTGATGCACCAGACGACATGCAGGTTGCGGGCCGAGTCCATCGAGAGCACCGAAAATAGGGTGTCCGGCGAACCGGTGGGCGTGTCGGCGATCTTGATCAGCTTGGTCAGGTCCTGGCCGCTGCCGGTCGCGTCCAGGAAATGGAGCGTGCCGGTCGCGTCGGGTGTGCCGATGTTGAGGTAGATGCCGTTGGAGGTGCAGCCGTTGCTGGTTTTGCAACCCGCCGCCTGGAACACCTTGCCCGTGACCTGGTCGATCGCCGGATAGCCGTCCGGGCCAAACGGCGAGTACACCGCGCCGGTGCCGGGCGGCACTTCGTCGCCCGTGGCGTTGACGTAGTTGAGCCCATCCAGGCTCATGATCCACTGGGTCCCGCCGTTCGGACCCGGACCGACGATGTTGTTGTATGCCTGGTAGATCAGAGGGGTCGGGCCGGCGTATGCCGATTGGTGCGGCGTGCCTGGTGCCGGGTCGTAGACGGCCAGCCACGGGCGATCAGCACCTGGCACACCGGCGCAGCCGGCCGGGTACACGCTCTGATTGACCGTGGCCCCGCCGTCCGTTGTCGTGGCGGTGCGATTGCAGGTCAGCGCGTACAGGTCGGTGAAGTATTGTTTGCCGCTGCGGTCGAAGTTGATATCCGTATCACCGCCACCCGGAGGGTCGATCAAGCCGGCAAGCGCGCTGGGCGGCGGCCCGGGCGAAATCACGCGGAAGGTCTGGCCCTTGTCGACCGATCCGAACCAGGTGCTCCGCTGGGTCCCGGTGCCGGTCGGCCCGCTGACGAAGACGCGGCCCTGCGGATCGATGCCGATGTCCGGCTCGCCGTTGGTGTGGATCGGATCGACGACCGTCGGTGTCGAAAAGGCGATGCCTGGCGCGGCCACAGCCGGCAGGCCGGATATCGATGCACCGGCTGCAACGACCAACGCAGAGCCGACGGCCAGCGCAAACTTCGGACGGACCATCCCGTGCCTCCTTGCTTCCCCCAACAAAGGGCCTGCTGACTTCGTGATACCGAGAGTAGCACACAAGATGTATCGCTCCCCTCACCCCTCCGCCCGCCGTTCACAGGCCCTTCACAAGTGTTGGGAATGATGAACACAGACAACAAAAGGAGGTTCAAAATGAATCGGCGCTTTGCATGGATCTGGGGGCTGGCGACGGTCGCGATCGCCTCGATCGTGGGTCTGGTCGCGTATCACGCCGGCCAGACGGCCCAGATCGTCACGACGACTGGCGGCGACGGCAGGGTGATCTACCCGGGCTATTACGGCTTTGGATTCGGATTCTTCCCGCTCTTCGGCCTGTTCTGGCTGTTCCTGATCGGGTTCTTCCTGTTCCGCTTCATCTTCTGGCGCCCATGGCGCGGCGGATACGGCGGCGGCTACTGGCATCAGCACCCGCACGACCCGGGGACGCCGAGCACGCCCGCTTCCCCGCAGGGTGGACAGTCCGACCAAACGGCGACGGTCTAACGGAGACCTCCCGCTCCAATACCCCTCCCCCCTCGCCAATTTCCCTCCCCCGCTCGCGGGGGAGGGTTAGGGTAGGGGCATGAGCGGCGACATCATCTGGCTGATCCTCCTCGCGGGCGGCATCGGCTTCCTTCTCTGGTGGGGCAGCCGGCTACCGCCGACGCGGCCGCGACCCGGAAGCCGGCACCGCGGTGAGACCTTGATGTCCGTGCATCAGCGATTCAAGCGCCGGCGCCGCTAGACGATGTAGTCGTAAAGCAGGTCCTCGCTCCCGAGCGGTCTGAAGTTGAGCGGGATCTGCTCCATCCGCCGCAGCAGCGGCTCGAGATCGGCTTTGTCTTTCAGCTCGATGCCGACCAGCGCGGCGCCGCGTTCCTTGTTCGTCTTCTTGATGTACTCGAAGCGCACGATGTCGTCGGTCGGTCCGAGCGCGTCGTCGACGAACTGACGCAACTGGCCGGGTTTCTGCGCGAACTCGATGATGAAGTAGTGCTTGCGGCCCTGGTAGACGAGGCTGCGCTCCATGATCTCGGGATAACGGAGGATGTCGTTGTTGCCACCGCTCAGGACGCAGACGACGGTCTTGCCGCGGATTTCCTCGGCCACGTCATCGAGCGCCGACAGGGCGAGCGCCCCGGCCGGCTCGGTGATGATGCCCTCGTTCTGGTAGAGCTCGATCATCGTGGTGCAGACCTTCCCTTCGGGGATGACCACCACGCGGTCGACATACTTCCGGCAGAGATCGAAGGTGAGGCGGCCAACCGTGCGCACGGCGGCTCCGTCGACAAAGGTATGGATCTCGGGAAGGCTGACGACGCGCCCCTGCTTCAGGGATTCGTACATCGACGGCGAGCCGGCCGGCTCGGCCCCGATCACCGCAACCGACGAATTCCGCTCCTTTATATAGGATGCGACTCCCGACGCCAGGCCCCCGCCGCCGATCGGCAGGATGACGGCGCCCACCTCTCCCCCGGTCGCCTCGTAGATCTCCTTGCCTACGGTTCCCTGTCCGGCAATGGTCTGAATGTCATCGAAGGGATGGACGAAGATCCCGTGGGTTTGCTGGCAATATTCTTCGGCCGTCTGGCTGGCCTCGTCGTAGGATTCGCCCGCCAGCCGGATCTCCACGCACTCGCCGCCGAAGTGCGCCACCCGTTCGATCTTCTGGGTCGGGGTGATCCTGGGCATGACGATCGTGCCCCCGATTCCCAGGTGGGCGCAGGCGAACGCGACCCCCTGGGCGTGGTTGCCGGCGCTGGCGCAGACGATCGGCCGCTTGCGGTCTTCCGGCGGCAGCGAGGCGATCTTGTTGTAGGCGCCGCGGATCTTGAACGATCGAACCGCCTGCATATCCTCGCGCTTGATCAGGATGTTCGCCTCGTAGCGCTCCGATAGCCGCGACGACGGTTGCAGGGGCGTCTTCGACACGATGCCCTGCAATCGGTGCTCGGCCTCGTCGACCGCGCGCGTCATCTCCATGGCGTCACCGAATAGTAGCTTTAGCGCCGATGTCGTTGTTTCCCGCGAGCCCCGTGCTCCGTATTGGTCTGTACATGTTGCTGGGCGCTTTGAGCGCGATCGGATTGCTCATCGCCTTCGCCGGGGCCGTCGCCTATCTCGTCATCGTCATCTATCCGCTGCTGGCGATCTGGCTTGCCTTCGGGTTGTTCGTTGCCGTCTCTGCGGGCACAGGTCGCGCGGCTCGAGCCTACGTGTACGGCAATCTCGGGGTGCTCGCAGCCACCGTCATCGTCTTCATCGTGGGAATCGTTGTCACGACCGCGTCCTACCCGAGACCGTCGGACCCACCGCGGGCGGCCGCCTTCCTGTATCCCACGCTTGCCGTCATCGGCCTTGCCCTCGGATTCGCTCGAGGTTGGTGGGGTCCAGTGCGGCATTCAGCCCGATCGCGGTCTGACCGACGCTGAAGCATCTGGCTTCGATTCCTGCGCCGCGTTACCAGGACGTTACCGACCTGGCAAGAGATCGCCGCGGAGGGCTTAGCGAATCAGGCCCAAGCCGTGGCCAACCTGCGGCAACGCGTGAAATCTCTCCGACGGACGATGCGGGCGGCCGCTCACAGACATATAGTCGATGCACTCGGGAACCCCACCCACCCAGAGGGGGAGGGAAATGTGAAGGGTCTCGAGCTGAATTCATTCCGGTAGGAGGAATCGATGAGCAAGCGCGAGAAGCGGCAAGGCGATCAGGGCGGGCAACCGCAACCCCAGCAGTGGCCTGGGAAACAGGGTGGCCAGCCCGGCCAGCAGTGGCCCGGCAAGCCGGGCAACCAGCCCGAGCCGAAGCCAACCACGTGGCCGACGCAGCCTGGACAGAACCGCTAACGACTGACGTTCGATAGAAACCGGCGCCCCGTCACTATTGATGGGGCGCCGCTGTATTTCTGGGGCCTCCGACTGGGATCAGCCGATCAGTGGCAGGCGCGGGTCAGGATGCGGACCGCGGCCCGATGCCGCGCGAACCCAGGCGAGATCATTACCCTTGAGGTCGTCGGGCCGGCCCGCCACCGTCCGCCGCGCGAGGAGATCGTCGAGGATGGCGGCCGTCATCGCAACGCCGGCCGGCGTGGCCATGCTTTCTCGGCCGAGCGCGTCGGTCAGGTCCATTCCGTGGACCACCGCCTCCACCACCCGGCTGGAGATGAACTCGTCGGCCCGCATCAGGGCGTAGTAGCCGGGACCAACATGGTCGGGCGCCGTCTTCTTGGCCTCTTCAATCGTCTTGCTGAAGGTCTCGTGGAGAACCCCGGGCATATCCCTGGCCGTCTTCCCCTCCACCATCTTGTAGGCGTAGTCGTAAACGACCGGCGCAACCTCCGACCGCGGGAAGATGAAGAAACTGACCCGGTCGCGGCCCGGCTGGCCGTCCTTGCGCTCGGCCATCAGCATCCGGGCCAGGCCGATCGAAATGTCGAAGTGGCCGGCGAGCTCGAAAACCGTCCAGTGTTTCAGGGTCGGGTCGAGCGGAACGAGCTTCGTGCTCATCAACCATTCTTCTTCGCTCAGACCTCGGAAGACGTCATCGAGCTGGCGCAGCTCCGCGTCCAGCATCTCGATTGCCTGTTGGTACGAATCGGCGATTGCCGCGCCATTCTTGGTCGGGGTCAGCATCGTTGTCATGTGTTCCCTCCTCTTCACCAGGTCATGAAGTGCCAGCCGCCGTCAACCGCGAGATCGACGCCGTTCACCGCCGGGTTGGTCAGCAGAAAAACCGCCGCATCGACGATGTCGCGCATCGTCGCCAGCCGGCCCGCCGGCGTCTTGGCCCGGATGCCTTCCAGGACCTGGGCAGGCTTCGCGCTCCAGTATGGACTGTCCCCGACGATCCCCGGATGGATGGCGTTGACCCGGATCGGCGCCAGCTCCATTACCAGAGTTCGGACCAGACCCTGGACGCCGGCGTTGACTGTGGTCACCACCGTCGACCCGCCGTAGGGTTTGTCCTTGGCCCCACCGCCAAAAATGAGGATGGAGCTATCCGTTCCCAGGCTGGGGTGGAGGGCGTGGACCACCTCGGTGTAGCCGACCAGCTTGAGGGTCACCAGCCGCAGCGCTCGGCCGACGTCGTAGTCGCGGATCTTGTTCTCATCGCGTTCGATCGCCGCCAGCACCAGGTGATGCAGCGGACCGACGTCCTTGAGGGCCGGCGCGATCTTCGCCGGCTCCGCCAGGTCGAAGCCCAGGCCGCGGGTTCCATGGCCGATCTCGCGGGCCGCCGAGGCGGCGCGCTGCGGATCGCGGCCGGTGACAACGACCTCGCCGTCCTTGCCGGCAAAGTGTTTTGCCAGCTCGAGGCCGAGCCCATGCGTTCCGCCGACGATCAGAACGGTGCCGCCCGGCATCAGGCCTTGGTCCGGATGTGCTCGCCAAGGTAATCCCAGTCGCGGGCGAACCGGTACGAGTGCCGCGCCGGCGGCTGCGGCGCCCGAGGAAGCCACCGCCGCGTGGATGCTGACGACGTATGGGCGCGCCGACGCCGAGGCGCGCGCGCGGGCCGCGCTCGAGTTCTACGACGCGAAGTCGGCCGAAGGCCGATACTGGCGTCGGGTACTCGGTCTCATCGTCACCGCACGCTGAATCGCGCTCGATCCCGCTGGCGCAATCGAGGACAATAGGCCGCATGGAAGAGTCCGCGCGCAGTGCGGAGACTGTGCAGGCGCTGCTCGAGCGCGGCGACCGCCGGCGCCTCGTCGATCTGCTGACGGCCGCGCATCCGGCCGACGTGGCGGCGCTGCTGCGCGAGCTGCCGCTCGAAGCGCAGGTGACGGTCTTCCGCTTGCTGTCGGCCCAGCGCGCGGGCGAGGTGCTCTCCGAGCTCGACGATCAGACGCTGCTGCAGCTCGTCCAGGCGCTCGACCAGCTCGAGGTCTCGCGCATCCTCGACGAGATGCCGCCGGACCATGCGGCGGAGGTCGTCGAGGAACTGCCGCCCGCGCAGGCCGAGAGCCTCCTCGAGATGATGAAGGAGGAGCAGTCCGAGGACGTTCAGGAGCTGCTCGAATATGCCGAGGACACGGCGGGGCGGCTCATGTCGCCCAACACGGTGGCCGTACCGGAATCGGCGACGGTGGCCGAGGCGATCGAGCAGATTCGCAAGTCGGCGCCCGAGGGCCGCGGCTTCGAGCTCTATGTCATGGACGACCATCGCCATCTGGTCGGCGTCGTGCCGTTGCGCAGACTGCTCACCGCCGCGCCCACGACACCCATGTGGGCGATCCGCGACGCGAGCGTGGTGAGTGTCTCGCCGGAGACGGACCAGGAAGAGGTGGCGCGGCTGGTCGCCAAGTACGACCTCGTCGCCGTGCCGGTCGTGGATCGCGAGCGACGCCTGCTCGGCACGATCAGCGTCGAGGACGTCATCGACGTGCTCGGCGAGGAGGCCTCCGAGGACATCTTCCGGCTCGCGGGCTCCGATGCCTCCGAGCTCGAGCGCCGCTCGCCGCGCGAGATCGCGCTGATGCGGCTGCCGTGGATTCTCACCACGCTGCTCATCGAGCTCTGCGCGGGCATCGTCATCCACTACTACGACGCGACGCTGAGCCGCGTGATCCTGCTCGCCTCGTTCATGCCGGTCATTCAGGCGATCTCCGGCAATACCGGACTGCAGTCGGTGACGATGGTCGTGCGCGGTCTCGCCACCGGCCACGTGCAGCTCGCGCGGTGGTGGGAGCCGCTGCTGCGCCAGATCCAGACGACGTCGATCATCGGCGCCGTGTGCGGGCTCGTCGTCGGCGTGCTCGGCGCGGTGTGGCACGGCACGCTGTCCTTCGGCCTCGTCGTGGCCGTGTCGATGTTCATCTCCGTGAACCTCTCGGGCGCGGCGGGCACCGCCATTCCGATGGTCTCCAAGAGCCTCGGCTTCGATCCCGCGCTCACGGCCGGGCCGTTCGAGACGGCACTGCAGGACGTGCTCGGCGTCACGATCTTCCTCGGCCTCGCCACCGCGCTGCTTCGCTTCCTCGCGTGAGCGCCTGACCGCCGCGTGGCCGAGCCCTTGTCCATCGCGCGTGTGGTGCGCGCCTTCGCGCTCACCGGCATCCTGTCGATCGGCGGCG
>Ga0209155_1001315_pt1 | contig 11843 bp, 10 predicted proteins | sample GraSoiAngelo_122_FD_185879 | JGI IMG/M metagenome (GOLD analysis project Ga0209155, IMG submission 185879) | Grasslands soil microbial communities from the Angelo Coastal Reserve, California, USA - 14_0927_02_20cm (SPAdes) (version 2) | ecosystem: Environmental > Terrestrial > Soil > Grasslands ...
CTGCCCCCTCAGGCGGCGCGGCTGCCGGCCGGCTTTACCAAAGGAACGCTATGGTTCGACTACGTCCTGCCCCTCGGCGGTTAATGTTCGGGTGTGCCTGATCCGCTCCAGGATCGAGAAGCGCTCAAAGTGCCCCAGGCGCCGATTGGTGAATACGCCCTCCTCGGTGATACGCGTAGCGCGGCACTCGTGTCACGCAACGGCTCGGTCGACTGGCTTTGCCTGCCGCGTTTCGACGCTGATCCGGTCTTTGGCTACCTGACCGACGCCGATCATGGTGGCCACTTCGAGGTCGCCATCGAAGGGAAGGTCGAGTCCCGTTCCTACCGCTTCGAATCAGCCGTCCTTGAAACGCGATGGCGAGGACCGACGGGAACGGCAACGGTGATCGACGCGATGCCCGTGAATGTCAAGGGATTCCGTCCTCAGCTCGCCGTCGTTCGCCATGTCAGGTGCACCTCAGGCGAAGTCGACCTACGGATCCTCTTCGATCCTCGGTTGGGATTGCCAGGTCGACGACCGCGCTGCAGTCGACGAGGACTGGATCTCGTCTGCGAGTGGGGATCGCTCGCCTTTGTGCTGCAGTGCTTTGGCGGGGCGACTCCTGAGCCAGGCGTGCTGCGCTCAATAAGGTTGACCCAGGGCGCTGAGTTCACTGTAGTCGCCTCGCTGGCCGATCGGTCGCCAGCAGTCCTCTTGACCCCAACTGACGCCCTCGTGTTGATCCAAGAAACCGAACGAGACTGGCGTCGCTGGGTGGCTGAGGTCGAATACTCGGGCCCTTTCCGGCAGGCCGTTATCCGCAGCCTAATCACCCTCAGGCTGCTTACCTATTCGCCGTCGGGGGCACCGGTAGCGGCACCTACGACGTCGTTGCCCGAGAGGATGGGCGGCGATCTCAACTGGGATTACCGCTACGCCTGGCCCCGCGACGCCGGCATCGGCTCGGGCGCCTTCATGGCGGCGGGGCGGGTCGAAGAAGCGCAGGCGTTTCTGCGCTGGCTCGAGATCGCGAGTCGGCTGACGCTTCCGCGAATGAACGTGCTTTACACGCTGGACGGCACGCCCGGGCATCGCGAGCGCGAGATCAAGGGTATTTCCGGCTACGGTGGCAGCCTTCCGGTACGTGCGGCCAATGCGGCCGCAAATCAACATCAGCTCGACGTCTACGGCTGGGTGGTCGATGCCGGCTGGCATCTCGCCAGTCTCGGCTTCGAGCTGGACGGACCCAGCTGGCGAATGATCCGAGCGCTGGCCGACTTCGTCGCACGGTGCTGGCGAGATCCCGACGCTGGAATCTGGGAAGAACGAGGAGATCCACAGCAGCATGTTTCGTCCAAGCTGCTCGCGTTCGTCGCCCTCGACCGCGCGGCGCGAATCGCGCTGCGACGCAAGACGGATCTTCGGCGAGCCGAGGTCTGGACGCGGGAGCGTGACTCGCTCCGATCCCAAGTCCGTGAGCGCGGATGGAATCAGATGCTCAACTCCTACAGCTCGATCTACGGATCGAACAGGCTGGACGCCGCACTCCTTCTGATCGCCATGTCCGAGCTCGAAGGGGACCGATTCGAGCGCGTCGAGGCTACCGTTAATGCCGTCCGCCAGCGACTGGGCGCGGGCGGCGTCCTGTTGTATCGCAACCTGCCGGACGGGCATCAATCGCCGAATGAGGGGGCCTTCCTCGCGTGCACCTTCTGGTTGATCGACGCCCTCGCTCGATGTGGACATGTCGAGGAGGCCGAGCCGCTGATGGGCGAGGCGATTCGCCTTGGCGGCGAATTGGGGCTGCTCGGCGAAGAGGTGGACCCTTCGACCGGAGGGATGCTCGGTAACTTTCCGCAGGCGCTGAGTCACTCGACGCTGGTGGCGGCAGCGCTTTCGGTCGAAGTCGCTAAGGCTTCAAAAACCCGCCGAGAATCGCCCCGTACACCGCATGAGCCACCAGGGTGACCGCGACCGTTCGTCGTCCGTAGTTCTGGGCGAAGAGTGCGGGTGGTTCGAGGACGGCGAACTTCAGCCCGGTACGCTCGGACGCCATTCGGGGATGAATCGCAGGAAGCGCCGGAATGATCAACGTCAGCGCCAGCAGGCCGTGAACAAGTCCGAAGGCCGCGCCCAGTAGCCAGCCCGATCGCCCGATGAGCGCAAACGCTGAGGCGTAGACGAGTGCGAAGACCTGGCCGTTGATGAAATGGAGCAGGATCCCTGGAAATCGGGAGCGGTCGAGGTCAGCCGTGAAGAGCGTGCCCAGCATCGTCGGGAGATCCATCCGGGTCTGGTGGGCAAGCTGGGCGCCCACCAGGATCGCCGTCAGCACCGCGGTCGCAACGAATCCGAATGTCAGCCAGCCAAGCCAATCCATCTAGAGATCATTCCGAACGCGGGTCATCGACGCCGAGCCAGCTTGGTCGCGGCGACCACCGCCAGGAGTCCCACCCCGAGCCAGGCGCGGTTGGCACTTGCCTTGAACTGCAGACTCACGCTCTTGGCGCGATCGTCGAATCGCCCATGAGCCCCCAGGTCCTGATTGTTATCGACGGGCCCAAAGAGGTTATTTGGCCGGTTTGGATCGTCCGGCTGCTCCGTAAGCTGCGCCCGATATCCGTGGGTGGCGAGGTACCGGTCGAGGGCTCCCGGTGCGAGGTTGTTCATGATCAGCGTGCCGACGGTCGAACTTCCGACCCAGACCTCGCGACGATTCTGGCGGGCGGCCCATACGATCGCTTCAGCGGCGACCTCCGGTTGGTAGATCGGTGGGACCGGCTGCGGTTGCTTCGGCAGGCGCGACTTGACCCAGCCGAACTGTGGCGTGTTCAAGGCCGGCAGCTGCACCATCGTGATGCGCACCCCGCTGCGATCGTGGAGCAGCTCGCAACGAACGGATTCCGTGAATCCCTGAATCGCATGTTTGGCTCCGCAGTAGGCGGACTGCAAGGGAATGCCGCGATAGGCAAGCGCCGAGCCGACCTGGACAATCACGCCGCGGTTGCGCGGCAACATGTGCTTGAGGGCGCTGAGCGTTCCGTAGACCACACCCAGATAGGTCACTTCGGTCACGCGTCGGAATTCCGCCGCCTCCATCTCTTTGAAAGGAGAGAACACCGAAACCATCGCATTGTTGACCCAGATATCGATTGGGCCAAGTTCATCCTCCACTTTGGCAGCGGCGGCTTCGACCTGCCCCGCATCAGCAACATCGGTCGGGACCGCAACCGCTCGCCCGCCCGCATGCCTTACTTCCGTCGCCGCTGCTTGCAGTCCTGCCGCACCCCGTGCCAGCAGCCCGACCGACGCACCCCGCCTGGCAAAAGCGCGGACGACCGCCCGACCAACGCCGGCAGACGCGCCCGTCACCACCACGACCTGGGGCGGCTCCATTCGGGGAGGTCGAGAAGGTCGAGACCGGTCGCCGGATCTCGCTTGCGTGCTTGCCGTGCCGCGGCTTTCGCTGGCCGAGATCACCCGAGGGGGCGCTCGGCGCGTGAGCGTCGGAGGCAGCCTCACCTGGGTCGCGCTCAAGGCGATGGTTGATGCGGCGGAATCGATGCGGGATTCGGGCGACTTAACGCCACTAGCGGCCCAACTCCCGCTCGATGACTGGCTGGGCAACACCTAAGATCGGCGACCGACCGCATCTCACGCGTAAACCTGAATGGGCTCGCGTCGTTTCGCACTGCTCACTCGCCCGGCGGCGCGGAGGACGGTTAGGGCTTGCCCGGTCAGCACGTCGGCCGCGTCGCTCCAATCCAGGACGTCGACATTCGAATCACCGCGTCGAAGCCAGTAGCGCCGGCCGTTCGCCCGCCATTTGCCATCGGGGCCGCGTTGCGATTCGAGATGATCCAAGGCCTCGCTCGCTCGATCATCGCGCACCAGCCCGGCCTCGGTGATGGCGCGCAAGCCCAGCAAGAAGTCGTAGTGCCAGTACGCAGGCCAGTGAAGCTGGAGCCATTCTTGATTGATGACTTCGCGATCCGATTCCGAGCGGAACATCCGATGGCGCAGGAAGAACTCGGCGGCTCGGGCTGTCGCCTCCGGGAATCCACCGTGCGCAGCCAGACCGCGAAGCGGCGGCAGCGACTCATGAAATGAGGAATGGGTCACGCCCGGGCGGCGGTCACAATTCCAGCCACCGTCCGGCCACTGCCAGCGCTTGAGACGTGTTGCGAGCTCGATCACACGCGGATCGGCCTGCATGCCGAGGCGGCAGCAAACCAGGAGCCCGTTGCCATCCATCGAGGCACATTGCCGGTAGCGGCCTGAAATGCGTGGCGTCTGGCGGCGCGGGTTCAGCAGCCACTTCAGAACGCGATCGACGGCGCCAAGGATCCGATCGTCCCCTTCGGTAAGGCCGAGCTCGACAAGGCTGAGCAGGCGCCAGTGCGCCCCCTGCCACTTCTTATAAGGATGGCCCGGATAGTCTCGAAGCAGCGCCTGCATCCGAGGATCTGCGGTCGCCATATGCCCTCTGGAAAGAGGATGCCATACGGTCGTGGCGGCCGACAAGATAGCCGAGATCGCGGCAGTCGGGAAAAGTAGTAATTCATTGCTGCATGGAGAATTCGCAGGACCACCGACGCGCTCGTCAGGACCAGGCGATGATCGAGCAGTTCAAAGGCCGCGATTACACTGACCAGAGCGAGCTGCGTGACTGGCAGCATGTCCGACGAGCTGCGGCGCGGAAGCTCTTAAAGCGACCCGCGCGCTAGGGCTGGTGGCGTCACCACGAGGTGAGCTGGCGCTGCCAGCGTCAGGCTTTCTGTGCCGCGCAGTCGCTCACAATGTGCGCGGAGAAGTCGCCCGCCTCCCAATTCAGCGTCCCGTCATAGGTCCCCTTCAAGTTGTAGTGGCGCCCGCCATCAGCAGTGAGCGTCACAGCGCAGGAACCGCTGACCGAGACCTTGCCCGTCTCGGACTCAACCGTCAGCTTCATGCCGGACGTGGGATCACCGGCCAGGGTGAACTGGTAGGTCGTGTAGTCGACCTCGCCATAACCCGGCAGCCTCAAGAAGTAGATGTAGTTGTTGTTCGGTGCTCGATAGGTATGGTTGATGCAGCCGCTGTGCTTTGCAGCGTCACAGTTCTTGAAGGCGTCCGTCACCGCCGCCCGCGCCAACACCAGCGCCGCATCTCCGACGTTGCCGGGCATCGTTACCGTCGCATTGGGGTCAGTGGCGTCTACGAGCTGGGTCGAACTATCAAGGATGCTGGTGGACGCCATGTTGACGACGTGGAAACCGCTGATGGTCTGGATCTCGCCTGGATTTGCACCCGGGGGTGGATCGACGCCGTCGACCGTGATCGGGCCAGCCTGGTTGGGCAGAGTGATGTGAATCGTCGTGGAGGGAATCTCAATCCTCCACGACGGATAAAGGAACCAGTTCACTCGGCCTGGATCCTTGCGCACTGTGTAGTTCTGAATGTGCGTGTTCCCGGCCCTGACCATTGAGACCGTGACCGACTTGACACCGCTGCCGATGTCGTGCATCTCGGTGACCTTAACCTCACGGATCTCGGAGTTCTGCGTTGAGCGCATCATCTCGGTGACCATGGCCTTGTCGTAGAAGGCAGCGTAGGAGCCTTCTCCGCGGAGGAAGGTCGCGTTCGAGAGCATGCCGGTGACGTCGCTGCGGGCCTGAGCCGCGAAGTAGTCCTCAACCGCACGCTGCGCACTGTAGGTTTGTGAAAGCGATAGGTGTGCCAGGATCGCGCCGGCCACGAGCAACACAACGAGCGCCCCGGCCCCAACCAGGATCAACCGGCGTCGTCGCTGATGCCCTTTCGGAACTGACGGCGGCGCCGGGGCATCCACGGGCGCCTCGGGCGTGATGACGCCGACAGCGGTCGATCCAAACGGATCGTCCTGGCGTTGCACCCCTCTCTCCCGCGGCCATCATACGCCGTTCTTAAGGAGTCAGTAAGGCCCCCACCCTGACCCCCGCGCAAGCGGGGGAGGGAAATCCCGGTAGGCGGGAGGGAAATGGTCCCAGCCTGAGAGCCCCCACCCTGCCCTCCCCCAGAGGGGGAGGGAATCCGCTGCCCCCACCCTGGCCCTCCCCCAGAGGGGGAGGGAAAAGGTCCCCGAGAGGGGGAGGGAATGGTCGGAATTGATTAGCAGATCGTCGAGACGATGGTGCCGGTTCCCGGGTGTCCCGGGTTCGGCGCGTAGCCGGCGTTCGTGTGCACCAGCACGATGTGGACGATGTCACCGCTGATGACTGCGCCTTTCTTCGTGATATGGGCACTGACGATCACCAGCATGTTCGCGTTGACCGGCACCGTCCGGGGCGGTGGCGGGCTGTTGCCCGGCCGGGTCGTCCAGGTCTGACCGCACCACGGCGTCAGGTTGCTCTTCTCGTAGCCTTTGAAGGCGGCCGGCGCGAGACCAGTGCTGAGCGGATCCTTCTTCCACCACTGCGCGCCCCACCAGTAGACCGGGCCGCCCTGGACGTTCTCCCGGTCGCTGATCACGAAGGCTCCGCCGCCCGGCGCGTAGGCCAGCCAGATCACGATCACGGTGTTCGACTGGATGGTGCCGGCGAGGTTGGTGATCGACGCGCGGTGCGTGTCGGTCCCGGTGACGGCGCTGCTATAGCTGAATGGCGCATGGCCGTTGGCATCGGTCACGCCGTTCGCGGTGCGGCCGTTGTTGGGCCCGCTGATGATGGCGAACTGGACGCTGACGTTCTGCAGCGGCTGGGCACACCCGTTGGTGAAGGTCGCGGTGACCGTCGCGGTGGTGCCGACGCCGTGCGTCTGCGTGGGTGGCGTCAGGCTCAGGACCGAGCCCTTGCAGGGCGTGGACCCGATCACGGTCCACTGGATCGATTCGTTTCTGATGATTCCGTCCTTTGGGCAATCCGCGGCGTCGATGCCGCCGGTGTTCAGGACCTGGCCGGAGTCGGTGTGGGTGGTGGTTTGTCCGTTGATGGTGACCTCGACGGTGGGCTGCAGGCCGTCAGGGGTGCAGACATCACCCTGTGAGGTGCCGTTAGGGCCCACGTCCGAGGTGTCCATGAAGGCGTTCGCGGGGCAGCCGGTGGCGACGCCACCCGTGGTCAGCTGGGTGACGATCAGCTCCGACCCGGATGTCAGGGTCGCCGGGCCCCAGCCGCTGTAGGTGCAGGTACTGATGTGAACCTTGACGTCGTTGACGGTGACCGGGCCGCCCGAGTTGTTGACGATCCGCACCGCACCGGCGTCGTATTCGCAACTTCCGGGCAGACAGCCACGGAAGGTGACGTTCGGCGATCCCGACCACGGGGTTGGAAAGTTGCCGATATCCGCCCGCAGGCTGTCGGCGTACCCCACAAAAACACCGATCCCCGTCGAGGCGGAGACCGATGTGACGTTGGAGACGGCTGTTACGAGGCTGAGAATTCCGAGCGTGGCCACGAGCGCCACCTTCGGTACGCCGCCGGGTCGCCGCGCGAAGTCCCGCAAGGCCCCTCCTCGCTGGCCCCCACCCTTCCCTTCCCAAGGGGGAGGGGGCTGGCTCGTCTTACCCATGCAACGCCGCCATTTGGTCCGCCCTTGTGGGCCGCTCAACACGGGTCGAGCACAGCCTGTGAGCGGGGCGTCGCGCTGGGGTAACGAGCCAGGATCGCGGGGCTGCTTCGATCCGGTTAAGACAACGCCGGCGGTTGTGCATCTGGGAAACGGCCGGTAGGATATGGCGGATCAACACCCGGACTCTGGGGGTCGCCGCCGCACTGGCGGTCGCCTGCTCCTTCACGATTGACGTAGCCGCAGCCACGCCTGCGACGCAGCCGCTGCGCCGCCAGAACGTTACGCCCGGGCTCGCCCACGCGGTCAAGCTTCGCCACGCCGATCCGAACCGGACGATGAACGTGGCCGTGAGCCTGCAGCTGCGCAACCAGGCTGCCCTGCAGGATTTCATCCAGAAAGTCAGCGATCGACGGTCGCCGATCTACGGGCACTACCTCAAGCCGGCGCAATTCGCGGCGGCCTACGGTCCAACCATCGGACAGGCGCAGCAGGTTGTCGATTACCTGCAGGGTCACGGCCTCACCGTGACGCCGCCCACCGGCAGCCGGACGGTCATCGATGCGTCAGGCCCGGTGCGCGCGATCGAGTCGGCGTTCGGGGTCACCATCAATGACTGGCACGACCGCGATGAGAACCGCGACTTCTTCGGGAATGACGCGCAACCTTCCCTCCCCTCCTCGATCGCACCGGCCATCGTCGGCGTGCTCGGGCTGAACAACCACTATCGCCTTCAGCGAATCGGGGCCGCCTATCCATCACGGCTTTCGCCTCGCGTTGCGCCGGGTGGCGGGCCGAATGGTGGGTACACGCCGGCCGAGCTGAAAGCCGCCTACGACGTGAACCCGAAAATCCTGCCGAACGCCAAAGGCGCCGGACAATCGCTGGGCCTGTTCGAACTCGATGACTTTGTCCAGAGCAACGTCGCGGTCTACGACGCGCAGTACGGCCTCAACCCCACCCCACCGGTTCGCATCGTGATTGACGGTGGTCCGCCTCTCGGTGGCGGGCAGGTCGAGGTCGAGCTCGACATCGAGGTGATGCACGCGCTGGCACCCTCGGCGTCGGTCACCGTCTGGGAAGGACCGAACAGCGACGTCGGCGCTATCGATACCTACTACGACATGGTGAATGCCGACATCACGACGTCCAACTCGACCAGCTGGGGCTCCTGCGAGCCATTGACGCAGCAGTCGACTATGAACGCGATCGATCAGCTATTCCAGCAGGCAGCAACCCAGGGCCAGACCTTCTATGCGGCGTCGGGTGACACGGGGGCCTACGACTGCCGCGGGAATCCGAACCTTCCCACGACGCATCCGCTGTACAACACGCTCACCGTCGACTACCCCGCCAGTGATCCCTACGTGACGGGCGTGGGCGGGACGGCGCTGAGCCTGAACCCCAACCACAGCTGGCTATCGGAGACGGCGTGGTCGGATACCAGCCGGACCCCGCCGCGCGGCAGCGGCGGTGGGCACTCGGGCTATTTCGCCCGGCCGGCCTGGCAGACGGGGCCCGGATTCGACGCCAACGGCGGCCGGCATGTCCCCGACGTGGCGCTGGACGCCGACCCGCGGACGGGCTACTCCGTCTATTCGACGTTCGGCACGACCGACTGGTTCGTGATCGGCGGCACCAGCGCGGGCGCCCCCGCGTGGGCCGCCTTCACCGCGCTCTACAACGAATACGCCGCCGCGCGCGGCGAACTGAATCTCGGCTTCGCGAATCCAATCCTCTACGACCTCGCGAACAATCCGCCGGCGCAGCCGACGTTCCATGACGTGACCACCGGCGACAATCTCTTTTATTCGGCTGGTGTGGGATGGGACTACCCGACCGGCTGGGGCTCGCCGTACGTCGCCCGCATGATCTTCGAGCTCGCCGGCAGTCCCGCCCCGCTGAGCGTGTGGGCCGACCGCGCCGCCAACAACCCGGGTGGCGGAATCCCGAAGAAGGCCCAACGTTCGCGGTATCCGATCACGCCGCTGCGCCTGCTATCGCATCAGTTGCGCTGGTGGCTCGCCCCGGTTACGCCCCAGTAAGCGCCAGGTTGGGCCGCGGCCGGCCAGCCACGACGATCGGCCCGAGGCCGTTTGGGACCATGATCGGGGCGGCCTGAAGCGCGCTGTTCTGCCAGTCGGCCTCGGTACCGAACGCGATCCCGGCCCGGCTGTTCTGGACGAACTCGCCGCCGACGATGCGGACACTCGATCCAGTGTTGACCAGCCCGCTCATGTTGCCGCGCGAGGAGCAGCTGAACAGCTCGACATTTTGCGATTGATAGACGTAGACGCCGTCGCCGCGGTTGCCCTGCTGGTCACCGCCGGCCTGGCAGTTGCGGTAGCTGATGTCGCTCGAGGACTCGCTGTTGAAACCCCGCTGCGCGTTGAGGAACCCGTGGCAGCCCTGGTACTGGATGCTCCGGCTCTGGAAGGCGCTGAAGCCCATCCAGCGCCCGGAGCCCGAGGCACGGCAATCGAAGTAGGCGATCAAGCTGGACTGGGTGGCGCCGAAGCCGCTGCCGGTCGCCATCGTGGGGATCTGCTGCGCCTCGCAATCGCGGTAGGCATGATTGGTCGAGTAGTAGCTGTCGAAGCAGACACCCTCCGCCGCGCCCGTCCCCTTGACGCGTGAGACCCGGACGCCGAGCAGGCTGATCCGGTCCGTCCAGACGTTGCTGATCCCCACCATCGATTGCGCGTCGGGCTGCTGGTCGGCCGCGCCGTCGACCGTGAAGTTTTTGAAGAGTGCCCCGGTGACGCGGCCGGTGCCGTCAGCCGAGTTGGCCGAGATGATTCGGGTTTCGTTTGGCATCCCCGGACCCGCCTGGAGGATCGTCGTCTCGCGGCCGCTGCCGACGAGCGCGACCCCCGAGTAGTAGTTGAGCAGGTAATAGCGGACGCCGGTCTGCTCGTTCAGACTTTTGAGCAGGTAGGTGCCGGCCGGAAGAAAGACGATGCCGCCTCCAACCGCGGCCGCGTCGTCGATCGCGGCCTGGATCGCCGGACCATCGTCGGCGAAGCCATCTCCGCGCGCGTGGTACGGCGCCGCGGTGACGTCAAAGAGCGGTAGGCGCCGGGACGGGCCGAGCGTTGATCCCCATGGGCCCTGGGCGGCGACGATCATCGGCTCTAACAGTGTGCCGCCCAGGCCGGCGATCCCCGCGCCGGCGGTCAACACCAGTGAACGGGTCAGAAAACCCCGACGACTGAGTTGACTCGGGCCCCCTAGGACCTCCCCCGCCCCCACATCCCCACCTTAGGTAGCGATGGCTCACCGTAGTGTCGAGATCAGTCGCTAGCGCGTCACGAATTGATGTGGGGCCCCCACCCTACCCTCCCCCACAGGGGGAGGGTTCTATTTTTTGAAGCGGGAACCGAAGCCGAACCAGTACCAGTGCAGGTAGTGCGGCAACCAGTTCCACAGCCGGAAGCGGCTCTGACCCGCGGTGCGGTCGTGCCAGGTCGTCGGCACCTCGGCCAGCTTCATCCCGAGGCGGTGCGCCTTCACCGTCAGCTCGATGGCCAGCTCGAACCCGGCGCTCGATTCGATAGTCACGGCATCCAGCAGGCGCCGGCTGTACAGCCTGAAATTGCTGGTCGCGTCGTGCACCGGCAGGCCGGCCACCCAGTGCAGGGAGAGGCCGGCGATCCGCGACATGGTCCGCTTCAACAGCGGCCCACCTTCCTGGCCACCGCCGCGCATGTAGCGCGACCCGGCCACCACGTCGGCGCCATCCTGCGCCCGGCGCAGCATGGTCCGGATTACCTGCGGCTCGTCTGAGCCGTCGGCCATCATCACCAGCACATAGGGCGCCCGCGCGACCTGGAAGCCTTTGCGCAAAGCATTGAGCACGCCGCGGCCGATGTCGTTGCGCTGCAGCCGGATCTGCGGGAAGCGACCCTGCAGCCGCTCCACCACCGGCACCGTGTTGTCCTCGTCGAAGTCGTAGACGACCAGGACTTCAACGGGGTCGCCGCCAACTTCGGCCAGCAGGTTCTCGAGCACTCGCGTGATGTTCTCGCCCTCGTTATAGACCGGCATCACTATCGAAAGGCCGGGCGAGGACCCGGCCTTAAGCTGCGCCACCGGGCTAGATCCGCCCTGCCTCGATCTCGGACCGCACCCAGGGAATCACTTCGTCCAGCATCTCGTCGAGCGTGGTGCGGGCCTCGAATCCGAGCACCCGGCGGGCCTTTTGGACATCGGGGATTCGGCGCGCGACATCGTGCTCGAACGGCGGATCGTGGACCAGGCGCAGTTGATGATTCGAGCCGTGTACCTTGCGCCAGATCACCGCGGCCAGCTCGGCGACCGTGGTCGATTGCGCGGTG
>Ga0209155_1001316_pt1 | contig 11836 bp, 7 predicted proteins | sample GraSoiAngelo_122_FD_185879 | JGI IMG/M metagenome (GOLD analysis project Ga0209155, IMG submission 185879) | Grasslands soil microbial communities from the Angelo Coastal Reserve, California, USA - 14_0927_02_20cm (SPAdes) (version 2) | ecosystem: Environmental > Terrestrial > Soil > Grasslands ...
CCTGAGAGTCCGATGTCGCAGGCTTTCGTCCATCTCCGGCTGCACACCGAATACTCGCTCAGCGACAGCGTCGTGCGGGTGCCGGAGCTCGTCGCCGCGGTGGCGGGGATGGGCATGGCGGCCGTGGCGGTGACCGACGAGGGGAATCTCTTCGCGATGGTGAAATTCTATCGCGCGGCGCTCAAGGCCGGTCTCAAGCCGATCGTCGGAGTCGACCTGCAGGTCGCGGAGGCGGGCGAGCCGCGGCAGCCGCCGACGCGAGTGACGCTGCTGTGTCAGTCGCCGGCCGGTTACCGGAATCTCACGCGCCTCGTGAGCCGCGCCTACCTCGAAGGACAGGAGCGCGGCACGGCGCGCATCGAGCGCGGCTGGCTCTCGCCGGACGCCCTCGAGGGCCTCATCGGCCTCTCCTGCGCCACCGAGGGCGACATCGGTCGGGCGCTCATTTCCGCGCGCGAGCGCGACGCCGAGCGCGCGCTCGATGCGTGGCAGGCGCTCCTCCCCGGGCGCTTCTATCTCGAGCTGCAACGCCTCGGCAAGCCCTTCGAGGAGACCTACATCGCCGGCGCGGTGGCGCTCGCCGCCCGGCGCGGCGCGCCGGTGGTGGCCACCAACGACGTGCGCTTCCTCGAGCCCGGGCAGTTCGAGTCGCACGAGGCGCGCGTCTGCATCCACGACGGGACGCTCCTCGCCGACACCGGCCGGGTGCGCCGTTATTCGCGCCAGCAGTACCTGCGCACGCCCCAGGAGATGGCGGCCCTGTTCGCCGACCTGCCCGAGGCGCTCGCCAACTCCGCCGAGATCGCGCGCCGCTCGAGCCTCCAGCTCACTCTCGGGGAGGTGCGGCTGCCGCAGTATCCGCTGCCCGCCGGGGTGAGCACCGAGGAATTCCTGCGCGAGGAAGCCGCGCGCGGCCTCGCGGCCCGCTTCGCCGCAAGCTCGGGCGCCCCGCTCCCTTATCGCGAGCGGCTCGAGCGCGAGCTCGCCGTGATCTGCCAGATGGGCTTCGCGGGCTACTTCCTCATCGTCGCCGACTTCATCCGCTGGGCGCGCGAGCACGGCGTGCCGGTGGGCCCCGGGCGCGGCTCGGGGGCGGGCTCGCTGGTCGCCTACAGCCTCAAGATCACCGATCTCGATCCGATCCGCTACGACCTGCTGTTCGAGCGCTTCCTCAACCCCGAGCGCGTCTCGCTGCCCGATTTCGACATCGATTTCTGCATGGACGGCCGCGACCGGGTCATCGATTACGTCGCGCGCAAGTACGGCCGCGAGCGCGTGTCGCAGATCATCACCTACGGCACCATGGCGGCGAAGGCGGTGGTGCGCGACGTCGGCCGGGTGCTCGGCATGGCCTACGGCTACGTCGACCGCATCGCCAAGCTCATTCCCTTCGAGCTCGGCATCACGCTCGATGCCGCGCTCGAGCGCGAGCCGGAGCTCAAGCGCCTCTATCAGAGCGAGGACGAGGTCCGAAATCTCATCGACCTGGCGCGCTCGCTCGAGGGGCTCACCCGCAACGCCGGCATGCACGCCGGCGGCGTGGTGATCGCCCCGTCGGCGCTCACCGATTTCACGCCGCTCTACCGCGACGCCGCCGGCGGAGCCGTGCTCACGCAGTTCGACAAGGACGACGTCGAGGCGGCGGGGCTCGTGAAGTTCGATTTCCTGGGTCTGCGCACGCTCACCATCATCGAGCGCGCCGTCGCGCTCCTCAATCGCGCACGGCCGCCGGAGGCGCTGCCGCTCGCCATGAGCGCGCTCCCGATGGACGATGCGCCCACCTACGCGCTGCTCAAGTCCTGCCGCACCACCGCGGTGTTCCAGCTCGAATCGCGCGGCATGAAGGACCTCATCCGGCGGCTGCAGCCGGATTGCTTCGAGGACATCGTGGCGCTGGTGGCCCTCTTCAGGCCGGGGCCGCTGCAGTCGGGCATGGTGGACGACTTCATCAACCGCAAGCACGCACCGCGCGAGGCGCCGATCGACTACCTGCATCCGAGCCTCGCACCCGTCCTCAAGCCCACCTACGGCGTGATCCTCTACCAGGAGCAGGTCATGCAGATCGCGCAGGTGCTCGCCGGGTACACGCTCGGCGGGGCGGATCTGCTGCGCCGCGCGATGGGCAAGAAGAGCCCCGAGGAGATGGCGCAGCAGCGCTCGGTGTTCGTCGGCGGCGCGGTGGCGCGCGGTGTGCGCGAGGGCCTCGCGGCGCACATCTTCGATCTGATGGAGAAGTTCGCCGGCTACGGCTTCAACAAATCGCACTCGGCCGCCTACGCGCTGCTCGCGTATCAGACGGCGTACCTGAAGGCCCATTGGCCCGCGGAGTTCATGGCGGCCGTGCTCTCGGCCGACATGGATCACACCGACAAGGTGGTGACGCTCATCAAGGAGTGCAGCGACATGGGACTCGCGGTGCTGCCGCCGGATGTCAACGCCTCGAGCTACGAGTTCACGGCCTGCGGCGAGAGGAGCATCCGCTACGGCCTCGGCGCGGTGCGCGGTGTGGGCCAGGGCGCGGTCGAGGCGCTGATCGTCGAGCGCAGCGCGCGCGGTGCGTTCACGTCGCTGGAGGATCTGTGTCGCCGGCTGGATCTGCAGAAGGTCAACCGGCGGGTGCTGGAAGCGCTGCTGCGCTCCGGCAGCCTCGATGGCCTCGGCGCCACTCGCGCAACCCTCATGGAGCGCTTGGGGCCTGCCATGCACCTCGGCGACCAGAGGAGCCGCGCCCATCAGGCGGGACAGAACGACCTGTTCGGCCTCGCGAGCGAGGAGGGCGCGGCCGCCGCGCCCGCCCCCGGGAGCGCCGTGGTCCTGCCGGAGTGGGGCGAGGCGGTGCGCCTCGCGGGCGAGCGCGAGACGCTCGGACTCTATCTCACCGGTCATCCGCTCGGGCGCTTCGAGTCGAGCCTGGCCCGCTTCGTCACGCATCGCATCGGCGATCTGGTCAGCGACCGGCCGGTGGCCGGGCTCGAGGGCGGGCGCTTCGGCGGCGGCCGCCCCGTGACCGTGGCCGGACTCATCGACGAGGTGAAGAAGCGCGGCCCGCGGGTGATCCTGACCCTCGATGACCGCACCGGGCGACTCGAGGTGTTGCTCTTCGAGGAGACCTGGCAGAGACACCGCGAGCTGATCGCCAAGGATGCGCTGGTGCTGGTCGAGGGACTGTTGCGCTTCGACGAGTTCTCGGACGCCTGGCGACTCGCGGCGCGGCGCATCACCGAGCTCGACAAGGTGCGCGAGCAGGAGGCGCGACGCCTGGTGATCCGCTGCACCCACGCGCAAGCCCCCGCCGTGAGCGAGGCTCTGGCGGTGATTCTCGCGCCGTGGCGCCCGGGGCCGTGCCCGATCACGGTCGAATACGCGGGCGCGACGGCGTGCGGCGCGCTCACGCTCGGGGAGGAGTGGACGGTGCGCGCCGGGCGCGAGCTCATCGAGCAGCTCGAGGGCCTGTTCGGGCGCGATGCGGTGCAGATCGTCTACGGGCCGCCGCCGGTGAGCCCCGGCACGACATTCTCGGCCGACGGCCGTTAGGGTACCTTAGCACGCATGGCCGTCGCGTTCCTCGACTTCGAACAGCCGATCGCCGAGCTCGAAGCGAAGATCGAGGAGCTCAAGCACGTCGGCTCGGATTCCGAAGTCAACATCGAGGATGAGATCGGGCGGCTGCAGGCCAAGAGCCGGCAGCTGACGGTGAGCATCTTTGCCAGCCTCACTCCCTGGCAGATCACGCAGCTCGCGCGCCATCCCCACCGTCCCTACACGCTCGACTACGTCGCCGCGATCTGCAGCGAGTTCTACGAGCTGCACGGGGATCGCATGTACGCCGACGACGGCGCCATCATCGGCGGGCTCGGGCGCATCGACGAGCGCGCGCTCATGATCATCGGCCACCAGAAGGGCCGCGACACGAAGGAGAGAGTGCGCCGCAACTACGGCATGCCGAAGCCCGAGGGCTACCGCAAGGCGCTGCGGCTGATGCGCCTCGCCGAGCGCTTCGGCCTGCCGCTGCTGACGCTCATCGATACGCAGGGCGCCTACCCCGGAGTGGGCGCGGAGGAGCGCGGTCAGAGCGAGGCCATCGCCCGCAACCTCTTCGAGATGTCGGTGCTGCGCATTCCCATCGTCACGGTGGTGACCGGGGAGGGCGGATCCGGCGGCGCGCTCGGCATCGGGGTGTGCGACCGCCTGCTGATGCTCCAGTACAGCACCTATTCGGTGATCTCGCCCGAGGGCTGCGCCTCGATCCTCTGGAAGAGCCAGGACAAGAAGGAAGTGGCCGCCGACTCGCTGAATCTCACCGCCGACCGCCTGTACAAGCTCGGCCTCGTCGACGAAATCCTCGAGGAGCCCCTCGGGGGCGCGCATCGCGATCCGGCGGCGAGCGCCGCGACCCTCAAGGCGGCCGTCGTCCGCTATCTGAACGAGCTCGCGGCGATCCCGGCCGAGCAGTTGCGCGCTGCGCGCGCCGCCAAGATCGCCTCTTTCGGCGTATTTGCCGAAACCCCGGCCTGATGCCGTGAGGCGAGCGGGCGGTCGGCGGAGCGTCGCATTCGGGCCACGCGCACTGAGTGCGCGCCTGGCGGAGCTCCTGCCGGACTTCCCGCAAGTCTCCGTGTGCGTCGCCTTCAGCGGCGGTGCGGACTCGACGGCGCTGCTCGGCGCGCTCGCGGCGCTCGCACGGGCGCCCCTCGAGCTGCGCGCCATCCACATCGATCACCGACTGCATCCGCACTCGCGGCGCTGGAGCGCGCACTGCGCCCGCGTGGCCCGCGCACTCGCCGTGCCGCTCACGGTGCTGCGCGCGACCGTGGCTCCTCTCCCCGGCGAATCGCTCGAAGCCGCCGCGCGCACCGTGCGCTACCGGCTGCTCGGGGAGGCGCTGCGCGACGGCGAGGCGCTCCTCACGGCGCATCACGAGGACGACCAGCTCGAGACCGTGCTGCTGCAGCTGCTGCGCGGCGCAGGCCTCGCCGGCATCGCCGCCATGCCCGCGAGGGCCCCTCTGGCACGCGGCTTCCTCGTGCGCCCGCTGCTCGCGTGGTCGCGGCAGGAGCTCGCCGCGTACCTGCGCGCACGGGGCCTCGAGTGGATCGAGGACCCCATGAACTCCGAGCTTCGCCTCGATCGCAACTACCTGCGCGCGCGCGTGCTGCCGGCGATCCGCGAGCGCTGGCCCGCCGCCGCAACGACCGTGACGCGCACCGCACGGCACGCCGCCGAGGCGCAGCGTCTCCTCGACGAGCTCGGTCGCGCCGATGTCGCCCGCGCGGCCTTCGGCGCCAGGCTGTCGGCGAAGGTGCTGCGCGCGCTCACCCCCGAGCGGCGCCGCAACGCGCTGCGCTACTGGATGACGGCTGCCGGGTACCGGCCGCCTCCGGCAAGCCGGCTCGAGGAGATCGCCGGCCCGGTGCTCGCGGCGCGCTCCGACGCCCAGCCCCGCGTCAGCTGGCCGGGAGTCGTGGTGCTGCGCGAGGCGGATCTGCTGTCGCTCTGCGCCTCGCCCGGGCCCGGCGAGCGCGCGAGCTCCCCGCCGCCCGGTGCGTCCCCGCTGCCGGAAGTCAGCTGGTCGTGGGGCCGAGGGCGCAGCCGCGTCCTGCCAGGGTACGGCGGACGCCTGACGCTGAAGCCCGACGAGCGCGGGCCGCTCGACCTCGAGGCACTCCCCGCCACGCTCACCGTCCGGGGACGCCGCGGCGGGGAGCGGTTGCGTCCGGTGCGCGGCGGGCCGCACCGCGCGCTCAAGAGCCTGATGCAGGAGGCGCGCGTGCCGGTCGCCGAGCGCGGACGCCGGCCGCTCGTCTACGCGGGCGACACGCTGATCGCCGTCGCGGGGCTGTGGCTCGACGAATCGGTACAGGCGAGCGAGGCGAGCCGCCGGCGCGCGCGCCTCATCTGGAGCGCGGCGGACTGATCGGTCAAGCAGTCCACCTCGGCGCGGCCGGATGTGTTAACCTGCTCTCCCGTCGTTGTTCCGCCGAAGTTTTCCGGCGGCGACCTCATGCGACGGGAATTCCCGCACTCGACCATGACGCGTTTTGTATTCGTCACCGGTGGCGTCGTGTCCTCGCTGGGCAAGGGGATCGCCTCCGCCTCGCTCGGCGCGATCCTCGAGGCCCGGGGACTCAAGGTCGGGATGGTCAAGCTCGATCCGTACATCAACGTCGACCCGGGCACCATGAGCCCGTTCCAGCACGGCGAGGTGTTCGTTACCCAGGACGGCACCGAGAGCGATCTCGACCTCGGGCACTACGAGCGTTTCGTGCGCACCACGACCGGCCGCAACAGCAATTTCACCACCGGGCGCATCTACGAGCGCGTCATCGCCAAGGAGCGTCGCGGCGACTACCTCGGCGCCACGGTGCAGGTGATCCCGCACATCACCGATGAGATCAAGCGCAGCATCAAGCTCGGGGCGGACGGCTCGGACGTGTGCATGGTCGAGATCGGCGGCACGGTGGGCGACATCGAGTCGCTCCCCTTCCTCGAGGCCATCCGCCAGCTCGGTGTCGAGCTCGGCCGCAACAACTGCGTGTACATGCACCTGACCCTGGTGCCGATCGTGGGCGGCTCGGGCGAGATCAAGACCAAGCCCACCCAGCACTCGGTCAAGGAGCTGCGCGGCATCGGAATCCAGCCCGATGCGCTCCTGTGCCGCTGCAAGCACCCGCTCCCCGAGGAGCAGCGGCGCAAGATCGCGCTCTTCACCAACGTCGAGGAGCGGGCGGTGATTTCCGCGGTCGACGCGGACGACATCTACCGCATCCCGATCCTGCTGCACGAGCAGGGGCTCGACGACATCGTGGTCGACAAGCTGCGGCTCGAGGTGCCGCCCACGGAGCTGCCCGAGTGGCGCCAGGTGGTGAGCGCCAAGTCCAATCCCGACGGCCAGGTGGACATCGCCATGGTCGGCAAGTACGTGCAGATCCGCGACTCCTACATGTCGCTGCACGAGGCGCTGATGCACGGCGGGCTGAAGAGCCGCACGCGCGTCAACATTCATTACATCGAGTCGACCGACCTCGAGCAGCGCGGCTCGCACCTGCTCAAGGGACTGGATGCGATCCTGGTGCCGGGGGGATTCGGCGAGCGCGGCATCGAAGGCAAGATCCAGGCGGTGCGCTACGCGCGCGAGCACGACGTGCCCTACCTCGGGATCTGCCTGGGGATGCAGGTGGCGATCGTCGAGTACGCCCGTCACGTGCTCGGCTTCACCGACGCCAACAGCACCGAGTTCAACCGCGCCACGGCGCATCCGGTGATCGCGCTAATCTCGGAGTGGAATGATCAAATGCGCGGCTCGCAGACCCGCGACGAGGGCTCGGACAAAGGCGCCACCATGCGCCTCGGAGCCCAGGAGGTGCTGCTCGCGGCCGGCACCCGCGCGCGCGAGATCTACGGGCGCGATGCGATCATGGAGCGGCACCGGCATCGCTTCGAGTTCAACAACAACTACCTGGAGCGCTACCGCCAGTCGGGCCTGCGCTTCTCGGGCTTCTCGCGCGACGGCCTGGTGGAGCTCATCGAGCTGCCGAACCATCCGTGGTTCCTGGCGACCCAGTTCCACCCGGAGTTCACCTCCACCCCGCGCGACGGCCATCCGCTGTTCACCGGCTTCATTCGCGCGGCACGCGCGCTGCGCGCGTCGCTCCTGCCCCAGGCGGCCGGCGCCTGACGGCGCCTCGAGCGCGCTGCGTGCCGAAGCCGCCTGCGGGCATACTTGGCTCCATGCAGCTCACGGGACACCAGGTCGGGAACGGGCGGCCCCTTTTCCTCATCGCCGGCCCCTGCGTCATCGAGGGCGCCTCGCTCACGGAGGAAATTGCCGGCCGCCTGAAGGAGATCACCGGGCGGCTCGGCGTCCCCTTCATATTCAAAGCCTCCTACGACAAGGCCAACCGCTCCTCGCGGGCGAGCTTCCGGGGGCTCGGGATCGAGACGGGACTCAAGGTCCTCGCGGACGTGCGCCGCGCCGTGGGCGTCCCGGTGCTGACCGACGTGCACGAGGACACGCCTCTCGGGGAAGTCGCCGCAGTGGTCGACGTCCTGCAGACGCCGGCTTTTCTCTGCCGTCAGACGAACTTCATCGTGAACGCCGCCTCGCAGGGCAAGCCCGTCAACATCAAGAAGGGGCAGTTCCTGTCTCCCTGGGAGATGCAGAACGTCGTCGACAAGGCGCGCTCCACCGGCAACGAGGCGATCCTCGTGTGCGAGCGCGGCTTCTCCTTCGGGTACAATAACCTGGTATCCGACATGCGCTCGCTCTCGATCCTGCGCGCGACCGGCTGTCCGGTGGTGTTCGACGCCACGCATTCGGTACAGCTGCCCGGCGGGCAGGGTGCATCCTCGGGCGGCCAGCGCGAGTTCGTGCCGGTGCTCGCACGGGCGGCGGTCGCGGCGGGCGTGGCGGGGCTGTTCATGGAGACGCACCCGGAGCCCGACAAGGCGCTCTCGGACGGACCGAACGCCTGGCCGCTCGCGCGGATGGAGCCGCTGCTCGCCACTCTGTGCGAGCTCGACCGGGCCGTGAAGAAGACACCCTACGAGGAGTCGCTGCTCTTGAAGCAGTCAGGTCGCTCGAAGGGAGGAGAGCCATGAGTCGCATCACCGATATCCGCGGCCGCGAGATCCTCGACTCGCGCGGCAACCCCACGATCGAGGCCGACGTGATTCTCGACACGGGCGTGCTCGGGCGCGCGGCGGTGCCTTCGGGAGCCTCGACCGGCACGCGCGAGGCGGTGGAGCTGCGCGACGGGGACAAGAAACGCTACGGAGGCAAGGGTGTGCTGAAGGCCGTGGAGCACGTGAACACGGTGCTCAAGGGAGCGCTCGTCGGCCGCGACCCGCGCGACCAGCCGGGGCTCGACCGCCGGATGATCGAGCTCGACGGCACCGAGAACAAGGCGAAGCTCGGCGCCAACGCGATCTTGAGCGTATCGCTCGCCACCGCCCACGCGGCGGCCCGGGACGCGGGCGTGCCGCTCTACCGCCATCTGGCGCGCCTCTCGGGCGGCGCACGCGAGCCGGTCATGCCGGTGCCGCAGATGAACATCATCAACGGCGGCGCGCACGCCGACAATACGCTCGACATCCAGGAGTTCATGATCCTCCCGGTGGGCGCGCCGAGCTTCCGCGAAGCGCTGCGCTACGGGGCCGAGATCTTCCACGCCCTGAAGCAGCTGCTCGCCGCGCGCGGCCTGGCCACGGCCGTGGGCGATGAGGGCGGCTTTGCGCCGAATCTTCCCTCGAACGAGGCGGCGCTCGCGACCCTCATCGAGGCGATCGAGAAGGCCGGTTACCGGGCGGGGAAGGACGTGTATCTCGGGCTCGACGTGGCGAGCTCGGAGTTCTTCGAGGACGGCTACTACCGGCTCGAGTCCGAGGAGCGCAGCTTCTCCGCCGCCGCCTTCGCCCGCTATCTGGCGGACCTCGCCGAGCGCTTCCCGATCATCACGATCGAGGACGGCATGAGCGAGTCGGACTGGGACGGCTGGGCGGAGCTGACGCGCCTCCTCGGGCAGAAGATCCAGGTGGTCGGCGACGATGTGTTCGTGACCAACACGCGGATCCTGAAGCAGGCCATCGAGCGGCGTATCGCCAACGCCATCCTCATCAAGCCGAACCAGATCGGCACGCTCACCGAGACGCTCGCGGCCATCGACATGGCGGACCAGGCGCGCTACGCCTCGGTGGTGTCGCATCGCTCGGGCGAGACCGAGGACAGCACCATCGCGGACATCGCGGTCGCGAGCGCCGCCTCGCAGATCAAGACCGGGTCGCTGTCGCGCTCGGACCGGGTCGCGAAATACAACCAACTGCTGCGCATCGAGGCCGAGCTCGGGTCGGTGCGCTACGCCGGCCGGGAAGCGTTCGCGGTCAGGATCTGACCTCGGCCGTCCGCGGCGCGTCCTGGACCGGGCGCGCGCCGCTCTGATACGCTGCCGGCCCCATGAAGTGGCTCACCGCCGCGCTCACCGTGGCAGTGCTCCTGCTGCAGTACCGGGTGTGGCTTTCCGAGAACGGGGTTCGTGAGGTCGAGCGGCTCGAGCGCGCGGTCGCGACCCAGCGCGCGGACAACGAGCAGCTCGCCGAGCGCAACCAGCAGCTCGCCGCGGAGGTCCGTGATCTCAAGACGGGCATGGACGCGCTCGAGGAGCGCGCCCGCAGCGACCTCGGAATGATCGCCCGCAATGAGACGTTCTACCAGGTGGTGCCGGCGCGGCCGGCGGACCCGCATCGCTCCCGGACCCGCACCGCCGCGGCTCACTGAGCCCGCGGGGCCCTGAGCTCACCCAAGTGCGTTACTGGCTCGTCATGCCGGCCGCGGGCTCAGGCAGCCGCTTCGGCTCCGGTGTGCGCAAGCAGTACGCGCCCCTCGAAGGCCGGACCGTGATCGAGTGGGCGCTCGCGCCGTTTCTCGCCGATCGCCGCTGCGCGCAGCTCGTGGTGGCACTCGCGCGGGATGATGCGGATTGGAAGAAAGTGGCGGCGCGTCTTGCCGCCTCCGGCGCGAGCGCGGTGACGACCGTCGAGGGCGGCGAGCGGCGCAGCGACTCGGTGCGTCGGGCGCTCGAGTCGCTCGCTGCCAGCGCGAGCCCGAGCGACTGGGTCCTCGTGCACGACGCCGCCCGGCCGTGTCTCGACCCCGCCGACCTCGGGCGTCTCCTCGATCGGCTCGGCACGCACCCCGTGGGGGGGCTGCTCGCGACCCGGGTGAGCGATACGCTGAAGCGCGCTGCGAGGATCGGGGGCGGCGCCGATCCGCCGGTCGCCGAGACGGTGGAGCGCTCTGATCTGTGGCGGGCGCTCACCCCGCAGATGTTCCGCTTCGGGCCGCTGTGCGCAGCGCTCGATCGCGCGCATGCTGCGGGGCGCTTTCCGAGCGACGAGGCGGAGGCTCTCGAGTGGCTCGGCGAGCGTCCGGTACTGGTCGAGGGAGACTCGATGAATCTCAAGATCACCCTGGCAGCGGATCTGGCGCTCGCCGCCGCGGTGTTGCGGGCGCGGCGCGCTTGAGGGGCGCGCTTGAGGGGCACGCAAATCAGGCGGCGGTGCGAGGACGGCTGATGAGAATCGGCTCCGGATTCGACGTGCATGCCTTTGGTCCCGGCGACTTCGTCATGCTGGGAGGCATCCGCGTTGCCCACTCGCGCGGAGTCTTGGCGCATTCGGACGGCGACGTGGTGCTGCATGCGCTGTGCGATGCGCTGCTGGGCGCAGCCGGCCTGGGCGACATCGGTCAGCACTTCAGGGACGCCGACCCCAGGTGGCGAGGCGCGGACAGCAGCGTCTTCGTCACGCAGGTGCTGGCGCTGCTGCGGGACAGGCGTCTCGCCGTGGCGAACGTCGATGTCACGGTGCTGGCGCAGGCGCCGATGATCGCGACACACCGCGACGCCATGCGGCGGCGGATTGCGCAGCTGCTCGAGGTCGCCGCAGAGCGCGTCAACATCAAGGCGACCACCACCGAAGGGCTCGGCTTTCTCGGCCGCGCCGAAGGCATCGCCGCGCAGGCGGTGGTGCTGTTGACCGAGCCCTGAGGCCGAGCGGCGCAGCTTCGCGTCGGCCTGAAGGCGGCGGGCGACCCCGGTGCAGACGCGCGAACCGACCGCACGCGGGGCCGCGCTCTCTCCGCCGCGCGCGCTCGGCGCGCCGCCGGCGAGGGCGCTGCTGCGCGGCGCGCCCGAGGACTTCGTCGTCGAGGAGGATCTCGGTTTCACGCCGGCAGGGTCGGGTCCCCACTGGCTGCTGCGCGTGCGCAAGCGCAACGCCAACACCCAGTGGGTCGCGGGCCAGCTCGCCAGGATCGCCGGCTGCCGCCCGAGGGAAGTGGGTT
>Ga0209155_1001318_pt1 | contig 11820 bp, 6 predicted proteins | sample GraSoiAngelo_122_FD_185879 | JGI IMG/M metagenome (GOLD analysis project Ga0209155, IMG submission 185879) | Grasslands soil microbial communities from the Angelo Coastal Reserve, California, USA - 14_0927_02_20cm (SPAdes) (version 2) | ecosystem: Environmental > Terrestrial > Soil > Grasslands ...
GAGGACCATGCGCGCGAGCACCGCTCGCCTGATGAATTCGCCGGTTCGCCTCGCGGACCTGACGTTCCCGCAGGTGAACCGGCTGATTCATCGCACCCGGCTCGCGTTCATTCACCTCGACAACCTCCTCGCCTTCGGCAAGCGCGACCGTGACGGTCGCGTCGATGGCTACATCACGGCCTACCTGCCGGAGGAGTGCCTGCTGCTGTTCTTCCGCAAAGGCGAGGCCGTGAACGCCGCGTCCCTCGACACGACGGGGCGACAGGTCATCACGATCACGGAGGCGCTGAAGCGGATGCGCGCCGAAGTCGAGCGGGGCGAGCTGGCCTACTCGGCCGCGCCGATGGAGCAGCTCGCCTGGATGTATCAGTCGTGCGCCGCGCCGGTCGAGATGCGCACCGTCGATCCGGGACAGCCGGGCGCGTTCTTCGCGGCCTTCGCGCGGGACAAGACCAGCGGCATCCTCGAGCTGACGTCGAACGCGCGCGTGTCGTACGTGCGGTTCGACGGTGGACGCTACGCCAGCGGTTACTTCTGCGACAAGCCGGAGGCGGTGGCCATTCCCAAGTTTCTCGAATCGCAGTTCCACCCGGGTGCCGACCGGCAGACGCCCGTGCTCACGGCGGCCCAGTTCCCCTATGCGGCCGATCTGCCGCAGCAGGCGCCGAACGCACTCATCAACACCTACCGGGAGCTGTACTGGCGCATCGTCGACGAGGTGGACAAGGAATTTCCGGGCGAGGCGAAGCGCCGGGCGCAGAAGGTGAGCTCGGGGCTAGGGGATGCGCACAAGGCGATCACGATCCTTTCGGCACCGCGCGGCACGGACACACCGGACTCGGTCGTGCAGCCGGAGGAGCTCTCGAACGCACTCACGGACTGGTCGCTCCAGCTGCTGGAGGGCGTCGAGGTGATGATGCCGGGCACCGCGCCCAAGATCCTGCGCGAGGCCACGCGCGAGCACCGCTACGTGCTGCAATCGGCGGGCTACTACGGACGCCTGCCGTGGCCGGTGGCGTGGTGAAATGGCGGGCACCCTGTACGTCGTGGCGACGCCGCTCGGCAACCTCGAGGACCTCTCGCCGCGCGCGGCCAGCACGCTGAGCCGGGTCACGGTCATCGCGGCCGAGGACACGCGCCACACCAAACCGTTGCTCGCTCACGTGGGCTCGCGCGCCGAGCTCATCAGCTTCCACGCGCACTCGAGCGACGCCGCGCTCCGCCGGATCCTGCATCTGTTGGCCAGCGGTAAGGACGTGGCGCTCGTGACGGACGCCGGGACGCCCACCGTGAGCGATCCGGGCGCGGTCCTGGTCGCCGCCGCCCGTGAGCGCGACATCCCGGTGATCACGGTGCCGGGACCCACCGCCGTCGCGGCCGCGCTGTCCGTGTCGGGACTGGGCGCCGATCGTTACCTGTTCCTGGGCTTCGTCCCGCGCAAGGGCGCCGAGCGGCGGCGCCTGCTCGAGCTCGTCGCGCAGAGCGAGTGGACCGTGGTGCTGTTCGAGGCACCGCCGCGGGTGGCGGAGCTGCTCGCGGACCTCGCGGCGGCGTGTGGCGCGGAGCGACCCGCGGCGGTGGCGCGCGAGCTGACCAAGCTGTTCGAAGAGACCCGCGCCGGGACCCTGGCCGAGCTGGCGGGTTACTACGCCGAAGCGCCCGCCCGCGGCGAGGTGACGGTGATGGTGGCGGGCACCGGCAAGCCCACCCGGGAGGAGCGCGTCACTATCCCCGACCCCGCGGAGCGTGCCCGCGCGCTCTTGGCGCAGGGGATGACGCGCCGCGACGTGGCCGAGCAGCTCGCGGTGGAGACGGGGATTACGAGAAATACGGCGTATCGGCTGGTGAACGACCTGTGAGAGCCCCGGCCATCCTCGTTTTGGCACTCTGGCTGTCCGTCGCCGATGGGATACCGGAACGCGGAACGCGGAACGCGGAGTGCGGAACAGACGCACTAGCGTTCGTGGGCGGTGCTCCGCGTTCCCACTTCCGCGTTCCGCGTTTAGCCTCCCTGACGATCGGCCGGCTCCATTATGACGGTGGGGGCGATTGGTACGCCGGCCCCTCCGCGCTGCCGAATCTCCTCGCGGCGCTGCGCCAGCGTACCGCCCTCTCCGTCACCGAGCGCGAGCGCGTCGTCACCCTCACGGGACCCGAGCTGTGGGACGTTCCCTACCTCTTCATGACGGGGCATGGCAACGTGCGCTTCTCGGACGAAGAGGTGAAACAGCTGCGGCGCTGGCTCGAGCAGGGGGGCTTCCTGCACGCCGACGACGACTACGGCATGGACAAGTCCTTCCGCCGTGAGATCGCGCGCGTCTTCCCCGATCATCCCCTGGTTGAGGTCCCGTTGAGCCACCCCATCTATCACCTGGTGTACGACTTCCCCAGGGGTATCCCCAAGATCCACGAGCATGATGGCCTGCCGGCGCAGGGTTTCGGTATCTTTTTGGGCAACCGGCTGGTCGTGTACTATTCCTATCAGACCGACCTGGGCGACGGGTGGGAGGATCCCGAGGTCCACCACGATCCTCCGGAGCTTCACGAGGCGGCACTACGGATGGGGGTCAACCTGTTCACTTACGCCGTGAGCGCGACGCGGTGACCGACACTGCCCTTCGGCTGCGGCGGCTCGGCGGGCCGCACGCCCGCGCCCGCGCCGGAGCCGTGCTGCTCACGAGCGCGGGCGTCGCGTTTGCGATCGCGGGAGCGGGGTTGACGCTCGCGCCGCGCGTCGCGGCGGTGGTGGTGGCGTGGCTCCTGATCGCGGGGACAGCGGGCGCCGCGGTGTGGCTGGTGCGCCGGGCGGGACGCCCCGCCGCGGCCGCCGCCGTGGGGCGGCTGGTCGAGACGACCGCCGGTACTCGCGCGGGGAGCGTGGTGGGCGTGCTCGCGCCGGGGGCGAGCGCCGGAGCGAGCGCGGAGCTCTTGGGGCTGGCGGACGCTCGAGCCGCGGCGGTGGTCGAGCGCGCGGCACCGGCGGTGGGGCGGCTGTTGGCCCGTGGCACGCGGACCTCGCTCATGATAGGCGCGGGCACGGCGGCGCTGGGCGCCGTGCTGTTCATGGCATCGTCACCCGGCGCGGGGCGGGCGGCCGCGTTCTGGCACCCGCTCCGCGCCATGGTCGATGCGCGCGCGCCGGTGCGTCTCGCCGTGGACCGCGCGACCGTGCGCCGCGGTGACAGCGTCACGGTGACGCTCGAAGTGCCGGCGGCGACGCGGGCCATCCTGTGGACGCGCGGCCCGGGCGAGCCATGGCGCGCGGCGCCGATCGCGCTCGATTCGCTGGGCCGCGCCACGCGGCGACTCGGGCCCCTCGAGTCCGACCTGTATCTCCGGGCTTCGAGCGGCAGCCGGCGCTCGCTCGAGCGCCGGGTCAGCGTGGCACTGCCCGCGTTTCTTGCCGGCCTCGAGCTCACCGCCCGGTATCCCGAGTACCTCGCCCGTCCCGACGAGCCGCTCGTGCCCGGCCCGGATCTGGTGGCGATCCCCGAAGGCACAGTGATCCTGACGAGCGGCACGGCGAGCGTCGCGCTGGCGGCGGCGGCGTGGCGCCGCGAGACCGGGCCGGCAGGACGCGCCCGCCTCGTCGTGGATGGGGCTCGCTTCTCGGGCCGGCTGGCCGCTCCGCCGTCCGCTTCCGGCACGTGGCTGCTCGAGCTCGCGGCGGTGGACGGCACGCCGCTCGAGGGCGACGAACCCCAGCTGCGGCTGCGCGTGGTGCCCGATTCCGCGCCCGTCGTGACGGTCCCCATCCCGGGCCGCGACACGACGCTGCCGCTATCGCTCAAGCAACCGCTCGTGATCGACGCACGGGACGATCACGGTCTGACTCGCCTCGAGGTGGTGAGCTGGCGGGTGAGTCAGACGGGGAAGCAGGGGGCGGCCGTGCGCGAGTCGCTGGATGTGTCGGGCGCGGGTGAGCGGGCCATCGTTCAGGGGGCTCTCGATGCGGAAGGGCGCGGGCTCTTGCCCGGCGACACGCTGCGGCTCCGCGTCGAGGCGTGGGACAATGTCCCCGCCCCCGGCACTCACATGGGGCGAAGCGCAGAGATCGCGCTGCGGCTGCCGAGCCTCGAGGAGCTGCGCGCGGCGACCCGCGCCGCGGCGCGGGACGTGGCCGCCGCGGCGGACTCGCTCGCCCAGGCGGAGCGCGAGCTGGGGACGCGGACGCGGGACCTGGCACAGCAGCGCTCCCGCGAGGCCGGAGGCACCCGACGTCCGGCGGACGCGCGCGACGGACCGCTTCCCTTCCAGGCGACGGAGCGCGCGCAGGCCGTCGCGCGCGAGCAGGAGGCGCTGCAGCAGCGGGTTCAGGAGCTGTCGCGCGCGGTGGAAGAGGTCACGCGCGCCGCCCAGGCCGCCGGGCTGGGCGACACGGCGTTCCAGGCGCGGCTGCGTGAAGTCCAGGAGCTGCTGCGGCGCGCGGTGACGCCGGAGCTGGCGGTGCGGCTGCGGGAGCTGCAGGAGGCGCTGGCGCGGCTCGATCCGGAGGCGACGCGCCGCGCGCTCGAGCGCCTCGCCGAGGCGCAGCAGCTGCTCAAAGACCAGCTCGAGCGCAGTCAGGAGCTGTTCCGCCGGGCCGCCGTCGAGGGCGCGCTGGCGTCGCTCGCGGCCGACGCCGAGGACCTGCGGCGGCGTCAGGCCGAGTGGAATCGCGACGACGCGGCGCGGCCGGACGGCGCCGGCGCGGCGCGGCAACGCACGCTCGCCGACCGCGCGGACTCCTTGGCCCGCGGCATCGAGCGGGTAGCCACGGACCTCCGGGCGGGCCCCCGCACCCCGCTCGCGGCGCCGCAGCAGGCCGCCCGCGCGGCGGGAGCGGCGATGCAGCGCGCCGCGCAAGCGGCGGACGACGCTCGCGCCGCGGCCGCGGCGGAAGCCGGGACGGAGGCCGAGCAGCAGCTCGCGGGCGTGCCGGATGCGCTGCGCGGTCAGCGCGACTCGCTGGCGCGGGAGTGGCGCGGTGAGACGCTGGCGGCGCTCGACCGGGCGCTCTCGGAGACGGCCGCGCTCGCGCAGGGACAGGAGCACGTCGCCGACGCGCTGCGGCGCGGCGAAGCGGGCGCCGCCACCCGGTCGCGGCAGGCGGCAGTGGAGGAGGGGACCGACGCGGTGGCACGCCAGATCCGCGAGGCGGCGGGGAAGCACGCGCTCGTGTCGCCGCAGCTGGATGCGGCGCTGGGCTATGCCAAGCGACAGATGGCGGCGGCACGCGCCCAGCTGGAAGAAGCCGACCCCAACGCCGCCGAGGCGGCGACCCTCGCCGACGACGCCGTCGACGCGCTGAACGCCACGGCCCTGGCGCTCGCCCGGAGCCGCAGCCAGGTGGCGGGTGGGAAGTCGGGGAGCGGGTTTGCCGAAGCAGTGGAGCAGTTGGCGCGTCTGGCGCGTGATCAGCAGGGGCTGAACGGTTTGGCACAGGGCCTGTTGCCGCTGATGGGGTTGAGCGGGGAAGCCATGCTGCAGCGGCTGCAGGCTCTCGCCGCGCGCCAGCGCGCCCTGGCGGAGCAGCTCGAGCGGCTCCAGGCCGAAGGCGCGAACGCCGCCGCCGGTCCGCTCGCGCAGGAGGCGAAAGAGCTCGCACGTCAGCTCGAGGCTGGGCGCCTCGACCAGCAGACCATCGAGCGCCAGCAGCGCCTGTACCGCCGACTGCTCGACGCCGGCCGCACGCTCTCGAACGACGAGCCCGACGAGAACAAAGAACGCGTCAGCCGGTCCGCGACCGGAGACAGCGTGCACATCCCCGACATCCTGAAGCCGGGCGCGACGGGCGCGGGCCCGCGGGTCCGGTACCCCAGGTGGGAGGAGCTCCAGGGTCTCACCCCCGAGCAGCGTCGGTTGGTGCTCGAGTATTTCCGGAGACTGAATGCGCCTCAGCAGTAGGCTTCCTTCCCGCTCTGAAGAGTGGGCCCGGCAGAGCATTGCCCTTAAGGGCAGTGTCGTGTTGGGCCCAACCTTCAGCCTGGGAATACTGGGGCTGATTCTCTCGGTGCTGGTTGTCCGTCCGCTGCGGGCACAAGCGATCGGCCAGGGCTTCGAGCTCGAGCGCGCCGGCCAGTACGACCAGGCGGCGGCCATCTATCTCGCGGCGCTGCGGGCCGATCCCACCAACCTCTCGGCGCTGCTCGGGCTCGAGCGAGTGCTGCCGCCCATCAATCGCCTCGGCGAGCTGCTGCCGGCGGCCCAGCGGGCGGCGGCGGCGAGTCCGAGCAACGTGGCGCTGCGGGGAGTCCTGCTGCGTACGTACGTGGCCCTGAACGAGCCCGACAGCGGGCGCGCGGTAGCGCTGCGGTGGGCCGCGGCCGCGCCGGGCGACGAGGCCCCGTACCGCGAGTGGGCGATGGCGCTCGAGGACGCGCACCGCCACGGCGCGGCGCGCGACGTGCTCCTGTTAGGTCGGCGCACGCTGGGCCGCCCCGGCGCGTTCGGGATCGAGCTGGCGGAGCTGAGCCAGCTCGCGGGCGACTGGGAAGGGGCGGCGCGCGAATGGGCCGCGGCGCTGACGGACGCGCCGGTGCAGCTGCCGAACGCGGCGAGCGCGTTGGCCGAGGCGCCCGACGCGCAGCGCGAGCGCATCGCGCGCTTGCTCACCGAGGGGACCCCGTCGACGCTCACGCGCCGGCTCGCGGGCGAGCTCCTGTTGAACTGGGGACAGCCACTGCGCGCGTGGGCCGTGTTCGAGCCGAGCGTCGCCACGCCGTCGGCGGACGCGGCGTTCGCGGCCCGGCGTTTCGCCGACCTTGCAGGCGCTCGCAGGACGCCCGACGCCCGGCGCGCGCGCGCGCTCGCGCTCGCGCGCTACGCCGACCTGGCGCCCGAGGTGGGAGGGGCGGCCGCCCGGGCGCGCGCCGACGCGGCGCGCGCTTTCATCGAGGCAGGCGATCGGGTCGCCGCGCGCGCCGTGCTCGAACGGGTCGCGCAGGACTCGAATGCACCTCCTGACGCCCAACGACTGGCGCAGCGCGCCGTGGTCGAGGCCCTGATCGAGGGGGGACAGCGCAACGAGGCAGCGCAGCAGCTCGCGACCAATGCCCGGCTGTCCCCCGACGACCGCGCCAGCCTACGCCTCCGGCTGGTGCGCGCCCGAATTGCGGCCGGCGAGTTGGACCGCGCCGACACGGAGCTGGCGCGCGACTCGAGCGTCGAGGCACTCGCGCTGCAGGGGTGGATCGCCCTGTATCGCGGGAGGTTGAGAGAGGCCCAGCGGTTGTTTCTCGCCGCGGGGCCGTACGCCGGAGACCAACGCGACGCCGTCGACCGCACGACGATGGTCGCCTTGCTGCAGCGGGTGCCGGACGACTCGTTCCCCGAGCTCGGCAGCGCGCTGTCGTTGCTCGCCCAGGGTGACTCGCTCCGCGCCGTCGCGGCCTTGCGGCTTGCGGCTGCCCGCCTGGCAACGGGGGAAAGTGGGGGCGGGGGCGGGGGGGCGGGGGGGGGGCGGCCGGACCTCCTGCTCCTGGCCGGACGCGTGGCGGCCCGGCTCGACACCCTGCAACAGCGCACCGCGCTCGCGCTGTTCGACGAAGTGGTCAGCACCGGGGGGCAGGGCGCGGCCGCGCCCGCTGCCGAGCTCGAGTGGGCCCGGCTGCTCGAACGCCGGGCGCAGACGGCGGAGGCGATCCGACATCTCGAGCACCTGATTCTCACCTATCCCGGGAGCGCGGTGGTGCCCGAGGCGCGACGCGAGCTGGAACGGGCGAAGGGGGCGATTCCGCGGTCATGAAGCGGCGAAACTTCCTAAAGCAACTAAGCGGCTACGTGGCTACGGGGCTAAGCGGTGACATCGCAGCCCGGTTAGCCCCTTATCGCTCCAGCCCCTTAGCCTCTCTGCTCGTCCCCATGGACGACGCTCAAGGCGATCACCTCAAGGCATACGGCGTCACCTATCGCGTCGTGCAGGCGGGGATCAAGGCCGAGTGGCTCCTGAACTATCGCGGCGGATCGTTCCTGCTGCCGGACGGGCCCGCCATCCGGCGCGACGCGGCGCTCGCGGGGGTGAGCGTCGAGCCCGTGGACGAGGCCCAAGTCACGGCCATCCGCGGAGAGATCGAGGCGAGCAACATGGACGCCGTGCCGCTCGAAAAGGCGCCCAAGGTCGCCGTGTATGTGCCGCCCAACGCGCCGCCGTGGGACGACGCCGTCACGATGGCGCTGCAGTACGCCGGGATTCAATTCGACAAGGTGTGGGACTTCGAGGTGATCGGCGGGAAGCTCGTGGGCTACGACTGGCTGCACCTGCACCATGAAGACTTCACCGGGCAGTATTCCAAGTTCTACCTCATTTACGCGGGCGCGCCGTGGCTCGCCGAGATGGTGCGATTCAACACCGACGCGGCCAAGCGGCTGGGCTTCGTCACCGTCCCCGACCTGAAGAAGGCGGTGGCCCGGAAGATTCGGGACTACGTGACGAACGGCGGATTCCTGTTCGCGATGTGCACCGCCACCGAAACGCTCGATCTGGCCCTGGCCGCGGAGCGCACGGACATCGCCGCCGCCTTCGCCGACGGCACCCCGATGGATCCGCAGGCGGACGCGAAGCTCGACTGGTCGAAGGCCCTCGCCTTTACGGGCGCGCACGTGGAGCCCAACCCGCAGATCGCGAGCTTCTCGGACATCGACGGGCACCAGGTCAACGCCGGGCCACGCCGCCAGCCGCTCGGCGCCTTCAAGCTCTTCAACTTCAGCGCCAAGATCGATCCCGTGCCGACGCTGCTGGTGCAGAATCACCGCCAGGTGATCCCCGATTTCTACGGGCTGACGACGTCGTTCCTGCGCAGCCGCTTGAAGCCCAGTGACGTGGTGCTCGGGGACGAAGAGGGCGCTCCCTGGGTGAAGTACATCAACGGCAACCATGGGAAGGGGACCTGGACGTTCTTCGGAGGTCACGACCCGGAGGACCAGCAGCACCAGATCGGCGATCCACCGACCGACCTGTCGCTGCATCCCCATTCCCCAGGCTACCGGCTGATTCTCAACAACGTGCTCTTCCCGGCGGCCAAGAAGCGCGAGCTGAAGACGTGAGCGTCGAGCGCCTGGCCCCCGAGGTCCGCGAGCTGTTGCGCGCCGAGATCGCGGCCGCTCGCGGGCGGGAGGTGTCGTTCGTCGCCTGCCTCGACGCGAACGGGCTGATCGTCGACGCCCGGGTCGTGGCGCGCGGGACGGTGGACGCCGTGCTCGCCCTTCCGGGAATCGCGGTCCGCGGCGAGCTGTTGCTGCACAACCACCCGAGTGGCGTGCTCGAGCCGTCGGGCGCGGATTTGAGTGTCGCGGCACGGCTGCACGACGGTGGCGTCGGCTTCGCGATCGTGGACAACGAGGTGACCGACTGCTACGTGGTGGTCGAGTGCCCGCGGCCGCGCGCCACCACGCGGATCGACCCGATCGACGTCGCCGCGCTCCTCTCGCCGAGCGGTCCGGTCGCGCGAGCGCTCGGCAGCTTCGAAGATCGCCCCAGCCAGCGCGACATGGCGGCCTACGTCTCCGACCTCTACAACGACGGCGGCGTCGGCATGCTCGAAGCCGGGACCGGGGTGGGGAAGTCGTTCGCCTATCTCGTGCCGGCGCTGGTGTGGGCCCGCGAGAACGGGGAACGGACCGTCGTCTCGACCAACACGATCAATCTGCAGGAGCAGCTCGTCGGCAAGGATCTCCCGATCCTCGCGCGCGCGCTCGGCACGGGCGACCATTCGCCGACGTTCGCGCTGCTCAAAGGGTGGCGGAACTACATCTGCCTGTCGCGCCTCGACCAGGCCCGGGAGCAGGGGGACTCGCTGTTCGAGGACGAGCGCCGGGCGGAGCTCGACGGCCTCGCGGCGTGGGCCGCCCGGACGAGCGACGGCTCGCTCGCCGATCTCACCGACGAGCCGAGCGGCGAGGTGTGGGACGCGGTGGCGGCGGAGTCGGATCTGTGCACCCGGCTCAAGTGCCCCCACTTCGACCGCTGCTTCCTGTTCCAGGCGCGACGGCGCGCGGCAGAGGCGGACGTCGTGGTCGTGAACCATCACCTGCTCGCATCCGACCTCGCCGTGCGCATGGCGTCGGACAACTGGCAGGAAGCCGCCGTGCTGCCGCCGTATCGCCGACTGGTCCTGGACGAGGCCCACCATCTCGAGGACGTGGCCGCGATGCATCTCGGCGCCCAGGTCAGCATGCTCGGTGTGCAACGCCTCCTGTCCCGGCTTGAGAAGAACGGTCGCGGGCTCCTCCCCACGCTGCGCTCGGTGCTGTTCCGCCGCGACGACCTCTTGTCCGCCGCGAGCCGCGAGCTGACGCAGCAGAGCCTGGTGGACGCGCTCGCGGCGGCGCGCCGCGCCGCGGACGACGTGTTCACGCGACTGGCGCGACGGCTCGACGGCGAGCCGGGTCCGGCGCCGGTGCTGCGCCTCTCCGACGGGTTCCTCACGGACGTGGTGTGGGACGAAGGGTTGGGCGTGGCGCTCGACAATCTGCTGCTCGCCTTCTCGCGCCTGTCGGAAGGCGCCGCGATGATCGCCGATCGGCTGTCACTCGACGACCCCTCGGAGCGGCGCGCGCAGCTGGTCGGCGAGCTGCGCGGCGTCGTGCGGCGGCTCGACGCGGCGGCGGCGGGCCTCACGGCGACGCTGCGGCCGCCGGCCGCCGGTCCCGCCGCGGTGCGGTGGCTCGAGCGGCGCGGGCGGAAGACCCCGAACGTCTCCCTCGCCGCGGTACCGCTCGACCTGGCGCCGATTCTCAAGGAGAACCTGTTCGACCGGATCGAGTCGGTGGTCCTCACGAGCGCCACCCTCGCGGCGGGCGGAGACTTCGGCTACCTCGAGGAGCGGCTCGGGCTCGACCTGCCGCCGGCGCGGACGAAGCTGCGTGAGATCCATGCATCGCCGTTCGATTACGCCTCGCAGTGTCTGTTCGGGATTCCCACCGATCTCCCCGAGCCGCGGGACGACGAATCGGGCCACGGCGCCGCCGTCGCGCGGGTACTCGTGGAGCTGGCCCACGCATCGGACGGCGGCATGTTCGTGCTGTTCACGAGCCATGCGGCGTTGCGCCGGGCGGCGGAGGCGGTGCGCGGCTCGATCGGCGGCCGGTGGCCCCTGTTCGTGCAGGGCGAAGGGCAGCGCGACCACCTGCTGCGACGCTTCCGGGAGGCAGGCTCGGGGATTCTGCTTGGAACGGACTCGTTCTGGGAGGGCGTCGACGTACCCGGGCGCGCGCTGCGCGTGCTGATTCTCGCGAAGCTGCCCTTCAAGGTACCGACGGAGCCGCTCACGGCCGCGCGGCTGGAGCGGTTGGAGGCGCGCGGCTTGAACGGCTTCGCGCACTACCTCGTCCCCAATGCGGCCCTGAAGCTCAAGCAGGGATTCGGCCGCCTGATCCGCAGCCGCGCGGACGTGGGGGCGGTCGTGCTGCTGGACCGCCGCGTGGTTACGAAGCGTTACGGCGCGATGATCCTCGAAGGCTTGCCTCCGGCGACGCGGCTGGTGGGCCACTGGGCGGATGTGCGGGGCGCCTGCGAAGAGTTCTTTGCGCGACACGGTATTGGGGCCGAAGAACGGGCGCTGCAAGGCGGGACGGGGCGGTAACGGGTGACGGCGGAAGAGCGTAGATTCAGCGTAGAGGGGACCGTGACCCAATTCAGCAAGCGCTTGGCGGCGCTACCCACCTACCCCATGGCCGAGATTCCGGCGATCAAGCGCCGGCTCGTACAGCAGGGCGTCGATGTCATCGACGTCGGGGCGGGGGACGCTGATTTCGCGCCGCCGGAGGTGGCGGTGGAAGCGCTGGCCCACGCCATCCGCGATCCGGCGATGAGCCGCTACGCGTTTCAGCTCGGCCTGCCGG
>Ga0209155_1001322_pt1 | contig 11787 bp, 10 predicted proteins | sample GraSoiAngelo_122_FD_185879 | JGI IMG/M metagenome (GOLD analysis project Ga0209155, IMG submission 185879) | Grasslands soil microbial communities from the Angelo Coastal Reserve, California, USA - 14_0927_02_20cm (SPAdes) (version 2) | ecosystem: Environmental > Terrestrial > Soil > Grasslands ...
GTTCTGGAGAACGCGCCCGGTCGCGGGCGGCACCTCCAGACCGGCGGCCACGGCCGCCGCCAGCGCGCGCGGGCCCGCCAGCCGGTAGATGGCCACGTCCGCCACATGATCGTGCAGGCGGGCCAGGCGGGGCGGGACGGAGCGGGTAAAGATCGCCACCGCGCGATCGCGGCCGTCGGCCGGCACGGTGAATCCCACGGTGGTGCCGAGGCGCGCCGCCCAGGCATCCACCACGATCATCCCCTTGGGGGTCAGCAGCGCGCCATACACGAACGCGCCCTCCCCCGCCTGCTCCAGGTCGTTGGTGAGGAGCCCCTGGGCGCACGTCACGGCTCCGGGGCCCGTGAGCGTGATCAGGGCGGCATCGGCACGCGACATCACGGCACCGGTGTAGAGCGCCGTGACGAGCGCGGGTGAGACGGTGCCGGGCTCGAGGCGGGCGACGGGGGGCGGGGGGGGAACGGGTGTTCCGGTCACGCGTCCCCCAACGCGGTCAGCTCCGCCGGGTCGTGCCCGGCGAACGAGGTCCACACCAGATCGGCGGCGGCGAGCGCCGCGGCGGGATGGCTGGTCGTGAGCATCACGCAACGCATCCCGGCCGCGCGCGCGGCGGAGAGGCCGGCAAGCGAATCTTCGATCACCACGCAGCGGCAGGGGTCGAGTGGCCCGCCGCGGGCCAGGGCCGCGCAGGCGGCGAGATAGCCCCCGGGGTCCGGCTTGCAGCGCGGGACGTCCTCGGCGGCGACGATGACTTCGAAGCAGTCCGCCAACCCGGTGCCCACCAGGCCCGGCTCGATCTCGCGCCGCTGAGCTCCCGACACGAGTCCCAATCGGAACCGGCCACTCGCTGCGCGCACGAAGTCCGCCACGCCCGGCACCAGCACCGGCGCCGCTCCGATCAGTCGCGTGTAGATCTGTGATTTGCGTGCAACGAGGGCTTCGAGCGTGGGTGCATCGAGCGGCTTGCCGGCGCGTCGGAACACGTCCACGAACGCAGTCCGGTCATCGCACCCCAGGTATTCGGCATAGTACTGATCGCGGCTGAGGGGGATTCCGATCTCGGCGAGCAGCTCGGCGAACGAGGCCCGATGCTGCTCCTCGTCGTCCGTGATCACGCCGTTGTAGTCGAACAGCAGTGCTTCCGTCATCGTCCTTCAAGCATAATATCCTGCCGCGCGGTACGACTCGTCGAGCAGCTCCACGGGGTGGCGCGCGACCGCGCGAATGCCCGCGGCCGCGAGTCCGGCGCCGAGCTGCATCAGGCACCCGGGATTGCCGGTCGCGACGACCTGCGGCCTGGCCTCGGCGAGCGTATCGAGCTTGGGCGCCAGCACCGCGCGCGACATCGCCGGCTCGACCAGTGTGAACAACCCCGCGCTGCCACAGCATTGCGCGGCGTCCGGCGTCTTGACCAGTCGCAGGACGGGGATCGCCCGCAACACGCGCTCGGGCGGCTCCGCGATGCGCTGCGCGTGCAGCAGATGGCAGGGTGGGTCGTAGGCGACCGTGGCGTCGATCGGCGCGCCCGGCCGCGGCCCCCGCGCCGCGAGCAGCTCGGTGACGTCCTTCACGCGCGCGGCGAACCGGGCCGCGCTCTCGTCGAGCAGGTGGCCGTACTCCTTGAGCATCGCGCCGCATCCGGCGCTGTTGACGACGATCGGCTCGTCCCCGGCTCCGAAGGCGGCGACGTTCAGCCGGGCGAGGCGGCGCGCGTCGTGCTCGAGCCCCGCGTGCTCGTGCAGCGCGCCGCAGCACACCTGCTCCGGGACCTCGCGCACCGCATACCCGTTTACCTCGAGCGTGCGGATGGTGGCGTCGTGGACATGGGAGAAGAGGCCCTCCATAACACATCCTCGGAACAGCAGGACCGTGGAGGTTGTGGAGGTTGGTGGAGGATGGTGGAGGTTGCGAGCAGGCGAGCCTCCACCGCCCTTCACCGACCTCCACCGACCTCCACCAACCTTCGGCGAGGTCGCCGCCAGCATCCCCATCGCGAACCGGACGCGCCCCCAGCCCGAAAGCCAGCGCGGGATTCCCGTCGCCCGCAACGCCCGCGCCAGGGCGTACACCACGCGCGACACGCCCGCGCCCGTCATGGCCGCGAGGGCGAGACGTGCGAGCGCCGGCACGCCGCGGCGGTCCGCGATCAGCGCCCGGGCCGCTGCGAGCCCGCGGCCGTACCCCACACCGGAGGGACACACGGGCTCGCACCCCCGGCAGCCGAGGCAGCGATCGAGGTGCAGCGCGAGGGCGGGGTCGTCCGGGGCGAGCTCGCCCGCCTCGAGCGCGCGCATCAGCTCGATGCGGCCGCGCGGGCTGTCGGCTTCGTCGCCGGTCGCGAGAAACGTGGGGCACGCCTGGAGGCAAAAACCGCAATGCACGCAGGGGTCGAGCGCGGCGAACCCCCCGCGATCCGTCATTCAGCGCCTTCGGCCGCCACCACGAACGCCTCGCCGGGATCGAACGTCCGCCGCAGTCCGGCGACGAGCGGTCCCACCCCCTCACGGTACGCACCGAAGTGACCGACGGCGGAGCGCACGGACCAGGGGGCGCGCTCCAGGGTGAGCGGTACTTCGAGGCCGGCGAGCGTGCGACGCAGGCGCTTGAGCCGATCGGTGGTGGCCTCGCCGCCCCAGCGGATCGCCCCGATAGCGGGGCTGGCCGAAATCCATTCGTCCCCCACCTGGTGCTGCAGCAGGTCGAGCAGCTCGTCGCTCGAGTCGGGGAGGCCGCCGATGCGGAACGCCACGGGCCGGGTGGCGAAGCTCTCGGCGGCGCGCATCCACAGGCTGTGGCTCTCGTCGGCGCGCAGCGGTGCAAAGCGGCCGCCCGTGGCGGCGCGCAACCCCGCTTCCTCCGCCGCCACGAGCGCCGCCGAGCCCGCGAACCGCACCGCGAGCAGCCAGCGCTCGCGGCGCGCCAGCGCGGGCGACATGAGCTCGTGCGCCGCCGGCTGGATGCCGGCGGCGGCGATGTCTTCCGCCACCTGCGTCAGGTCCTCGCGTGACCCCTCGAGCGCGAGCGTCTGGTCGGCGCGGGGCAGGGCGCGCAGCCGCAAATGGATCAGCACGATCACGCCGAACGCGCCGAACGCGCCTGCCTCGAGTCGGGTGAGATCGTACCCCGCGACGTTCTTCACCACGCGACCGCCGCTGTGCACCAGCCGGCCGTCGCCGGTGACGAACGTGACGCCGAGCAGATGGTCGCGCACCGGCCCGAATCCCTGTCGCAACGGCCCCGCTGTGGCCGTGGCGACGATCGAGCCCAGCGTGCGGCCCGCCAGCCCCGGGGGATCGAGCGCGAGCCAGGTGCCCCGGTCGGCGAGCTGCTGGCGCAGCAGGTCGCACCCGATGCCCGCCTCGGCCGTCGCGGACAGGTCCTGGGGCTCGATGGCGGGAATCTTGTCGAGCCGGCGCGTGGTGAGGGCCAGGTCGGCGGGCGCATCGGCGGGGAGCCAGGTTCCGGCGCCCTCGATGCGCACCCGCCATCCTTCTTCGCGGGCGGTGCCGAGCAGCAGCGCCACGGCGTCGGGGGAGGCGGGCGCGATGCGCGGCACGCCGTCCGGGGTTGCCGCCACCTCGACGGCTTCTTCGCCCAGCAGGGCGCGGACGCGATCCAACAAGCTCATCGAACGCCGGCCTCCGCGTCGAGTGCGGAATGCGGAGTGGGGAGTGCGGAATCGACAGGGGAGGTCCCACTCCGCACTCCCCACTCCGCATTCCGCACTCCGGACCATTCCCGACACGCGTGCACCGGCACCACCTTCCCCGGATTCACGCGCTCCTCCGGGTCCCATACGCGCCGCACCGCGCGCATGGCGGCGAGCGAATCGCCGTCGAACAGGAGCGGCATGTAGCGGAGCTTGTCGAGCCCGATGCCGTGCTCTCCGGTGATGGTGCCGCCGGCGGCGATGCAGGTGGCCATGATTTCCGCGCTCGCCGCCTCCACTCGCTCGCGCAGGCCGGGCGTGCGGCCGTCGAACGAGATGTTGGGGTGGAGATTACCGTCACCCGCGTGGAACACGTTGCTGACGGTGAGCCCGTACTCGGCCGCGATCCGGGCGATCGTTTCCAGCACGTCGGGGAGCGTGGAGCGGGGCACCACCGCGTCCTGCACCACCAGGTCGCGCGACAGCCGGCCCATCGCGCCGAAGGCCTTCTTGCGACCGAGCCAGAGGCGCTCGCGCTGCTGCGCATCCGCCGCCACGCGCACCGCGCGGGCCCCGTGCGCGCGCAGCACGGCCTCGATCGTCTCCGCGTCCGCCGTCACCGCCGCTTCGTGCCCGCCGTCGAGCTCGGCGAGCAGCACCGCCGCGGCATCCCGCGGGTAGCCGGCGGCGTACACCGAGTCCTCCACCGCGCGGATGCACGACTGGTCCATCATTTCGAGGGCGGCGGGTACGATCCCGCTGGCGATCACGGCGGACACGGCCTCGCCGGCGGTGCGCAGCGAGGTGAAGTCGGCGAGCAGCGTGCGTACCGCCCGCGCCACAGGCAGCAGCCGCACGGTGATGCGGGTCGCGACGCCGAAGTTGCCTTCCGAGCCGACGAACAGCCCGACCAGGTCGGGACCCCACGGCTCGCCGCCCGGGCTGCCCAGCTCCACCACGCGCCCGTCCGCCAACGCCACCTCCAGGGCGAGCACGTGCGTGGCCGTCACGCCGTACTTGAGGCAGTGCGGGCCGCCCGCGTTTTCGGCTACGTTGCCGCCGATCGTGCAGGCGGTCTGACTCGACGGGTCGGGCGTATACTGCAACCCGTGCGGCGCGGCGGCGAGGGAGAGACGGACGTTGACGACCCCTGGCTCCACCACCGCCAGCCGGTTGCGGGCGTCGATCTTGAGGATGCGATTCAGCCGGGTCAGCACGATCAGCACGGCGTCGCCGTCCGCGAGCGCCCCGCCCGAGAGACCGGTGCCCGCCCCGCGCGGCACGAACGGCATGCCGAGCGCGCCGAGCAGCCGCACGATGGCGATGACCTCGTCGCGATTACCGGGCAGCACCACGACGCCGGGCACGCGCCGGTGCGTGGGCAGCCCGTCTTTCGCGTACGTCAGGCGCTCGGGGAGCGCCGTGCGCACGTGCCGCGGGCCGACGATTTCGGCGAGGGTGTCGACTAACGACGCGAGGTCCCGTGCCATGGGTAAATAGTATACCGGCAGACGCCTAGACGCCGAGACGCCCAGCGGTGCGTAGCAGAGAGGGGCCAGGAATCCGTCTTCCTGGCCCCTCATCACGACAACCCGCTAGGCGTCTGAGCGTCTCGGCGTCTGCTCTATGCCGCCCTCCAGAACCCCTTGAGCGCCCGTCCATCCGGCGACTCCCGCAGCTTCTCGAACGCCCGCTCCCGTATCTGCCTGATGCGCTCCCGCGTCACGCCCATCAGCGCGCCGATTTTCTCGAGCGTCATGGCCTCGCTGCCCTCTTCGAGGCCGTAGTAGAGATAGAGGATTTTGCGCTCGCGCGGGGTCAAATACTTCTGGAAGATGCGGTCGATGAATTCACGCATCAGTTTGCCGTCTGTCTTCTCCTCGATCTCGCCGCCTTCCTGGCCGGCGAAGCGCTCGCCCAGCGTGGCCGCGTCCTTGTCGCTCCGGTCCACCGGCGCGTCGAGCGACAACTCCGCCGCCGTCATGCGACGCGCGGTGCGGACGTTCTCCACCGTGTCCTGGAGCGCCATCGCGATCTCGTCGTCGGTCGGCTCGCGCCCCAGCTCCTGCGACAGATAGGTCTCGGTCCGGCTCATCCGAATGAGCTGGGAGTTCTGGTTCAGCGGGATGCGCACGCTGCGGGTCTGCTCGGCGAGCGCCTTCAGCACGGCCTGGCGCACCCACCACACCGCGTACGAGATGAACTTCACGCCTTGATCCGGATCGAACTTCTTGACCGCCTTGAGCAGCCCCTCGTTGCCGATCGCGACCAGCTCGGACAGGTCGAGTCCGTGCCCCTGGTACTTCTTGACGTAGGAGATCACGAAGCGGAGGTTGGCCGTGACGAGCCGCTCGGCGGCCTTTTCATCGCCCCGCTGCACACGACGCGCGAGTCTGCGTTCTTCCGCGGGATCTTTGATGAGGGGGAGCTTCTGGATGTCCTGCAGGTACTGGTCGAACGCGCCGGACGGATTGGCACGAAAGAAGGCCTTAGCCTTGCCTCCGTTGGATCGCACCATAGCTAGGGCTCCGACGGTGGAGACGTATGTTGAACCAGTGGAAAACTATACGAGCGGCGCACAATATAGGAATCGCCCGCGAATGGTGCAAATCTACCTGCTTTTCCACATCACAAATCGTTAGCGCATTGCATGACTCCCCCGTTTGTCCACTATCCACATCACGTGTGGAGAAATAGATGTTGATGCCGCGTTGACGCCGAATTGCACGCCATGTGGAGACGTGCAGAGTAATGTGGGAAGTTGTTGACGCACTTGTAATTAGTCGCACGCTGCGACTACCGCCCTGCCAGCACCTCACGGACCAGTCGCTCGGGCGCCGCCACAGTCCAACCACTGCCGTCGGAATGCATGCGCCCGACCGTCTCGGGCAGCGCGAACCGCACGGTTCCGGCGCGCGCCTTCTTGTCGAGCTGCATCGTCGCGAGCAGCTCGTCCGCCGTCGCGCCCTCGGGAAGGTCGAGCGGTAGGCCGTAGCGCTCGAGCAGCCGTCGAATCCGATCGGCGGTTCCCGCTGTGGCGATCCCGAGGCGCTCGGCGAGCCGGGCTTCGTACGCCATGCCGATCGCCACGGCCTCGCCGTGCAGCACGGCGAACTTCACCGTCGCCTCGACCGCGTGCGCCACCGTATGGCCGAAGTTGAGGATCGCGCGGCGACCGGTCTCGCGCTCGTCCGCGGCGACCACGCCTGCCTTGATTTCCACGGAGCGGCGCACCAGCCGCTCCAGGGCGTCGGGCTGCTTGGTCGTGACGGCGTCGTGCTCGAGCTCCAGGAACGCGAAGTAGTCCGCGTCGGCGATCGTCCCGTGCTTGACGGCTTCGGCGATCCCCGCGGCGAGCTGCGACGCCGGCAGCGTGCCGAGCAGGTCCAGGTCCGCGACGACGAGACGGGGCTGGTGAAAGGCGCCGACCAGGTTCTTGCCCCCCGCAACATCGACTCCGGTCTTGCCACCGATGGACGAGTCGATCATGGCGAGCAGCGTCGTGGGTGCCTGGATGCACGGGACGCCCCGCAGGTACGTCGCGGCGACGAACCCTGCCACGTCGCCCACGACGCCGCCGCCCAGCGCGATGACCCCGCAGTCGCGACCGAACTGACGCTGTAGCAGCCGATCCGAGAGGGAGGCCCACGTTTCGCGCGTCTTGCTCGCCTCTCCTGCGGGAAACGCAAACAACTCCGCGTGCAACCTGGCGTCGTGGCACCGTGCCACGAGCTTCTCGCCGTACAGCGTCGCGACGTGCGAGTCGGTGATCACCGCGTAGCGGGCCGCGGGGCACGCGGCCTGCGCCAGGTCGGGCAGATCCGCGAGCACGCCGCGGCCGATGACAATGTCGTACGAGGTGGTGGGCTGCTCCGCGGTGGCAACGCGGACGGTCACCACTTGACGTCGGAGCGCCCGGCCTGCGCGTTGGCGGCGCGTGCCAGGACGAACAGGAGATCCGACAGGCGGTTCAGGTAGCGGAGGATCGCGGGACTGATCCGCTCGTGCCGCCCCGCGGTCACGACGGCGCGCTCGGCCCGGCGACAGATCGTTCGTGCCAGGTGCAGCGCCGCGGCCTTGGGTGTTCCCCCCGGCAAAATGAAGTTCTTCAGGGGCTCGAGGCGCGATTCGTGATTGTCGATGACGTCCTCCAGCGCGGCGATGTCCGATTCGCCGATGGCCGCGCCGCTGCGGGAAAGCGCCTTGTGCAGCTTGTCGGGATCAGGCGTGGCGAGCTCGGCCCCGATGGTGAACAGGTCGCGCTGGATGGTCTGGAGGAGTCCATCGGAGAATTCCGGCGGATCGAGGGCGCGTGCCAGTCCCAGCGCCGCGTTCAACTCGTCCACCTCGCCGTACGCCGCGACGCGGGCACTGTCCTTGGGCGTCCGGCCCCCGCCGAACAGACCCGTCTCTCCTGCGTCCCCGGTCTTGGTGTAGATCTTCACCGCGCCCCTCTCCCTTCTCTCCGGGGCTTCCGTTACGATTGAAGCCCATGCAGGACGTCAAAGATATCACCATAATCGGCGCGGGCCCGACCGGGCTGTTCGGCGCGTTCTACGCCGGGATGCGCGGCGCGTCCTGCCGCCTGATCGACAACCTCGACCAGGTCGGCGGGCAGCTGACGGCGCTGTATCCGGAGAAGTACATCTTCGACGTGGCCGGCTTCCCGAAGGTCCTCTCCAAGGACCTGGTGAAGGGCATGGCCGAGCAGGCATTCCAGTTCAAGCAGCCGGTGCACCTTGGCGAGAATGTGACGGGCCTGAAGCGCGACTCGGAAAACGGCAAGCCTGCCTTCACGGTCGTCACGGACAAAGACGAGTACCCGTCGCGCACGGTGCTGATCGCGGGCGGCATCGGCGCCTTCACGCCCCGCAAATTGCCGCTCAAGGATGTCGATCGCTGGTACGGGAAGGGGCTGCACGACCGTGTGCTCGATCCCACGGTGTTCAGCGGCAAGCGCGTCCTGCTCGTCGGCGGCGGTGATTCGGCGTTCGACTGGGCGGTGAACCTGCAGGGGATCGCCCGGTCCATCGTCATGATCCATCGACGCGACGGCTTCCGGGCGCACGCCGCGACGGTCCGTCAGGTGCAGGAGCTGTGCGCGGCGGGCAAGATGGAGCTGCGCACCTTCTGGGAGCTGAAGGTGATCCACGGCGACGAGCGCATCGAGGCCGTGACCATCTACAACAGCAAGACCAAGGTCGAGGAGCGGCTCGCCGTCGACAATGTGATCCCGCAGCTCGGCTTCATCTCCTCGCTCGGTGCCATCGAGCAGTGGGGGCTCGACATCGAGCAGGGCGAGATCAAGGTCTCGCAGACCATGGCCACCAGCCTCCCCGGCGTGTTCGCCGCCGGCGACATCACCACCTATCCGGGCAAGCTCAAGCTGATCGCGACCGGCGCCGCCGAGGCGGCCATCGCCGTCAACCATGCGGTGCATTTCATCAATCCCGCCGCGAAGGTGGCGCCGGGGCATTCCTCGAACATGGCGCTTTTCGGACAGACGGAAGACTGACGGTAGAGGATCGTAGAAGACGGTCGAGGGCGGAAGAGGGATCTCCGACCGACCTCTACCGTCCTCTACCGTCTTCTACCGCGCTATCTGCACCACCACCGAATCGATCTGCGCGAGCATCTGCGCATACGGCACCGCATGCCCGTTCGCCTGGACGCTGAACGTGACGGTCCGGCCGTTCGGCTGCTCGATGTAGCCCGACAGGCTGTTGACGCGATCGATGCTGCCGGTCTTCGCGATCACGCGGCCCTCGAGCGGGGTGCCGACGAAGCGTTTGAGGAGCGAGCCCGGTTGTCCCGCGTGCGGCAGCGCGGCCACGAACGGCGCTCCCTTGGGATGGCGATGCATGTACGCCAGCAGCTGGGCGAACGCATGGGGCGTGACCAGGTTGCCGGCGGCGAGCCCCGACCCGTCCTCGAGTGCGAAGGCGGTCGAGTCGATCTTCACCGAGTCGATCAGGAAGTGGCGCTCCACGTCGAGCCCCGCCTCCCAGGCGCCTTCCCCCTTGATTTCGCGCCCCAGCACTTTGAGAAGCATTTCCGCGAACCAGTTCTGGCTGGTGTTGAGGATCGGGAAGATGACGTCGGACAGCGGACGCCCGCGATACTCGACCAGCGGAGAGCCGCAGCAGCGCGCCGCCCGGTAGGCGAGCGAATCCGTGGTCCCGATCGCGCCGCCCGCCACCGCGACGCCCTTGCGCCCGAGCGACGTCGCCAGGGCCCGCGCCGCGTAGAGATTCGGGTCCGGCACCGCGACACTCTCGACCCACGGTTTCCGGCCGAGCGCGACGGTCCCTTCCGCGCGGATGCTCCATCCTCCGCCGCTCCGGAAGAAGTTGTCGCCGATGGTGGTGGTCGAATCCGCGGGCACGGTGCGCGCGCGGTTCTCGAACGTGATGAGCCCCAGGTCGGGGGACCACGTGATCACCGGGGGCGCGTCCGCGGCCGGCGCGGGCGCGATGTGGAAGTCCACGCTGTTGTCGTGGAAGCCGAGGCCGGACACCGGGGCCGCGTACCACCAGGTCAGGTCCCACGCATTCCAGCCGTAGTGAATCAGGGTCGGTTCAAAGTATGACCCGTCGCCCACCAGCTTTCCCGTGATGCGCCGGATGCCGCGCGCGCGCACGGAGTCCGCGATGGCGTCCACGGCGGTGAACGCCGAGTCGCACACGCCGGGCGCCAGCGTGTCGACGGAGTAGCACCGCTCCGACCAGGTGGGATCGCCCCGCCCGTAGAGGATCAGGTCGCCGTAGAGCACACCGGCCTCCACTCGCCCGTTCACGTACAGGCTGGTCGTGACGCGGTAATCCGCCGGCAGCAGCACCGCGGCCGCCGCCGTGACGACGAGCTTGGTGTTGCTCGCGGGCACGGCGAAATGATCGGCGTTGCGCTGGTACACCACGCGGCCGCGGTCGTCCACCACGTAGATCCCCCACGTGGCACGGTCGAACGGGGGCGCGTCGATCAGCTGCGCCAACCGGTGCTCCAGCGAGCCGCGCAGCGCCGCGGTGCGCGGTCGCGCGACCGAGGATTGCGCCGCGAGGCTCGAGCTAATCGTAAGCGATGCGAGGATCAGCTTTCGCATAGAGCACGTCCGTCACGAGGTTCACCAGCACGAACACGAGGGACATGAACAGCACGCTTCCCTGGATCGCCGGCAGGTCGCGTTTCTCGATCGCGGTGAGCACGTAGCGGCCCAGGCCCGGCCAGCCGAAGATCGTCTCCGTGAGAATGCTCCCGGTCAGATAGCTGCCGGTGTCGAGCCCGAGCACCGTGATCACCGGGACGAGCGCGTTGCGGAGCCCGTGGCGAAGCACCACCGCCGCCTCGCTCAAGCCTTTCGCCCGCGCCGTGCGCACGAAATCGCTCGACAGCACGTCGAGCATGGCCGCGCGCGTGATGCGCGACAGGAACGCAATGGAGCGCATGCCGAGCGTCAGCGCCGGCAAGACGAGATACGCGAGGCCGCCCGAGCCCGACGGCGGCAGCCAGTGGAGCCCCAGCGCGAACACGATGATCAGGAGCAGCCCCACCCAGTACACGGGGAACGACACGCCAAGATACGACGCCAGCATGACCAGCCGGTCGAGCGCGCCTCCCGGCCGCACTGCCGACGCCGCCCCTGCGGTGATGCCGCACAGCGCCGCGAGCAGCATCGCGGCCAGGGCAAGCTGGACCGTCTTGGGAAAGCGCTCCGCCAGGTCCTGGACGATGGGTCGCTGGGTGATGTAGGAGCGGCCCAGGTCGCCGCGCACGACGCCCCACACATAGTGCCCGAACTGCGCCGGGAGCGGATCGTCGAGATGCAGCTGGGCCCGCAGCCGCGCGATCGTAGCCGAGTCGGCGCGCTCGCCCACCATCGCGGCGACGGGATCGCCCGGGGCGACGTTCAGCAGCAGAAAGGCCACCACCAGCACCCCGAACAGCGTCGGCAGCGTCATGAGCAGGCGGCGTCCGACCAGCCGCATCACCGCTCCCCGAAGCGGGCGTGGGTCCAGCGCTGACCGTTAAAGATCACCGGCAGGTCCCACCCGCGAAGCTCGGGCCGGTGGGCCCACAGGTCCTTGGGAAACCAGAGGTAGAGCCACGGCGCCGCGGCGTACACCCGGTCGTCGATACGCCGA
>Ga0209155_1001325_pt1 | contig 11772 bp, 12 predicted proteins | sample GraSoiAngelo_122_FD_185879 | JGI IMG/M metagenome (GOLD analysis project Ga0209155, IMG submission 185879) | Grasslands soil microbial communities from the Angelo Coastal Reserve, California, USA - 14_0927_02_20cm (SPAdes) (version 2) | ecosystem: Environmental > Terrestrial > Soil > Grasslands ...
GACTGGCTCGAACTTACCGTCAGGCTCGGACGTGTTCCGCTCGAGCCAGGCGGATGGGGTCAACCCCGCGGCGTCTGTCACGCGGACCCGGGCAAACCGGCTCCCGGCGCGAACGATCTCCTCCGCCTCGGGCACACCCATGAACATCTCGGACGCCACCAATGGAGCAGTCGTGATGATCCCTTCGCTGCAGGCCGCGCGCCGCCACCCCGCGGGCAGGTCGACGCTGTATCCCAGCTCGGTGTTTGTGTATCGCGTGAGGCCCGCGGCGACCGTCGCCGTCGGCGTCGGGGTCGGCACCGCGGTCGTCGGAACCACGCCGGTCGCGGTCGGTGTTGGGGTTGGACCGGAGGCCGCCGGCGAACACGACGCGAGGAGGATCGCTGAGATCATCAAAGCCTTCATCTCAACTCCAATCCTGATGGCTCCGCATCGGCTGCGCTCACGCTGTCTCAGCTCGCCGCACGGGCCGACCGCCGTTCACGCGGCCGAGGAGGTCCGCGATGCGCGACAGACTATTGAGCGTGTTCGCGGCGAGGTGGTCATCCGTGCGGCCGGAGAGCGCGCGCGCGCCGCGCGCGTCGGGTGAGTAGTCGCGCGTCCCGGAGAGCGGATCGAGCCAGATGAGCCGGTACGCCGCGCGCTGGAGGCGAGAAGCTTCCTGCTCGAGGCGCGCCGGATCGCCGCGCTCCCACCCGTCGGTAACGAGCAGGACGATCGCGCCGCGCCCGAGGACACGGCGCGACCAGCGCAGATTGAACTCGTGCAGCGCGTCGCCGATGCGCGTCCCCCCGGACCAATCGGAGACCGCACGGGAGACGTGCGCCAGCGCGGCATCGGGGCGGCGCTCGCGAAGCTGGAGCGTGATCCGAGTCAGCCGCGTGCCGAACGTGAACGTTTCGACGCGTCCCCACCCGCGCGCCAATGCGTGCGACATGTGCAGGAGCAGCCGCGTGTATGCCTCCATCGATCCGGAGACGTCGCACAGGATCACGAGTGGCCGCCGCTTGACGCGGGGCGCGCGGCGTAGGAGCACCGCGGGCTCGCCGTGCGTGGCGAGCGACTTCCTCATGGTCGCGCGCGCATCGAGCCGCGCGCCGTTTCGCGAAGGGCGGAAACGTCGGCTCGGGCGCCGGCCCGGCGACCACTGCAGCCGTTCAAGAAAGCGCGCGGCCGCGGCGCGCTCGGCCGCGGTCATCGCGGAGAAGTCCGTCCTACGAAGGAGCTCGGTCGAGCTCGCCGTCACCCGAGCGGTGCGCTGGACCGCGGATGCCATGCTGCTCGGCACCACTCCGACGGGAACCTCGATTTGACCCGCCTCGGCTTTTGGCCGGCGCGCGCTAGGGACGGGCATCGAGAGGCGTCCCCCGCGGAGGAGCGACCAGAAGAGATCGAAAGCCAGATCAAACGAGGCGAGGTCAGCCTGCCTGGAGATGAGCGCTGTGCGGCCGGCGGCGCGCATGTCGTCCGGGCGCTCGAGGTCGATCTCCGCGATCGCCTGGAGGTACACCCGAGAGCGCTCCGCGCTCACGTTGATTCCAGTGCGCCGAAGAAGCCGCGGAAGGATCAGGAGGTCACGCGCGATACGGTCGCCGATCGACGCCGTCATATCGTGACCGGCGCCTCGAGCTTCGCCTTGATGCAGGCGAAGAGCTGTTGCGTGATCTTCTCGGCTGCGCCTTGCATGAGCCGCGCGCCGACTTGCTGGATCATTCCCGACACGGTCACGTCGCTCGACCACTCCATCATCGTGTGGGTCTCATCGAACTCGGCCAGATCCATGTTGCTGACCATCTGCACCGCGCTGCCCGGCGCCTGGCCTCGCGCAAGCACGGCCGCGTGCTGGGGCCGCTCGAGCTCGAGGAACTCCACGTTCATCGCGAAGGTGCTCCTGATCGGACCGACACCTGCCCGCACCACGACTTTGAAATGGTGCGGGTCCGTGATTTCAAGAGCCTGCACATCCGGGGCGCAGGTCGTGACGCGGGTCGGATCCGTGAGGAAGGACCACACCCGATCACGCGGTGCGGCTATGTCGAGCGTGCCTTCAAAGCGCATCTCGCGCTACGTTACGCGCCCACCAGATCAGTCCGAATCCACTCCGAACGTGTGCTTCCCGACACCCTGGGCTACCGGCCCTGCGCCATGATCTGCCGATGAACGCATCCGACCGGCCGCTCCCCGCCGTGCAGCGGGCCTATTTCTATCTCGTCGCGCTCGTCGCGATCCACATGGCGGTCTTGGCCGTCGCGAACCTTCTACGAGTCGGTGCCGAGATCGCGATGGGCGCGCCGTCGGGCGGCTTCACCGGTCTCCCGTTCGTGTTCAACGAGTTCAGCCAACCGCGCGAGCTCTACCGGGAGCAGGCGAGTCTCGCGATCGCGCTCCTCGTGGTCGGGCTGCCGGCCTGGGTCATCCACTTCCGTGTCGCGCAGCGAGCGGCGCTCCGCTCCGTCGAGGAGCGCGGATCCGCACTCCGCAGCTTCTATCTGCACCTCGTCGTCTTCGTCACCGCGCTGCTCGTCTTCGGTTACGGACAGCGCGCGCTCGGGCTCGTTCTCCAGGGCATCTTTATCGGCGAGAACCAGCGGTTCCCGACGTACTGGGGCCTCGAAGCCGACTGGCCGGCCCGCGCTGCCGGCGCCGCGGTGATGGCGCTGACCGCGGCTGTCGTTCTCGGATATCACCTGCGCCTTTCGATCCTCGACCGGCGCGCGACCCTCATCGGGGGCCGCGCAGCCTCCTTCCGGCAGCTCGTGTTCTACGCGCTCGCGCTGATCGGGCTCTTCTGGGCGGCGTCGACGGCCGTCAGCACGCTGGCCGGCATCTGGGACCGGATCGCCGACGCGGTCGCGCCGATCCCCGGGCTCACCGCGCCACAGGCCACGCCGCCGGGGGTCGTGGTCGCGTCGCCTCCCGCGCCCAGCCGCGACGACCTTCTTCGCTTCCAGCTCATCGGCGCGGTGCCGGGGATCCTCGCCGGGCTCGCGCTCTGGCTCGGTACGTGGATCCCGTTGCAGCGCGGCCTGCGCGCCCCGACCGCCGACGGCGAGATCGAGCGCGGCTCGGTGATCCGCAAGCTCGCGATCTACCTGGTCGTCCTCGTCTCCGCTCTCGCCGTCCTGCTGAGCGCGACGGTGGCCGTCGCGAACGTCGTCGAGCGCATCCTCGGGACGCCCGACCGGGAGCAGTACCGGAACATCCAGCACGACGTCGGCTTTCCGGTGACCAACCTCGTCGTGTTCGCCACGGTCTGGCTCTTCCATCGCCGGGTGGTGCAGGCCGAAGCCGCGCGCGAGAGCGAGTTCGAGCGCGCCGCGACGGTCCGCCGTCTCTACACCTATCTCATCGCGGCGATCGGACTCGGGATGCTCGCGATCGGCACCGCGGGCGCGATCGGCGTGTTCGGTAGCCAGCTCATGGGCCTGAACACGCACGGCAACGGCGAGACCGCCGCCTACATCGCGCTCGTGCTGATCGGCGCGCCGGTGTGGGCGCTCTCGTGGTGGCAAGCGCAGCGCAGGCTGACCGACGACGAGCGCCGTTCGCTCCCGCGCCGCGGGTATCTGTACCTCGCGATCCTCGGGGGCGTGCTCGGCGTGCTCGTGTTCGGGTCCGCGGGGCTGTACCGGTTGCTCAATGCAGTGCTGGCCGGATCCTTTCCGATCGCGACGTGGCACGACATCTGGCACTTCACGGTGGATGGCACGGTGAGCGCGTTCGCGTTCCTCTTCCACCTCGCGGCGGTACGGGCCGACCGCAGCGCGCAGCTGCCGACGGTCGCGCAGCACTCCGTCACCGTTCTGGTACGTGCCTCGGACGTGGCGACGGCGCGCGCGCGACTTGCCTCCGCGCTCGAGGGCCAGGCGGACATCTCGCTGCGTTAGGCCTGCTGGCCGAAGACACTCTGCAGAAGGCGAAGCTGATCTAGCGGACCGTGACCTCGGTGTAGACGCCCTGGTCGCGCAGCGCGCCGACTGCTGCGACCGTTGGCCGAACGTCGATTCGATACGTGCCCGGTGCGACGCCTCTCACCTTGAATGTGAACGTCCCGATCTCGTTCGGCGCGACCACAGCCTCTGTCTGCAGCGCGGGTGTGCTCGCGGCGGGCCAGTTCACCGCCATCTTCGGATCGAACTTCGTCGCTGTGCCGGTGAACGCGAGACTCGCTTCGGAGCCAGTGCCTCGCGTCCACGCGGCGCGCCCGGCGTTCCGGAACTTGAAAGTGATCGTCGCCTCCGCCCCAACCGCGATCTGCGCCGGCGGCGTCTGGTCGACCCAGGCGCTATCGAGATCGGCGAGCTTCGGAAGCGGCGCGGTCGCCGTCGCAGTCGGCGTGGGCTGCGCGGCCGGCGCGCTTCCCCCACGCAGCGAGAAGACGGCGACGAGGATAAGTCCGACCACACCCGCGAAGATCATCGCCCCGGTGTGAGACCCTTCGCGGCGCATTAGCGCCCCATCGCGGCGCGGACCCGCTCCGGGGTCGCGCCCAGGCGCGCGAGGATCTGCGCCGCGAAGCTCTGTTCGTCGCGCACGATCGCGAGCAGGAGATCCTCGGGCAGGATCGGTCGATCCGCCGCGGACTCGTTGACGAGCTGAATGATCTCCTTCGTTTCGGGGCTGAGGGTGATCTCGGTCGGGAGGCTTTCCCGCCCGGTCGGCGGAATGACCGTTCCGAGCTCCGTGCGCATTTGCTCGAGGGTGATTCCGAGCATGTCGAAGATGTGCTTCATGTCGGGATCCGCCTGCCTCGGGTCGGCCAGGCGCGCGAGGCCAAGCAGGAGATGCTCGGGGCCGATGTAGCTGTGTCCCATCCGGATCGCCTCGTCCTGCGCGAGCGCGAGCACGCGCTTGGCTCGGTCGCCGAATCGATTGAACGGGCTCCACCCCTGTCCGTGTCGCGGTGGCGGCGGCTCGTAGCTCGCGGGCGCAGGAGTGCCGGCCTCCGCAAGCAGCTCGAGGACTCTCGTGCGCACCATCGGGAGGGTGACGCCAAGCGATTCGATCACTCCCGACGCGATGCCCTCTCCCTCACGGACGAGGCCAAGGAGGATGTGCTCGGCGCCGACGTGCGGTTGACCCATGCGCCGCCCTTCGTCGATGGCCAGCTCGATGGTCTTCTTCGAGCGTGGCGAGAGCGTGATCTCGCTCGGTGAGGTGCTGTGTTCGCCGCGACCGACGATGAACTCGAGGGCCGTCCGCACCTTCGTGAGCTCGACGCCGAGGGACACCAGGGCGCGGGCGGCAATGGTGTCGCCGTCGCGGAGCAGCGCCGCGAGGAGATGCTCCGTTCCGATGTAGTTGTGGTTGTGCCGGATGGCTTCGTCCTGGGCGAGCGAGAGCACGCGTTTCGCGTGTTCGTCGAAGCGATCGAAGCCCTCCATCCCCGTTAGCCGCCCCGACGACACGCGCACCGCTTCCGGCCGCCCCGGCGGTCCGGGAAGCCGACCGAAGTACTGAACCCGCGTCCCTCTTCCGCGCGCCATCCAGGCCTGCACCGCACCGATCGCAGCGCCACCGACGGTCCCACCCAGGAGTCCCGCGCCGAGCGCGATCGCGATGACTTCGATGCTCACGACGCCTGTCCATCGACGATCTCGCGAATGCGCTGAGACGTCGCGCCAAGCGACGCCAGCACCTGAGCGCCGACGCCGTCGCCCTCCTCGGCCAGCGCCAGCAGGAGGAGCTCGGGCGAGACCTGATCTCGCTTGCGTTTAGCGGCAAGCACGTTCGCCATCGCGAAGATCGTTCCCATGCGTGGTGTGGTGCTCAGATGCGTCGGCACCCTGTCCGTCGGCGAAGGCGGGACGGCGGCTTCGATCCGACGCCGGAGCGCCTCCGGATCGACGGCAAGCCTGTTCCAGATCCTGTCGAGCGCCGGCGTCGAGTACTGGCGCAACGCAATTGCGAAGTGCTCGGTGCCGATGTGCGAGTGGCCGCACTGGATCGCCTCGTGTCGCGCCAGGGTGACCACGTTGCGGGCATCGGGGTCCAGCTCCTGACGCGGTGAGGTGGGCGGTTGATATGAAGTCCTTCTCGTGCTCACGCGCCATCCGCGCCATTGGCCACGCGCGTCCTTCGTTCCGTGGTCCATGTGAGCCGCGCGCTGCCGCAACAACCCTTCGACCGTACCGACGAGCGCCGCGCCAACGGCCCCGCCGGCGACGCCGGCGACAACAGCGATGATCGCGACCGAGCCGAGATCCACGCGACGCTATTCCGGTGGGCGGGCTGCCTCGTCTGTTTGGACGGGGGTGGCGGCGGGCTCGGCGTGCGCGAGATGCCGAGCCAGCGGGCCAGACGGAGTCCGCCACTCGGAGTTCGCGTGAGGAGCGCCCACTGTCGTCCCGCCCAGATGGCGCTGCGCGCGGATCACGCCGAGCGAGACGACGAGCGCCACGAGCGCGCCGGTGATGCCGCCGGCCACCGCGGCGACGATGATCGCGCTATCGAAGATGTTCATCTATCCATTCATCCTGTCGAGAATTTCGCGGATACACCCCGGCGTCGCGCCGACCGCCTTGAGGACATTCCCGCCGACGCTGTCGCTGGCCGCGATCGCAAGGAGAAGATGGCCGGAGCGGATGAGCGCGCTGTTTCGCTCGGATGCGAACGAGGCCGCTCGCGCGAACACCTCGGTGAGCGCGGCCTGCTCGTCGAGCCGCGCCGGTCGTGGTCCCTCGTTTCGCGGCGCCGCGGCGTCGATGCGCGTCACCAGGTCCGCGAGGTCGACGCCGAGCTCCGCGAGCAGCCGATGGGTCCAGACATCGCCACTCGTAACGAGGCCGAGCAAGAGATGATGCGGCGCTACCTCTTTGTCATTCGCCCGCCCCGCCTCCCAGTACGCGCGTGCCAGTGCCCGGCGGCCACTCGTCTCGAGACGGTCGACGAAGGGCACCGGATGCGAGGACCCGATCCCTGCCCCGGCCGAAGGGCCGATGCCCGCCGAGGCGGTGGCTCCCATCTCCGGGCGGTGCTGCCCCATTACGGCGATCACCTGGTGACGGACCTGCTCGAGGTTCACACCCATCGACTCGAGGACGCCGGCGCCAACGCTCTGACCCTCCCGCACGATGCCGAGGAGTAGGTGCTCCGTACCGACGTGGCTGTGGCCGAGCTTGCGCGACTCGTCGACCGCAAGCTCGATCACCTTCTTGGTGCGCGGCGACAGGGTGATCTCGCTTGGCGACGTCCTCTCCTTGCCGCGGCCGATCATGACCTCGACCGAGGAGCGCGCCCTGGAGAGATCGATCCCCAGCGAATCAAGTACCCGCGCAGCTACCCCTTCGCCCTCGCGGACGAGTCCGAGCAGAAGATGCTCGACGCCTATGTAGTTGTGGTTGAAACGGATCGCCTCGTCCTGCGCCAAGGCGAGGACGCGCTTCGCGCGGTCATTGAAGCGGTCGAAGGGTCCCATGTATAGGCGAGGCTAATGCTCGCTTGGTCGCTCAGTCGAGCAGCTTCCGATACTCCCCAATGCCGTAGCGGAACGTGTCTTTGGTGTTGTCGAGAGCCTTCACGATCACCCGCATGGTGCTGTGGACGGCCTCCATCTTCGAGGTGACGGCCTTGTCCTTCTGGAGGACCGTGTTCAGGTCGTACGCCGCCGCCGATTTGAAGAGCATCCGGAACATCTCCATCTCTTCGTTGAGCGTCTCCGGCTTGTCCTTCGCTTTCTGGTACTCCGACCACATCTGCGCGACGCCCTTGGCCTCGATCGTGTCGATCCAGGCGCGTTCGCTCTTGTCGTCGACGGCGCGATAGGAGTTGTAGACGATCTCCTTCGTGCCGGCGGGCGTGCGTCCGACGAGGAGGCGCGCCATGAACTTGTCGATGGAGAGGCGCTCGATGACCACGTCCTCGTCGAAGTTGCGCTTGATGAGCATGACCGCGTGGATGCGCGCGGGCTCCATGGGGTTGGTGAACACCCGCTCCTTCGGGAAGACCGTCGTGATGTCGAGCATCGCGCGCGTGTTCTCGAAGGCGAAGAACCGTCCCACCATGTCGCGCAGCGTCTTTTCGTCCATCGTGTCGAAGGGCGGTCGCTTCATGCCGGTGAGCTTCGCCGCGACCGCGTCGATCGTCGCCTTGTTCTCGGTCATGAACTCCGGGGTCACGTCGGGCGCGTTCTCGAGGCGCGAGCGGATCATGTCGAACGCCGCCTGAGGGAAGTTCTCGACCAGATTCGAGCGCAGGTAGAAGACTTTCTCGCTCGTGTAGGCATGGGCCTCGGGGTGATCGACGTCCAGCTCTCGCGCGCTCGCTGTCACCTCGCGGTCGTCGAGGCCGCGACCGATGACAGTCGCGTCGCTCGATCGATGATCCTCGAGCCAGGCGTAGGTCTGGTAGCCCTTCGCGACCTCTTCGCCGCCGTCGAGGATGCGCGCCGGCGAGAGGATCTTGCCGTCCTTCGTCCGATAGGCGTAACGGACGTAGACCCAGTCGTCGGAGTGAAAGCGCGTGCCTGGGAATTCCATGACGCCGTAGGTCGACGTGGACTTCCCGGTCCCCGTCGGGGCGATGTAGAGGATGCCCTTGCCATCTTTCGTGACGACCGCGCCGTGGATCGAGTGGATGCCGTATTCGACCGCGAGCTTGCGCCCGACCGCGCCGAGCACCCATGACTTCAGCTGACCGTAGTAGCTCGTATTGAAGAAGATGACCGTGTCGTTCTGGCGGGAGTAGTACGCGGCCTCCGACTCGCTGGGCACGCGGCCGAGCGCGACGACGAGGACGTCCGGCGTCGCCGCCGGCTTCTGTCCGGTGATCCGCTGCCACTCGTCGACCCCGTACCAGTTGTCCTTCCAGTAGCCGATGAGGTGTTCGCTGTTCGTGATGGCGCGCACGCGCAGACCGTGGATCACCACGTCGTGCGAGTACGTCGTCTCCTTCGCCGTCGCGATGTGCTCGAACGCGTTCGCGAGCAGCCGTTTAAAGAGGCCCGGCTTCGCGTCGACGGTCTTGTCGTGGACGAGCGTGCGGCCCTTGGTGCGCGTGATCGTGTTCTTCGCGCCGATCGGCGTACCGGGCCACTCCGGCGAAGTGGCGTCAGGCGCGGGTGGAAATGTGTAGAGGTCCTTTTTCTCGGCTATCGCCAATCACGTACTCCCCTGGGAACTCGCGCCCGATAGTAGGTTCGCGGACACAGGCTTGCCCGCGCGTGTCGACCCGACGAAGGCACCGACGTACGTTCCGATCATGACGAGAAGAGCGCCGCCGACGAACTGAAAGCTGACCAGCTCACCGGCAAGAATCGCGCCGACCGCCACGGTCACGACAGGGAAGAGGACCGTCACGTACGCGCTCGCCGACGCGGTCCAGCGGAGCACGATGAAGACGACTCCGATGAACAGGCCGATGCCGCCGAGCGTCACGAGGTAGAGGAAGGCGACCCAGACCTCGGGTCGCGAAGGCAGCACCGGCGTCTCGCGCGCGAGCAGGGCGACCACGAGGAGGAAGGCCGCACCGCAGAGCATCGCCACGGCGTTCGTCCCAATCGGATCCGCCCGGGGAAGCCGCTTCAGCAACACGGTCGAGCCCGCGACGGCCACGGCTTGAAGGAAGAGCGCCGCGAGCGCGGCCGGCGGCACCGTCGCGCGGAGCTGATCGACGAAGACAAGCGCCACGCCCGCAACCGCGATGGCGCCGCCGATCACGCCGCCCCAGCGGAACCGCTCCATGCCGAGCGCCGTGGCCATGAAGAACGTCATGAGCGGCACCAGCGCGACGAAGGTCGCGGCCATCGCCGACGGCGCCTGCAGGAGTCCCCAGTAGGCGAGCGCGTACGCGATGCCGAAGTTCACCACGCCGAGAAGCGCGACGCCTGGGAACGCGGATCCGAGCGGGAGCCGTATGCGCCTCCACGCGGCGAAGCCCACGAGGAGGATCCCTGCGATCGCGAAGCGCAGGCCCGCGCCCCAGAAGGGCGGCAGCTCACGGTTGCTGAAGCGGACCGCGACGAAATTCGTTCCGCCGATCAGGACGACGGCGACGAATACCGAAAGGACCGCGGTCGACGGCCGGTTCATCACGCCGACGATACGAGTCTCAGCGCGTCCCTATCCTTGGCCGATGGCCTCTCGTCGCGGCGCGACGGTCGAGCTGCGCGAGGTCACGAAGCGCTACGGCGACACCGTCGCGGTCGACCACCTCAGCCTCACCGCTCCGGCCGGGCGCATCTGTGTGCTCATCGGACCGTCCGGATGTGGCAAGACGACGTCGCTTCGCATGGTGAACAGGCTCATCGAGCCGACGTCGGGCGAAATCCTTATCGATGGGCAAAACGTCCTAAGAGAGGACCCGACGCAGCTCCGGCGACGGATCGGGTACGTCATCCAGCAGGTCGGCCTCTTCCCGCACCGGACGATCGGCCAGAACGTCGCGACGGTGCCCGAGCTTCTCGGCTGGCCGGCCGCGCGCATCCGCGCGCGCGTCGAAGAGCTGCTCTCGCTCATCGGCTTCGACCCCGCGCGCATGCGCGACCGGTATCCGGCGCAGCTCTCCGGTGGCGAGCGCCAGCGCGTCGGCGTCGCGCGCGCCATGGCCGCCGAGCCGCCGCTCATGCTGATGGACGAGCCGTTCGGTGCGGTCGACCCGATCGTCCGCGAGCGGCTCCAGAACGAATTTCTGAGCTTGCAGCGAGCGCAGGGCATCACGGTGATCTTCGTCACGCACGATATCGACGAGGCGATCAAGCTCGGCGATCGCGTCGCGATCATGCGTGCCGGAAAGCTCGTGCAATATGCGCCGCCGGGCGAGCTCCTTGCACGGCCCGCGGACGACTTCGTGGCGCAGTTCGTCGGCACCGACCGCGGCCTGAAGCGACTCGCGCTTCTCACCGTCGGCGGCGCGGACCTCGACCCGCCGGTGGATCCATCGCGCCTCGACGGCGCGCCGGTCCTCTCGCCCAAGATGACGCTCCGAGACGCGCTCGCCGTGATGCTCGCGTCGGAGACGCAGGTCGGCATGGTGCGCGATGGCGACAGCTACCTCGGCGTGCTCACCCTGTCGCACATCGGGCGTCTGCTCCGCACCGAGGAGCAGAAGTGACCGCCGGGGAGCCGCTCATCCGATGGGACTGGATCGCGAGCCACGCCGGGGAGATCGGACAGCGGGTCGGCGAGCACCTGGAGCTGACGGTGATCGCGGTGGCCGTGGGATTCCTCGTGGCGTTCGTGCTTTCGCTGCTGGCCCTTCGCATACCAAGGCTCTACGGACCCATCACCTGGATGACCGGGATCCTCTACACGATCCCGAGCCTCGCCCTGTTTGCGCTGCTCATCCCGTACACCGGTCTTTCCCTGCTTAGCGCGGAGATCGGGCTCGTGAGCTACACGCTTCTCATCCTCATTCGCAACATCGTCGCCGGCGTTCGTGGCGTTCCGGTCGAGGTGCGCGACGCCGCGCGCGGCATGGGCTACACCGATCGCCAGATCCTCTGGCGCGTCGAGCTTCCGCTCGCGCTGGCCGTCATCTTCGCGGGCATACGAGTGGCGACGATCACCACCATCGGCCTCGTCACCGTGACCGCGCTCATCGGCCAGGGCGGCATGGGCTACTTCATCCTCCTCGGGATCCAGCTCTTCTTCAGCACCGCGCTCATCGTCGGAGCGCTCGGTTCGGTGATCCTCGCCGTGCTCGCCGACGGTTCGCTCGTGCTCGTGCAGCGCGCCCTCACGCCCTGGACGCACGCCCGATGAGGGCGCTCGGCGATCTTCTCCGGTGGCTCACCGATCCCGTTAACTGGCAGGGCTCGCATGGCATCCCCGTTCG
>Ga0209155_1001337_pt1 | contig 11730 bp, 8 predicted proteins | sample GraSoiAngelo_122_FD_185879 | JGI IMG/M metagenome (GOLD analysis project Ga0209155, IMG submission 185879) | Grasslands soil microbial communities from the Angelo Coastal Reserve, California, USA - 14_0927_02_20cm (SPAdes) (version 2) | ecosystem: Environmental > Terrestrial > Soil > Grasslands ...
GGGCGATCTCGCGCAGTTCGTGAATGGGCGCCTGCGGCCCACGTTCCGTAACATCTGGTTTGCCGGAGGCGGTGTTGTCTCAGGCGAATGCCTTCGCCTCGGGCTAGCAGACGAAGTTCGTTATTCGATCCTGCCGATCTTGATTGGTGATGGGATCTCATTCTTCGAGAAGCTCGACAGAGACGTCGCCCTCCACCTTGTCCGCGACTAAGTTGGCCGCCCACCACAAGAAATGAAGAAACAGGCCGTGCTCCTGCGCGGCGGCATTGCGCGAGGTTCCTAGTCACAATTTAGTCACAACAGATTTTTGCTCCCTCGGTCAACTTGCGTAAGTCGCTGTCGTTTAAAGAGCTGCCTCGCTAGGATTCGAACCTAGACAGAGAGATCCAGAATCTCTTGTGCTACCATTACACCACGAGGCAAAAGCAGCGAAAGCTAACGCGAAATTCGCAAATCCGAAATTTGAGGTCTCCCGGCGATCACGCGAATTAACGCGAATCAGCTGATGATTTCCAATTGCTTTTTATTTGGGGCTCTTCGTCTGGGCCGCGGGGAGTAATATTTCCTCGCCTTCGCGTGCGGCATCCACTTCAAGATCTTTTCCGCTTTCGCGGATTAGCTGTCGCGCATCGTGCACCATGGCATCGATCATTGCGTCATCGTGACTTGGATCATGATGAAAAAGCAGAAGCCTGCGGACTTCCGCATCAAGCGCCAGCGAAACCGCGCTGGAAACCGAACCGTGTCCCCATCCGACGTGACTCTCGTACTCAGTGTCGGTGTATTGCGCGTCGAGAATCAGAATATCGCTGCCGCGAAGAAACTCGACGAGGGCGATTCGCTCTTCTGGCGCAGTCTTTTTCGCCTGTTCCGGACTCATGCCGTTGGTTCGTGCTGAATGCAGGAATCGATAGGGCTCATGGTCCGGCAGGAAAGCAATTGAGCCGGCGCTGGTGAACAGACGATAACCCGCGCAAATACCAGGATGATTTACGAATCTGGCGCGGACTTGCACTTTTCCTACGCAGAACTCCATCTCCGTTAGTTTTTTAATTTCGACCCTGGCGGAAAGTTCGCGCATAGCGATGGGAAAAAATGGCGCCTTCATCGGTTCAGCCATAATTTCACCAAAGCTCATATCGACGCCGTCGTAGCCGCGTACACGGATTTCATTTTTCTTTTCGTATGCTGGGGCGAAGAAGGGCAATCCCTGGATATGATCCCAATGAGCGTGTGTGATCAATAGCGAGAGCCGGATCGGTTGCGACTGGAATTCTTTTTCCAAAGCGATCCCAAGGGAGCGAATCCCGGAACCCGCATCGAGCGCAATAATCTCGCCATCCGCGCGGACCTCGATGCACGTGGAGTTGCCACCGTAACGCAGTGTGCCAGTCCCCGGTACGGAAATGGAACCGCGCGTCCCCCAAAATTTGAGTCGTGTGGGCAATGCTGAAACGCTAGACATGGCGCGAGAGCGCCCGACTTTGCCACGCACTTTTGACGAAACCAAGCGTTTTTAGCCCACAATAGCAGGACACTCGCGCCGGCCAGGCTTTAGAAGAAAATCGGGATTATCAAGATCGCCAGAATATTGACGACTTTGATCATCGGATTGATCGCGGGCCCGGCGGTATCTTTGTATGGGTCGCCCACGGTATCGCCTGTTACCGCTGCGGCGTGAGCGAACGACCCTTTGCCGCCGAGATTTCCTTCCTCGATAAATTTCTTCGCGTTATCCCACGCCGCACCGCCGGAAGTCATTGCGATCGCAACAAATAATCCTGTCACGATTGTGCCGACCAGCAAACCACCGAGGGCCACCGCGCCGAGCGGCTTGATCATAGCGACCGCGACGACTGCAACCAAGGGCAACAACGCCGGAACAATCATCTCGCGCAAAGCCGCTTTCGTCACGATATCCACGCAGGTTCCATATTCCGGTCGGTCCTCACCGGTCAAAATTCCTGGTTTCGCTTGCAATTGCCGGCGCACCTCGCGCACGACTGCGCCGGCTGCCTTGCCTACAGCGTCCATGCTGAACGCCGTGAAAGTGAACGGCAGCAATCCGCCGAGGAAAAGTCCAATAATTACTTTTGGTTCCGTCAGCGAGAATTGATACGAAAAGACGCCGCCATGAGCAGTGACGTGCCCGCTTAGCTCTTGCACGTAGGAGCCGAATAAAACGAGCGCTGCCAGTCCGGCCGAAGCGATGGCGTAACCTTTGGTGACGGCCTTCATGGTGTTACCAACCGCATCCAGGTCGTCCGTTACGGCGCGAACTTCCTTCGGCAGGTTGGCCATCACCGCTATGCCGCCGGCGTTATCGGTGATTGGGCCGAATGAATCGAGCGAGATGATGATGCCAGCCATTGATAACATCGACATCACGGCGATCGCGATTCCGTACAGCCCGGCGAAATGGAAAGTGAGAAGGATCGCCAACCCAATGAAGAGGACCGGCAGTGCGGTGGCATGTTCTCCCGCTGCGAGTCCGGCGATGATATTCGTGGCGTGACCGGTCTCGGATGCGTGCGCAATTTTTTTTACCGGCCGGTAATGCGACGAAGTGTAGTAGTTTGTGATTGCAACGATGACCGGAGTCATGATGAGACCAACCAGTGAAGCAAAATAGAGCTGGGCCGGCGATCGTAACACGCCGTCGATGGTTACGCCGGCCGGGAAGAGGCTACGCGTGACCGGCCAAAATAGAATTGCGGAGATCAGCGCGTTAGTCATCACAGCCCCCATCAGCACCGCTGCCGGTTTGCCTCGCGCGACATTTACAAACAAAACTCCGCAGATCGCTCCGACCACGGAAATTCCGCCAAGCACGAATGGATAGACAATAGCTGCTGGATTTCCGGCAAGTGTCAAGAGTCCCGCCAGGATCGCGCCCACCAGACTGACGGCGTATGTTTCGAAAACATCCGCAGCCATGCCTGCGCAATCGCCAACGTTATCTCCGACATTATCAGCGATCACCGCGGGGTTACGTGGATCGTCTTCCTCGAGACCGCTCTCGATCTTGCCCACCAGATCCGCGCCTACATCGGCGGCCTTGGTGTAAATGCCGCCACCCAACCGTGCGAAGACGCTAATGAGACTACCGCCAAGCGCGAGTCCCACCAGACTCCGTATCGCCGCGTCATTTCCAATGATCTTTGCCGCGATCGTGTAAAAGATGGACACGGAAAGCAACGCAAGCCCAACCACGAGCAAACCCGTTACCGAGCCGCCGTTAAACCCCATCCGTAATGCATTGAGCCGCGCGATGCTGGCGGCCTGCGCTGTGCGGACATTCGCCAGCACGGCTACGCGCATGCCGATGAAGCCTGCTGCGAGCGAACAGAATGCGCCGATTACAAATCCAATCGCCGTTGCATGATCTTTGAAAACAAAGAGCAAAATGAAAATAACAACCGCGATCACGCTGATGGTCTTAACTTGCCGGTTCAAATACGCCCTGGCGCCTTCCTGCACGGCCGCTGAGATTTCTCGCATCCGTTCATTTCCCGACGGCGCTCGGATCACCGCCGCGACCAAAAAAAACGCAAATGCCAGCCCAATAAGCGCGCACACCATAGACAGCGGCACACCTGAATTGAGAATCGTTAGGCCAAATAAAATACTCATGAACGTTCCGGCTGAAAGTTCGGGACTTTAGTGGGTTTTCATCGACTGGCAATTCGTTATTTGCGAACGCCCGTTGCCGTGTTTCGCGTGGGCACCTGCGCCTTATGCTGCCTTTACCGTGTCATCCCGAACGAAGTGAGGGACCTCCCATTTGCTGAGGCATCCCACAAATTAAGCGTGACGTGATTCGCAGTTGTGAGATGCCTCGCCGTCTGCGCGGCTCGGGATGACCACGTGTTATAGCTCGAAAAATGTCCGCAAACGGTGCAGGAAGGTTGCTTTATATTCGCGCTCTTTTCTCTCGTTCTGGCTGTGGGAAATCGCCTCTTTCAGTAAACCTTCAGTTTCCATTTTCCGTTGGGCGAGCAGTTCGCTGAGCCGCTCCAGGCAATCGGGCGAAGCGCGGAGCAACTCTGCCATTACTGGCTTGCCAATTTCCATGACCTGGCAATCGGTCTCCGCGCGCACCGTTGCTGTTCGACGTTCGCCGGTGAGAAGAGACATTTCGCCGAAACAATCGGGTGCCTTCAAGGTGGCTACGGGAATCGAAGCACCATTTTTCGAAATTGAAACTTCTGCTGATCCCCTCAACAAAACGAACATGGATTCCCCCTCGGCGCCTTCCCGGATAACACGCTCGCCGCGTCCGAAATGACTGACGCGGGATTGCTGCACGAGGTTGTCAATTTGCTGATCTGACAAGCACTCAAACAAAGCTTCGTCGCGCAAAATGGCGCGTGCCTCCTGGTGTTCTTCATGCATTGACGGGACCGCTTTGCGCTCCACGTGCAGTGTTCGAATTGGAAAGGGAATGGTGATGCCCTGACGCTTGAGCTCATACCAGACGTTGGTTCGCACAGCGTCGTTGATCTCGTTGATCCTGGAATGATTGCCCATGGAATACTTGATCTCGTAGATCACGGCGGACTCGGCAAAATCGACCAAGAAAACTCTTATCTTTGGTTCTGCCAGGACGCCATCAGCCGTCGAGGCCGCCCGAAATAGAGCATCCTTCACGCGGTTGGGCGGATTCTTATACTCGACCCCGACGCGGATTCGCATTGAGTGGACTTCCGTTGGGTAGTGAAGATTGATGATCGGTTTGCTCACCATCTCGTTATTGGGGATATCGAGATAAATGTTGTCGTTCGTGCGCAACCGCGTTGAACGCCAGTTGATCTCCATTACTTCGGCAAAGTGCTCGCCCACCTGTAACCAGTCCCCGACCTTGTAAGGCCGGTTAATTTGAATCGAAATGCCGCCGATGATCCCGGCAAAGAGGTTCTGTCCGGCGAAGCCGACGATGATTGCGACCACACCTGAGCCAGCAAGCAGTCCTGTTAATTGCGCTTCAGCATGGTAGCCGTAACTCAGGACAAAAAGCAGTACGACCAAGAAAATGATTCCACTGACAACCTCACGAAGAAAATGCGGAATCGGTGTCTGCCGTTTCTTTTCGAAATAGAGATCCCAAATGTAGCGATTAATCAGCGCGACAACCAACGCCGTGCTCAACAGAATTGCTGCTGCACCAACATGCCGACGCCACGGTGCATGGACTCCGTACACAACGATGGCGGCGTAAAACGCGAGTGCCAAAGAGAAGAGCCGAAACACCAGCCCGAGTCGCACACCGGCGCGACGTTTTAAGAATCGGCCAACGCCCACAGCGACAAAAAATGTTCCAATGAATACGACCGCTGTGATCGCATCTCGCTCTGCCTCCGACACTGCGTTAAACATCGAGGCCGTAGTATATCAGAAGGAGACCCTTGGAACAGCATTCTTGTACCCAATGCCAAAGATGCATCGGCTTCTTCCTTGGCACGCGATAGCTTTACGCGAAGGCGGCTGAAGACGAAGCCGGAAGTCAGCTGCGCAGAAAGTATTAAGTGTTAACGCGGCGCGATCACCAGCCACGCCCAACCCGCAAGAAAACAAAGACCGCCGATGGGCGTAATTGCTCCGAGCCAGTGAAGATTTGTCAGCGCCATCACATACAGACTGCCACTAAAAATGAAGATACCAGCAAAGAGTAACCACCACGCGCTGCGATTCGCGGTACCACAAAGCGCAAGCACCAGGAGGGCAAGCGCGTGAATGAAATGATAAAGCACCGCCTTGTTCCAGACGTCCAGCATGCCGTGGGTTTCGAGTGTTTGCTTGAGGCTGTGTGCCCCGAAAGCGCCCAATGCGACGGCAAGAAAACAAAGCGCAGCTGCAATCCGAAAAAGTAGAATCGACATTGCCGTTAATATGTCATTCCGATTGAAGTCGACAGGTCTTATCAGGTAAGTGCGGGTTCGAACTTCGGTGCTGACCGTTCGGCTCGTTTGTCCGCCGGTTTTCCTTCGCGTTCGAACCAAGCGTACAAGACAGGTAAAACGATCAAGGTGAGAAATGTCGAGCTGAGAATGCCGCCGATGACAACAGTCGCGAGCGGTCGTTGCACTTCGGCGCCGGTGCCGGTGGCGATAGCCATCGGTACAAAACCGAAACTCGCCACGAGCGCTGTCATCAGCACCGGCCGAAGACGAGTCAGCGAGCCCTCGATGACGGTTTCGCGAACGCTACGGCCTTGCTCGCGAAGCTGATTGAAATAACTGATCATGACCAAGCCGTTCAGCACGGCTACGCCGCTGAGCGCGATAAATCCAATCGCGGCGGTGATACTGAATGGCATTCCTCGCAACCAAAGCGAGAGCACACCGCCCGTCACAGCAAGCGGAATCCCGGTATAAACCAACAGCGCCTGTCGAATGCTGCCGAAGGCGAGATAGATCAGAATGAAAATCAATGCGAGCGCCGCTGGCACGACGACCATCAGACGTGTCCGGGCTTGCTGCAGGTTTTTATATGCGCCTCCAAATTCAACAGTGTAACCTTCGGGCATCTTCACCTCTTGTCTGATTCGTTCTTCGGCGTTGTGGACGAATCCTTCAACGTCGCGCGTGTCCAAGTTGACCAGAAGCGCAGCACGGCGGTGTCCATCGTCGCGCAAAATCGGTTCAACAACTTCGACAGTTTTCAGCTCGGCCACGTCACCCAACTTGATCAGGCCATGATCGCCGACGCGCAGAGGTAATTGCCGAATCTGCTCATCGCTTCCGCGAAATTGGTCAGGCATGCGGACAACGATTTGGTATCGCTTTTCTCCGTCGATCGCAGTGCCGACAACTTTTCCGGCGAGCGCGGCAGAAACGGCTTTGTTCACTTCGCCCGCGGATAGGCTGTAGCGTTGCAGTTGGTCGTGTTTGGCCTCGATCAAGAGCTGAGGAGTACGGCCTTCAGTTTCGTGTTCGACTTCCTCGGCACCGGGCGTGTGCTCGACAATGTCTTTGATTTGATCGGCGAGTTTGTCGAGCTCCTCATAGTCGTCGCCGAAAATCTTGACCGCGAGTTCGGCCTTTGTGCCTTCGAGCATCTCATCGAATCGCTCCTTGATCGGTTGCGAAAGAATAATGTTCGAGTTCGGGCTCAACCGCTTGGCTACCTCGGCGATTTGAGCGTTGAGTTCCGCTTTGTTGCGGGGACGGCCGCGCGTCTTGGGCCATTCGCGGATAGGCTTGTAGAAAATGAAAACGTCGCTCTCACTGGCCGGCATTGGATCGGTGGCGATGTCGCTTGTGCCGGTGCGCGCGAACACCTGCGTAATTTCGGCGAACTCACGCCGCAAAGTGTTTTCCAGTTCGATGTCGATCCGCACCGATTCGTCCAAGCTTGTCCCAACCGGTTTATGAAAAACCGCGGTGATCGACCCTTCATCGAGATTCGGCACAAATTCGGCGCCCAGACGAGTAAACAACCAGATGGAGCCAATGAATATCGCGATCGCCGCAATCACGATGATCCAACGCGAGGCGAGCGCGATGCGCAACACCGGCTGGTAAGTCGCCTTAGCGGCGCGGATAGGGAGATTGTCGCATTCGCCAATTTGGCCGCGCAGCAGGAACGAGCAAAGAACCGGCATCAATGTCAAAGCGAGAACGAGCGCACCGGTGAGGGCGAGCATCACCGTCACCGCCATCGGGTGAAACATTTTTCCTTCGACGCCAGTGAGGGCGAGGATCGGGATGTAAACGATGGTGATAATGACAACGCCGAAAAACATCGGGTGCGCGACCTGTTTGCTGGCAGCAAGCACAACCTGCAGTCGCTCCTCGTTCGTGAGCCTGCGCCCGAGTTCGTGTTGCCGGATTCCGAGCTGGCGCACCACGTTTTCGACGACCACCACCGCTCCGTCGATGATCAGGCCGAAATCCACCGCGCCAAGGCTCATCAGGTTACCTGACACGCCGAGCCTCAACATTCCGGTCAAGGCAAACAGAAATGAAAGTGGAATAGCTGCGGTAACGATGAGAGCCGCGCGCCAATTTCCGAGCAGTGCAAAAAGGACCGCAATGACGAGGATGGCGCCTTCAAAAAGATTGTTGCGCACAGTGTGAATGGTCTTGTTGATCAATATCGAGCGATCGTACTGCGCCTGAAGTTGAATATTGTCCGGCAGCTTCTGCTGAATCTCGGCCAAACGCGCTTTCATTCGCTCAGCGACTTCGCGGCTGTTTTCACCGGCAAGCAGCATCGCTGTGCCGCTGACTGTTTCCTGACCGTCGATTGTCGCTGCCCCCGTTCGGATGCGTGAGCCATAACTCACGTCGGCGAGATCTTTCACAAGCAACGGCTTTACGCCGGCGGCGAATTTCACAGGCAAATTCGCAATGTCTTCAAGACTGTTCGCGCGAGACACCGCACGGATGCTCAGTTGATTGCCGCCGCGATTGATGATGCCGCCGCCGGCGTTTTCGACATTCGTTGCAATGACATCGGCAAGCTCGCTGAAGGTCATTCCGCTTCGCGCCAAATCTTCCGGGCGCGGCTGAATTACAAATGCCTTTCGTATCCCCCGCTCTCATTAATGTCCGCTACCCCGGGCACAATTCGCAACAACGGCTTGATCGTATATTCGTGAAGCTCGCGAAGTTGGAACAACTGTTCCTGGGGCGAATCGGGTTTTTTCTCGCCCGGTTTGTAGGAGACGTTGTAGAAAAAAATTTCGCCCAACCCGGTGCTGATGGGCGCGAGTTTCGGCGCGACGTCATGCGGTAGACGCTCCACCGCCGCTTGCAACCGCTCGGTCACGAGCTGGCGTGCGCGATAAATATCCGTGCCGTCCGCGAATAGCAGCGTAACTTGCGATAAGCCAAACTTCGTCAATGAGCGCATTTCTTCCAAGCCGGGTAGTCCCGCCATTTCGATTTCAATTGGCCGGGTCACCAGCCGCTCTGATTCTTCCGCCGCCAGCGCCGGCACTTCGGTGTTGATTTGGACCTGCACGCCGGTGATGTCTGGCACCGCGTCAATCGAAAGGCGGGCAGCTGACCACAGACCGACGGCGACAAGAGCGAGTGCGGCGAGCAACACAAACGCGCGTTGTCGCAGCGACAGTTCGAGGACCTTGTCGATCATCGCCGCCTCTCCGAGTCTAACCGCATTGCCGTGAGCTGTTCCAATTGCTGGCGCGCTTCAATTCCCGCCGCTTGTGCCGCAGTGAATGCATCGATCGAATCGAGATACTGCTTTTGCAATTCGGTATAAGTGGAAACTGGAATCGCTCCATCCCGGTAATTGCGGTCGCCCGTTTCCGCGGCTTCGCGCATTTGCGGCAGGACGGACTTCTGCAAATCATCCGCCTCTTCGCGCCGCGAGCGATAGACGAACTCAGCGTCTGCGACCTTGCGTTCTACGTCGCGGATGAGTGTTGCTAGCTCGGCCTCAACCTTGATGGCCCGGGCTTTTTCAGATTCGATCTTGCCCGCGTTTGTATTCCAAAGCGGCAGTGGTAGCGAGGCGCTGATTCCAAACAAGTATTCATTAGTGTCGGCGCGTTCATTGTGGGCAACCGGACCGACGCGTACCGCCGGCCAGCGTTCATTGAGCGCTAGCCTGACTTTGTAGCCCTGCTGCTCCAACTCGAGCACGCGCGTGCGCACGTCGTAATTGTGGTCGCGCGCCCTGAACAGCAGCGTCGTAACCGGCGGAAGCGGTCGCAGCGTTAGATCGAGAGGCGGAATCGCGAGCGGTGAATCAACCCTGGCCCCGCGCAATTGATTGAGTTCATAAATCGCAGTTTGCATTTCGCGCTGCGCCTCCAATGGTCTGCGTTTGAGCACGATCGCGTTTGCTTCGATGATTCGCACATCAGCCTGTTGCGCGACGCCAGCCGTCGGGCGCTGCGACAACACCGTGGCAAGATCGTCGAGCCGTTTTGCGATCTCATCAGCAGCGCCGGCCTTGGTTTTGCCCAATGCTGCGCGGAATGCCGCGGCCCGTACTCGCGCCGCCAGAGCGGTCCGAAATCCTTCCAAACCCAGCTCCGCCAGTGCGACCTGGTGGTTGGAAATTGCTTTCCGAAGAGTAACACGCCCGGGATATTCGAAAGTTTGCGTTGCTCCTAGCGTCCACATGATCCCGTCACCTAACGTATTGTCGTGATAATCACGGACGATTTTCGCGCCAGTCTCAGTCGACGCTTCTGGATTCTGCCATTCACCGGCTCTGCGCCGTTCGCCCCTAGCGGCCGCGATTTCCGCGGTGTAAACCCTGATTTCCGGGTTCCGCGAAAGCGCTTCCGCGACCAACCTGTCCAGAGAGCTTGTACCGGCGCCGCTGCAAACAATCGGCGCGAACGCGATTGCAAAGCTAGCTGTGATTGGGGCTTTCAAAGGTACAGCCAGAGAGGCCTGAGTTGCTGCATTTCACGACGCCAAGCAAGCTCCGCAACCCGCCGCAGCCGTCAATCGGCATAGCTATTGTTTTTCGACAATAGAGAAAGAGGGCTGTCCGATTTGTGTGTCAGCTTCAAGATGCGCCCTTCAGCTGGATCGATTAGATATGCTGTTTCGCCTTTGCCAGCGACAACACCGCGCGCGCCTTTCACAGTTGGTACCGTTGCTTTGAGATGGAATTTTCCGTCGTCGCCCACCTCGGCGACAGTCAATGTCCCAGCTTGCGAAGCTGCGGCATGAAGAATTTTTGCATCCGGCGAGTAATCGATGTTGTCCAAGCCGGCGCCGGTTTGCAGCGAATCAAGAATTTTTCCGTCATGCGCGGCATCGAGACTCACGACGTGATCGCCGCACGCGACGAAAAGAAAACGCCGGGCATTATCGAGCGCTAATCCTTGGAGATCACTACTACCGGGATTCCATTTGGCGACAATTTTGTGCATCCGAACATCAATGGCCACCGTAGAACCGGTGTCCTCGATGTTGGTGTAAAAGAGCCCGCGCTGGTTATCGACAGCGTAGCCCTCGGCCAGACTTTCCAGGGGAATTCCGGTTTTCTGTTTGAGATGATGCGGATCAGAAGCATCGAAGACTTCGAGTGATTTGGCTGGCGCGTTATCGCCTGCCTTCACCCGAAGCGTAACCCAAACTTCGCGCGTAGCTGCGACGTAAACCACTCCGTCCGGTGTCACGGTGCGATCCACTGAGACCGGCACACATTTGCCGAGCGCAAGCGTTTTCGCATCGACCACGCAAAGTGTCCCATTCCCACGGTCCCCAATGTAAACGACTCCGTCTCCAATGCTCGCGGCCGTCGGCCCAACCGTAATTTTGCGTCCACGCCGCTCAATTTCACCAGTCGGAAACCCTGTGATCTGAGACACGGCGTCCGTTTTCTCGTCAATCACGTCCACACTGCCGGTATTGCTCGCCGGCACCCAGACTTTTCCTGTTGCGCGATCGTAAGCGAAATAGTCCAGCGCCACCGGCCCGTTAGCCCGCGGCAGGTTAATCCGCTTCAGCTCGTAATCGGTATCGGCTGCGCTGGCTTCGATTGCTGTCGCTGAGACCAAAGCGATTTGCATGAATGCCATCGCGGCAAACTTCACAAATTTCGAATTGCGGCTCATTCAATGTTGTTATTCCAACGAGTTCGACGTATCTCCAGCTGCTCTTTCAAACTATTCAAGGCTAATTGTCGGGTCTGGCGAATTGTTTTCACATAGAAAATCGTTCCAACCGCTCCGAACGCTGCGGCTCCAAGAAAATTCAGAGCCGGACCGAGTTTCCACAAGTATGCGCCAAGGATCGC
>Ga0209155_1001338_pt1 | contig 11721 bp, 8 predicted proteins | sample GraSoiAngelo_122_FD_185879 | JGI IMG/M metagenome (GOLD analysis project Ga0209155, IMG submission 185879) | Grasslands soil microbial communities from the Angelo Coastal Reserve, California, USA - 14_0927_02_20cm (SPAdes) (version 2) | ecosystem: Environmental > Terrestrial > Soil > Grasslands ...
GGGAGTTGGCCTGAATAAGGCGAAGACTGGGGCTTTAGATCTCTGGCATCAGACCTTGGCGAAGCTCCTATGTGGTTCAGGCGCAAGGCTTGGGGTGCCGTATATTACGCGGAAGTCGATTTCTAATCTTTTAATAGCTGGCGCGCTATCACCAGCCGCTGAATTTCGCTGGTGCCTTCGCCGATAGTGCAAAGTTTTACATCTCGATAAAACTTCTCCGCGGGATAGTCTTTGATGAATCCGTATCCCCCGTGGATCTGCACACCTTCATTGGCGCAGCGCACCGCCACTTCGCTGGCATAGAGTTTGGCCATGGATGACTCGAGAGTCGTTTTCATGCCGGCATCTTTCATCGCAGCGGCGCGAAACGTCAGCAGCTTGGCAGCTTCGATTTCTGTGGCCATGTCGGCCAACTTCCATTGAATGGCCTGGAATTCACTGATCGCTTTACCAAATTGTCTGCGCTGCTTGGAATATTTCAGCGCCGCTTCGTAGGCGCCTTCGGCCATGCCGAGCGAGAGCGCGGCAATTGAAATGCGGCCACCGTCGAGCACCTGCATGGCATCAATGAATCCATCGTTTTCCCTGCCCAGCAGGTTCTCGGCAGGAATAAGGCAATCCTCGAAAATTAATTCGGCGGTGTCGCTGGCACGCAAGCCAAGTTTGTTTTCTTTTTTTCCGGGGCGAAAACCTTGAGTTCCCTTCTCGACAATGAAAGCGGAAAGGCCATGCGTGTGAGCGGCACGATCAGTGACCGCGATTACGACTGCGACGTCGGCGTAGTGGCCGTTTGTGCAGAATGTCTTGTTGCCGTTCAGCAGCCAGCCATTTTTGGTCTTCCGGGCACTCATGCGGGCGCTGCCCGCGTCCGAGCCTGAGGAGGGCTCGGTTAAACCCCAGGCGCCGATGTGTTCGCCGGTGGCCAGCTTGCTGAGATATTTCTTTCTCTGCAGTTCGGTGCCGGCGAGAAAAATGTGATTCGAGCACAAGGAAGTGTGCGCGGCGACAATGATTCCGACTGATCCGTCGACCCGTGAAAGCTCCTCAATGGCGGTGACGTACTCGACATAACCCGTGCCAGCACCGCCGTATTCAGGCGGAAAGACGATCCCCATCAGCCCTAGCTTGCCGATCTCCTGAATTGTGGACAGCGGAAATTCGCCAGCCTCGTCCCACTGCATGACGTGGGGCGCGATCTCGCGCTCGGCAAATTCGCGGATGGTTTTCTTAAGCTGGAGCTGTTCGTCGTTGAGCTGAAAATCCAAGAAGCCTCCGATTATGAGATCGGCTACGGCGCTCTGATGCAGAACTTTTGATTAGAACACAGGGATGAAATGCCGAAAAGTTACCGATGGAGCCGGAGGCGAAACATCGTTGAGGACCGCAAGCCACCTGCGTTTTCGCTGATTCAATAGCTCTGGACCTACCGACCGGATGGTATGAAAGAGATCTTTGTTCGCGGCGAAAAAATATCTTATGTTTGGGTTGCTAGGCTGATTTCTTGTCCGTCATGCCGAGAATTTTGCGCGCCATCCAAACGGGCGCAACAAACACGTGCATAGGATTATTAAGAAATGCAGGCTTGTTGCCTTCGATCAGGTGCCCGAGCCAAGCGAGGGCAAACGCCGCGGGAATCAGCAGCAGGCCGATAATCCAGTGAAACCAGATCACGATGATAGAAGAGAAACCAACGGGAATTGCGATCATATGCAGGGCGCGATTAACGGGGTGATTGTGCGCACCATCATAATGCGAATACAGCCCCATAGAGCACCTCGCGGATAATGGCAGAAATTATAGTGCCAAACTGGGGATTTGCTAGTTTGAGTTTTCGAAGTCATCGATATCTCAGGAAACTGAAGCCGCCAGTTTCCCCTGACACTCGCTTACCGGGAGTCCGATAAACAAAAATCAGATTAAGTCTCGCTGAGAAGACCATCAACCGAATTACCCGATACACTCAGTAGGTGCAAGGAACCTGGCGAAAACTTCGTTCGACAGCAGGCGGCCACGTGGAGTTAACCGGATTTTTTCATCGTCGCGTTCCAACAAATTTTGCTCCATGCACTCGGCAATTGCCGGCGAGAACGCTTTTACAGCCTCTTCGCCGAACGAAGCAGCGAGGCGGCTGAGATCGACACCTCGGTTCAGCCGCAAGCCCAGAAAAAAGCTTTCCTCCAGCGAGTTTGCTGGGGATACAGGAGTGCGCAGCGGAGGGGCTCCCGCAAGAAACTTATCCAAAGAATCGGGCGTCGCGAACCGTACGGCCTCAAGTGGACCGCAGGGAAAGTCAGAAGAGCAGATTCCGCGCGGGCTGAAGCCCTCTCGGAATGACAAAGGGAAGGGGCTTGGCGGTACGAGTGAGCTCGCACCCGTCTCGGCCATGCTGGGAACTGGCATTTGTTCGCAGTCTATTCCGTGAACTGACGTTTGTTCACAGCCCGTTAAGGCACGCCGCCCTTCCTGGTTCTCTGCTTTCATCCCAGCTTTGGCTTGCAGCATGGAATGCGCATCTACTCCGAATCCGAGATAGGGCTGACGTGTCCAGTACTTCAGATTGTGCCTCGACTCATGTCCCGTGCGCGCAAAATTTGAAATTTCGTATTGGCGAACGCCCGCGTTGTCTAAGCGCTCACAGGCGATTTCGTAGAGATCCGCAGTGACGTCCTCGTCCGGAACAAAGTGCGCGTGGTATCTTGTACCGCCCGCAATCAGTTCGCGGCCGAGGCGGGAATCTTCATCGATCTCGAGCATGTACACGCTGACGTGGGGCACGCCGGAATCGATCACGTGAGAGAGCGAAAGGTTCCAGCTCTCAAGGTTCTGGTGCGGCAATCCGGCGATGAGATCGATATTGATATTTTCAATTCCAGCGCCACGAAGGCGGGCGATATCGTCGATCACCGTAGTCCGGGTGTGCAGACGTCCGACGGATCGGGACTCTTGGTCGATGAATGACTGCGCCCCGAGGCTCACGCGATTGACGCCACATCGGGGGAGTAGATCGAGCAACGCCGGAGTGAGCGTGCCGGGAGCGCATTCCACGGTAATTTCAGATCCCGGTTGCACATCGAAATTTTGCGAAATAGTGACAAACAGCCGCTGCAGTTCCGCTATATCCAGTACAGTGGGGGTTCCGCCGCCCAGGTATACGGAGTCGATCGCGCGGTCGGAGACCCCGCCCATCTCTTCGCTAATTTCAGCGGAGCGGAAAATATCGGCGCAGACGCGGTCGATGTAACGCTGGAAAATTGAGCTGGAGAAAACGTCGGAGGCGAAGTTGCAGTAGCTGCATTTGCTGCGGCAGAACGGGACGGAGATGTAGAGGCCTAGCGGCATTAGGCCTTAATTATCCCATCTGCAGGAGTGCGCATCCGAATTGGTTTGAGGTAATTCGTATCAGGGGAGGGCTTAAGCCGCGCTGACAGCGCATCTAATCACTTTGGCGGCGGCGAGCTTTGCTCGCGGCTGTAAACTTTGCTTTGCTGCACCTGACGGCATGGCTGAAGCCATGCCCTCCCGAACAGGTTAACTCACCCATGCTCCCTCGCGTCGTCATCACCGGAATCGGGGTAGTCAGCCCGAATGGGATCGGGAAGGAAGCGTTTTGCCGCGCCATTCTTGATGGCAAGTCGGGAGTAAAGCGCATCTCGCGATTCGATGCTTCGTGCTTGCCCGTGCAGATCGCGGGTGAAATCCCGGATTTTGATGAACTGGCGTGGGTTGATGTGCGAGAGCGCAAGCATGTGTCGCGTGTTGTGCCACTCGCGATTGCGGCCTCGACGGAAGCCATTCGTGATGCAGGGCTCGAGCCTGCATCAATGTCGATGGAGGAAAGACGTGAGATTGGCGTGATTCTCGGGACGGGCGGCGGCGCGCAGGAATTTTCCGAAGAGCAGTACCGGTTGTGGCATAGCGGGCACGTTAAACAGGTCAGCATTTTCTGCATTCCGAGCGGGACCATGGGGACGATTCCCAGCGAAGTCAGCATGCGATTCGGATTCCGCGGGTACAGCCACGTGGTTACGGCGGGCTGCACTTCTTCGACAGACGCGATCGGCTACGCTTATCAGCACATTCAAGCTGGCGTGCAGCCGATGTTTCTGGTGGGCGGCGTCGACTCGCCGATTACGCCGGGAATTATCAAGGGATACACGCTGCTGCGCGCGCTGACACAGTCGTGGAATCATGCTCCCGAGCGCGCGTCGCGGCCTTTTTCCGCCGACCGCGACGGCTTTGTAATCGCCGAAGGTGCCTGGATGTTCATCCTCGAAGATTACGAGCATGCCCGCGCACGCGGCGCTCGTGTTTACGCGGAGATCGTGGGATACGCGGCCACATGCGAGGCCTTTCATCGCGTACGAATGAGCGATTCCCCTGAGGAACCAGCCCGGGCGATCACGCTGGCACTCGAGGAAGCAAGTCTTGCGGCCGAGGATATCCAGTACGTGAATCTGCACGGAACATCAACCGAGATGAACGACCGCGTGGAAACGCGTGCTCTTAAGCTGGCACTCGGCGATTATGCGTATAACATTCCAATGTCTGCGCTCAAGTCGCAGATCGGTCACGCTCAAGGCGCATGCGGCTCGGCCAGTGTTGCGGCCGCATTGGTTGCCATGGAGCACGGACGTATTCCTCCCACGATTAATCTGGACCTCGCAGACCCTGAATGCGACCTCGATTATGTGCCTGATGCCGGGCGGCGGGCGGCGATCGAGCACGCTATCTGCAACTGTGTAGGGTTTGGATCGAAGAACTCGGCGCTGGTGCTAAAGAAACTGCCGTAACGCCCTTTCAAAAGCTATCAGCTGCCCGCATCGCGAACAAAGGCTGGATTTTAATTCTCCTCCTCACATCCGTTTAATTTTTGAGCCACAATATCGCGGATCGCATGACCAACGTCATCCAATCGTTCGACGTCGCATTCACGATTGCGCAACGGGGTGCTGCCGTCTCGATCGTAACTCCTGTTCGCGTTGGTCCAATTCTTTGTTGAGCGCCTCCACCAGCGTCATCAGTCTCCGAGGATCCTTCTCGTCCATGATTTTTTTGCACAGCTCTCTCCATGTGCTCTCGACCATGTGGGCACCTTTTTTCTTTGCTTGTATCACCCGGACGATATATGCACATGCCGTGCCAATTGAAGAATGTTTGAGATAGGCTCAGGAGAGACTCGCATCCCGAAAATTCTTCTTCGGTTTGCTGGCAAATAATTCCTACACCCTGGCCCGTAGAACTACCGGAAAAACTCCTGAGAAGTGCGCCGGGAAGAAAGGACTTGCGCGCACGCATTCAAGGAGATCTCAATGCGGCGTCCACTGCGGATGGTTAGTCAACAAACCTTTGACAAAGAAAATTTGATATGTGAGAAAAAGGCCGAAGGCGAGGCTGAGCAGGCCGGAGGCAATGGCTAGTCGTTGAGTGAACCACTTTGATCGCGCTCCTACATATGCGAACGCCGACATCATGCTCAGGGTAATCAGCGTCATCCCAGCAATTGTGCCGACACCGAAAACTAACAGATAGGCGATCGCCCACCTTGCATTCGGAATACTTGCCAGCACAAGCAATGCGACGACTGCCGATCCAGCTAGTCCATGCACAACACCCACGATCAGAGGTCGAATCAACTGGTAGGCGGCCAAATTTGCTAAGCGCCGGTCGAGCCAGGCTAATGGTGTCTGCTCCGGAGTGTGGGTGTGAGCCCCCGGCGCGTGCCCGTGCGGATGAGTGTGCACGTAGTCGCCATGGGCGTGCGCATGCGAGTGGATTCGCGCATCTGTTTGCGGCCGCGCGTGCAAAAAGCTGGCGACGTTCCACACACCGAGGGCGATCAGCATGAATCCGACGCTCAATTCCATCGTCAGACCGAGGCGCGCAGGAATAACGAGGTTAAACAGAATGATGGCCATACCCACAGCAAAGATCGTGAGCGTGTGTCCTATTCCCCAAACTCCGCCAATCAGTGCGGCACGCCAGGGACTCTGCTGGCGGCTCACGATCGTGCTCACCGCAATCACGTGATCGGCATCGGTAGCGTGGCGCATGCCGAGAAAAAAACCGATTGCGACAATCGAGAGCAAGCTGATCATTCTGGCTGAGTGATCCTAATAGCCGTGATCCTATAATAAGGACGAGTGACGCTCCAAAGGCGATTTTCCATCCGATGCCAATTTGCCCGCGGCGTAAAAATCCGGCTCGAGAATTTTGATATGGGTTTCCGAGTTCGCTCAAAACGCTACAGTTGTTTAGAATACTTATTTGCCCATGGACCTTTCCGCCATTCAGGCCGCCCTGCGCGAGCGCAATATCGACGGCTGGTTGTTTTACGACCATCATCACCGGGATCCCATCGCTTATCGCGTCCTTGGACTGCCTAATGCCCTGATGGTTACCAGGCGATGGTTCTATTTGATCCCCGCGAGCGGTGATCCGGTCAAACTAGTCCACAGAATCGAGGCCGGACATCTCGACACCTTGCCCGGCACTAAACGCGTATATTCCGGGTGGCAAGAACTTTTTGACCAGATCAAGGCGATGCTCGCGAATCATCGCGACATTGCCATGCAGTATTCGCCCAATAATCTAATTTTCTACGTCTCGCTCGTAGATGGCGGAACTCTCGAGCTGATCCGCGGGTTGGGCAAGAACGTGGTTAGCTCCGGCGATTTGGTCGCGCAATTCGAAGCCACGTGGAGCGAAGAACAGATCAAGTCCCATTTCGCGGCTCGCGACGCAATCGACTCGATAACAGCCGCCGCATTTCAGGAGATCGGCAGGCGCGCCCGTAACGGCGTCACCACTGAGCATGAAATGCAGCAGTGGTTCATGCAAGCTTTCCAGCGGGAAAATTTGGTGACCGACGACCCTCCCATCGTGGCTGTCAACGCCAACAGCGGAAACCCGCATTACGAGCCCAGCGCAGGAAACTCCGCGCGAATTCGCGAGGGCGATTTTGTCCTGTTGGATGTCTGGGCGAAAAAGAACACGCCTGACACCGTCTACTACGACATTACCTGGACGGGTTTTGTTGGCAAAGCTCCCTCGGACAAAATGCGGGAAGTCTTCAATGTGGTGCGTCAGGGACGCGACATCGGCGTGAAAACTGTGCAGCAAGCTGTTTCCGCCGGGCGCGCCATCGCCGGATGGGAAGTTGATCGCGCTGTGCGCGCCTTCATCAACGACGCCGGCTTTGGCGAACACTTCATTCATCGCACCGGACACTCCATCGGCACTGAGGTTCACGCCAACGGCGCCAACATGGATGACCTCGAAATCCACGACGAACGCCGCATCCTACCCAACTCATGTTTTTCGATCGAGCCGGGAATTTACCTGCCCGAGTTCGGCGTGCGCAGCGAAGTAAACGTGCTCGTCCGGCCCAAAGCTGCCGAGGTCACAGGTAAAATTCAAAGCGAGATCGTAATCATCTGAATGGCAAACTCCCCCGCAACCAAGAACGTCGCAGCACGCGCTGAAGTCTCTCAGCCGATCACAAACATGTCGGTTATCGTACCGGCGGTAGCCTGGCTGATACCTGGCGCTGGGCACCTCATCCAAAAGCGCTGGATTCGCGGCGTGCTGCTGATGGTTTCGATTGTCACCATGTTTGTCCTTGGGCTGCTCATGGACGGACGCGTGTACCGCCTGAACGGTGGCGATATTTTGGATATTCTCGGCTTTATCGGTGACGTCGGGGCAGGCGGGCTTTATATCGTGACCCGAGCTATGGATTTAGGACAGGGCGCGATCGCCCACGCCACTGCCGATTACGGCACAAAGTTTTTGATCGTCGCTGGGCTGCTGAATTTTATCAGCGTGGCCGATGCGTATCACATTGCAATCGGGAAGAAGCCGTAGCGGGGCTCAGCACTTCAGTGTCTCGTTTCCGATTATTCGAAAGTTTAAAATGACTCTGGAACTCTCACACTTCAGCGCCGCCCTTTTATTCTCGATTTTTGCTTCGGTCGTGTTCGGAATCACGCAACGCAGCGCAACCCGTGACATGGTCCGCTACGGACTGTATTGTTTCGCGTTATTCCTAGGTGGCGTCTTGTTGGCCGGATGGGTGATGTGGCTGTTGCGGCACTAGAGTGGCTTCTAGCTATTAGCTTCTAGCTGCTCCGGCTCTTGCATGACTCGCCCTAATACACGATACGGAAAAACTCGCGAAAGCAGATTCCTCACCGCCAAAGCGGTTCGGAATGACAAAAATTAATGACAAAAATTAAAGGGTTTAGCGGTACTGCTAAACTCCAGCCCTCCTCAAATAGGCTCCGAGCAGAGTTTTCCGCAGCCTGCTAAGAAGGCCATCGGCTGGCAGCTCACAGCTAGAGGCTAGGTGCTAGAAGCTAATAGCTGCTCTTTTTACCCCTCCCACACAAACGCATCAAACACTCTTTTCACCTCGAATCCCAATTGGCGATAAAGTTCCACCGCGCCGGTGTTTTGCTCAGTCACGGTGAGGGAGAGCATGGAAAAATTACGATCGCGAAGATTGCCGCCTGTGGCTGCCAGCAGCCATTCGCCAATCCCATGCGAGCGGTATTCCGGCAGCACGCAGACTTGGGTTACGTGACCAACATCGTGGCGTACCCGCGAACACAGAATCAGTCCGATCACATTTCTCGCGCCCTTATGCACCGCCACGAAAGATGAATCGGGATCAAACGTCCCGCATCCGGGGAAGCGCACAATATTATTCAAGAAGCGCAACGAACCACTCAGGCTGCGGTATTGATCATTGATTTGAGAATCCACATGTCCGCGATATGCAGTTGTAATCACCGCGGCCGCAGTCTGGTAATCCTGCTCTGACCATCGCCGAATCTGAATGTCCTTGTCCAAGGCGTGTCTAGGTGGTTTGCCAAAGCCGCCCAGCGGCTGAACCATAAAGAGCCGCTGGTGACGATGAAATCCCTGCTCCAGGAAAGGACGCGCCACGATACCGGTATCGTGCAACAGCAACTGCGATTCAATGCGATGAATCCCCGGCGACTGCTGCAAAGTCTCAATCACGTGCATGAGCAGCCGCGACTCGACTTCCTGCGGATTCGGCAATCGTCCGCTGTTCGCGACGAACAAATCCCCGATCACTCCCTTACTGCCCTCGTACACAAAAAATGCGTAACCAAAAATTCGCCCGCGATCGATTGCCGCGTAACCCGGCAGAATTTTGGCATCCACATAGCGCAGGATCATGTCCGAGGAGCCGCTATAGTCCCACGACAGCATTCGCGACCAGACTTGAATCTCGTCATCAAGCAAGGAACGCAGATCAACAGAAGAAAAATGTCTGAGATCGAGAATCTCCACCGGGCTCCTGAAGGGCGCTTGCAGAAAAGGCTTGCCGCGAATTGGAGTGTATTGCTTCGCGCACGGCGGAGGCAAACAGGAGGATACGGGAAGGCAACATCAGCGCTCAGCCCGGCTCGGGCCCATTGCTCGTGTATGCGATTCGAGACGGAGTAAGTTCATACGGTTTCTACAGCCAACTGGTCCGAGAATAGACCCATGACGCAACAGGTTAAGAAAGAGTCGGATTTTGCGTGGCCAGCGCTTCCAGCGCGGCGATAGTTGCTCTTCTCCGAGTCGGGCTTTAAAGCCGCCGTTGAGGTTCAAGAGCAAGTTCTCGCACCTCGTGTGAAGGGTAACTGCACAGACCTGACCTTACGCGCCCTGCTCTCGGACTAGGTCAGACGTGTCAGATGCCATTCTACCTACTCATTCAGCGAGCAGCCGCAATCCGCAGGCGGAACGTGCGACTTGATGAAGTCTGCTGCGCGCTGATAGGCGTCGATCTGATTTTCGACTCGTGCAAAACCGTGGCCTTCATTTTCGTAGATCTTGTATTCGGCCACCCCTCCGCGCTTCTTGATCGCATCCACTACTTGCAGAGTTTCTGATTTCGGGCAGCGCGGGTCGTTGCCTCCCGCCAGCAGCAACAGCGGGGCTTTCACCTGATCGATAAAGAAGATCGGTGAGCGATCGCGGAACAGGTCTTTGTTCTTCTCCGGATCGCCCATGGTGGCGAGGTCCATCTCCCGCAGAACGGGATCTTCGTTCTGGATCTCGGTGAAGTAATTTACGAATGGCACGATCGGCACGGCAGCCGCCCAAACATCGGGCGCCTTCGTTACGGCCATCATGCTCATGTAGCCGCCATAGCTGCCGCCGAAGATAACCAATTTTTTTGGATCAAGATAGCCGGTCTGCTTGATCCAATCGGCAGCGGCGAGCACGTCCTGAAGATCGCCACCGCCCATGTCGAAAAGATTGGCTTGCTGGAATTCCTTGCCGTAACCAGTTGAGCCGCGGTAGTTGGGCGCAATCACCATGTAGCCCTGGTTCACCATGTGTTGAATGAACCGGTTGAATAAATTAACGGTCTGGGACGTGGGGCCGCCGTGAACGTAGACGATGGCGGCGTTCTGCCCATCGCGCCGCATGTTGTGGGGAACATAGAGCAGCGCGGAAATCGTCCACTTGCCGTCGCGGCTTGGATAATGAACGAGGAGCGGATCAACCATGTGGCTGGGAGGAACTCCGGCCAGGAGCGAATGCGTAACCTGGTGCGAGCTGCCGTCAACCGTGTTGTACACCCAAGCATCTTTCGGCGAGTTTGGCCCATTGTGATAGTAGAGCAGGCGCGAGCCGTCGCGCGTGAAAGCCGATTCTGCCCCGCCGAGTTCGTTCACACCTTTGGCTAGCGGCAGGGAAGTGGTTTTGCCGGAGACGAGATCATGTAGATAGATGTCGGTGTTGCCGTCAACATTCCCGGTCCAGGTTACGGATTTTCTATCGAGAGAGAAGTTACCAGCCGAAATTTCCCATTTATCCTGCGTGAGCCAGTCGATCTTTTTTGTGGCAATATCGAGCATGCCGACGTTGTCATAGCCGTTGCCCGCATTCGACGTGACCAGCACGCTTTTGCCATCCGCCGAAATATCATTGGCGCTGTACAGTTGTTCGCCTTGATGCGGCGTGAGCAGCGTGCTTTTCCCGCTCATCAACTCAGCGATAAAGATATTTGAATCCGTTCCCTTGGCTTGCTGTTGTGTGTAGACGATAAACTTGCTGTCTTTCGTCCATACAGGGTTCACGTTCATCTTGTCTTTAGGCGTGCCGCTGGTCAGGTGTTTTGTAGTGCGCATCACGGTGTCGAAGACATCAATCTCATACACCGATGACGTCTTCGGCTTCACCATGTACGCGAGATAGCGCCCGTCGGGCGACCAGGCGGGGTTCTCTTCTGCGATCTCTCGCGTTTTCGTGATGTTCACCACCTGCCCAGTTTTGGGCGAGACCAAGAAAATGTCCCACTGCTCGTCGCCGTCATAATCGGACTGATAAGCGATCCATTTGCCATCGGGCGACCAGGCAAGCGCAGTCTGGCGCTGATCGCTGACTGTAAGCTGCATGGGCCATCCGCCCTCTAGCGGAACCAACCAAATGTTGTTACGGCCGGTGATGTTTGTGACAAACGCGATCGTCTTTCCATCGGGCGACCACGCTGTATTTCCCACCGCTCGCGTCATGTACAAACGCTTGAGTGAGAGCGCCTGCTCGCCCTGCTCAACTGCGGCGTCGGGCTTGGAAGTGACCTGCTTGGGATCGGTCATGGCCGGGGGTATCGGAAGCGTCTGAGCAATGGCAAGAGTAGACATAACAATAAAAATCAGAAATGTCGCATGAATACGCATGGCTGTTTCAATTCGG
>Ga0209155_1001339_pt1 | contig 11721 bp, 10 predicted proteins | sample GraSoiAngelo_122_FD_185879 | JGI IMG/M metagenome (GOLD analysis project Ga0209155, IMG submission 185879) | Grasslands soil microbial communities from the Angelo Coastal Reserve, California, USA - 14_0927_02_20cm (SPAdes) (version 2) | ecosystem: Environmental > Terrestrial > Soil > Grasslands ...
GGACGGGTTCTAGCATTCCCGCCCTATCATCATATCTGAGGTGCCGCGTTTCTCCGTCGAGTATCGACTTGTGGCAAGACTGGCATATCATGATCGAATTAGCGGGGGTGCTAGACGTGGGCCCAGTATCTTCTGAGCGGGCGGGTTTTGTTCTACCCATTCAGGAATAATTACAGCTCTCAACAGTTCCTGTACTGTTATATATCGTCTCGCGGCCTCCAATTGAAGGATCTCATACGCGACGTCTCCTAGTGACATTATGAACTTGGACATGAGCGCTTCTGTTCTGGGATTAGGGGTAATAACGTTAGTCTACCCTTGTTGCGGAAAATAGTGAGGATTTTCCATGTTCAACAGCAGGTCCTCCTGGTATTCGACGTGAACCATCATATCCAATCGGGTTGGAGTCAAATTCTCTTTCACGTTCTCTCAGAAGGGTCAAGATGTTGTAAGGGTGTAGACTGGGTGGATCTCCGCCCAGTTATTGTGGGACGTATCCAAGACGTAGGGTCCGGTAACTGTGATGTGGTGGTTGATGCTGGGTATTGTGATGTTGTTAGTATAGTTCTGGCAGGCCGATACCGCATTGGGCTGAGTTACGGGTAGTGCACAGATTATCTCAACGACCAGGTCATAGTTCTGATACTGGTCATTGCGTTGTTCGTGAGGTTGCTGTATTGTGAGTCGAGGGCTAGTCGTAGGTGGTAGTCGCCATCCGCTTCTTGGAGGATGTTGTCTACGACTCCAGAGGCTGTTATGCACGACTTGATGATCTGGGGTCGGTATGGATTGTAGACGTGGCTCGATATTGAGTCCGGGTCGCTGCATTGAGAGTGATCCGAACCCGAGGGTCCGTTATGCGATGCATAGTAATAGGACGCACCAACAGCAACCGACAGTGCTACCACCGCAAGTGCGATTGCCGGGCCAGCTCTTCTCAACAAATCCTCTCACGAAACCATTATTCAGACGAAGAAGTACATTAGTGCCTGCTATACCAAAGTCACACCGGTTCCTTGGTACCAAGAATACCAGTCATGGTAGACATGTCGATATCATGCTCGCTTTCCTAAGCGACGTATACTCTGGCTAATCGATCATTCTGTGTTTTTCTGTTTCTGATTCTTCCACATTTCTCTTACAACTGTGTTGGCAAGATAATCGTCAATCTCTGAGTGTTCTGGACGGACCCCGCGTTTGCAGTTCTCGCAGAAGATATCTCTCGTATCGTTAATGTATCCGCAATTGCTACATTTCCAGAAACTTGCATTGTCACCAGTCATTAGCCAAACAGCGCCAGCCGTCAAAGTTGCACGATTCTCGAAAACAATACGCCTTTTGTAACCAAAGAAGGAATGATAGCTAAGGCACTGCTTCGCTGGGATCCCAAGCTCAACCAGAAAGAGAACAAGTAATTATGAGAAGAAGGGCAGATCGGTTTTATTCTTCTCTGGGACTGGCGAAAGTAGTAACCATTGGGTCGCTGGTTGTTGCAGATGCTGACAGATATGTTCCTAGCGGGTTCCCTAGAACTCAAAGAAATGAACCGATACGAGTGCCGGCTATGCCTACCAGGAATATTGCACGGGTCGCTTGGATGGACCCCGGATATTGAGCCGTGAATGTTGTGTTGGTTTCTTGATGCACTTGTGTACATGCAAAGTATATGCTCATTCTAATAGGTAGCTGGTGGAACGATGAGCTCCTACTCGAAAGCTACCGCAGCCGGCGTTGCGTTACTAGTCAGTATCATAGAGGATGCTGGACTGATCGCCTGGCTCATTCTCGCTCAGGCCTCAATGTTCTATCAAGGCATCCCAATCGCCCCGCTAGTCCTCCTGATCGTCCTCCTCATCGAGCACTCGATCATGCAGCGAGCCGAGAATCCTAATTTCACCGGCAGAGTCTTCGCCAAAATATTCGGTTTCACGCTACTCGAAGTGGTCAACTGGAGCGTCTGGCTGATACTACTCTCGAATACATCGTCGTTGCTCTCGATGAGTTCGCTAATCGCCTCGCTCTACTTCTTCATCGGATTCTACATTGAGCATCAGATCACGGAGAATGTGATTACTCAACAGCCGTATCTTCGCTTCAGGAACCCAAGAGGTGTGATCACCGCAGGAGTCATTGCTGAGACTCTCAGCGAGGGCGTCGGAGCACGCCTCTGGTTGCTTTATGGACCGATCGGCCCCGCATTCCTAGTCGTTGGCTCCCTGATAGAACACTCGATCCAATACGTAGTTGGAAGATTGCCCACAACGGGTCTTTCACCAAGCCTGGATCGGCATGAGCAAAAGCCCAGATTGAGCTGAGGCCCGGGCTCACCGGCTTTAGTGCTTGACTACCTTCCAGCTGAGCGCTTGGTTTCTTCCATTCGTCGATCGGTTGAGCTGATTTCTATCAGCTCCTTCACTAAAGTGCGAATGTCTAGAAGAATTTCCATCTGGATCATGTAAAAGTCCATCATGGTCCGGCTTCTTCCAGCCTGTCTGATGATTTCTTCGTTAGTCCTCATCTTACAGTCAGCCCTGGCGCACGAATGAACACCTCTTAGCTTCTTCCACGCTAACCTATTTACCGCCACTGATAGTTTGCGATGCCCAGAGAACTTTCCCGAACTGGGCTCATTGGACCAGCCCGGTCCAGGGCTGCCTACATATGTTGCCTGCTCTACTTGGTCGCATTCTGGGCATTTGAACTGGACGTTTTTTAGCCGAAAACGATGCTTCCGGCTATTCCTTCAATCCTGGATCTTCACTTCGATTCGTCCATTCGCCGCCACCCTCAGACTAAACTGAGAGCACGAACACGCGCTACACTTCGACTCGCCAGAGTCTGTCCTAGGGCTGTGATTCAGCCTGTAGTGTCCACATTCGCAGTCGTCAAGCGGGTATGGAAATCTCATCTAGTACTGTATCTACGCGAAACCGGAAATAGGTTATGTCCACGGGTGAACACAGATGCAAGCAAGACCCCGCATCCCCCGAAATTTTCAAGAACGTCCACAATCAACGAAACTGAAATCGGCTGCGGCCCTATCGAGTTCGACGGTGCCGGAGCTGTGTTTTCACCAAGATCATTTTCGCTTTCGACCATTACTCTCACCCCAGACAATCCCAAACCCATCATTGGGAAGTCTCCAGCCGAGAAGTTCAAAACCTCTGAGCGCATACCAAAAGAATCCGGTGACAAAGAGCCAGGCCAAGCTACTCCAACCGTAGAGAAGAGAAGTCTCGTGACTAGCTTCGCCCGGAGTTCTCTTCCGGTCCTTTCTCTTTCATAGATCTTCAATGAGACGGCCTCTTCCATGAAGAGCATATGCGCCCGCCGACCCGATCGCAGGGGGGAATACTGTAATGCCGAAGATCGAAGAGGGGACAAGAGTCGTGGTTCGCTTAGGTGAGCCCCAGAGGCACGATACTCGAAGAGCACATCCGGGACCATCGAATTATCCGTCAGGTCCAAAGCAAATTAGGCATTCCGAGTCTCAGGAATTTTGGGTTTAGCTAGGCATACAAGTATATCCAAGGATAGAAATCGAATAGGGTAATCATCAACGCTTATTATCAGCCGATCAGTCATTGAAAGCTAGACGCTTCGTGACCAGCGTAGCTGATGCAAGCAGTGAGACCGGGCGCTTAGAGCAGAGCTGGCTCTCCGATCGCTGGAATGGGATTCGCCGACCCTACTCGGCAAACGATGTTGTTAGACTTCGTGGTACAATCCGTCCCGAGTACACGCTCGCAAGAATAGGTGCTGAGAAATTCGAGCGCCTCCTGACGGACGAGGCCTACATTCCAACGCTAGGTGCACTTACAGGTGCCCAGGCGCTTCAAATGGTTCAAGCAGGCCTAAGAGCCATTTACATGAGCGGCTGGCAGGTAGCAGCGGACGCTAACCTTTCTGGGCAGACGTACCCGGACCAGAGTCTCTACCCTTCCAACAGCGTTCCGAATGTTGTAAAGAGAATCAATCAAGCTTTCCAGAGAGCCGATCAGATACAACACTTGAGCGGGAAAGGAAAGATAGATTGGTTCGCCCCGATAATCGCCGACGCCGAGGCCGGGTTTGGAGGCCCCCTCAACGCGTTCGAGCTGATGAAGGCAATGATCGAAGCGGGAGCGTCGGGGGTACACTTCGAAGATCAGCTTGCATCAGAGAAAAAGTGCGGCCATTTGGGTGGGAAGGTTCTGGTCCCGACTCACCAGTTCATCAGGACCCTTGTCGCGGCCCGGCTTGCAGCTGATGTGATGGGTGTCCCAACCTATCTAGTAGCGAGAACGGATGCGGTTGGAGCGAAGCTTCTCTCGAGCGACGCTGATCCGCGAGACCTTCCGTATATTACAGGGGAACGAACCGCGGAGGGTTACTATAGGCTCAAACCGGGACTACAAGCGGCAATCACGCGTGGCATAAGCTACGCGCCATACGCCGACCTCATATGGTGTGAGACTGCGACGCCAGACCTCGACGAGGCTAGAAGGTTCGCTGAAGGCATCCACAGAGTCCATCCGGGTAAACTGCTCGCGTACAATTGCTCGCCCTCATTCAACTGGGAGAAACACCTCGATCCCCGCGTAATCCGTAGCTTCCAGAAAGACCTGGCCTCGATGGGTTACAAGTTCCAGTTTGTTACCCTCGCCGGCTTCCACAGCCTCTCAGTCTCCATGTTCGAACTCGCCAGACAATACGCGGTCGAGGGAATGTCCGCCTACGTTCGCGTCCAAGGAAAAGAGTTCGAAGCGGAAAGAGAAGGCTACTCCGCAGTAAAACACCAAGCGTTCGTAGGAACAGAATACTTCGACGAGGTTTCGACCGTAATCTCAAGCGGAACATCCTCAACAACGGCAATGGATGAGTCTACAGAGACAGCTCAGTTCAAAGAGCAGACAGCCGTGGCGACTCCTCCAATCCGCCGCTCGGAACATGATCACGACAAGAGTCAATAGAGTTGAATTACCATTCTAGGCCGATGGTCGGGCCGAAGTCTAGTTCAGACCATAGAGCCTCATGATACCATCTCCGACCCTCGAGGGCTTCGACGAGATACTGACGCCTGAAGCGCTGGCCTTTGTCCGCGACCTGGTCCGAGAATTCTCTCCACGCCTAGACTCGCTGCTGCAGAAGAGAACCCTCTCTCATGCGCGGCTTCGAACTGGAACACTTCCCAATTTTCTCGACGAGACACATGAAATTCGAGACTCCGACTGGAAGGTAGGACCAGTCCCAGCTGACCTTCGCCAACGGCGCGTCGAAATCACAGGCCCGGTCGACCGGAAGATGGTGATTAATGCTCTCAATTCGGGCGCTGATGTTTACATGGCGGATTTCGAAGACTCCCACTCGCCAACCTGGAAGGGAACCTTGCAGGGTCAAGTGAACCTTCGAGACGCAGTCGATAAGACCATCACATACACGGGTCCAGATGGACGAGAGTATAGGCTCGGAGAAAAGCTTGCGACACTCTTTGTCCGACCTAGAGGCCTACACCTCACCGAGAAACATATCCGGCTTGGGCCCTATTCGACTCCAGCTTTCCTTTTCGACTACGGTCTCTTCGTCTACCATAATGCGAAGAAATTGGTTGGTCGCGGGACCGGGCCGTACATCTACATTCCTAAACTGGAAAGCTATTTGGAGGCCCGCCTCTGGAACGACGTCTTCGACTACACAGAAAAAGCTCTGAACCTTCCCCGCGCTAGCATCAAATGCAGCGTCCTCATCGAGACTATTCTCGCAGCTTTTCAAATGGAGGAGATCCTCCACTCGTTGCGCGAGAGGATAACGGCCCTCAACTTCGGCCGCTGGGACTACATCTTCAGCCTCATCAAGTTCCTTGGTGAGGACCCAAAGTTTGTCGTCCCTGAAAGACCATTACTCCCGATGACCGCGCCTTTCCTCAAGTCCTGCTCTGTCCTGCTCGCGCAAACCTGCCACAAACGAGGCGCCTACGCAATCGGCGGAATGGCTGCACAGGTACCCATCAGAGGAGACCCTCGATCACAGGAAGCCATCGACAAGGTCATTGCCGACAAGAAGCGCGAACTTTCAGAGGGATACCAGGGCGCGTGGGTCGCTCACCCAGGACTTGTACCCGTGGTCATGAGAGTCTTCAACGACCACCCTGCAGAATCCAATGACGGAAGAGAGATCGTGCAGGTGCGCCGTGAGGATCTTCTCAAAGTCCCGGAGCCCAAGATAACCGAGCAAGCAGTCAGAGCGAACATTGCAGTCAGCTTAAGGTATCTGGAGTCTTGGCTGGGAGGCCTTGGTTGTGTCGCGATCAATAACTTGATGGAAGACACCGCGACCGTTGAGATTTGTAGAGCGCAGATCTGGCAGTGGATTCATCACTCCGCCAAACTGGTCGAAGGACCCACCATTACGCGCAAGTTATTCCGATCAATGCTGAGAGAAGAAACAGGGCGAATAACTGAAGAGATCGGATCGCGAGTCTATCGCACGAGCAACTACAAAGGCGCGGAAGAGTTACTCGACAAACTGACTACTAGCGATAGATTCCCCGAGTTCATGACGTTAAAGGCATACGATCATCTTGCGTGACAACCGGTCCATCCGACCGGTAGAGAACTCGGGACGCTGATTGTCTTTTGCGATAATCGCTCTTAGCTTTGTCTGCCTTTCGTCCCAGTCTTCTTCTCAATGCTGCGGAGGTTGACTTCTCGTACGAATGCTTCTGTGATGATGTCGAGGGAATCGATCTTCTCTTGCATCAGAACATCGGTTATCTTCAGCGGATGCTCAGGGATGAGCAGGTTATCGTTTGAGGCAACAAAATGCTCCCAGTTGATTCCAACGTCGAGCACAGTATCAGCCAGTTCCTCGTCAGTCAGAGTAGCGCTCTTTGCCTCGTTGATGAAGTTCTGAAATTCCTCGTCGGGCACTTGTAGATCTGTTACCGTACGAATGGGAGTCGGAGTCGTCCCTCCGAGCTCGTGAGCAAGAGTGTAGCCGAGAAAGGTGAAGTTTTCGATCTCCGTAAAGTGCTTCATCCGAACCTCTAGCGGAGTATCCCCGCTAGGATTGGAGTCTGGAAAATCCGAGATCTGAGAAGCGCTCGTCTGTGGGTCTACGAATCGGAAGACCCGTGACAGTTTCAGCGGGCTCGATTCCCGTATGGTTGTCCTAGGAGAGTTTTCTTCGGTCCACGACTCTCTACCTTTTGTTTGCGAGGCCATCTTGCAGTCCTGCCTTCGATAGCGGTTAGACTATTCATTTTTGATCTGCAACCCACACCGCGACGCAACGGTACTGCTTTGGCGTCTATGGGTCCCGACTTGAGAACTCTTGGCGTCTACTCTTCGCGGTGATCGTCTGCAAAATAGCGCATGGAATCAAGGAGCTTATCCATATCGGCTCTCGGTTTTCGCGCTCGGGGTCGGCGGCTCTTGCTCCGTGGTCTCGTGGCTCGTTCGACCGTGTCTACAACCGGCAATGATGGTATGGATGGCGCCTTCGCTTCGTCGGAGAGGAGACGCCATTCTTTGCTCTCCCCGCGCCCGCTGCGCATTGAACCCATCAGAGTGAAGGTGCCAAGGGCGAAGACCGACATTGTAACCATCGACAAGAGAGCATCGGCGATGATGTTCGTCTGGAGAAGGCTGATCACATACTGCTGGAAATAAGCGTCGTTCAGGTATTCCTGGTACATCCAGACTGTCAAGGAGAGGATCGTAGCTGCCTGAGCGAGGATGATGATCTTAAGATAGCCAGGGATTGCTCTGTATGAGTGATTGGATTGTTCAGTTGTAGAGAGTGACATCCGCATAGTTCGCTCGCACTTATCCTACGTTAGATACTCTTCTGTTCAATCTAAGCAGAACGAAACTCCACCCGAATACTCGAAGTAACTTCCGAGTCCTCGGGGTCGCGTGGAGTTTCTGCATGGATGATCAAGGAACTTAGTATCCAACTCTCAAAGTTACAACATCGAGTTAAGGGAATTCGCTTTCTCAATCGCCGTTGAGAAATGTCTCTAACAAAGCAGGTCCTAGTATCGAAGACAGTAGAAGTTCACAACTCGGCAATGAGTAAGGTGAAGGCGGGCAAGTACCTTTGTGTCTGCGGACACTGCGACCATCGTCTTCAGAGTGACTGTCTCAGCAAGGGTTGCTGGTGCTGTACTGCTCAAGTTCAGCTCTCTTAGAGTCAACCTGTGATTCAATCTTCTGCATTGAAAGGGTAGTAAGCTGATCTCAGGATTTGTGCTATATGCCGAAATTTATGCCGATCTCGACCTGTGTGAGCCGACGTGGCTCAACACTAACAGTCAGGGGCAGTTGGTGCCACGTACCTCAGCATTTGAGGGAAGGGTCAAGGGATAGCCTGTGAAGCTCACGTGGTAGTTTCCTGGTTGCACGAAGATTCGGAAAACTCCAGTCTTCAAATTGCACTGGGTTAAAGTCCAACTTACCGAGACTTGGTCGACGTTTCCGTCTGGGCCTCGAACCGGAACGCTACCTTGAGGATCTTGACATGTTCCGCTGCCATGTCTGCGGATCGATAGGACAGACCCCCCAAGCGTGTGGGGTTCGCATATCCACTCTCGTAAGGCTCGAACTGTGCTTTTTCAGAAAGGAAGATGCCGTTATCGACGATCTGGAGATATTATTTCGGACGGTTATGTGGTGATTCTTAGGGTTCGCATGCCCCAGACTCGTTCGACAGTGTAGAGTTTGACTTCGCTGATTATAAGCGGTGTCCTGATAGATTTCATGTTTTGTGGTGTGAATTCCATGTAGAGAGGTATGCCGGGTGTGTTGGTGTATAGTGCGCGGTCGACCATGTAGAGCCTGTTGAGGTCTTGTAGGCTGTTGCAGACTGTTGCTTTGATCCGGAGAACCTCTTCGCTGATAGTGTCCAGTAAGACCTGGTCTGTGTATCCGGAGTCTAGGACTCGTAATTCGCCTGTGGGACCTTGGTCAAGCTTCATATCTCAACCAGCCAGAACACAAACTTGTGAAGAGTGCTCTAGACGTAGCTAGGGCTTCGCGGCTTATAATTTGTATCGGAACCCACGCGGTTCGTGCGTGGAGGATCCATAATGACACACTTGTTTCTCATTGCCTAGTGCGAATGAGAACCTTCACCCTCAGAACCATGATCTCTTGGGACTTAGTTGAATCCGTCGTGGCGAGATCGACCGTATTCGCGCTGTTTATTATTGGACCGAGATCGTTTGTATAGAAAGTCGCGTGCTTCGAAACAAGTGTTGTGGAAGTTGCCCCTATCTAGGAAGGTTGTAAGTGCATTCGGAATCGTTTTGCTAGTGGTCTGCATGCTCGTTTCACAGCCGACGTTCATAAATGGCGCCTCGGGGAGCGCCTCGAAGCTTCAACATTTGATTTTCATGGTCCAGGAAAACCATTCCTTTGACAATTACTTCGGCACGTACCCGGGAGCAGATGGTCTTCCGTCAGCAGTTAGAATTCCTTTAGACACGGACGATTCCAGCCAGGGTTATGTCTCACCCTACTTGGTGAGTACGGAGTCTCTCGACCAAGACCTAATTCATTCTTGGTATTCAAGCCAGGTTGACTTTGCCGCGGGGACGATGAACGGTTTCGTTGACGGAGAAAACAGTAGCTTGACCATGGGATATTATGACCGAACGCTGATTCCTTATTATTGGGACTATGCGGACCATTATGTGCTCGACGATCATTTCTTCGCCTCGGAGATGGGACCGAGCCTTGGAAACCATCTCTACATCGCGTCAGGTGCAGCAGGACCTGGCGTGAACGTTACCAACCTGTCATGGGTCGTGAACGGAACAATTGTTGGAACTCCTCCCCCGAGTTTTCCATTGTCTAGTCTTTCTCTGAATTGGACATCTATGCCCCAAGAACTCAGCGCGCACGGTCTATCTTGGACTTGGTACAACGGTGGGTACTCGAACTCCACCGATCCGTCGCAGTTCAACGTGCTGCCATTGTTTAGTTATTTCCGGACCAACCCAAGTCTGCTAATTTCGAATGTAAAGAGCACAAACCAGTTCTCGGTTGACATCCAGAAGAACAATCTCGCCCAAGTCTCCTGGATAATGCCCGGACCATATCACCCGCCGACATGGCCATCTCTCTGCCGTACATCTCTAACACCAGACAGTGAACATCCACCCGCACGCAGTGATTGCGGCATGGACTACGTCGCCTACCTCGTGAACCAAGTGATGGAGAGCCAATACTGGCAGTCTTCTGCGATAATCGTGACTTGGGATGAATACGGCGGCTTCTATGATCACGTAGCACCACCGCGGGTGGACGGTTTTGGATATGGCTTCCGGGTTCCAAGTCTCGTCATATCTCCCTGGGTCTTTCCAAACCATATTGACCCTACACAGTACGATTTTGGCTCTTTGCTGAAACTCGTCGAACAAGTGTTCGGGCTTTCGTCACTAGGAGCTAGAGACGCCCAGGCGAACAGCATGATGGGCGAGTTCAACTTCAACCAGGCACCGTTACCTCCCGTTGTGGAGCCTGCAACTTTCGTTGGTCCTCTACCTCCGCCATCCGAGGCATTCTATCTTCCTCTGCTGAGAAACACCTGGTTTACCGCTGCTGGAGCAACCATCGCAATTCTCGTTGCAGCCGTTCTGGGGTACCGTCTCGGGAGGAGAAGTCGAAGGAAAAGCCCGACAACGGCAATAGGGCCGCCCTGAGCAGAAGAGAACGGTTTTCGGGTAATGGCCCCGTTGGTGAGATGATTGCACATCCAAAGTCCTCGGGCTCTTGGCGTCCGGAAGAGTTCGTCTAAGCGTGCCCACCAAGCGAGGCGTCATTAACAGCACGATTCTCTTAGGCTTCTCCCTACTAGGGGTTCAACGCGAAGACCTAAGTCAGATTCCTTGAAGTTTGGGGGGGCCGAACGGGACCACTCATTATCGTGATTCCTGTGAAAGTGTCAAATGAACAATTCTACGGACGCAGATCAGAGCCGGTGCTGCCAGTTGTGACGGATTGGCTGGGTGGCGAGTATCTCGTTCATTATTCTCTTTTCTGAAAAGAGTTAAGTCAAATCCGAACTTGAAGGGTCTAACACGTTGTGGAAACCATGACTTACAAAGCGTACATAGACAACATCAAGGCCAAGACCGGTAAGGAACCCGAGTACTTCCAGAAACAGGCAAAAGAGAAAGTGTTGGTATCGCATGCAGAGCTACTCTCCTGGCTCAAATCAGACTGCGGCTTGGGACACGGTCACGCCAACGCCATCATTCTGTACATCAAGGATCCTGAACTCGCCAAAAAGAAGCTAGTGGAAGACGCAAAAAGAGAGAAAGCGAGAAAATAGTCTATCTCTTGCCCTCGCCCCAGAGTCTTGTGTTGAGTGCGCCGGCTAGGTGCAATTATACTCGACACGTCTCAGGTAGATTTCCGGGGCGTAGTATCCGTGAAGGGAGGCACGATCTGGACGGGTTCGATCTTGAACAATACACGCCTCATACCCGGCCGTCGGCTCTGGTACTTGTCCTGTCCTAGATATTTTTTCGCCAGCTTGTCTACATGTTCGTCTGCCCCTTTGAAGGTCACCTCCTTGACGCGTCCACGGATCACTGCCACGTTGAAGGCGTTGGCGGGGTCGCAGATGTCGAGTGCGACTCTGGGATACCTCAGAACGTTCTTGTGTTTCTGGCTCCCTTCAATGGTGTTGATGAGGACGAGGTCCCCGTCGTGGTCGACCCATGTTTGAGTGACG
>Ga0209155_1001341_pt1 | contig 11712 bp, 5 predicted proteins | sample GraSoiAngelo_122_FD_185879 | JGI IMG/M metagenome (GOLD analysis project Ga0209155, IMG submission 185879) | Grasslands soil microbial communities from the Angelo Coastal Reserve, California, USA - 14_0927_02_20cm (SPAdes) (version 2) | ecosystem: Environmental > Terrestrial > Soil > Grasslands ...
CGACATGCGGCGGCGCGCTCCCCAGCGCTGTTGGGCCCACAGGCGATAACGGTCGAGATAGAGATAGATGACCGGCGTCGTGTAGAGCGTCAGAACCTGGCTGACGAGGAGCCCGCCGACGATCGAGATGCCGAGCGGACGGCGCAGCTCCGAGCCTTCGCCAAAGCCGATCGCGAGAGGCACCGCGCCAAGCGCCGCCGCCATCGTCGTCATCATGATCGGGCGGAAGCGCAAGAGCGAAGCCTTGTAGATCGCCTGGCGCGAGCTGAGCCCCTCGTTGCGCTCCGCGGCGAGCGCAAAGTCGATCATCATGATCGCGTTCTTTTTGACGATGCCGATCAGGAGGATGACGCCGATCAGCGCGATGATGCTGAAATCGATGTTGAACAGCATCAGCGCGAGGACCGCGCCGACCCCCGCGGAAGGCAGCGTCGAGAGAATCGTGATCGGATGGATGTAGCTCTCGTAGAGGACGCCGAGCACGATATAGACGGCGACCAATGCGGCGGCGACGAGGATCGGCTCATTGGCCAATGATTTCTCAAACAATTGTGCGGTCCCGGCGAAATTGCCGCGCACATTCGCCGGCATGTGCAGCTGCGCCACGGCCGCGTTGATCGCCTGCGTCGCTTCGCCGAGCGAGACGCCGGGCTTCAGGTTGAACGAGATCGTGCTGGCGACGAAGAGCCCCTGGTGATTGACCGCCAGCGGGGTATTGCCGGTCTCGTAATGTGCGACAGCGGAGAGCGGCACCATCGTCTCATGTGCGGTACTGACGGCGGCGCCCGTCGAGGTCGCGCTGCGGCCACTATTGGCGATGGCATTCGTCGCCTGGTTGCGCACTGCCTGGGCGTTTAGCTGAGCCGCGGCCGTGCTGGCCGAATTTGCGGCCGTGCCGTTCGTGGCGGGACGGTTATTAGAGGAGACGGTGCCGGGGAGTGCGTTGGTGGCCTGGGTGCCTTTAACGGTGCCGCCGGCGGTGCTGATAAAGATGCGGTCGAGCGTGTCGGGGTTCTGCCAGAACTCCGGCGCGACCTCCATGACGACATGGTACTGGTTGCGCGGAGCGTAGATCGTCGAGACCTGCCGCTGGCCAAAGGCGTCGTAGAGCGTGTTATCGATCTGCGACACCGTGAGGCCGAGGCGAGCCGCGGTCGGGCGATCGATGACCAGATCGGCTTCGAGCCCCTTCTGCTGCTGGTCGGAATTGACTTCGGTCAGCTCGGGAACCCGCTCCAGCGCGTCGGTGACCTTGGGGGACCAGTTGTACAATTCGTTCAGATCGTCGCTCTGCAGCGTGTACTGGTAGAGCGCGTTGCTCTGCCGCCCGCCGACGCGAATATCCTGCACCGGCTGTAAAAACAGCCGGGCGCCGGCAACCTGGCCCAGCTTGGGGCGGAGCCGGCCGATCACCTGACTAACCGATGCATCGCGCTCGGCGAGCGGCTTCAGCGCGACAAACATAAAGCCGGAATTGGTCTGACCGCCACCGGTGAAGCCGACAACACTGGCGACCGCCGGGTCTTCTCCGACGATCCTGACAAACTGGCGCAGCTTCTGGCGCATCATCTGGAACGAGATGCTCTGGTCGGCCTGGAGGCCGCCGACCATGCGCCCGGTATCCTGCTGCGGGAACAGCCCCTTGGGCACGATGATAAAGAGGTAAATGTTGAGGACGATCGTCAGCAACAGGACCAGCATGACAAGCGCGGGGCGGCGCAGGGCGCGTTGCAAGGTGCGGTCGTAGGAGCGCAGCATCCAGTCGAAGACCCGCTCGCTCGCGACATACCAGCGAGACCGCCGGTGCTGCGGGCGGTACATCGCGATATAGGCGCACATCATCGGCGTCGTCGTCAGCGACACGACGAGGGAGATCAGGATCGCGATCGACAGGGTCATCGCGAATTCGCGGAAGATGCGCCCGACGAGACCGCCCATCAGCAGGATCGGCACGAACACCGCGATCAAAGAGAGGCTCATCGAAAGGACGGTGAAGCCGACCTCGCGCGCGCCGAGCAGCGCGGCCTGGCGGCGCGGCATGCCGGCCTCGACATGACGAGTGATGTTTTCCAGAACGACGATCGCATCGTCGACGACAAAGCCGGTCGAGATCGTCAGCGCCATCAGCGACAAGTTATCGAGGCTGTACCCCAACAGGTACATCGCCCCGAAAGTCCCAATCAGCGATACCGGTACGGCGACGCTCGGGATCAGCGTCGCGCGCCCGTTGCGCAGGAAAAGGAACACGACGAGGATCACGAGAGCGATCGCGATGACCAGCGTGATCTCGACATCGTGAAGGGAAGCGCGGATCGTCGTCGAGCGGTCGACCGCGACGGCGAGATCGATGTCGCTCGGGAGAGACGCGCGCAATTGCGGCAGCACGCCGGAGATGCGGTCGATCGTGTTGATGATGTTGCCGCCGGGCTGCTGATTGATGATGACGAGCACCGCGGGCTTGCCGTTGGCGAGGCCGACATTGCGGACGTTTTCCTGGCCCTCCTCCACCTCCGCGACATCGGTGAGGCGCACCGCCGCACCGTTGCGATAAGCGACAACCAGCGGCTTGTAATCGTCGGGCTTAGTCGCCTGGTCGTTTGTGTAGATCTGGAAGTGACGCTCGCCCTCGTCCACCGCACCCTTTGGGCTGTGCGCATTGGCCGAGGCAAGCGCGGCGCGCACGTCTTCGAGGCCGATGCCGTATTTGAACAGCGCCAGCGGGTTCAGCTCGACGCGCACGGCCGGCGCCGCGGCGCCGCCGATCGTCACCTGACCAACGCCGTCGATCTGCGACAAGGCCGGCAGCAGGATCGTCGAGGCCGCGTCATACACCTGGCCGCGCGTGCGGGTATCGGAGGTCAGCGACAGGACAAGAATCGGCGCGTCGGCCGGGTTGACCTTGCGATAGGTCGGGTTCGAGCGCAGGCTCGTCGGCAGATCGACGCGGGAGGCGACGATCGCGGCCTGAACATCGCGCGCCGCGCCGTCGATGTTGCGGCCGAGCGCAAATTGCAGCGTGATGCGGGTTGAGCCGACCGTGCTCTGCGAGGTCATCTCGGTGACGTCGGCGATAACCCCGAGATGGCGTTCGAGCGGAGTCGCGACGGTTGTCGCCATCGTATCGGGGCTCGCCCCGGGCATCTGCGCGAACACCGAAATCGTCGGGAAGTCGATCTGCGGCAGCGGCGCGACCGGCAATTTGAAAAACGCGAAGAGGCCGGCGAGCGCGAGGCCGATCGTCAGCAGCGTCGTCGCGACCGGCCGCTCGATAAACGGGCTCGACAGGCTCACGAGCGGCTCGTCACACCGCGCCCTCGGGATTGAAGGCGGTCCCGAGACGCTGCCGCACCGCTCTCCCGAGCCGATCGAAATAGAGATAGATGACCGGCGTCGTGAACAAGGTCAGCAGCTGACTAAGGATCAGGCCGCCGACAATCGTCACGCCCAGCGGATGGCGCAATTCCGAACCGGTGCCGGTGCCAAGCATCAGCGGCAAGGCGCCAAAGATCGCCGCCATTGTCGTCATCATGATTGGGCGAAAGCGCAACAGCGAGGCTTGGTAGATCGCCTCGCGCGGCGGTTTGCCCTCATCGCGCTGCGCCTCGAGCGCGAAGTCGACCATCATGATGCCGTTCTTCTTGACGATACCGATCAACAGGATGACGCCGATGATCGCGATAATGCTGAGATCGCTGCCGTCGACCATCAACGCCAAGAGTGCGCCGACGCCGGCCGAAGGCAGCGTCGAGAGGATCGTGATCGGGTGGATGTAGCTCTCATAGAGGACGCCGAGCACGATGTAGACGGTGATGATCGCCGCAATGATCAGCAGCAACTCGTTGCCGAGGGCGGATTGAAACGCGAGCGCCGTGCCCTGGGATGTCGTGAACATGCTGGCCGGAAGCCCGATCTCGCGCTCGGCGTTGCGGATTGCGTTGACCGCGTCCCCAAGCGAGGCGCCGGGCGCCAGGTTGAACGATACCGTCGCCGCGGGAAACTGGCCGAGATGAGTGACCGCCAGGGGCGCGGTCTGCTGAATCAGCTGAGCGACCGAAGGGAGCGGCACCTGACCGTTTGTCGCGGTCGATGACGGCAGATAGATCGAATTGAACGAGTCGAGCGACTGCTGGAAGGACGGGTCGGCTTCAAGGATGACGCGGTATTGGTTCGACTGCGTGAAGATCGTCGAAACGATCCGCTGGCCAAAGGAGTCGTAAAGCGCATTATCGATCGTCGCCGGCGTGATGCCGAAGCGGCCGGCGGTAGCGCGGTCGATCAAGACATAGGCCGACAGACCGTTCTCGGTGTAGTTCGAGCCGACATCCTCGATGTCTGGAAGCTGCTGCAACCGTTGCAATAGACGCGGCATCCACACGGTGAATTCGTCGGGATTGGCGTCCTGCAATGAGAATTGGTACTGGCCGCGGCTGACCGTCGCGTCAATCGTCAAATCCTGCACCGGCTGCATATAGAGCGAGATGCCGCGCACCCCGGCGATCTCGCTGTTGATGCGGCGGATGATGTCGCTGGCGCTGAGGCTCCGCTCATTACGCGGTCTGAGATTGATCAGCAAGCGGCCGCTATTGAGCGTCGTGTTGGTGCCGTCCACCCCGATAAAGGACGACAGGCTGACGACGTCCGGGTCCTTCAGGATGGCGTCGGCAAGCGCTTGCTGGCGTTCGGCCATAGCCGCGAAGGAGACCGACGAGGGCGCCTCGCTGATGCCCTGGATGAGGCCGGTATCCTGCACCGGGAAAAACCCCTTCGGAATCACGATGTAGAGAAAGACCGTCAGAACCAGCGTGGCGATCGCGACCAGCAAGGTCAGCGGCTGGTGGTCGAGCACCCAGGTCAAGAGACGGCCGTATTCGGCGACGACCCGGTCGAACCATTCCTGCGTCTGGCGCGCAAAGGGCGACATCCGCTCGACAGGGCGGTGCCGCAACAATTTGGCGCACATCATCGGCACCAATGTCAGCGACACGATGGCCGAGATGATGATCGTCACCGAGAGCGTGATCGCAAACTCGCGGAACAGACGCCCGACGACATCGGCCATGAACAATAGTGGGATCAGCACCGCGATCAGCGACACGGTCAGCGAGATGATCGTAAAGCCGATCTGCTCCGAGCCGCGCAACGCCGCCTGCAGCGGCGGATCGCCTGCTTCGATATAGCGCGAGATATTCTCGATCATGACGATCGCGTCGTCGACGACGAAGCCGGTCGCGATCGTCATCGCCATCAGCGACAGATTGTTGAGGCTGAAGCCGGCGAGATACATGACCGCTAGCGTGCCGACCAGGGACAGCGGCACCGAAAGGCTCGGGATGATCGTCGCGGCCGTGCTGCGCAGGAAGACGAAGATCACCAGCACGACCAGCACGACGGCGAGCACGAGCTCGAACTCGACATCGGCAACCGAGGCGCGGATCGTCGTCGTGCGGTCAGTCAGGACTTCGACATCGACCGCAGCCGGCAGTGCGGCGCGCAATTGCGGCAGCAGGGCGTTGATCCGATCGACCACCTCGATGACATTGGCGCCGGGCTGGCGCTGAATGTTCATGATGACCGCCTCGGTCGTGTTCATCCAGCCGGCGAGACGGGTGTTCTCGGCGCCCTCCGTCGCCTTCGCGACATCGGACAATTTCACCGGCGCGCCGTTGCGGTAGGCGATCACCAGTTCGTTGTAGTCGGAGGCCTTTTTCAGCTGGTCGTTGGCGTTGATCGTGTATGACCGGGTGGGCCCGTCGAAATTGCCTTTCGGGGTGTTGACGTTTGCCGTGCTGAGCGTCGTGCGCAGATCGTCGATATTGAGGCCATAAGCGGCGAGTTGGCGCAGATCCGCCTGAATGCGCACCGCCGGACGATGCCCGCCGCTGATGCTGACGAGCCCGACGCCGGTCAGCTGCGAGATCTTCTGCGCGAGGCGGGTATCGGCGAGATCCTCCACCTGCGTCAGCGGCAATGTCTTCGATGTCAGCCCCAGTATGAGCACCGGCGCATCGGCCGGGTTGACCTTGGAATAGATCGGCGGCGCCGGCAGATCGGTCGGCAACAGATTGCCGGACGCGTTGATCGCCGCCTGTACCTCCTGCTCCGCAACATCGAGGCTGAGAGCCAGGCTGAACTGCAGTGTGATGACCGACGATCCGGCCGAGCTCACCGAGGACATCTGGTTGAGGCCCGGCATCTGGCCGAGCTGCACTTCGAGGGGCGCCGTCACCGATGAGGTCATCACATCGGGGCTCGCGCCGGGATAGAGCGTGACGACCTGGATCGTCGGGTAATCGACCTCGGGCAATGCGGACAGCGGCAGGAAGCGATAGGCCACGATGCCGACCAGCATGATCGCCACCATCAGCAGCGAGGTCGCGACCGGCCGCAGAATAAAAAGGCGGGATGGGCTCACGCCGGCTTTCCGCTGAGCGGCCTCACTCGGCGCCGCGCCGCCGCCGCTGACCCTCGGGCCGCTGCGGCGGATTGGCTGGCGCGCCGGGTTGCGCCGCGGCAGGCGCCGGGGATGGCGCTGCCGTTCCGTCCTCACCTTGCGATTGCGGTTGTGCGGCGGCGGGCGCGGCACTGCGCGTCACCCGCACCTTGGCGCCGTCCTTCAGCCGGTCGGCGCCGTCGACAACGACAATCTGGCCCGGCTCCAGACCCTTTGTGACGACAATCCGCTGGTCGTCTCCGGACCCGAGCGTCACGGGTTGCGCCGCGACCGTCTCGTCGGGCTTCACGACATAAACAAAGGTGCCGGGCGCGCCGCGCTGCACCGCTGCGTTCGGAACCAGATCGGCGCCTTTGAGCGTGTCGACCAGCAGCTGGATATTGACGAACTGGTTGGGGTAGAGCGCCTGATCGGCGTTGTCGAAAAAAGCCCGCAATTTGACGGTGCCGGTTGTCGTGTCGATCTGATTGTCGATCGTCTCGAGACGCCCGGTGTCCAGCTTGACCGTGCCGCTGCGGTCAAAGGCCGTTGCGTTGAGGGTCGCTCCCTGGCGGACGCGCCGCGCCACGGCCGGCAGCTTGTCCTCCGGCAAGGTGAAGATGACCGAGATCGGCTGCAATTGGGTTATGACGACGATGCCGTTCGCATCACTCGTCTGGACGTAATTGCCGGGGTCAACCTGGCGCAGCCCGACGCGGCCGGTGACCGGCGCGACGATGCGGCAATAGGTCAGGTTCAGCTTCTGGGTGTCGATCTGGGCCTGATCGGCCTGCACGACCGCCGTCTGTTGCTGCACCGTCGCCGCCTGGGTGTCGAGGGTTTGGCGGGCGATCGAGTTCTGTGCGACGAGCGTCTTGTAGCGCTGCAGATCGACTTGGGCGTTTTTCAGCGCCGCCTGATCCTTGGCCAATTGCGCCTCGGCCTGCTGCAGCGCGACCTGGTAAGGCCGGGGGTCGATCTGGGCGAGAAAATCGCCCTTGTTGACCATCTGGCCTTCCTTGAAGGCGACCTCGACGAGCTGCCCGTTGATCTGCGTCTTGACGGTGACCATCGCGAGCGGGGTCACCGTGCCGAGCCCGCTCAGCGTCACCGGCATGTCGCCCTTGGCGACCGTGGCGGTTCCCACCGGCATCGGGCCGCCGGACTGGAAACGGCCGGTTTGCGGCGCCTGCGGTCCCGAGCGGAAGACCAGCCACAGGATCAGCGCGAGGACGACGAGGAGCAGGATCAGATAGCGCAGGAGGCCGCGCCGGCGCGGCGGCGGCCGTCCGGGCGGCGGCGCCCGATGCTCCTCTTCGTCGAGATCGGGGAAACGCGACGGGCTCGGCGGCACCTGGATGTCGGGCCGGTCAGCCCGCCGGCGGGGCGGCGCCTCCGGCGGCAGGGACAATGGGTTTGGCTGGTCGTCCATACCGGCTCAGGCCGGACGAGGCTGGGGCGGCGCAGACAGCCTCGCCGCTGCCGCCTCTACGAAGTTCCGGCCCACGCCCATGCAAAACCCCACCCGTTCAGGACTTTACGGAATGAGCTGCCGATCCCTCCCCAGGGCGTCCCCAACGCGGTTCGCGGCGCCGAGCACTTTCGAGGTCCCCGGCCGCGAGATTGCGTCCGCGCCGCGGCCCCTGCAATGGCAAATCGAGCGGTTGCGGGCGAGGAGCGGCGAATGGCCTCTTTCGTCCGCTCGCGGCATCGTCTCACAATGGTGCTTCCGATCGGGGCATAAGGACGCAGCGATGGCGACGAATCTTCCCTTGCAGAGCGGTGGTCAGCTCGTCGTCGGGGCGTTGCGCGCGCATGGCGTCGAGATGGCGTTCAGCGTCGCCGGCGAGAGCTATCTCGAAGTGCTCGACGCGCTTTACGACGCGCCGGAGATCCATCTCGTCACCTGCCGACAGGAGGGCGGCGCGGCGTTTATGGCGGAAGCCTACGGCAAGCTGACCGGGAAGCCCGGGGTATTGCTGGTGACGCGCGGCCCCGGCGCCTGCAACGCCTCGATCGGGGTGCATACCGCGTTCCAGGATTCGACGCCGATGATCGTGCTGGTCGGCCAGGTAGCGCGCCACCAGATCGACCGCGAGGCGTTTCAGGAGGTCGATTTCCGCAAGATGTACGCGCCGCTCGCGAAATGGGTGACGCAGATCGACATCGCCGAGCGCATCCCCGAACTGATGAACCAGGCGTTTCAGGTCGCGACCTCGGGGCGGCCCGGGCCGGTCGTCGTGGCCCTCCCCGAAGACATGCTGCGCGACCAGGCCGCCGCCGCCGTGATCGGCCCCTATCGCGCGGTGAGGGCGCATCCGGGCGCCGCCGATCTAGCCGAGATGCGCCGGCTGCTTGCCGCTGCCGAGCGGCCGATCATGCTGGTCGGCGGCGGCGGCTGGAGCGATGCCGCATGCGCCCACATCGCCGGCTTCGCGATGGCCAATGACATCCCGGTGTGCTGCTCGTTCCGCCGCCAGGATATCGTCGACAATCGGCTCGCCTGCTTTGTCGGCGATCTCGGAACCGGCGCGGCGCCGAGCCTTGTCGCGCGGATCAAGGCCGCCGATCTCGTGCTCGCGGTCGGGGCGCGGATCGGCGAGATCACCTCGCAAGGCTACACGCTCCTCGGCATCCCCGATCCCGGCAAAACCCTGGTCCATGTTCATGCGGCGGCCGAGGAATTGGGCCGCGTGTTCCGCCCGACTGTCGCGATCCAGTCGGGCATGCCGGAATTCGCCGCAGCGGTTACGGCGCTGGAGCCGATCGCGAACCCGCGCTGGCGCACCTGGCGGGCCGAAGCGCGCGCCGAATACGAGAAGGGGCTGGATCCCACCAGATTTACCGAGGCGCCGGTGCTCGATCTCGGGCAGATCATGACATGGCTGCGCGAGCGTTTGCCCGATGACGCGATCGTCACCTCGGATGCCGGCAATTTCAGCGGCTGGCCAAACCGCTTTCTGCAATACCGCCGGCCGGGGCGGCAGCTCGGCCCGACTAGCGGCGCGATGGGCTATGGCGTGCCGGCGGCGGTCGCGGCGAAGCTCGCTTATCCCGGCCGCATCGTCGTCGGATTTTGCGGCGATGGCGGCTTTATGATGACCGGGCAGGAGCTGGCGACAGCCGTCGGCGAGGGGATCGGGCCGATTATCCTGCTGTTCAACAACGCGATGTACGGCACCATTCGCATGCATCAGGAGCGCCGCTTTCCCGGCCGGGTCGTCGGCACGTCATTGAAGAACCCGGATTTTGCGGCGCTGATCCGTGCCTATGGTGGGTTTGGCGCGGTTGTCGCGCGCACCAAAGAGTTCGCGCCGGCGTTCGAGGAGGCGGTCGCATCGGGCCGGCCGGCGGTCATCGAATTGCGCATGGATCCAGAGATGATTACCACGCGCACCACCCTGTCGGCCTTGCGCCGCCAAGCAGAAACGGCGAAGGGCTGAGAATGGCGGAATTGTCGAAGCAGCATTGGTCGGCCGAGCGTTACGCCGCGACGGCCCATTTTGTGCCGGCCTTTGGCGCGCCCGTGGTCGAGCTGCTCGATCCGCAACCGGGCGAGCGCATCCTCGATCTCGGCTGTGGCGACGGGGTGTTGACCGAGAAGATCGCGAGGCTCGGCGCCACAGTCGTCGCGGTCGATGCGGCGCCGGACATGGTGGCGGCAGCGAAGGCACGTGGCCTCGACGCACGGGTGATCCCTGGTCAGAGCCTCGCTTTCGAGGGCGAATTCGATGCCGTGTTCTCAAACGCGGCGCTGCACTGGATGCGGCCACAGGAAACGGTGCTCGACGGCGTGCGCCGCGCCTTGAAGCCGGGCGGCCGCTTCGTCGCCGAGATGGGCGGCCACAACAACACCGCGGCGATCCTGACGGCGATGCGCGCCGTGCTGGCGCGCCGCGGCATCGAGGCGCTGAGCCTCAGCCCGTGGTACTTCCCCTCGGCCGCTGCGTATCAGAAGAAGCTTGAAGCGGCCGGCTTTGCAGTGGAGGAGATCGCGATCATTCCGCGGCCGACGCCGATCGACGCCGGCCTGGACGCTTGGCTCGAGGCATTCGCCGAAGATTTCCTGAACCCGTTGCCCCCGGACGACCGCCGCGCGGCTCGGCAGGAGATCTGCGAGCTCCTCCAACCGATCCTGCGGGACGAGACCGGGCTGTGGATCGCCGATTACGTGCGGCTGCGGTTCCGCGCGCGGCTTCCGGCAGCGCCGAAATAACTCAGCCGGCGTTTTCCTTGGCCCAGCGCGCGACATCGGCGTGCGTCGCGAACCACACGCCGGGCCGGGACTGCGCCAGCCGGATCAGCTCCTCGATGATCCAGATGCGCGAGCGGTAGCCGATGACATGCGGGTGCATCGTCAATTGGAAGAGCCCGTGCTCCTCGTAGGCCGCCTCGAACTCGCGGCGGAAGATGTCGAAAACGTCCGCGGGCGGCGTGTAGGGCCGCAGCGACGAGAAGCGGTTCATCATGAAATAGACCGCGTCGTCGCGCACCCATTCGACCGGCAATTCAACGACGCCGCAGGGCTCGCCATCGAGCAGCAGCTCGTAGCAATCCTCGTCCGACATCAGCGATGAATCGTAAAGGAGCCCCATCTCCTGCTCGATCGCCAGCGTGTTCCAGCTGAAATCCCATGACGGCGTGCGCAGCCCGACCGGCCTGACCCCGCTGACCTTTTCCAGCGTATCGGCCGAGCGCAGCATCAGGTCGCGCTCGGCTTCGTAAGGCAGCACCGAGTTCAGCTCATGGATCCAGCCATGGATGCCGATCTCGTGCCCTTCGGCGATGATGCGGCGTTGCTCGTCGGGGTGAATAAGCGCGGTGACGGCGGGCACATAGAACGTCGCCTTCACGTCATAGCGCTCAAGCAGTTTCAGGATGCGCGGCACGCCAACCCGGTTGCCGAACTGCCCCCAGGCGAGCCGTCCGATCGACTTGCCGCCGTCGCGCAAGTCGCTGGTTTCATGATCGGAGTCGAAGGATAGCGCGACGGCGCAGCGCGCGCCGCCCGGCCAACTCGCGGGGCGCAGCGGCCGCCCGGCCCGCACGCGCGCCACGAGCTTGCGCCAATGCTCTTCGGGCCATTGCCAGGGTTCGAGGTCGGATTTAGGGGCGTTGGGGACGCTCATGGCGCCTCTCCTTCGATGATGCGGGATCGAGAGAAATGGTCGGAGCGGTGAGATTCGAACTCACGACCCTCAGCACCCCATGCTGATGCGCTACCAGGCTGCGCTACGCTCCGACCGGGCATCTCTGGCGAGGCGGGCTATCATATAGGGCCG
>Ga0209155_1001342_pt1 | contig 11708 bp, 10 predicted proteins | sample GraSoiAngelo_122_FD_185879 | JGI IMG/M metagenome (GOLD analysis project Ga0209155, IMG submission 185879) | Grasslands soil microbial communities from the Angelo Coastal Reserve, California, USA - 14_0927_02_20cm (SPAdes) (version 2) | ecosystem: Environmental > Terrestrial > Soil > Grasslands ...
TCATTACCGGCAAAGGCAGTGAAGAGCGCGCGGTGGCGGCGATCGAGGCGGGAGCGTTCTGGTACATCGAAAAACCGCTGAAGGGGCCGGTCCTGCGCGCGCTGCTGGACCGGGCGCTGGGCAAAGCGCGTGACGCGCGGCAGCTCGCGGTGCTGCAGCGACAACTGCGCGAGACAGGACGGCTGGGCGACCTCGTGGGAGCGTCCAAGCACATGCAGGAAGTGATGCGCATCGTGGAGACGGCGGCGCCAAGCTCGGCGTCGGTGTTGATCACGGGAGAGACCGGTTCGGGCAAGGAAATTGTGGCGCGGACGCTGCACAAGCTCTCGCCGAGAGCCAACGGACCGTTTGTGGCGATCAATTGTTCCGCGATCCCCGAGACGCTGATGGAGAGCGAGATTTTCGGCCACGAGCGCGGGGCCTTTACGGGCGCGGCCGAGCGGCGCATCGGCTGCTTCGAGCTGGCGGACGGAGGCACCCTGCTGCTTGATGAGATCGGCGAAATGCCCGCGCCGACGCAAGCAAAGCTGTTGCGCGTATTGGAGGACCGTAAAGTGCGCCGGCTGGGGAGCAAGAGCGAGACTCCCGTGGACGTGCGCGTTCTGGCGGCGACCAACAAGGAACCGGAGCAGGCGGTCAGCAGCGGCCAGTTGCGGCAAGATCTCTATTTTCGCCTGAACGTGTTTCACATCCACTTGCCGCCGTTGCGCGAACACAAGGAAGACATTTCGCTGCTGGTCGACTATATTTTGCGCGAAGTCAACACCAAGCATGGCAAGCATGTGCGCGGGATCGGCGCGGAGGTTCTGGACATTTTCATGGGGCACACTTGGCCGGGAAATATCCGCGAGCTACGCAATGTACTGGAGCGCGCCGCCATCATGTGCGAAAAAGATCTGATTACGCGCTCGTGCCTTCCGGGAGAATTCGGAAAGACGGGGGCGAAAGGGCCGAGCGATCTTTCGGCGATCAAGTTTCCCGTGGGAACGACAGTTGATGCGATGGAGCGCGAACTGATCCTGCAGACGCTGGGGGCAACGGGAAACAACAAAACGCGCGCGGCGGAACTGCTCGGCATCAGCCTGAAAACGCTTCATAATAAGCTGAAGGAATACGGCGGCGACCGCGCCGAAGCGGAGTAGGGACGCAGAATGCAGCTGCGGCTGCGGACAAAACTTACACTGGTGATGACGAGCCTGGTGCTGCTCGTCGCGGCGGTTTTGTCGGGTGTGTCCTTCTGGCAGTTGCTGGAACACGTGCTTCGCGAGACCAACAAGCGCACGGTTGAACTGGCAGGAGACAGTTTTGAATGGGTGCAGCGAGCCCTTGCCGACGCCAGCAGCCACGGCTGGCGGCCGGAATCGAACTCCGCCGGAGACATCCACGACTACGTGCGTTACGCGCTGCAATCGAGCGAGGGGCTGCAGGCGCAATTGAAAGCCGCGATTGGATCGCCGGCGATTTACGAAGTCACGATCATCGACCAGGACGGCATCGTCCTAGTTTCGAGTGACAAGTCGGAAGAGGGGAAGTTTCACCTGCGGCGCAGCGCGATTTCGGAACTGATGCAACGTAGCTTCCTGCACAAGGTCACCGTGTTGCGGGGCAAACCAAGGATCTACGAGTACAGTTTGCCTTTCAAAGCCGGGGGCCAACCTTTCGATATTCGAGTGGCCATATCGACTGGATTGCTCCTGGACGAAATGGCTCCCGCCCTGCGTACGTCGGGAATTTTTGCACTGGCAGCGCTGGCGATTTCAACGTTGCTCGCCGCCGTGGTCAGCCGGGCAACGCTTGAGCCCTTGCAGGACATCTCAGCGCAACTGGACCGTATTTCGGCGGGACAATACGACGCGCCTTCGCCGGAGGTTACCGGTTTCGGCGGAAGCGGGGACGAACTGGGACTCGTGAGCCGGAAAATTACGCAGGTCGGCCAGCAATTGCGCGGAGTACACGAAATCTTCAGCACCATGCGCGAAAACATGAATTCCGTGATGGCCGGGCTCGAGGATGGATTGCTGCTGTTCACGCGGGATGCGCGCGCGGTGATGATCAGCCCGGCGGCGGAAAAATTTCTCGGTGAACCAGCAGGACAATTCCTGGGACGGCGCGTGACGGAAATTTTTCCTCCGGGGCATCCGTTGCACGAGGCGCTGCACATTGAAAGCGACGAATTGAGCGAAGTGGCGGCGGAAACGGAACTGGAGACGAGCGAAGGCCCGAAGCGCGTGAGCGTCAGCGTACAAGCCATCCAGGAAGATGGTGAGCGGATGGGAGCGCTGGTGACGCTCCGGGACCTGGATTCGCTGGAAAGCATCAATACGCAACTTCAAGTGAGCGAACGGCTGGCGGCACTGGGGCGCATCACCGCGGGTGTGGCGCACGAAGTGAAGAATCCACTGAATTCCATGCGGCTGTGGCTGGAAAATCTGAAGGAATCGCTTTCCGCGGAGTCCGATGGTGCGTCGCAACAGGCCGTTCAAGTGTTGGACAAAGAAATCGACCGGCTGGACGCGGTGGTGAAACGCTTCCTCGATTTCACACGGCCGATGGATATCCGGCTGGAACAAACGCAGCTTGCGGAACTTTTGAAGGAAGTGCTGGAGTTCGCGCGGCCGCAGCTTCAGAAATCCAACATCCAACTAGCTCAATTGCTGCCGATCGATGTGCCAGAGGTTTATGTGGATCGCGCTTTGCTCAAGCAGGCGGTGCTGAATCTGGTGCTGAACGCCGCGGAAGCCATGCCCAACGGCGGACAATTGCGGCTGGTGCTGAGCCGGCGCGGTGAAATGGCGGAAATCAGCGTGGGCGACACCGGCAAGGGAATTCCACTGGAAAACCGACAGAAAATATTTCAACTGTTTTTCACCACGCGTCCGGGGGGTAGCGGAATCGGACTCGCGAGCACGTTTCGGATTGTGCAGCTTCTCAATGGTTCGATAGACTTTACTTCGGAGGTCGGCCGGGGCACAACGTTCCGAATCGAATTGCCACTCGCGGCCTGAACATGACGGAAAACCCAGTCCGATCCTTGGTGGTATTGGCACGCTATTCTTCACACTTTTTCATTCTTCTTTGTTGCGCGACCTTGATACTGGAGGGATGTAGCGCAAGGAGGCGGCCGGATATCCCGTGGGCTACTGCGGTAATGGTGAGGCCCACGGCGCAACTGCGCTCGGCGGAAGAAAACAGCGCATCGGAAGATCCATTACCAGATCTGCGGTTCGAGTTGCCGACTGTAGCCGGTCGCTTGATCGGTTTGCGTCCCGTGCCGCCGCGGCCGCGCAACGGCACAGCGTCCAACGCGACAGCGGGCAACGATCCCGAAAAGCCGGAAGCGCCAACGATTGCCCCACAGCTTACGCCTCAAGAATCCGCGGTTGCCCAGCAACAGACGAACGAGAGTTTAAACATTGCGGAGAGAAATCTTGGGGCCGCGCGGGGAAAAACGCTGACCGCCGCGCAGACGGACTTGGTGTCCAAAATCAGAAGCTTCATCAAGGACGCGCGGGAAGCCGCACAGATCACGGATTGGAGCCGCGCTCGCAGCCTGGCGAAAAAAGCGCAGGTGCTCTCCGAGGAACTCGCCAGTTCGCTCTAGTTCGCGATCCACATTCGCCTTACTTCACGCTGGACAGAGTTTACTGAGTGAGACGTTCGGCTGCGGAGTATGCCCTCTGCTAGTTGCGTTAAGATGACACAATGAAGAAGTTCGATGTGGCCGTCGCGGGCGGTGGAGTGATTGGCGGAGCCCTGGCGCTGGAGCTGGCGCGCGCCGGTCTGCGCGTGGCGGTCTTTGACCGTCAACAACCGGGGCAGGAAGCATCCTGGGCCAGTGCGGGGATTCTTTCTCCGGCGCCGGAAAGCCCCGGAATGATTGTGATGGTGCCGCTGGGAAAGGCGAGCCTGGCGCTTTATCCGCAATTTGTTGCGGAAGTGGAGGAGATTTCCGGAAAGAGCACGGGCTTTCGGCCAAAAGGGACGCTCGAGGCGTTGTTCTCGCGCGATACCAAGGCAAAGCTCAGCACGATTATCGCACTGCATCACGGGCTGGGATTGCGGGCAGAGCCGCTTCGCGCCGAAGACGCCCGCGAGCTTGAGCCGGCGCTGAGTGAAGAAATGGAAGCTGCGGTTCTCCGGCCGGACGAAGCGTCAGTCGACAACCGCGCGCTGACGGGCGCCATTCTGGAAGCAGCGCAAAGCAGCGGCGCGGAGATTTTTTCTGGAAACGGCGCAAAAGCGATTTGGCGGGAGAAGCATCGCTGCGTTGGACTGGTTCTGAAGAATGAAAAAGTGGAAGCCCAGTGGACGATCATCGCCGCAGGCTGCTTTTCGGCGGCGATCGAAGGGGTTGCGCCATATGCGCCTGTACGTCCTGCAAAAGGACAGATGGCCGCGCTGCGCGCGGATGAATTGAAAATAGATCGCGTGCTGTGGTCCGAGAAAATCTATCTGGTGCCGCGCAACGACGGGAGAATCGTCGCGGGGGCGACTGTCGAGTATGCCGGCTTCGACAAGCGGACTACGGCGGGTGGCATCGAGAAGATTCTTTCAGCCGCCATCGAACTTGCCCCGGGCCTTGCAAATGCGCGCATCGAAGATACCTGGGCCGGGTTGCGGCCCGACTCTCCCGATCATTTGCCAATACTGGGACCGACGGACATCGATGGCTTGCTGATGGCCACGGGACACTTCCGCAGCGGAATCCTGCTGACCCCGATTACGGCGCGACTGGTCCGCGAATGGATTACGGAACAGCGTGTGAGCCTGGATTGGGACCGCTTCAGCCCGATGCGATTTCAAGCGGAAAAGGCTGAGGCAACGAAGAAAATGCCCGCGTGAACCGTGATGGTGAAATTCCTTCGATTGTTCGAGGCATTAAACTAAAAACGAAATAGCGGGAACGGAAATCCAGGCAGCGTTCGCCTCGGAGTGCGCTCGCGGCGATGGGGCTCCTCATGAGAGACAACAGGAACGAATGGTTGCGAAAGTATGCCAGGATCGTTCGGCGGTAAATGTTCGGCGTCCAGCAGGAGCGCATGGTCGAGGATGACATCCAACGTCGTGCCGCGCGGCAGCTCCGCTTCCGGACCGCGTGTGAGTAAAACTGCCAGCAAACCTGCCGTGGCGCCGGCTCCGTGCCCAATGACGAGGCTTGCCCTTGACGGACTGCCCGCCAAAAGGCTTGCGTAGCCTCCCACAGGGCCGCCAATGGCCGTAGCAAGCAGAACTCTCTTCACGTCCTTGTCGACGGCACCAGGACCAGTGACGACTCCTTCGGGAGTGACGCCCTCCTTTCCGTCGCGATCCACGCTGCTAGGCGTGGCCCTCAATTCGATGGTGTAGCCGTTCGAAAGGGTCATCTGCTCGAGGGCGATGCGAAACTCGCCGCGTCCTCGAATCCGTCCGGGCCGCTTGGCTTCGAGAATCTGCCCGCGGACGAACGAGCCCATCGGAATCACGATGCGATTGTTGCGCGCGATAGGATAGGCAGTCTCGAAGTAGACGGAATCGCCGGCTTTGGCGGTGCGGGTGTTGATGCCGTTGCGAAGCAAGAGCGGGACCCTTGTGCCGATTGGGACGGAGACTTGAGTACCGTTTGAAACGAGAGCGACTGAGTTGGTGGGTTCTTGCGATGGGAGCGCTGACGCTGGCGCGGAAGTTGAGGAAGGTTGCTGCGCAGAAATGCGCATCGCTGGAGCCATTGAAACAACCAAACTGTAGATGGTAGTGCGCATTAGGAGTCGGCAGAGCATTGAACACCTCAAGGGCTGACCTGGCCGCCGAAGGGAAATGCATGGCAGTCTCCAGAAGGTCGAAAAAGTTTGAAGAGCGTGCGAATTTCGATCGTATTTACGCAAAACCTTTTCTGGCAAGTAGTTACGGCTAGGCGAAGGGAAGACTTGGCAGGGGCAGAAATTAGCGGGACTCATTTAGGGGATTGAGACAGCAATCGAAGGCAGGCGTCGCTGTCAGCCAGAGACGACGACCTCTTCAACACGTCCGCTGTGGTCGTAACACGGCTGGTGTTTAAACTAACTCAGTGTTCCGGTGGCTGCTGGCGAACGGGAGGTTGGTAGACAGGCTGAAATTGTCCCAGATTGTTGAATTGGATTTGACTGCTGTCCAACGACAGATCGTGTTCGAGGACCACGTCCATGGTGGAACCGCGCGGAAGCTCGGCCTCCGGTCCGCGAGTGAGCAGAACGGCAGCAAGCCCGGCCGCTGCTCCGATTCCTGCGCCAATGCCTGCGCCTTTCGGGGTACGCGTGGCGATGGCGCCTATGCCAGCTCCTGCAGTAGTTGTGGATATGACCGTCCCAGCTTTCTCGCCTTTGTTGCCGCCGCCTGTGACTTTACCTTCCGAATCCATGGTTTCCTTGCCGCCAGAATCCGCGCTGCGCGGGGCGGCCCGCAGGTCAACCGTGTAGCCATTTGGCAGGATCAGTGTATCGAGGCGCATCCGAAATTCGCCACGGCCCTTGACGCGGCCGGGGCGCTTGGCTTCCAGCAATTCGCCTCGAAGATAGGAGCCGACAGGGATCACGATGCGGTTGTTCTCGGTAATCGGAAAGGAGGTTTGCAGATAGACGGAGTCGCCGGCTTTGGCGCTGCGCGTGGAGATGCCATTCTGGAGAACAACACCGACTCGCGTTCCCGAGGGAACCGTGATTTTTTCATTGGAGGCTGTCGTTTGGGCTGGAGCAGGCTTCGGGGCGACCGGAGGCGGCGCGTCGGATTGCGGGCCTTCGGGCTGCTGAGCCGCGCAAGACGCGCCTACCAGCAGAATGCTTGCGAGGAACAGGTTCGGGCGGAACCCTTGGCGCAGCAACTCTCTCATGGCAACCTCCGCGATACCTGATGCGATGCATCAAGCAGCGATCCCAGATGCCTGAGTATAACCCCGCCCGTTCTTTGTATCGCCAAATTTGACCGGCGAGAAAACGAGGGCTACGCTTGAGCAACGGTCAGGAGAATGGCATGGCGAAGCTGGCGTTGATTTATGGGATGAGGCTGCTGCCCGAGGAAGATCTTGGCGAGGTGAAGGACGCCACGGTGGTGCTGAAGAACGGCCGAACGGCGCGCGTAGCGATGCACTTGATCGAAGGCAGCAAGGAAGAAATTGAAAACACTTTTCGCCAGTCCATCGAAGCGTTTTTTGAGATGTATCCGGAGATTTAGAATCTGCGGTTAGGGTCGAAATCGGGATCAGCGATTGCCGAAGTTTTCCGGATCGGCGTTGGGATCGCCGAGATTATCGTTGATGAGAACCGTGGATTGACCGGTCAATTCGAAGCGCTTCCGGCATTTGTAGCAAGCCACCAGGTCATCCAACCGGACCATATAAGAGCTGGCTTTGGCGAACTTTTTCTTATCTTCTTCGCCAACTCCGCGCGGCAATTCCTTTTTCTTCCGGCAGACCTTCCAGCGCACAGGAGCCTCGAATTCCCCGCGGCAGCTTGGACAGATCAGCTTCACCTTCCGGGTTTCTTCTTTTTCGATGTAAAACTGGCGCTCGTCCATGATCAAAGAGCGGGTGCGCTCACCGCTTCCTCGATTGTAACAAATTCGAGGCCGAGGTCACGCCAGCGGGGCAGCCAATGTTCAAGGGCGGCCAGCGTGCGAGAGCGGTCGCCATTCATTTGGCGATGCGTACCATCGTGCAGGCAGAGGACATCGCCCGTGCCCGCAGTGGGCCTGGAGTCATTTCCCGAGCCCCGTTGCACATGGTCGGCGATGGGCTTCAGGCGCGGAATCAGCCACTCCAACGGCTGCTCCTTCCAATCACCAGGAAGCAGCGTCCACATGACCGTGCGGTAGCCAAGCTCGCGGGCCGAGGGAACAACCCACGGATTGCGAAACCCAAAAGGCGGACGAAACCATTTTGGCGGCGAGCCTAGCGCATTGGAAATCGCGTCATGGCAGAGGCGCAACTCAATCCTGATTTCCCTGCGGCTGAGCCGGAAAAGATTCGGATGCGTCTCCGTGTGATTGCCCACCAAGTGCCCACGCGCGACAGTTTCTTTCACCAGCTCTGGACATTCGCGCGCGTATCGCCCAATCAGAAAAAATGTCGCCCTCGCGTTGTAACGGTCCAGCAGGTCGAGCAGCTTGGGAGTCATCGAAGGATTCGGTCCATCGTCAAAGGTGAGCGCCAGCTTGCGCGCGGAGTTTGTACGGCAAATCGTACGCCCGAAGAGCTGCGAGCGCGGATATGCGGCGCCGTAGGCGGCGGCAGCTCCCAGGGCCGCGACAGCACCCGGCACAGCGATTAACAGCGAATTCATGCCGCCTTCCTTCTACAAGAATCGTAACGATCTGCGTCCTGCAATGGTTCATTCGGCAGGCTATATCGAGAATCAGGACACTGATTGTACCAATTTGGTTCAAATTCAGGAGAGTGTTCCTTCCAGGGAAACGATTCCTTCGATTTCGATTGCGCATTCTGTAAGCAAAAGAAATTGGGCAACTTAGCGCCTTCCTGCAAACGGGCTTCTTCCAAGGATTGGACTTTCCATTGCTGTAGAAGTGAGCGTTGTGGTGTGTAAGAAATCTACATCGAGGAATTCCAAAGCTCGCGTTATTCGGAAATGGCTCCGCTTGCGGTTGCTCCGATTCTCCGCGCTGGTCGCCGGAGTATCGCTATTGGCTGCGCCACTGCGTTCACAAACACAGCAGCCGGAGTGGCAGGCAGAGGTAAGGAAATACGCCGAGGCGCGGGACTGGATTTCGGCGATGAAGATTGTTGACCGCCAGGCTGCTGCGGCGCCGCAAAACATGGATGTGCGTGCGTGGCGTGCACGGGTTCTGAGCTGGTCCGGACGTTTACCGGAAGCGGAAAAGGAGTACCTGGAAATTCTTAAGTTCTCGCGGAACGATCCGGACGATTGGATGGGGCTGGCCGGTGTGTATTTCCGCGAAGAGAAAGTAGAAGAGGCTCTACGGGCATTGGACCGGGCGGTGGAGCTCGATCCGCAACGCGCGGACCTTCACGCGGCGCGAGCGCGCGCGCTGCGCGCCGAGGGCGAACAAATCGAAGCTCGAGTGGAATTTCAGAAAGCGCTAAGACTGGACCCCGACAGCGCAGAGGCGCAGGCCGGACTGCTTTCGCTTCGCGGCGAACCCAGGCACGAATTGCGCTTCAGCCACGACAATGACCTCTTTGATTTCACAAATGCGAACCACGCCGGATGGGTCAGCTTGGCGTCGCAATGGACGCAGCACTGGGGCACAAACTTCGCGGGAAGTCTCTACGAGCGGGCAGGAATCCGCGCGGGAAAGTTTTCCGGCGCGGTAATCGGACGTTCACACCGGTGGGGAGCTCTTACCGCAGGCGGCGCAGCAGGACATGACAATGCAGTGATCCCGAAGAGCGAAGCTTTTTTTGACGTCGATCATGGATGGAAGACCGGTGAAAACAATTTCGTGCATTCCGTGGAATTCTCCTACGCGCAGCACTGGTATTGGTATCAGCAAACGCGAATTCTCACTCTGAATGGCACGGCTATTGTCTACCTCCCGCGCGAGTGGACGCTTTCGCTGGGAGCCACCGGCGCTCGCAGCGCGTTTTCAGGGACCGCCGCGGAGTGGAAGCCTTCTGGATTGGCGCGCTTGGGATTTCCTCTGGCGAGTTGGGACCAGAGGCGACTCTCTGGAAATATATTTTTCGCCGCCGGTACGGAAGATTTCGCGCAAATCGACCAGATCGGGAGATTCGCTTCGCAAACCTACGGGGGCGGATTGCGCTTCCAGATAAACGCCCGTCAGGACGTCACGGCCTACGCATCGTATCAAAAACGCACCCAAAACAGAACGGACACGAATTTCGGATTGAGCTATGGAATCCATTTTTGAACGGCTCTGGAGGCTAGGGCCGGCGGCATTTGTGGTGAAGGCTATCGTCGCGGCAATCGTCGCGGATGCGCTGCTGCTGGCGTTTATCCTGCTTCGCAGGACATACCGGAAACGGTATTTCGCTAAACGCGACGCGCGTGTCTTTGAACTGCGGCAGCAATGGGACGCGCTGGTTTCCGGCAAGATCCCTTACGAATCCTGGCGCAAAAAGCCTTTCGACCGGCGCATTGTCGAGACCATGGCGCTGGATGCCTTTGAAGCATCCGGGGCGGGAGAATCGGCTCGGCTGCTGAAATTCCTGCGGCAAAGCGGTTTGATTGAGAAGCGCATCTTTGAAGCGCGGCGGCAGACCGGCTGGAGGCGCATGCGGTCGCTGGTGGCACTAGGGCGAACGCGCGCGCCGGAAGGAATTCCCGCTCTGGCGGAAGCTCTGCGTGACAGCGATCTGGAAGTAAGGCTGGCGGCACTGCGAGGTTTGGGACGTATGGCCTGCCCGGAGGCAGGAGAGGAGATTCTCGCCTGGGTTGGCGAAAGAGGATTGTGTGTGCCAGCGCTGCCCTTACAGAGCGCGTTGATCCAGTGTTGTGCGGAGCGCCCGCAGTTGCTTCTTCCTTATGTCCAACATGCTGAAGGTCCCTTGCGGGAAGTGCTCGGCCGGGTTCTCGGGGAAGTCGCGACTCCATCCTTAGGCTTGGATTTGCTGCAATTTGTCGGCGACGACCTCGATGAACTGAGAGCCGCCGCAGCTCGCGCGATGTCCCACACCAAGTCTGGCTTGGCGTTTGACCTTCTCAACGAGCTGGCTCGGGACCCCATTTGGTTTGTCCGCCTGCGCGCGATCGTAAGCCTGGGAAAACTCTCCGAGCCGCGGGCGATTCCCTCTTTATTGCGCGGACTGACCGATTCAAACCGCCTGGTGCGATTGCGTGCCGCAGAAGCCCTTGTGGAACTCGACGCGTGCATGGCTACTATCTTTGAACAGGTTGTAGAGACAGGCGACCGTTACGGATTACACGCCTACTTGACCGCACTCGAGAATGCAGATTTGCGGGCAAAACTGGAGCAGGAACTCCAGAGCAGCACGGAAATCAAGGAAGAAGTAAGAGAACGTCTGCAGAAAGTGCTGCGTACGGGGACTCCTCGAGCCGGAGAGTCTGCGGTCAGCGAAAGCTCGCCGGATAAAGCAGCATTGTTGCCATGATTCGATTTCTGTACATCGCGAATCACGCGCTTTTCTGGTATTACCTGGCCAGCAATTTCGCTTATTTGCTGATGCTGATGGTTGCCTTGAAAACCAGCGCGGCGCATCAGCGCAATCTGCAGAGCCATCGCCTGAGCTGGATCAATGATTCTCCCATGGCGCCGCCCATCGCGATCATAGCGCCGGCACATAACGAAGAAGGCTCCATACGCGTAGCAGTACGCAATCTCCTGGAGCTGGATTACCCGGAACTTGAGGTCATTGTCGTCAACGATGGATCAGAAGATCGCACCCTCGAGGAAATGCGCGAGGAGTTTCGATTGCGGCTGGTCCGCGCAGTGTACATTCCGGAAGTCAAGAGCGCGCTGGTGCGTGGACTGTACCGCAGTGATGTTGACACGAGACTTCTGGTCGTCGACAAAGAGCCCGGAGGCAGTAAGGCGGACGCGGTGAACGCCGGCTTGAATGCGGCAAACTCCCCATACGTTTGCGTGGTGGATGCGGACTCCGTCCTTGAACGCGACGCACTGCTGCGCATCATGGTTCCCATTCTGGAGGACCCGAAACGCGTTGTGGCCGTGGGAGGGATCATCCGCGTGTTGAACGGCTCGGAAATACAAGGCGGTACGCTGCGGCGCGTGCGTTTGCCGCG
>Ga0209155_1001345_pt1 | contig 11703 bp, 10 predicted proteins | sample GraSoiAngelo_122_FD_185879 | JGI IMG/M metagenome (GOLD analysis project Ga0209155, IMG submission 185879) | Grasslands soil microbial communities from the Angelo Coastal Reserve, California, USA - 14_0927_02_20cm (SPAdes) (version 2) | ecosystem: Environmental > Terrestrial > Soil > Grasslands ...
TGCGACGGAACCGACCGACACCGCGCCGCGCGCAATGTCTGTGTGCGTGCGCACCTGTTTTGCCACTCGAAACGCGCGTTGAAATAAACGATGCAAATACGGACCTACTGCTCCTGACGTTCTGGCCGATTCATATGCCTTCTTTGCCTGTCCGAAAATCTCGCTCTCGCCGACGACCATCGAGTCGAGCCCAGAAGCGACCCGGAACAGATGCTGGACGCATTTGCTGTCCTCGTAACGATAAAACGGAGGCGCGTAATTATCCTGATTGCGATCTGGTTTTGCGATGAGACAACGCGCGATTTCCTCGGTGGAAATCCGCGTGTCTGAGACTGCGTAAACCTCCACCCGATTGCATGTCGTCAGCAGCAACGCTTCGGCACAACCAGCATCGCGCGCAATAGATTCGGCTGTGGCGTTACCCGCGAACTGCTCCCGGGTTGCCACGTTCGCGGTCTGATGGCTCAATCCGATACAGAACAGGTTCATGGCACGTGATGCAGTTCCGCGGTGAATGTGATTCCCCATAGAAGTGCCAGAGCAGCGCTGAAGCCAATAATGCATAGCGCGGCCACACGTTTTGGCGCGAGCCACTTGAGATGACGGGCTTGCAAGATTGCCGCATAAAGCAGCCACAGCGCAATCGCAGCGACGACTTGAATGCGGGGTAACGGGCGGCCGGTAAAAAACCCGCTCACGATGCCTACGGTGTACAGCGCAAAACCCCACCACAGCAGGCGCGTGATCACAGCAAACAAGTTGGTCAACGGCGGTAGATGATAAAAAATTGAATGCAAATGGTGCGTCTTCAGCTGGCGCTCCTGCAGCAGGTACATCACGCCCGCGATACAAGCGAGCGCGAACACACCATACGCAACGAGCGACATCGATGCGTGAAACTCAAGCCAGGAATTCGCCGGGACAGTTCCCGAGTGCCGGGTATCGATCGGTGCGATAAGGGCAAAACCTTGCAGCAACAACACAAGCGGCGCGGTGAATGCCCCCATCAGCGAAAGCCGATACGCCGGCCCTACCAGCATGTAGACTAACGCCACGGACCAGGCGAGAAAGGCAAAAACCTCAAACAAATTAGTGATCGGACACCGTCCCAACTCCTGGCCTCGAATCCACAAGAACGCTGTCTGAAAAACAAAACCTACCCCGATGGCGAAGAAATTGAATCGCATCGGGCGAAACACTTTCGCGCGCAACTCGATGACGGTGTGCACCACTGCGGCGAAAAAACAGACTGTTGAAATGATAAGGAAATAACGTTCCACCGGGACAGGGCATTGTAAGTTGCCGTCTGAACTTGGCAATTTTGGAATAGTCTCCACCCATGATGCGACCAGCGGATAAGCTGCGCGACTCCAAAGGGTCAATGAGCAGCTTCAGATCACGAAATCGGCAGCGGAAATCGGCGACCATCAGTTCCCTGAACTCTTTAGTAAGAGCGGAGGGCGCTTTCTTCATCTCCTGCTCTTGCGTTCGTCTTTGGGAACTAATTCAGTGACGTCGCGTCAAGTCTAAACTCCTAGGAGAGGTACCGCGCACTTCGCGCCTGGACGACAGCTCGCCCGGCCGCAACCCGGGTGGTCACGGCCGGAGCTTCACAAATAAGTTAATGGTGTAGTAGGCGCGTCCTCTGTATTTTATCGATGTTGATGGTCGCATTGTCCGCGGCAGCGAGCGTAAGCGCAACGGCGCTAACAACCAGTTGCAACGTATCGCCAGCGTTCGACGGAATCGTCACCGGTCACTCAGAGCAACGCCTGCGAGTACTAGTGGGACCAACAGCGACCCCGTTGACTTGCACTGGAATACTACCCAACAGCGACAGGAGTGCGGTGCACAGTGTATAGCTCACGCGATAAACACCGTTGGCGTTGACAGTAAACGTTGTGTCATTGGTCTTGCTGATCGCTGTGCTGACAATAAGCGGCGCCTGATTGAACGCCACGGCGCCGCCAACGCCAAGCACAATGATGCGACTGTTGTATTCGAACAGGATCGCTGCCAGACCACTTGCGGGAATCCCTGCCACAAACGATTTTGTGTGGATTGACGGGTCGCCGATTCGGATAGCGTTAGACTCGCCAGCCACCCTGATGTTGGCGATATAATATTATTACTGCCGGTGGTAGCCTCACTGCCAGCATCGCAGCCCACGGCGATATTGTTATCGCCGGTGTTATTCATAAGGAGGGCGCTCTCACCAATCGTTACGTTACAATCACCACTGATGTTGCTGTTGAGCGTATCACTACCGACGGCGGAGTTGCTGTTGCCAGTGTCATTGTTATACAGTGTGAAACATCCGACACCGGTATTATCGTTGCTGGTAGTGTTGAACACCATCGCACCTGCTCCATTCGCGGTGTTCCTCGTCCCGGTGTGTTCAGGATGAGCGCGGCGACGCCGCTGGCAGTATTCGCCGCACCGGTGGTAAGAGTCAGGATTCCAGCGCCAAGGCCAGTGTTATAGCTGGCGGTGGTATCGCTGAAAAGGCAATACCAGCCAAAGGCACTGTTTCCGATCCCGCTAGTTGCTTTTTTAGGGCATTCGGCCCCTCTGCCGTGGTCAATCCGGGGTTGCCCCCCGCCCGGTGGTGGACTGCCGCGATTGACGTTTCACGGGACCGCGCTAGCGTTCGCGCCAATGGCCTCCGAAATCATTGAAAAACTCCGCAGCGCTGTGCGCGATGTGCCCGATTTTCCGAAGAAAGGCATTGTATTTAAAGACATCACGCCGGTGTTGAACGATCCTGTTTTGTTCCGTGCGTCAATTAATTTGTTCCTCGAGCAGTGCCGCAGGAACAAGCTCGACAAGATCGTCGGCATTGATGCACGCGGTTTTCTGTTCGGATCGGCCGTGGCTTACGAACTTGGCCTTGGCTTCGTTCCGATCCGGAAACGCGGCAAACTCCCGTACAAGACTGACACCGCAAAATACTCGCTGGAGTACGGCGAGGCCGAAATGGAAATCCACACAGATGCAGTAAGAGAAGGCGAGCGAGTGGTGCTGGTGGATGATTTGCTCGCGACCGGGGGAACTTCGGCCGCCGCGGCGGTGCTTATCCGAAAAACCGGTGCGGATCTGGTGGAGGCGCAATTTCTGATTGAGCTGGAATTCCTCCAAAGCCGAAAGCGACTCGAGCCGACACCGGTTACATCTTTTCTCAAATACTGACGTAATTCACACGACACACGCAAGGGTGTGCCGGGTCGCATTTGGCGGAGGGCGCAGATTTTGGCTTTTGGATTTGCGATCTAAATTGTTCCGCAACACAAGGAGGGATGAAACCATCTCGAGAGCTGGAGAAAGTTTTGGCGCATGCCGAAAGCCGCCTCGCGCCCACAGGCACACGGCGCCCCACTGAGGTCCTCCCCCTATACAAAAAATTTCTGAAGGTTGAGGAGCACCGCTTGCGCCTGAGACACCAGGCTGGTGGAGGCGGACGCGAGATTTGCGCGCATCGAGCGGAACTGATTGATGTTTTGTTGCGGTACGTCTTCGGCGCTGCATCGTCCGCAGCGGCTCGTCGAAATGGTGAGGCTGAGGTGCCCCTGGCGCTTATTGCTCTTGGCGGCTATGGCCGGGGCGAGCTCAATCCGTTCAGCGATGTTGACGTTATGCTGTTGCATCAGCAGCGCGCCGAAGTTTCGCCGCACTTGAAGGAGATGGTGAACCAGATCCTGTACCTGTTATGGGACAGCGGATTCAAAGTTGGACACTCCACCCGTTCGATCAAAGAAGCCATTGCGCAGGCCAACAGCGACATGCGCACGAAGACTGCCATGCTGGAGGCGCGGTTTCTCGCCGGCAACACAGAGCTGGCGACAGAATTTCGGGAACAATTTCGTTCTAAATGCGTCGTCGGACACGAACGCGACTACGTCGAGCTACGCATGAAGGACCAAGTCGCCCGGCACAAAAAATTTGGCGACAGTGTTTATATGCAAGAGCCCAACCTGAAGAGCGGCTGCGGCGGACTGCGCGACTATCAAAATCTGCTTTGGATTACCTACTTCAAGGAGGGTTCGCTGAGCACAAACCAACTGGTCGGGAAAGACTGGCTGAGCGAAAGCGACCAGCGCCGAATCGAGCGCGCGTACGATTTTCTTCTGCGCTTGCGCACAGACTTGCATTACGCGACCGGGCGCGCCACCGACATACTGCACATGAATTTGCAGGAACAAGTCGCAATGCGGCTCGGGTATTCGCCTAGGAAAGGCCAGCTTCGTAGCGAGGCGCTCATGCGGGACTACTACCACCACACGCGAAACATTCTGCGGGTGACGGAGCGAATTACACAGCAGTTCGTGAGCGGACACGTCACCGGCAAAACCCGCGCTCTTTTCAGTTTTCTCCCGCTAACACGCGGCCACAAGACTCCTATTAGTGAATCTTTTTTTGTTCGAAACAAACAGCTGCATCCGGCGCAGCGCGATGTTTTTCGCAACGATCCCGAGCAGATGATGCGCGCATTTCAACTGGCGCAGGAGCGTGACCTCGATGTCAGCCCGGAACTGGAAGACTTGTTGAGCAGAAGCCTGCGCCATGTGACCAGAACGTATCAGTACGCTCGCGGACCGCGTGTGATCTTCACATCGATTTTGTCCCAGAAAGGCAAAGTAGGACGCATTCTGCGGATGATGCATCGGGTGGATTTTCTTGGCCGGTACATTCCCGAATTTGGCGAGCTCACCTGCCTTGTGCAGCACGAGTTCTTGCACCGGTATACTGCCGACGAGCACACGCTGGTGTGTATCGATAAACTTGATGCGTTGGCGACGACCGATAATCCGAAGCTGATTGATTATCGCAAATTGTTTGAGCAACTCGCGGACCCACTGGTTCTCTATCTCGCACTTCTTCTGCACGACAGCGGCAAGGCCGTGGGCCGGCCACACTCCGAAGCTAGCGCGCTGTTCGCCCAGCGCGTTGCGGCGCGTCTTCAATTGTCTTCCGAGCAGCGGAAATCGTTGATACGGCTCGTCGATCATCACCTCACGTTGTCAACAATGGCGCAGCAACGGAACCTGGATGATCCGGCAACAGTCATGGAATTTGCGCAGACTGTGAAAGACCAGAAAAACCTCGACGCGCTGATGTTGCTTACGCTCGCTGACGGCCAGGGCACAAGCGCTGACGCGTGGTCCGATTGGAAGGAATCGCTGGTGTGGCAACTGTTCCACCAGACCTCGCGTTATCTCGCGAACCGAAAGTCTTATTACGAGCAAACCAGAATCGCGCGCGAGAGCGTGCGTGCCTCTGTCGCCGAGAATCTTTCACTCGACTACGCGGAAGAAATTGAAGCGCATTTCGAATACATGCCCGATCATTACTTCCGCGCGACTGGCGTGCCGGAGATCATCGAGCACGTGAAATTGTTTCGGTCTTTTCTGGAAAGTGTTTCCACGGCGAAAGAGTTTCCGCTCGCTGCGACAGTGAAATGGAAAATCGTGCCCGAGCACGGCCACACGGTGATGACGTTCTGCACGTGGGATCGCGAACGGCTCCTGGCAAAAATAGCGGGCTCATTTTCCGTCGTGCCGCTGAACATTTTAAGCGCCGATGTTTTTCCGCGCGGCGATAACGCGGCGCTTGGCGTTTTCCGCGTGTGCGACACGAAAGCGCAACCCGTTTCCAACCCGCGCGATTTCGAGCTTGTAGAACAAACATTGCGCCGAGCACTCGAGGACGAGCTCTTCGACTTCCTCCCTTCGATCGAGAAAGCGAAGCGCTCGAACCGCCGCGCCGGAGTTGGAATTGAATTTCCGACTCGCATCGCGATCGACAACAAAACGCATCCGACTTACACGCTCGTTGAGTTTCAAGCACCGGACCGCATCGGTCTGCTTTACGATGTACTTAGCTGCCTCGATCGCGAAAATGTTTTGGTGCCGCTTTCTCGAATTAATACCCAGGCTGGCGCGGCGATCGACACACTCTACGTGGTGGACGGCTCCAGCCATGCCAAGATCACCGATTCGCAGCGGATTCGGATCGTTCAGCAGCATTTGAAGGATACGATTCTACGCGGCTCGGCAAAACCGTAGAGAAAAGACGAGCGTTTTTCTGCTTTGCTGCGAACTCTTTTGGTCTCATGAACGTTCTCATTCTTGCTGCCGGATACGCAACACGCCTTTACCCGCTCACGCTGAACAAAGCGAAACCGCTGCTCGTAGTCGGCGGCAAACCAATCATCGAATGGCTGGTAGACAATCTCGCCGGCATTTCCGACTTGGAAACGATTTACATCGTGACCAATGACAAATTCGCGGCGGACTTCCAAGCGTGGAGTCAAAGTTATCAAAAATGCCATCCCGAATTCAAGTTCAAGATTGTTAATGACGGTTCCACCAGCGATGACGACAAGCTGGGCGCAATTGGAGACATCAATTTTGTTGTCACGCATGAGAACCTTTCCGAGACCAGCCTGTTAGTCGCCGCCGGTGACAATTTGTTCACCGGTTCACTGGCAGATTTCATGGCGAACGCGAGGGACACCGAAGTGACTGTGGCCGTTTACGACGTTGGCGATACTGAAGCGATCAAGAAGTACGGCAACGTGGCCGTTGATGCCGAAGGAATTATGACCCGGTTTGAGGAAAAACCAAAAAAGCCCCAGGGAACGCTCGCCGCGATCGCTTTATATTATTATTCGCCAGCGGTCCTTTCGCTTGTGAGAACCTATCTAGCTGCCGGAAACAATGCGGATCAGCCCGGCCGTTTTGTACAGTGGCTCTACACCCGCACACCGGTGAAGACCTTCCAGATCAAAGGTCAATGGCTCGACATCGGAAGCAAAGAAACGCTCGAGAACGCTGACAAGATTTTGGCTGCGCCACGTTGAAGTCCTTGAGGCGTTAGATCGTTGAATCGAGAAGTCGATGTAACCGATGTAATGGTTTTAACCAATAACGGTCACTTTAATCGTCCTTCATCGAACTCAATCAGATCGAAATAAGTCCGAATATCTTTACGTCCGTAGCCGCCGGCTTCTTTGAGAAAATGCAGGAAACGCGCGTTCTTTGCGGCGGTATCGGGATGACGTGAAATCATGGCCTCGTTCCATTGATCGATCGCTTCCAGCGAATGTTGCTCTCCATTTTTCTGCACCCAAGCGAGAACTGCCTGGTCGTCATCCAGCTTGTTGGCGATTTCTTCAAATGCGTCACCGTCGATTTTGAGAAATGCGAGTAAATGCTTGTCGAACCCCACGGTTTTGTAGTTGTAACCGTCGAGCAAGCCTTTGCGGTGCAGCCTCGCCTTGTCAATCAAACGCGGCAGATGGACATAACCGCCGAGTTTTTGGTAAGGACTGCGTGGATGCAGTCTTCGCATGAAGCTGATCGTTGCTATGTGGCAGGCAATGGCCGCGCGACGGCATCTTGAAAACTGGACTCTATCGAGCGCGAAGGCGTCGGCTTTTGTTCCGCGAGCAATTCTCCTTGTGCCAACCCGATCTGCCCGATCGCGAGTTGGCCCGAAAACATCCCGCCTTTCTCCACGCTGATCGCCCTTGCTGTCACATCGCCCTCCAGTGAACCCTTTCTATGGACCGTCACGGATTGAGCGATAATCTCTCCCGACATCCTGCCTTTGATTTCGATGTGCTCCGCATGCACCCTTCGAAAACAATGAACGTCAGCTTTGCGATCAACGATTATGTGGCGAGCGCTGATGCGGCCGGGGATTTTCCCTGAGTAGTTAATTGTCGCTGTATCGCAATGCAGATTGCCGCGCAGCCTGCCTTCAATTAAAGCGGATTGGCACTCCACGCTACTGCTGGCGAGATCACCTTTGCCGGAAAGATGCACATTACCGCGGGTGCGAATGCTTCGACTGAACCCGCTGGTAATTTTGTAATCGCGCAGGTCAATGTGCGTGCTGCAGGACGGGCAGATTGTCGACGTCGCGGCGCCCGAAACCTGCTGTTTGCGTTTACATTCGAAACATTCGACAACCGAACTGGTTTGCCGCTTCCAAAAATCCTCGAGTTTACCGAAGATAGATGAAGAAGTCTCCGGCGCAGGCGCTTCTTCGGTCGTCCGCAGCTTCAGGATTGGTTTCGGCGCGAATGGAGTAAAAGAGCGGCCGCACTGGCGGCACATCGAACTCTTAGCCGCCGCGTACTCCATCTGCTTGAAGCCACAGTGCGGACATTCCGCACTGACTTTTGCAGGCGACGGATTGGCCACTGTATGCTCGCCGAAACCTTTCTTTTACGCTCGCGCTCCGAATGCCGCCTTGATCGGCTCGCTGGACCGCACAACCTCAGGGCGCGGCGCAGCTTTTGCGGAAACGGCTCCGGTGGTAACTTCGGATTTCCCGATAAAGGTTGCCCCTTCTTCAATCACAAGCCGCGCTGCTTTGAGATCTCCCTGCAACACGCATTTTGATTTTAGCTCGCAACGCTCGGCAACGGTGATATTGCCGTGCACCTTGCCATAGACGGTGATTGATTTGGTTTTGATCTCACCCCGAATCTCAGCGTTTTCACCGACCGTCAAGATGCCGTCAGAGTTGATGTCGCCTTCGACTTTACCGTCAATGAGCAGTTCTTTTTGGAATTTGATCGAGCCTTTGATTTCGACATCGCTCGAGAGGATGTCTTTGCCTCCGTGGTCTGCCATAGGATTAGGTTTTGGATTTCGATTATCGATTATGGTTGGTTTTGGTAGTGCCTCTTCGCGACTCGCAAAATGATTATTCTCATCTGGAACCGGAATCCGCGGTTCTTCTCGAATCGGGGGCGCCGGCCTTTGCGGGACGAATCTTTTAAGCATCTGTAGTAATGTGACACTCGCCGATGCCTGTCAACGGATTCTCTTTTGCGAGTGCAAAGTTTTTTACGTTTCATCGTTCAACAGCCACTCGGTAAACTTTGCATGTTGGGTTTTGCGCGGAGAAAATCAGGAACGATGGCGCCTGGGTGGGCGTTCGATCTAGAACGCGACAGAGCGGTTGCCGAGGAAGCGGTTCGTTCAGTATGGCTGCGGAATTCTGCGCAATGCGGTCGGAATCGGAAGCGAAGACCCACGCCACGTGACGTTTCTCAAGAATCTCGCGCTGTTCTTGCAAATTCTCGGAAAGAAAAAATCGCGCGCTCTCCTCAATCCCTTGGAGGCTTTCGTGTGAGCTTCCCGCCACTCCAGGCTGCCCCGACCAATAGGCAATCGACGGCGAAAGCCACCACGGTGCCAGAAACGGATGCACGTCTGGCGATCGCAAACTAAGCGCAAGATCGCGAATTTGCGCGGATTCAATCCGTTTTTCCATGCGCTTGGCCAGTTGAGTTTCATTTGGCCAGAGCCGTTGGTCCCAGTCTCGCAAAATCGGAAACATTGACAACACGACTGCAATCCACACCGCGGCACCTGATTTGATCGGCGCAAGTAGCGCCGGAAGTGCGAGCGCAAAGATCAAAACAAAAAAATATCCCCAACGCGCCTGCCAAACAGTGAGGAAATACGTAGCGACGAGAAGGACGTAAATAGGTATGGCGCGACCGCCGGGCCCGCGGTTTCTTCGCCTGCGAACACTCATCCAGATCAAAATGGGCGTGATCAACACGAGGTAGCCGCACCAGTCCAACCAGACCGGATTCATCGGTGAAACGTGCGCGAGTTCTCCAATGGTACGCGCCCAATTTTTCAAATGCGCGGTGGACTGAAGGACCGTGAACGAAGGAACGTGCCGCTCGATTGCGAATGCGATGGCAATTATCGCTGCGAACAAGATCCATCCCGCGTGACGATCCCGCGCGAAAAGCGCGTGGCGATTCATCACAAGATCCGTTGCCGTAACTATCAGAAAGAGCACAAGCGGCTCGTAAGCCGAAACCCAGATCGCAATAGCCCAGGCGGCAGCGCTCGTTAGCCCCCAGGCGCTCGCCGCTTTGCCGGGTTGAAGAGTTTGCGAACTCCAGCCTGCGCAAATCGCGATCGCGACCAGCACAATCAGCAACGATTGATGATCAGGTCTGCCAAGCTCAGTGCCGTGAACAAGGATGGGACTGATCGCATACAAAATCAGCAGCACCCATCGATACCGGAATTTCGCGGACCACCAAAGAAACCAGCCTCCAAGCAGCGCGAGCAATGGCGAAACAAACGCCCCCGCAAGATCAAGTGCATGCGCCGTGAACGGAGTTAGCAAAAATGACAGGGCGACTATAAGATAGTCGAACGGCGCGGTCGTGTGCGGCGTCGTTCCCTGCGGAAAATTCTCGAACGCATGATGCCGGATGATCAGCCCAGGCTTAGCCCTGACCACCTCCGCGCGCATCATGCGCGCGTAACAATCCGCATCGACGAAGTAAACATTCCCGGCGACAAAAACGTCCTGATAATTCGCGCACCGCGTCGCCATGATTAACGCGGCGAGGAGCGCGAGTTCAAAAACGATCAACGCAAGACGTACGGCACGTTGCACAGGATCGACAATCGCAAATCGGCAGTCGAAAATCGAAAATGAAAAATGGGCCCGCCAGGATTCGAACCTGGGACCAAGGGATTATGAGTCCCCTGCTCTAACCGCTGAGCTACAGGCCCAATTTCATGGGTAGATTCGAACCGTGAAAAAGAATGGGTGCCTAATTTTCACGGTGAGATTCTATGGTTGACCTTGAAACCACGCGAAAACATGGCAGAAAACCCGAGAGCCAAATCTTCTGCATCATAGGTCAGGACGTTAATATGCCAGAGCGTTTGCCGGCGGCAAAGAAGTTTGGAAATCGCTCAAGACATCGCATCACAGCGTTGCTGAGGCTAAGCTTGCGAGATTCCTGGAAGAACATCGCGAGCGCGTGGGCAACGGCAACGGTGAAGTCTCGGCCGAATGACTTTTGGCGAGGCGCTCAAAATCCGTCAACAGAACCAAGCTGACGATCTAACAGTTAAACGGGCGACGCGGCACTACTGGAATCAAATTTTTATCGCTGTCTTGAAAAGTTGGCCGGAGGTGGTGGATCGGGAAATCCGACGCGTTGTGAGAACGGATTGTAAGCAGTGGGCTGCGCCGATTTCGCAAGGCTGCATCTCCGATGCGGTATAACAACGCGCTTGCGCGATTGCGGCATATGTTCGATGTGGCCAAGGATACTGGGATTACCTACACCAATCCTGCCGAAACACTTGGAGCGGGCGCCGGTGCGCGCGCGCGCCCGCCCACCCGTGGAAATGGCGGGCATCACTTCGCAGCGGCGATGAGAGATATGGCCAAAGATTGATCGCAATAAAGAACGTCGAACTAGCTGCGAAGATATCGCCGCTCAAATCATGAATCCGTACAAGTAGAAATTTCAATAGTGCGCCGCGAATCGCAGCGGCCGATTATCGGTTTTCTTCGCTTGTGAACTCAACAGGAACGCTAACCTTCGAAACTGTTCCAGGTTTGAATTTCCAGGTGCTGAGGGTCCTGAGAACTGATTTATCCAAAAGCGCATTTCCCGTGCTGTGCGCCATTGAGGCATCGGTCACGCTGCCGTTAGCAGGATTAACCGACACCACGCAAACTCCACTGCCCGCAATCCGGTGAGAACGGGCTTCCTGTGGATAATTGGGGCGCGGGCCGTAAGTCGTAACTGCTTTCGCGGCAGAAGCCGATATTACATTTTCGGCCGACGCGCGATGGCCTGCCATTGGTTTCGTAGCAGGTTGATTGGCGGGCATTTTCGATGCAGCTAAGTCCTTC
>Ga0209155_1001347_pt1 | contig 11692 bp, 10 predicted proteins | sample GraSoiAngelo_122_FD_185879 | JGI IMG/M metagenome (GOLD analysis project Ga0209155, IMG submission 185879) | Grasslands soil microbial communities from the Angelo Coastal Reserve, California, USA - 14_0927_02_20cm (SPAdes) (version 2) | ecosystem: Environmental > Terrestrial > Soil > Grasslands ...
CGTCAAAACGGTTAGGGGTTGACCAACGGTTAGTGGTTGACCAAGGGATTGCGGGCCCCGGCCGTGTCCGACTTCGTTGCCCCCCTGCGCTTGGCCGGAGTTCCGGGCTTGGTGGCGGTCGACTTGGAGGCCTCGGGAACCCGAGCCCTGGCCTGGGCCCTTGCCGGCCGCTCGTGAGAACCACGGCCGCAAGCGGCGAGGGCGATCAACGCGAGCCCTGCTAGCAACGTCCTTGGCATGGACCCCTCTAGGGTAGAGGTTGCGAGACCCAATATAAGGCGCGTTGGTCGCGCGCTAGGTTCGCCGGCGCGTGACGCGCGTCACGTGTTGCGGGCGCGCCTCATCTTGACCACAGAACGTCGCGCAACCATCCTGGTACCCAGCACTTCCAACGTTGGCGGTTTCAACCACCTAGGCCGCGTTTGCGCCCGCGATCAGGCCGATCGGGCGCCTTTTTTTTCAAGACGCCGGAGCCCAGCCGAATGGATGCCAAAGCGTTACTCGACAGCCTGGACGTCGGGGTGGCGGCAGTCGCTCCCGACTGGACGATCGCCGGGTGGTCCGCTGGAGCCACGCGGGTCACGGGCCTCCCGGCCAGCCAGGCGCAGGGCCGCAACGTCTGGATCGCCTTCTCGGCTGCGAAGGGCGGCGAGATCGAGCGGGTGCTGCAGAGCGTGCTGGCCGACGGCAAACCGCGCACGTGCCTGATGCCGGGGCAGGCGTCGCAGAGTCCGGGCGCCGTGCTTGAGACCCGCGTGACACGGGCTCCCCACAACCACCTGGTGATGGCGTTCCGTCCGATGCGCGAGGCGCTCCCGGCGGAGTCCGGGGCGGCCCAGCTCCTGGGCGCGCTCGAGGTCGATCGGCGGTTGTTCCTGCAGCTCTTCAATTCCCTCCCGACGCCTGGTCTCGTGCTGACCCCCGACGGCCAGATCCTGGAGGCGAATCCCGAGGGTGCCAAACTGCTGGGAGGGCCGGACGCGGCCACCGTCCGCGGCCGCTCGCTCGCGGAATGGGCCGGCGAGCTGCAGCGGGCGGGGCTCGCCGCCACGCTGCGGGAGGCGGTCAACCAGCGTCAGGAGTTCAACCTGACGCTCACCGGGGATCCGGTGCGCGACGTACAAGCGGTCATCGTGAACGTCGATCCGATCGAACCGTCGCCCAAGCTGCTGTTCCTCGCCGTGGATGTCTCAAAGGAAGTCTTGCTGCAGCGCAAACTGCTCCAGACCGACCGGCTGTCGCAGCTCGGCGCGCTCGTGTCGGGGGTGGCCCACGAGCTGAACAACCCCCTGGCGGCGATTGCAGCCTTCGCGGAGCTGCTGGTGGTGGAGCCGCGCCAGGCGGAATTGCGGGAGAGCGCCGAGGTGATCCGCGCCGAGGCGATGCGCGCGGGACGGATCGTGCGTACCCTGCTCGACTTCGCCCGCCAGCGGCCGCGCGTTCGGGTCGCCGTGGACCTCGCGGAGATCGTGGACCGCGTGCTCGCGCTGCAGCGCTCCGCCCTGAAGAAGGCCCGCGCCCGCGCCGCGGTGGCCATCCCCGACGACCTACCGGCGGTGCTGGGTGATCCCCAGGAGTTGCAGCAGGTCGTCCTCAACGCGGTGGTGAACGCGCGCCAGGCGGTGGAAGCGAGCGAACGCCCCGGTCAGGTCCTGATCATCGCCAAGCGCACGGACAACCACGTGCGGGTCGCGGTCGAGGACACCGGGCAGGGCGTGCCGGCGGAGATCCTGGACCGCGTGTTCGAGCCGTTCTTCACGACCAAGGGCGACCAGGGGACCGGGCTGGGCCTCGCCATCAGCTTCGGGTTGGTGCGGGCGATGGGGGGTCGGATGTGGATCCAGAACGTCGAAGGCGGTGGCGCCCGGCTCGAGTTCGAGCTACCGATCGACCGCGAGCCCGCCGTCGACACAGCGGCCGACGGCTTCCACGCGCCGGAGCGGTCGCTGCGGGTGCTCGTGGTCGAAGACGAGGAGAGCGTGCGGCGCGGCATGGTGCTGCTGGCGAAGCGGCTGGGCCACGAGGTCACCAGTGTGCCCGGGTACGACGACGCGCGGCGGCAGCTCGCCGAGCCCGCCGCGCACTACGACGCGTTGGTCGTGGACGTGCACCTCGACGAAGCGCACACCGGCTTCGACCTGTTCGAGGAGCTGCGGGTCGAGGGGCGGGGCCGCGAGCGCCGCATCGTCTTCACGACGGGCGATTCGATCTCGGCCCAGACGCGCGACCACCTGATGCGCTCGGAGCGCCCGGTGCTGCGCAAACCGTTCAGCTTGGACGAGATGCGGGAGATCCTCGACCGCGTCGCAGGTGACTAGGCGGGCCTAGGAGGGTTCGAGCAGCAGCGCCCGCCGCGCCACGCCCCGCGGCTCGGTGCGCCGGCGACCGACCACCGTATGGCTATAGTAGGCGATGGTCTGCCGCAGACCTTCGTCGAAGCTCGCGACCGGGCTGTAGCCGAACAGCTCGCGCGCCTTCTCGATGGCCGCGAGTGAGTCGCGGACCTCGCCCGGCCGCCCCTCGACGTATTCGGGCTCCACGTCCGTTCCCACCAACTCTCGAATGCACTGCCACAGCTCGTTCACGCTGATGGCGCGGCCGCAGCCCACGTTAAACACTTGGCCGGCCACCTGGGCGGCAGGAGCCCGGCTGGCGAGCATGTTGGCGTGCACGACGTTGGCGACGTACAGGAAATCCCGGGTTTGGCCGCCGTCGCCGTAGATCGTGGGCGACTCACCGCGCAGCGCCGCCATGATGAAGCGCGGGATCACCGCTGCGTACTGCGACTTGGGGTCTTGGCGCGGCCCGAAGATGTTGAAGTACCGCAGGACCACCGGCTCGAGCCCGTAGGTCGCCTGAAACGCCTGGCAATACTGCTCGGCCGCGAGCTTGGAAGCGGCGTAGGGTGAGAGCGGGTGCGTGCGATCGTCTTCGCGGTTGGGGAGGTCGGCGGGGTTGCCGTAGGCCGAGGTGGATCCGGCGAACACGACCCGTCGAACCCCGGCGTCTCCGGCCGCCAGGAGCACGTTTACGGTGCCGGTCACGTTGACCTCGTGGGCGGCCAGGGGCTCGCGCACCGAGCGCTCGACCGACGTGACCGCCGCATGGTGCAGCACGCAGTCGACCCCTTCCATCGCGCGCCGGCATGTCGCTGCCTCCGTGATGCTGCCCACCAGCAGGCGGATGCGATCCGCTACGGCGGTGAGGTTCTCGCGGCGGCCGGTCGAGAGATCGTCGAGGACGACCACGTCGTGCCCGGCGGCCACCAGATGATGCACCAGATGCGAGCCGATGAAGCCCGCCCCTCCCGTCACCAGATATCGCATGCGCTTCACCGACCTCCGTCGTGTTGCCGAACTGAACGAACTGCGCGATGATCCTCACCTCCGTTGCACATCTCAAGCCAGCCGCCCGGGAGGCGAGCGCGCCCCCACCGGCTGTCGCGCGCCGGCCACACGTGTCTCGCGGTCAGGGGGATTCACTCCGCACGGCCGCGAGATCGTGCTTCCCGCTCGGGAGGACCGGCAAGGCGGGACGCACCTCGATGCGCGCGGGCTGCAGGTAGCGCGGTAGCTCGCGCCCGCAGTACGCCTGCAGCCGTTCGAGCGAGCCCGCCGCCGAGAGCACGACGTACGCCACGATGCGCTCACCCCACAGCTCGTCCGGCTCTCCGGCGGCCGCGGCCTCCGCGACCTCCCCGGAACCGTACAACACGTCGACCACCTCGTCCGGGCCGACCCGATATCCCATGGTCTTGATGATCCGGTCTTTGCGGCTCACGAAGTAGAGGAAACCGTCGGCGTCGCGCCGCACCAGGTCGCCGGAGAACACCACGCGCTCGGCATCCGGGGCGCCGGCCGGCTGGAGCGGGTTGGGGCGGAACACCTGCGCAGTGAGCTCGGGATCCTTCCAGTAGCCGAGCGTGACGGTCGGGCCCCGCTGCACGAGCTCGCCGACCTCGCCCGGGGACGCCGCGGTACCGTCTTCCCGGAGTACGTAGACTTGGGCGCCGGGAATGGCCCGGCCGATCGAATCGGGCCGCCGATCCACTTCCTCGGGGGGGAGGTACGTGCTGCGGAGGGCCTCGGTGAGCCCGTACATCAGGAACAGGCGGGCCGCCGGCTGAGCGTGCCGCAACGCGCGCACCGCCTCGGTCGGCAACCGTCCACCGGCATTCGTGACCACGCGCAGGTCGGGGAGCGTCGCGTCCCGGAATTCGCTCACGTTCAGGAGCCGCAGCCACAGGGGAGGCACCGCCGCCAGGACCGTCACCTTATCCGCGCGCAGCCGCTCGACGATTTGCTGCGGGAGTGGCGATCGCTCCACCACGAGCGTCGCCGCCGCCGCCACAGTGCACAGCAGCTGGCTCATGCCGTACACGAAACTGAAGGGCAGCAGGCTCGCGACGCGGTCGTCCCCCGTGATCTCGAGATAGGAGACCACAGCGCGCGTGCCGGCGAGGAGATTTGCGTGAGTGACCATCACGCCCTTCGGCATGCCGGTCGAACCGGACGTGTAAATGATCTGCGCCACGTCGTGCCCCACCCGCGGCACGGGGACGAACGCCGGGTCGCCGTCCGGTCCGATCGTCCCCACATCCAGCACGCAGACGTCGGCGCGCAGCTCTCGCGGCTGGTGGGCAAGCAGGTCGTCCGTCGTGACGAGCAGGCGCGCGCCGGAATGCGCCAGCAGGTACTCGATCTGACGCGGCCGGAGCGTCTCGTTCACGAAGACGGCGATCGCGCCGACCGCCAGCGCCGCGAAGAACGCCGCGGCCGCGTCGCCGCCGCGCTCGAGCAGGATGGCCACCGGATCGTCCGGGGTGACTCCGGCCGCGACCAGCGCGGCCGCGATCGCCCCTACGCGCTTGAGCAGCGCCGCGTAAGTCCCGCGCTGCTCGCGCTCGACCACGGCAGGTCGGGCGCCATGACGCTCTGCTGCGTGCCACAAGAGCGATGCGACGTTGCCGGTCACGGCGTCGCACGCCCCGATCGTAGGGGACACGAGGTCATTCTCCCGTCACGTGCGTGTCGCGATTATGCAACGAGCATACCAGTCAATCGCCCGCGCACCGATTCGATGCATGCGTCATCGTGTTCTGGTGCGGCGGCCGCTGCGCGCGTGCCACATGGGCCCGCTGTGGCGCCGGTACATCCGCCAAGTCGTTGAAGCGCCGTACGCTCGACGACGGGGGCGCATCGCTGAGGAGACTGGGAACCCGGCCCTGAAGGCTCGAACTTTGCACTCCCGCGGCTGCAGAATCGTTTTCTCACCAGCGAGGTGCGGGTGTCCGAGGCGATTGCGGAGCGGTTGCGGCTCGACCTGGGGCAGGTCACGGAGCAGATCACCGGCGTGTTGCGGCAGCAGGTCGGCGAGGTGTTGCGGCGCTCGGGGCTGGTGGTCGCGATGAGCGGTGGAGTGGATAGCTCCGTATGCGCCGCCCTCGCGGCCGCGGCCGTTGGCCGCCGACGGGTGTTGGGACTGGCCCTGCCGGAGCGGGAGTCCGACGCCCAGAGCCTCTCACTGGCGCGGGACTGGGCGACGCAACTCGGCATCGCGTTCCTGGTGGAAGACATCTCCCCGATCCTCGATGCCTGCGGGTGCTACGCGCGGCGCGATGCCGCGATCCGACGACTGCTGCCTGAATATGGGGAGGGGTGGCGCTGCAAGCTGGTGCTGGAGGGAGGGGGGCTCGACTCCGAGCGGTTGAACGTCTGCTATATCGCCGTGCAGCCACCCGGCGGCGCGGTGCGCAAGGTGCGCCTGCCGGCGCGCGAATTCCGTGAGATCGTGGCCGCCACCAACTTCAAGCAGCGCGTCCGGAAAATGCTCGAGTACCACCACGCCGACCGGCTCCACTATGCTGTGGTGGGCACGCCGAACCGGCTGGAGTATGACCAGGGATTCTTTGTAAAGGGAGGAGACGGCTTCGCCGATGTGAAGCCGATCGCCCACCTCTACAAGACCCAGGTCTACCAGCTCGCGGAGCATCTGGGGGTCCCGGCCGCCATACGCACGCGTCCTCCGACGACCGATACCTATTCGCTGCCGCAGACTCAGGAGGAATTCTTCTTCTCCCTGCCGTTGGGGGAGCTCGATCTCGTGCTCCAGGCGCACAACGCTGGGCGCAGCATCGCCGCCGTGGCGGGCGAGCTGGGCTTGGCGCCCGAGCAGCTCGAGCGCGCCTATCGGGACATCGAGCGCAAGCGGAACGCGACCCGGTACCTGCACGTGCCGCCCCTGCTCGTCGACCCGGTGCCCGAGGTCGACGCCCCCGTCGCCGGCGGGCACGACTGATGTGCGGCCTCGCCGGCGTCGCCCGAGCGCGGCCGCAGGGAGTGTCGGCCGAGCTGCTCGAGCGCATGGCGACGGCGATCCGGCATCGCGGCCCGGATGGGTTCGGCCTGCACGCCGACGACCGCATCGGCCTGGCGCACGTGCGCCTGAGCGTGATCGACGTCGCCGGCGGCGCGCAGCCGATGGCGAACGAAGACGGGGACGTCCGCGTCATCTACAACGGCGAGATCTACAATTACCTCGAGCTGCGGCACGAGCTCCAGCTCCGCGGCCACGTGTTTCGCACCCGCAGCGACACGGAGGTGCTGGTCCACGGCTACGAGCAGTGGGGTGAGGGGCTGCTGGAGCGGCTCAACGGCCAGTTCGCGTTCGCCCTGCACGACCGCCGCACGGCATCCCTGTTCCTCGCGCGCGACCGCTTCGGGATCCTGCCGTTGTATTACGCCGAACGGGGCGGCGATCTCTATTTCGCATCCGAGATCAAGGCGCTGTTCGCGAGCGGAGCAGTGGAGCAGGCCCTCGACCCCGAGGGATTGGACGAAGTGTTCACGTTCTGGGCGGCGCGGCCCCCGCGCACGCCGTTCCGGGGGATCCGGGCACTCGAGCCCGGGACCTGGGCGCGGTGGCGGGACGGGGTCCTGTCCATCCGGCGGTACTACGCGCTCGACTTGACGGCGGCGGCGGCCGCGCCCGCCGACGCGCTCGAGACGCTCGACGAGTTGCTGCGCTCGGGCGTACGGCTGCGGATGCGGTCCGACGTTCCGGTCGGCGGCTACCTGAGCGGCGGCCTCGATTCCAGTATCGCCTGCGCGCTCGCGGCCCAGCTGTCGCCGTACGATCTGCGCACGTTCTCGGTGACGTTCGACGATCCGCAGCTCGACGAGAGCATGTTCCAGCAGGCGGTGGCGAGCGAGCTCGGCAGCCGGCACGCCGTGCAACGGATCGGCGGCGGCGAGATCGCTCGGGTGTTCCCCGACGTGGTCCGGCATGCGGAGACGCCGCTGTTGCGGACCGCACCCGCGCCGCTGTACCTGTTGTCCCGTCTCACCCGCGAACAGGGGATCAAGGTCGTGCTCTCCGGGGAAGGCTCGGACGAAGTCTTCCTGGGCTACGATCTGTTCAAAGAGACCCTGGTTCGGCTGTTCTGCCTGCGGCAGCCGGACTCGCGCCGGCGTCCCCGCCTGTTCGATCGACTGTACGGGTATCTGCCGCCCCAGACACGCAAGGGCGATTTCTGGCGCCGGTTCTTCCTGGACGCGGGATCGCCCGACGATCCGCTGTTCTCGCACCTGCCCCGGTTCCGGCTGACGACGCGGATCCGGGATTTTTACAGCGACCGCTTCCGGGCGGGTCTCGGGGCGTTCGACGCGCTCGGCGAGCTGCGGCAGTCGCTTCCTACGGGCTTCATGGGGTGGTCGCCGCTCGGCCGGGCGGCGTACCTCGAAATCGTCACGCTGCTGTCGCCCTACTTGCTGGCGGCGCAGGGGGACCGCATGGCCATGGCCCACGGGGTCGAGGCGCGGGTTCCGTTTCTCGACCACCGTCTGGTCGAGTTCGCCGTCGGGCTGCCGGATCGCAGCAGGCTGTGCGGCCTGCGCGAGAAGGCGATCCTGCGGCGCTGGGCCGAGGGCACGCTGCCTCGGGCCATCACCGGTCGGCCGAAGCAACCGTACCGGGCGCCGGACGTGCCGGCGTTCTTCGGTGGTCCGGAGCCTGAGTACGTCGGCGAGCTGCTCGATCCGGCGAGCGTGCGGCGCACGGGCATCTTCAATCCGGACGCGGTCGCGGGACTGGTGCGACGCTGCCGCGCCGGGCTCGCGACCGGGGTCGGGGAGAATCAGGCGCTGGTTGCGATTCTCTCGACCCAGTTGTGGCACCGCGAATTCTTGGACGCGCCCGCCCGTGCGCGTGCAGCGGCGTCCTCCGGGACGCGCCAGGCGGCAGCGGGTGCGTCGATCGCGGCGTGACGGCATGCCTCTCGTGACGGCATGCCTCTGAGGAGGGTGATCATGGATCAACAGACGACGGGACCGGCTCAGTCGGAGATCGTAGACCGGACCCGCGCCTACGTGCGGGAGAACTTCCTCTACATGCGCCCTGACTGGAAGCTCGGCGACGAGGACCCGCTACTCGGGAGCGGCGTGATCGATTCGATCGGCGTGATCGAGCTGGTCGAGTTTCTGCAGGATGCCTTCCAGCTCGCGATCGCGGAGGAGGAGATCACCGAGCGGAATCTCGGCACGCTGGGGGCGATCGGCCGATTCGTGTACCAGAAATGCCATGCGAACGGCTCGGGAGGGAGCCTACGACCGCGCCAGGTCGCCTGAGCGAGGCCCCGGCGACCGACGGTGAGCCCGGGCGGCTCCGCTCGTTCCGGCGCGAGGACATCCCCGAAGTGGTGGCCCTGCGCCAGCAGGTGTTTCAGTTCAGCGAGCGGGAACGCACCGAGCGGTTGGTGGCGTATCTCGAGCGAATCTTCTACGACCACCCCTGGACCCAGGACGACCTCCCCTCGCTCGTCTACGAAGATGAGCGGGGTCGGGTGTCCGGGTTTCTCGGCGTCATTCCGCGCCCGCTGCTGTTCCAGGGCGCGCCGATCCGGGCGGCGGTCGCCACGCAGCTCATGGTCGCCCCCGAGAGCCGCGGCCTGGTGGGACGGAGGCTGTTTCGCGCCTTTCTCACAGGCCCCCAGGACTTGAGTTTGTCGGACACCGCGAATGAGCCCGCTCGCCTGTTGTGGGAGAGCGTGGGCGGCAGCGTGTCCGTCACCCACAGCCTGAGCTGGACCCGGGCGTTGCGGCCGTGCCGCCACTACGCGTCCCGCGCCTCCTCCGGTGGTGCGGTGCGGCGTCTCGCGTGGCTCACCGCGCGGCCGCTGCTCGTGGTCGCTGATGCCCTCGCGACGAGGCTCGGCGGGTCGCTCGTGCAACACGCGCCGCCCGGCTCGACCGAGCCTCTGGACGCCGCCGTAATGGCCGCCACGCTGCCGCGGCTCCTCGGGCCGCGGGCCCTGCGGCCGGTGTACGAGGACGGGTCGCTGGCGTGGCTCCTCGACCAGGCTGCGGACAAACGCCAGTTCGGCGAGCTACGGCAACGACTGGTGCGCGGACCCGGGGGCGAGGTGACGGGGTGGTTTCTGTATTATCGTGAGGGCGGGGGCGTCGGCCAGGTGCTGCAGGTCGCCGCCCGGCGATCGGGACAGGCGCTCGTGCTGAGACACCTGTTCTACGACGCCTGGCGCGGCGGGCTCGCGGCGGTCGCCGGCCGGGTCGAGCCGGCGTGGGCGGCGGAGCTTGGCGCGCAGCGGTGCTGGTTCGAGCGCACCGGTCCCTGGATGCTGATTCACTCGCGACGCACGGAGATCATGCACGCGATCGTTTGCGGAGCAGCCTTCGTGTCGCGCCTGGAGGGCGAATGGTGGCTCAGCTTTTGAGGAGGCTGGCCCGCGTACCGGACCGACTGCTCCATGCCGGGCGGCGCCGCGCGGCCTTGGCGGCGCTGTTGGCGCGACGGCCGCCGGCCCGCGTGCTGGTCGTGTGCAACGGCAATATCTTCCGCAGCCCGTTTGCGGCCGCGGCCCTCAGCCGGGTCGCCGGGCCACGCGCGCAGGTTGCCTCGGCTGGATTCCTGGGCCCCGGCCGACCGACACCCCGCGACGCCCTGGCCGCGGCCGCAGGGCGCGGGGTCGATCTCTCGGCACATCGTTCCCAGCTCCTCACGGCGCCCTTGGTGCAATGGGCCGAGCTCATCCTCGTCATGGACGCCGTGCAACGCCAGACCGTGTGTGACCGGTTCGGGCGCACGGCGCGGGACGTCCTGATCCTGGGGGACCTCGATCCTGAGCGCATCACGTCCCGCGGGATCGAAGACCCCGTGGAGCAGTCGGAAGAGGTATGCCGGCGTGTTTACGCGCGGATCGAGCGCTGCGTGGCGGAGCTCGTGAAGGTGTGGTGGAGCGCGCCGGCGGCCCGCCGGGCGTAACCGCCGAGCCGCCGCAGCGGCGCCGTCAGCCAACCGAGGCACAGCGTCAGCAGCCCGAGGCCCTCGACGGCGCCCGGGCGCCAATCATACCACTTGAACTCGTCGTAGCGCATCCCGGGGCGGAAGTCGCGCAGGAATTGCCCCAGCACCCGGACGCGCGACGGTGGCGCGCCCGCCGGCGCGGCGGTGAGCCGACGCTCGACGCCGGCGAGCCCGTCGCGTAACGCCAGCAGATCGCCCCGCAGCCAGCGCTCCTCGATGCCGACGCGATAGCTCGGCGTGGGCCCCAGCTCTCCGATGCCGTACAGCGCCGCGACCAGACGCGGGAGGTTGATCCCGGCGTCGAGGCTGAGCGCGGTGGAGGCCTGGAAGCGTCCGTTGATCTCCATGAGCGTGTAGCGGTCGGCGGCGCGGTCGTACTTGAACTCGACCATCGCCACGCCGTGCCAGGCGATTCGCCGCAACAGGGCGGTCGTGTATGCCGCGAGCCGCTCGTCCAGCGGGATGCTCTTGCGCAGCACGCTGACGCCGCCCGACAGGGGAAACTCGCGCTCCCGGGAGTAGGCGAACAGCGCGAGGGGTTCACCATGACGGCACAGTGCGGCGACGCACCGCCCGACGCCGGGGGCATACTCCTGGACCAGGACGGCAGGCGCGTCGTGCTCGAACGGCTGTAGCAGCCGCTGCAGCTCTGCGAGTGAGCGGGCGTAACGCACTTTGAAGCCCAGGGTGTTCGCGGTCGTCAAGTGCAGGCCGTGGCCGCGTGGCTTGATCGCGACGGGGAACACGAGGTCGGCCGCGCGGCGCAGGATTTCCTCGACGCCGTCGCCCTCCGCCGAGCGCGGCACGGGCACGCCCAGCTCCCGTGCCAGCTTTAGGGTCTTGCCTTTGTTGATGGCGTACTCGAGGACCTCGGGCGGCGGGGCGGCGAGCCGCGCGTGGCGCTCGACGACCTCGCGCCATTCGTTCAGGACGACGAGCGTGGACTCGACCGTCGGGATGATCAACCCGGCGCCGGTTTGTCGTACGACGCGGAGGATGTCGGCGACGAGTCCCTTCTGGCTCGAGAATGGCGAGGCGTAGCAGGCCTGCGCCACGGTGAAGCGGGAGTAGAAGCCGATGCTGCGCGGTTCCGCTCCGCACGCCACCACCGGGATGCCGGCGAGGCCGAGACCCCGAATCACCGCGAGTCCCTGGTGCTGGTCCGCGCCGGTGACGAGCACCGCGGGAAGCGCGGTCACGGCACTGGGTCGAACAGTCGGGACATCAGCGAGCGGCTGGTGGGCGCTCGCGGGCTAAGCCTGATGCCGCGGCGCGCGTTGTCACGCGTGATGCGGCGGACGTCGTAGGCGACGCGGTAGAACCAGACGTGGTGCAGCTCGGGATCGAAGACTGCGTACGCGGCCCGCTCGTC
>Ga0209155_1001351_pt1 | contig 11667 bp, 9 predicted proteins | sample GraSoiAngelo_122_FD_185879 | JGI IMG/M metagenome (GOLD analysis project Ga0209155, IMG submission 185879) | Grasslands soil microbial communities from the Angelo Coastal Reserve, California, USA - 14_0927_02_20cm (SPAdes) (version 2) | ecosystem: Environmental > Terrestrial > Soil > Grasslands ...
AGTTGGTTGGCCGCGGGCCGAGATAGTCGCGCTTGCCGACCGGGACGCCGACATGGCGGATGAGGTCGTAGGCGGTTGTCGCGTGGAACTGCACCTGCAGCATCGCAAAATGGTAGAGGTAGTTCTGCCCCTTCAAGGTCTGCGGCTGGCCGCCAATCGTCACGGTGACTGGAGAGTCGTCCTTGCCGTCGATCTGGTTGGCCTTGAGGCCCTTCAAGAAATCGATCGTCTTGTCGAGGCGGGTCTGGATCTCGGCAAAGCTGTTGTCCTGATCGGGGAGGCTCGGCAGATCGACGCCCGCCACGCGCCCCGCGCCCAGCGCATGGTTGCAGACCTGACGGAATTGGCGCTCGAGCGTGAACATGTCGGGATAGAGCCGCAGATTGAGCACGGCCGCCATATCCCATTTCTGCTCGGTGGCGTGCGCCTCGCATTTCTGCAGCACGGTCTTGAGCCCGGTGAGCAATTGCACGCAGACCGGCACAAAGCCGCTGTAAAGCGTGACCGCCATGGAACGTCCCTCCTGTGTTGTATGGGGGTTAGGGAGAGAGGGAGTTTAGCCGGTGCGGCCGAGCCCGGAAAGCCGTGCATCGGTTGAAAAAGCATGGGGTTAAGAAAGCAAGCGCGGCGGACAAGCCGCCGCGCTCTGAACCCCGGCTCTGCTGAATCAGCCGAAATAGTGCGATGAGGCCATCGCGTAGAGCATCGGGATCGACAGCATCGTATTGACCCGGGAGGTAAGTCCGGCGATGCGGCGCGCCGCGTTCACCTCATCCGGCGTGGCGGTCACCAGCCCCATGACCTTTTTCTGGTTCGGCCAGATGATGAACCACACGTTGAACCACATGATAATCCCGAGCCACATGCCGAAGCCGATCAGCGTGAAGTGCAGATCGTGCTGCCCGATGCCGAGGCTCAGCGCCTGGCCGATAAAGCCGAGCAGCCAAGCGAGGATCAGGCCGAAAATCAGCGTGAACATGGCGCCCCAGCGGAACCAGAACAGCGCCTCCGGCAAGATGTAGCGCACCACCGCCGGGCGCAATTCCGCCGGGATCTTCGGCATCGTCGGCGTCTGCGTGAAATTGAAGTACCAGAGATGGCCGATCCACATCACGCCGCTGATGATGTGCAGCCAACGGATCAGGAATGCCCACCACCCGAGATTGACGAATTCAACCCATTGCATGTCCCGTCCTCCCGCTCAGCTGGCGATCGCGTGCGCGACAAGCACCATGATCACGGTCAGGACGATCCCGGCGGCGATCGTCGCCCAAAGATTGTTCAGTAAGGCTTCCATGCCGCATCCTCCCCGGTTGCTGGCGGGCCAATTCTTCCGGGCGTCAAGATAGCAAGTTCATAACGCCTGTGAAATGTGCGTTTTAGGCGAGGCAGGGTTGATGCGCGATGACGGAACGCACGCGCCTCGCCGGCGTACCGGCCGGAGGCCGGCGCTCCTGGGCTAATTAGCGGCTCTGAAAATTCGGCAGGCGGCGATCGGCGTAGGCCTTGATGCCTTCCTGGAAATCCTCGGTGCGGCGCAGCCAATCCTGTTCGACCAGCTCGCGCTCGGTCGCCGCCTCGATCTCGTCGATGAGGCCGCGCCGCACGGTCTCGCGCGTCGCCAGCACGGCGAGCGGCGCCGATTGCGCGATCTCGAGCGCCAGGGCCTGGGCTGCGCTGCGCACCTCTGCCTGCGCGACGAGCTGGTCCGCGAGGCCGATCCTGACGGCGTCCTCGCCGGAAATGCGGCGACCGGTATAAAACAGCAATGCCGCCTGCTGCGGCCCGACAAGCCGCGGCAAGGTCGCGGTCAGGCCAAAACCGGGATGGAAGCCGAGCCGGTTGAAATTGGCGCTGAACCGCGCCTCGCTGCAGGTGACGCGGAAATCGGGCACGAGCGCGAGCCCGAGCCCGCCGCCGACCGCCGCGCCATGAATGGCTCCGACAATCGGCTTTTTCGTGCGGAACAGGCGAATCGCCTCCTTATAGAGGTGCCGCCCGGCGCCGCTGCGCGCCGCCTCCTGGACGGTGCCCGTATCCATGCGTTTCGAGAAATCGGCGCCGGCGCAAAACGATCGCCCTTCGGCCGCAAGCACAATGGTACGGCAGGCCGGGTCGGCGTCGAGCCGCTCGAAGGCCTCGCCGATCTCGGCGATCAGCGCGCTGTCGAAGAAATTATGCGGCGCCCGACGGATCTCGACTGTCGCGACAAGACCGTCGAGGCTGACGCCGATCTCGCGGAAGCCGGTGTAATCGCTCATGGCTGTCTCCTATCGTTTGACGATCAGCGCGTCGACGATCGTGAGCCCTTCGCCGGCGGCGTGGACGATGACCGGGTTAAGGTCGATCTCGGCGATCGCGTCGGCATGATCGGCCGCGAAGCGCGACAACGCGACCATCAGCCGGGTGAGCGCGTCGCGGTCGGCAGCCGGCTCGCCGCGGACTGCGTCAAGCAGCGCAGCGCCCTTCAGCTGTCCGATTAAATCCAGCGCGTCGTCCGCGCCGAGGGGCACCGGCGCAAACGCGACATCTTTCAGTACCTCGACATGGATGCCGCCGAGCCCGACCATCAGCATCGGTCCGAAATCGGGGTCGCGCGTGACGCCGAGGATCATCTCGCGGCCGCGCTTTGCCATCGCCTGCACGAGCACGCCGTCGATCTTTGCATTCGGATAGGCCGCCTTGGCGCGCGCCAAGACCGTGCGGTAGCCCTCGCGCACCGCCCCGTCCCCGGAGAGTCCGAGCATGACCGCGCCGGCCTCGGTCTTGTGCAATATGTCGGGCGACTGCGCCTTCAGCGCGACCGCACTCCCTATCCTGGATGCCGCCGCGATCGCCTCGTCCTCGCTCGTCGCGAGCGCCTCGGGCGGCAACGGCACGCCGTAGCGCGCCAGCAGCTTCTTCGAAGCGACTTCGGTCAGCACCGGGCCCGCCGCGGCGAGCGCCAGCGTGACCTCGTCGCGCAGCGCCGGGGCGGTTGCTTCGACCGGCTTGCGCCGGGCCAGCTTCTCCCGAAAGCGGCCATAATCGACAAGCGCCTTGATCGCGCGCGCGCAGCTCGGCATCGACGTGTAACAGGGAATGCCGGCGCCGGCGATCGCCGCGATCGAGGCCGGTGTCGCGGTCGTGTAAGTCGACAGCAGGATCGGCTTGTCGAGGCTGGCCGTGATGCCCGCCAGCTCGGCGGCGAGCTTTTTCGCGCGCTCCGGATTGGCGAGCGAGCTGATCAAGAGGATTGTGTCGATGCGCTCGGATTGCGCGACAAGCTCGACCATTGGCGCGTAGCCGACTTCGCCGATCGCCTGTGCCGTTGCGTCGATCGGGTTCTGCGCCGAGGCGTAGGAGGGGAGGAGCGCCATGATGCGGCGCTGCAGGTCCTCCTCGATGACCGGCAATTCGAGCCCGTGCGCCGACAATATATCGGCCATCCACACGGCGCTCCCGCCCGAGCCGGTGATGACCGCGACGCGATTGCCACGCGGCAGCGGGCAATAGGCAAAGGCGCTCGCGACATCGACCATATGGTCGAGGTCCTCGCCGCGAATGATGCCGTGATGGCGAAAAATTGCATCGTCCGCCATGCCCGCACGGGCGAGCGAGCCGGTATGCGAAGCGGCGGCGCGTCGTCCCGCATCGGAGCGGCCGACCTTGGCGAGGATCATTGGCTTGCCCATGCGCGCCGCCTTCTCTGCGACCGCGCGGAACCGCTGCGTGTCGCGGATCCCTTCGAGATAGCCCATAAAGATGTCGGCGCCGCCCGCATCGAGCACCCAATCGAGATAGTCGTGCGCCTCCAGCACGGTCTGATTGCCGGCGCTGATCTGATAAGTAAAACGCAACTGCCGGTCGCGGCCGCGCGATAGAAACGCAAAGGTCAGCGCGCCGCTCTGGCAGCTGACCGCGATCGGCTTCGCCCTGCTGTTTTGCGGCAGGAGCGGTTCCTTCGGATCGTGGAACACCGGGCTGAACGTCGCCACGAGCGGCCGCAGCGGGTTGACGAGCCCCTCCGAATTGGGTCCCGCGATAACCATCCCGGTGCGCTTGGCGATCGCGCGCAAGGCCTGGTCGCGCGCCGCCGCTTCCTCGCTCTTCTCCTCGGCAAATCCCGAGCTGATGACGACTGCCGCGGGGATGCCGCGCGCGGCGCATTGCTCGATCGTCGAGACGACATATGCCGCCGGCACCAGAATGATCGCGAGATCGGCTGCTTCGGGGATGTCGCCGACAGCTGCGTAGGCCTTGTGCCCCAGCACCTCGGTCTGGCTGCGCGTCACCGGATAGATGCGCCCGTCAAAGCCGTGCTCAACAAGCTGCTGCGTCAGTCTTCCGCGCAATGAACTGTCCGCCGCCGCGCCAATGATTGCCACACTGTCGGGCGAGAGGAGAGGACGAAGGTCTGGCATCAACCAAGGTTCCGGGATCAGAAAGACAAGATTTCACTTAGCCGATGCGAACGCTCGGGGCCTGTTGCGCCTATCGTGAAAACTATTAACCCGTCGTCCCGGCGAAAGCCGGGATCCACCAAGCCGAGGCACGAGCGGCTGCGGAGTGGGTCCCGGCTTTCGCCGGGACGACGGGGTGGGAAGGCGTCGTGTGTTCACTGAACCCTTCGCGTCCTCTGCGTTAAAGCGTTCTTCTATCGCAGGCCGAGGCCGCGGGCGATGATGCCGCGCAACACCTCGCGGGTGCCGCCCTGGATCGTCAGCTTGGGCGCGATCAGGGTGGTGTGGCGCAAGGCTTGCTCGAAGCGGTCGTCGTTGGTGTCCGGGTCGGAGTCGCCGACCGGCGGCGCCATGAGCCGCACCTTGTTCGGCAAGGCCTGCTCCCAATTCGTCCCGAGATCCTTGACGACGGCGGCCTCGACCGCCGGCGTCTTGCCGGCCTGCAGCATCCCGGCGACGCTCGCCGACATGCGCCGCAACGTCGCCAGATGCGCCACCTCGCGGCCGATGCCCTCGGACAGTTTCTCGCCGGGCTGCGGCCCCGCGACCCGCACCAATTCGGTCAATGCCGTGATCGTCTCGAGCCAGCGGTCGGGGCCGCTGCGCTCGTAAGCCAGCTCGTCGGTCGCCTGCTTCCACGCCATATCGACGTCGCCGATCAGGTGCAGATCCGGCACGAACACATCGTCGAAGAAGATTTCGTTGAAATCGTGCCCGCCGGTCAGATTGACGATCGGCCGGATCGTGATGCCCGGTGATTTGCACGCGATCAGGAACTGCGTCAGCCCGTGCCGCCGGTTCTCCTTGGTCGGCGGCGAGGTGCGCAGCAGCGCGATCATGTAATCGGAGTTGTGCGCGTTCGAGGTCCAGATCTTGCGGCCGTTGACGAGCCAGCCGCCATCGGTCTTGGTCGCGCGCGTCGAGGCGGCGAACACGTCCGAGCCGGAATTGGGCTCCGACAGGCCGATGCAGAAGCACAGCTCGCCCGAGGCGATGCGCGGCACGATCGACCGCTTTATCTCCTCCTGACCGTAGCGCAGGATCACGGGGCCGCTCTGCCGATCGGCGGTCGAATAGGCGCGGGTCGGCGCGCGATGCGCCAGCATTTCCTCAATGACGACATAGCGTTCGAGATGCGAGCGCTCGTGGCCGCCGTATTCTTTTGGCCAGGTCATGCCGATCCAGCCCTTGGCGCCGACCTTGCGGGCAAAGGCCTTGGCGATCGAGAACGGCGCCCGCTCGCTGTCGGGCGCGAACATGCCGGCCTCGATCTCCTGGCGCAGGAAGGCGCGCACCTCCTGCCGCAATTCCTTTGCTTCGGGCGGCAGGTCGACCGGGTCGAAATGAAAATTGTAGGCCATCGCCGCCTCGCAATCCTGTCGTTAGGTGCCTTGCGTCAAGAAAGGCCAGAGCTCCTCGGCGCCCTGCTCGGCGACCAGCTTGCCGAGCCGCCCGGCCCACAGCGTCTCGTTGCCGAACTCCTCGCGCCAGGCCCATAGCCGCCGCGTCGCGTGATGCAGCGAATGCTCGTAGGTGAAACCCATCGCGCCATGCACCTGATGCGCAATCGCTGCGCCGTTCGAGGCCGCTTCGCCGACCCGCACCTTGGCGACCGCGACATCGAGGAGGGCCCGCTCGCTCGCCGGCCCCTCGAGCGCGATCGTCTCGGCCGCGCCGTCGGCGGCGGCGCCTGCGGCCGCGACCTCGCCCGCCAGCGTCGCGAGGTTGTGCTGCACCGCCTGGAACTTGGCGATCGGCCGGCCGAACTGGACCCGGTCGAGCGACCACTGCACCGACTGGTCGAGGATGTGTTCGAGGGCGCCCGCCATCTGCTGCGTCCGCACCGCGGCGCCGAGCCGCGCCAGCGTCACGGGGTCGAGCCCCGCTGGCGCTGCGCCGGTCGCGATCGGCGTTGCGCCGTCAAAGCTCACGGTGTCCTGCGGCTCGCCCGCGAGGCTTGTGCCTTCGCGGATGTTCAGCCCTTCGGCCGAAACCAAGGCCACCGTCGGCGCGCCGTTTTTCTTCGCGATCACCGCGATGTGTTTCGCTGCGCGGGCAAACGGGATATGCCGCGCGCGTCCGTGCAATTTGTCATCCGCGCCGAGCGTGAGGTTGCCGTCCTCATGCACCGGCGCGATCGTCATCGGGCCCGGTGGCGCGCCGATCCCGGCCTGCGCCAAGAGCCACCCCGCCATTAAGGTCTCGGCGAGCGGCACCGGCGCCGCGAACCGCCCGGCGGCGCGCAATACCGCAAACCCATCCAGCATTTCGGCGCCCGCCCCGCCGAGATTGTCCGGGACCCAGGTCAGCGTCAGCCCGGACTCCTCGAGCGCATTCCACAGCTCCGCCGGCCAATGCCCTTCCTCGGCCGCGTTGACGGTCTGCGGCTCACAAAGATCGGCAAGGATGCGGGTCGCGGTATCGACGATGATGTTGTCGCTCATGCGCTTCCTGGGGCGGCAGTCCGGGGGCTCGGGCGGTCTCGCGGATCGAAGCATGCCCCCGCCGCCTTGACAAGCGCGCGGGGACAAGCGCTCGGGGACAAGCGCGCGGGCGGCATGGAGTTGCTGCTCAGTTGGAGCCGCGGGGCTGCTTTCGGTAGGCCAGGCTCGCTTGGAACAGCCTACAGCTACTCCGGGCGGCAGCGGAGGAGGCTGATCGGCTTCAAGGTCATGACGACCTCGCCGCTTTGGTTCAGCACCTCGGCGAAGCTGTGCACGACGCCCTGCTCCGGTTTCGAGCGCGAGCGGCGCGCCTTGGTAACGGTGACCCGCACCCGGAGCACATCGCCTGGCCGCACCGGCCTCACCCAGCGCAATTCGTCGATGCCGGGCGAAGCGAGGCTCGATGCCGGTGATAGAAAATGCGCTGCAAAGAGCCGCATCATCATCGCCGCGGTATGCCACCCGCTGGCGATCAGCCCGCCGAAATAGCCGCGCGCCGCCGCCCCAGGATCGGTATGCATCGCCTGCGGATCGTATTTGCCGGCGAATTCGAGGATCTCGGCCTCGGTGACCGCGATTCCACCACCCTCGAACACCGCGCCCGGCGGGTAGTCCTCGAAATAGCGCTCGGCCATCAGGCGGCCCGCGGGTCAGGGAAGTCGATCAGCTTTACCTCCTCGCTCGCGAGATCGAGGACGGCACAGCTCAATTGGCGCCCATTCCTGTGGTCGCGTGCTTCGCCAGCCGAACCGGGATTGATAACCAAGACGTTGCCGATCCGGCGCGCCAGCTGCTGATGGGTATGGCCGTAGAGCACGATATCCGCCTCAGCCTCCCCGAAGCGCGCCAGCAGGGCACTCTCGGGATGGACATAGGTGCCGCGCGGCTCCCATGGGGTCGAATGCACGATCAGCACATTTCTGCCATGCGCCCTAAGCTCGGCTCGATGCGGCCGGCTGGCGAGCCATTCCGTCAGCGCCGGGTCGACGCCGTCGCGGGCCCGGGCGCGTTCGCCCTGCGGCCCGAAGAAGTACTCTTCGTGGTTGCCCAAGATGACCCGCGCCCCCCGTTCCTTGAGCAGCCCCACGACCTCGTTCGAGAAGCGGTACTCGTAGATGCTGTCCCCGAGGCAGATCAGGTCATCGACATCGCCCATCAGCGCGAGCGCTTGGCGCAGCCCGGCGGCGTTGCAATGAATGTCGGAAACGATTCCCAGTTTCACTTAACCATGTCCGTTGTTGCGCCGCCGCCACGGATCGGCTTTTTAGCCGGAATTCGCGTAACGCTTTCGCTAATCGGTTCATTCATTAACTTGAAAGTAAACCTAAGCGCTCCTTCTTTTGGTTTCGTACGAGGGGTAGGGATCGGTGTCTAAGTCTCGGGCGTTCTCCGCTGCGGGGTGCTCATCGCGCCACGACCATCCGCATCGGGTGCCGCTTGGCACCATTCCAGGGTAATTCTGCGAGAGTAAGCTATGGCCATTGCGGACAACGTATTGGGACGGCTTGTGCGTTTCAATGCGGCGCGTGGCAAGACCGGCGATCGGGAGCCCGGTTCCTTCCGGCGGGGTCTCGGCGCCGTGCTGCTGCGCGGCATCGGCGTGCTACGCTGGATGGTGGTGCTGGCGATCCTGGCGCTGATCGGCTGGGGCGTTCATTACGAGATGCGCACCTCCTATCTGGAGGCGTGGATCTTCACCCGGCTCGACCGCGGCATGTCGTTCGCGGCTCAGCCCGGCCCCAGCGAGGCGATCCGCTTCCCGAAACATGGACCCTATGACGAGCGGCTCGGCTATGTCGCGCTGCCGAAGTTCACCGAGGCTCTCGAGCAGCGCCATTTCACGGTCGAGCGGCAGTCGCGGTGGTCGAAGGGGCTCGACCGCTTTGTCGGTTTCGGCGCCTTCCCGATCTACGCGGAAAAGGACCGCGCCGGACTGCGGATTTTCGACCGCAACGGTGACGAGGTCTACGGCACCCGGTTCCCGCTGAATGCATTTCGCGATTACGCCAGCATCCCGCCGCTGGTCGTGAACAGCCTGTTGTTCATCGAGGACCGCTATCTCTTCGATAACCGCTACCCCGAACACAACGCCGCGGTCGAATGGAACCGCTTCGCGCTGGCGGTCTTCGGCCGCGTCCTGCGGTTCGTGGTACCCGGCTTCAATGAGGGCGGCGCCAGCACGCTGGCGACGCAGATCGAGAAATTTCGCCATTCGCCCAACGGTCTAACCGGCGGGGTGGGCGAAAAGTTGCGGCAGATGCTGACCGCCTCGGCGCATGTCTACATCAACGGCGCAAATACGATGGATCGGCGCCGTGAGATCGTTACGACCTATCTCAATTCGACGCCGCTCAGCTCCTTCCCCGGCTATGGCGAGGTGATCGGCCTGCCGGACGCGCTCTACGTCTGGTTCAGCACCGACTTCAACGACGCCGCCAAGGTTCTGACCGGCACGCCCAAGAACAAGAAAGAGTGGGCTCGCAAGGGCGAGATTTATCGCCAGGTGCTGGCGCTGCTGCTCTCCGGCCGCCTGCCGAGTCATTACCTGATCAGTGATCGCGAAGGCCTCGGCGAATTGTGCGACCGCTATCTCTGGGCGCTTTACGACGCCGGCTACATCGACCGGAACCTGCGTGACGCGACGCTCGATGCCGAACTCAAATACCGCAAGGACCCGCCGCCTATCACCCAGGTGTCCTGGGTCAAGCAGAAGGCGACCGAGGAAACGCGCTCCCGGCTGATGACGCTGCTCAGCCAGCCGAGCCTTTATTCGCTCGACCGTCTCGATCTGAGCGCCGAGACGACGGTCGACACCGCCGCCCAGGGGCGCGTTACCGCTGTCCTGCAGAAACTGTCCGACCCGAAATTCGCCCAGCAGATGGGCATGGTCGGACACCAGCTGCTCCCTGCCGGCAAGATCATCGACAAGATGACCTACAGTTTCGTGCTGTATGAGCGCCGTCCGGACGGCAACCACCTGCGCATCCACGCCGACAGCATGAACAAGCCGTTCGACATCAATACCGGTGCCAAGCTGCAGCTCGGCTCGACCGCCAAATTGCGCACCCTGGTAACCTATCTCCACATCATGGAGACGCTGCACCAACGATTTGTCGGCTTGAAGCCGGCCGAATTGACGCGCATCGCCGCGAAGTCCCAGGACGTTTTGACCCAATGGGCCGCCAACTACATGGCGAAGGCCTCAGACCACAGCCTCCAGGCGATGCTCGACGCCTCGGCGTTGCGCACCTATTCGGGTTCTCCCGAGAGTTTCTTTACCGGCGGCGGCATGCAGGGCTTCGGGAATTTCGACAGCGATGAAAACGGCGGCAGCTACAGCGTGATCGACGCCTTCAAGCATTCGGTCAACCTGTCCTTTGTTCGCATCCTGCGCGACATCGCCAACTACTATACGGCCGAGAACGGCATCGACGCGAAGCGGCTCCTGGACGAGGAAGACACGCCGGAGCGCGAGGCCTATCTGCGCCGCTTTGCCGATGCCGACGGCAAGCGCTTCATGTGGCGTTACTACAAGGATTTCCGTGGCCTCAATCCGGATGAGGCCATGGATCTCTTAATCCGCCACACCCGTCGCACGCCGCGAGCCCTGTCCGCGATCTATCTGACGTTCCATCCCGAGGCGCGGCTCGCCGATTTCCGCGATTATCTCGCCGCCAATCTCAGAGGTGCGTTCTTGAGTCAGGAACAGCTCTGGGAAATGTATACGAGCCTGTCGCCGGAGAAGATGTCGCTGGCTGACCGCGGCTATGTCGCGGGGATTCATCCGCTGGAATTGTGGCTCGTCAACTATCTGAAGGACCATTCCGGCGCGAACTGGAACGAGGTCGTCGACGCCAGTGCGGATGTCCGCCAGGATATTTACGGATGGCTGTTCAACGGCAGCCTCACCAAGCAGGATACCCGTATCAGGATCCTGATCGAGCAGGACGCCTTCCAGCGGATCTGGGAAAACTGGCGCCAATACGGCTACCCGTTCGGCCATCTCGTGCCGTCGCTCGGCACCGCGATCGGCGCCTCGGGCGACCGGCCCGACGCGCTCGCCGAGCTGATGGGCGTCATCATGAATGACGGGGTGCGGATGCCGTCGATCTCGATCGAGCGGCTGCGCTTTGCCGAGGCCACGCCTTACGAGACGGTCATGAAGCGCTCCGCGGAGCCCGATCGCGTCATGTCTCATGAGGTGGCGGAAGTTGCGAAGCGCGCGCTGACGGGCGTTGTCCAGGAAGGCACCGCGCGCCGCCTCATCGGAACCTACAAGGCGGCAGACGGCACGGCTCTGCCGGTCGGCGGCAAGACCGGCACCGGCGACAACCGTTATCACCATTTCGGCGCGGGGGGCGGGATCACCGGCTCACGCGTCGTCGACCGCACCGGCACGTTTGTCTTCTTCCTCGGCGACCGCTTCTTCGGCACGGTGACCGCCTATGTACCGGGGCCGGAGGCGGCGCGCTTCTCCTTTACGAGCGGTCTCGCGGTGCAGCTGCTCAAAGTCCTCGAACCCGAGCTGCGGCCGCTGATCAGCACGCCTCCCACGCCGGACGGCAAGCCGGTCGCCGACGCCTCGCAGCCCTCATAGCTGCACGACTTTCGGGGCGGGGCCGACGGCCACGTGCTCCAAGTCCTGAGACTGAGGCGGCTTACTCCGCCGGCACGCGTGCCGCCCGTCGCACTGCGGCGGTCGCCGCGATGTTGCGCCTCGCCTCCGCGTCGTGCTCCGGGTGCAAGGTCCCCATCAGCCGGTCCCAAAGCGTGAAATGGGT